>Ga0114974_10001193_pt1 | contig 20628 bp, 15 predicted proteins | sample S_130206_EF_Meta_FD_87318 | JGI IMG/M metagenome (GOLD analysis project Ga0114974, IMG submission 87318) | Freshwater microbial communities from Lake Simoncouche, Canada to study carbon cycling - S_130206_EF_MetaG | ecosystem: Environmental > Aquatic > Freshwater > Lake | place: Lake... | reverse complement strand
GGCGCAACCCCAAGCGCAACCTATCGTCTTGCGTCGTGTGGGGGCGCAACCCCAAGCGCAACCTATCGTCTTGCGTCGTGTGGGGGCGCAACCCCAAGCGCAACCTATCGTCTTGCGTCGTGTGGGGGCGCAACCCCAAGCGCAACCCCACGCAACCCCAACAAATTATTCGTAAATAATGCCAATTCAATATCATGCTCATGTATGTTATGGAAGATCGTAATATATTTACAAATAAGCGACGTAATACGGTACTTAATATCTTCGCCGAATAATGGTGTGAGTTTCACGAATAAGAAGTAATTATCCAAGATATCAAGAACCGAGTAACCTTCATCATTGAGTTGGAATAGTATTGTATTCGCAGCGCGAACCCGCGCATTTACATCCATCTCGCTATCTAAGATGACGCGTGTATATTCTTCAAAACGGTGAAAGCTGATATTCGTACATATTTTATGTGCGATGTCGATCGTAATCTCTCGGTCAATCAATTTGATTTTCTCGAGATAGTTAATGAGAGTCCGAACAGACCCATTCGATACCTGAAGCAAAAATTCTTCCGAATCCCGCGTTATCATCAAGTTCTCATTATTCTTGATTTTCAACATAATTTTATTTAGGCATCCTTGGTTCAATTGATTGATCTTGATAATAATGTTACGTGTTTGAAATGTATCGACCACCTTCTGAATATTTGTACATGAAGAGATGAAATGAACGTTGTGACTGTATTTATCGATACAATTTCGAAATACCTGCTGTCCCTGTTCATTGATTAAGTCAATATCATCCAATAAAACGATTTTCTTACGTCCGGGTATCATCGTCATCGTCTGACAGAACACCTTCACATCATTTCGATAATACTGAATTCCCTGTTCTTTTAGACTATTTAATACAAGAATGTTTTCTTTTATCAGGGTATTATTGTTGCCCGACTTTTTATAATATTCGCGAATCATCGCATTAATAATTGACGTTTTTCCAGAGCCAGAGTCGCCATAAAACATAATATTAAGATTATCCATCTCGATGAGACTATTTATGATTGTAACCGTATTTTCGTCAAGTTGTTCGAATTCGTGTATTTTTGATGGTTGGTATTTTGCGATAAATGGGATGTCCGGTGATACGCATGTAGTGGGCATTCTTTGCGTCGTGATAAAGTATATAAAATATATCATTTAAGTATTATCATCATTCGGTTCCATCTCCTTTCGGTTCCATTCCATCTCCTTTCGGTTCCATTTCATTCCATTATGTTTTTCAACTTCCCATTCGGCGGCGGCGGTCCCGGACATGGACCAGAAATGTTTTTCGAATCCGACGATTTCCCACACATGGACGAAGGAAACAATATCGATAAAGACAAGGATTATTATAAAATTCTAGGCGTGGATGAAAAGTCGTCCGAAGACGAAATTAAGAAAGCGTATCGCAAGATGTCGATGATACATCATCCAGACAAAAACGGCAATACAGAAGAAAGCAAGCAAATGTTCCAAGAGCTGAATAATGCTTATGCGACATTATCCGACCCACACAAGCGGCGCACCTATGATATGATGCGTAAAGGCGGCGGTGGCGGCGGCGGTGGCGGCGGATTTGGAAGTAACGTATTTCATTTCGGCGGTGGCGGTGGAGGCGCTGCGGGTGGTATGCCGCCCGGTATTCCAGAAGAATTACTCCATATGTTATTCGGCGCCGGTGGCATTGGAGGGCTCAACGGCGGCGGCGGCGCGCATGGTCCGAAAGTCGTATTTCAAGCATTTCATAATGGTCGTCCTACCGGTGGTGTAAATCTAAATGGAATGAATGGGTTCATGCAGCAGCAGCAACAACAACAACAACAGCAACAGCAACAGCAACAGCAACAGCAACAGCAACCACATGTCCGCGTATATCAAGTCCCAGATACAATCAACAAAACCGTCTCTCTTACACTGGAGCAATGCTATAACGGTTGTTCAATTCCACTTGAAATCGACAGACAAGTACCGGATAATGATATCATCAAGATTGAACGCGAAACAATACACGCCCAAATCCCGAAAGGCGTACTTCAAGGGGATACCATCATCCTGAACGAATGCGGGCATATGAACGAGGCGGGAATGAAAGGCGATATTCGCATCGTTCTTAACGTTTTACAGCACGCATTATTCAAAGTAGAACATCTAGACCTTACAATCGAAAAAACCATCACACTTAAATCCGCGCTCTGTGGGTTCGATTTCGAGATAACGCACCTGAATGGACGTATATTTAAACTCGCCAACAAACCCGGCAATGTCATTAAACCAGGTAATATTAAAACAATACCAGGTTTGGGGTTAGAGAGAAACGGCGAATCCGGCGTTCTTAAAATCAAATTCAATATCGAGTTTCCAGATACGTTATCACCGGAACAAATGAACGCGCTTCAAAACGGCCTGTAGTAATACATAGAATCCTACTAATAAAGATAAGCAACATTCGAATACTCTGTGTATAAACTATCACCTGATGGATAAACACCGTCCAAACCATTTTTACGCGGATATAAACGAAACCGAATACCATAGGAATATAAATTAGTCCTACCTACAACCGTAATCGTTTGATTACCAGAAGCCGTCGCAGTTGACGTCCGCAACTTCCGATTTGTTGTAAATTGTGCGCCATTTATGCTGATATTATCCGAGAGATCAGCAATGCCATTATTTACATCAAATATCCCAATCCATTCACTTCTAGTCGCGCCAGACACTATATAATTATAATAAACGTCGCATTCATAATAGTCGGCATTCCCATTATACACCGGATAATCGAACATAAATCTTAAACCATTAAGTGATCCAGATGCGGTCTGGACTATATTCGCAAATCGTAACGAAGGATTAGATGGTCTAAACGGATAAACCGAAACATACACGGTATTTCCGGAGCTTTCTAATTGCGGAACATTATTAATAACGGTCATATACGTATAATCAGAAAACGCGCGCCGGCCAGTATATTCGTTAAGAAGAACGGTGCGAATACGAAATTGATGTGATCCCTCATTCGTGAGACTGCCGACGGTATATTGCGTCTGATATCCAGCCACCCCGCCACTTTCAGCGGATGGTATTACTATATCATTTGAAACAACAACCCAATCAAGCGACAACTCACGACGCTCTAGTGTATAATATTTGTATTGATAATATGACGATGTAGTATCTGTTTTATAATAATTGGGGTCATTCGTTATATCCGGTAGGCGCCACCTCAAATCGACATAGCCATTATTTCCTTGCGCTATGAATTCCAATGGCCGTAATGGAGTTCGAAATGGTATGATATATGTTCCGTCGGCAAACATGTTACGCGGTGGCGCAGGTATAAATTGAATCACGCCTTGATTATCGATGAAAGTTTGAACAGGCGAAACGCTAATATGATATCCACGCCCAGATTTCAAATACAATTGAGCATTCGAAGAATCGATATCACTTTGTAAGTCCGAAGGTATCGTATAACTAACGATACCAAAACTTGTGTCAAGACTCGGAGTCAATATAGAACGCGAAGTACCATCTGATTGTAACAATAAAGGATATTCTTGTGGATAAGTATCTTCTTTTTTATATTCATCTGGAATGATGATATTAATGTAATATTTAGGTGTTGCCGAATATTTCCATTGTAGTAACACCTTTCCACCTTGACTTGTCGGTATTAAAGAATAACTCATATCTGTAATCGGTTCGCTGAACAACGTCCCCACCGTTAATGTGGTCTGACTTACGCCGGTGCCATAGTTTAATCCATCAGTTGAAGGGTCTGGGAAAAAATCATTTATATTAAACGGTGTTATCGAAAATAAATATGTTTTACCATTTACAAAAGGGGAATATATATTACTTTTCAACGTCATTGTAAATTGGGTGTTTAATCCAGCATATGTTCGAACTGGTGCGATACCGTTCAGGATGACCTTCCCAGAAAAAAAATTAAACTTATAATCACTTCTCGAAATATTACTGATTGTGTAGTCCAATATCAAATAATATCCCTTGTTGACGATGGTTCCGGCATCAATCCGAATTAGCGTTGGAGGTGATAATGATTCAAATCGCACATATGTAGCAGGCACATTCGAAGCAATTTGTCCATTTCCAATTACATCGCCGGTTATTGAATGAATATAATTATATATGTTATTGGTGGGGTCGGACAACTTCGATGTAGTAACGATGTATGACCGTGAAATATCGAATATTCCGGATATGTCTCTATCAGGGTTACCGCTGTTATGCTGTAGATGGCCGCGAACAGATAGATTAAACGATAGTGAAATATCACTCGATAACCAAGGAAGCGTCCCTACACCCGCCGTGTCTTGCGTGTAATACCATTTCAATTGAATATATGAAAGATCGAACGCGTTTTGGTTAAGTAAGTTACTCTTATATGAGAATTTTTGATTGGTATAATTCATGATAATATTTTTTGACAAATCGCTTGAAGGTGAATTTAAATTCTTATCTGGATCATCTAATGTTATTGGTCTAGGATATATTATATATTTTGTTATTTCGTTCCGTAATTTTATCAACGTTGTTTGTTCACCCGAATTCAGAGACGAAAAATTCTTATAACCGGCATACACTTTACGAAAATCATCAATGGGATAGCCCCGATTTATTTGTTGATAAAGTAAGTTCTCACTGGCATCTTGTATATATCGTGTTTTATTACTATTGTATTTCATTACTTTTACACCGGTAGCCAATGTTGTTTCTGTCGCATCTTGATAGTCGATAATATAATTCAAAATAGGCGAACCCGCATCATCTTGTGGTATTTTCCATGTAAGAATAACCAATTCATTACCAATGATTTGGTCTCCTAAAAATCGAATTGGCGCGTTATCTGGTCTCGCAAATGGAATACCGGATAAAATCGATGAATACGCCGAATATCCTACATCATTTACACTCGCCAATCTAAAATAATATTTATAGCCGTTCAAAAGCGCGCCAGAAAACGCCGTGCTTAATCCAACGCGTGTATTAAAATTCTGCTGAGATGCTACACTATTATATGTATATTGAGCAATCGTTTTATCATATTCTTTTGTCGCTTGATTAGTTATGGGAATATTTATGTCATCAAACATATTAAACGACATAACATTTGCCGTAAGTTCGGGAGTATATTCTAAGGCATTTACCCATCTGCCCGAAATATCAATCATCATCTGAATAACGAAATACTGAATTTCGTATCCAGAGAAAGAGGGTTTTTCCCAATAAATATTTACACGGTTCGATGTCCGTTCTGACTCAATCGTGAAAGTGTCGGCACCCGTGCTATTTACTTGATTTACAATTGTATTCGGAACAGAACCGCATCGTCGTGTCAATAATGCCGAAAATGGGCTTGTTCCAGCAATATTTTGCGACGCAATACGATAAGAGTAAAAACCGCCATTTGATAAATCAAAGAATTGGTAGTATGGTTTCAAAGGTGTATAATAATCGATAATGTTGTAGGCTGTATTTGTGAGACTCGTTAAAGAATTCGACGAAGCTAATGTCGGGTCCGGTCCTTCAAACCGGTATTGTTGATATGGCGTGAAGGTTTGAGAGAGTATTTTCACTTGAAATGAATTCGCCTCCGTATTCATCGTTCGGAAATACGCATTATATCTGGGATCGAGTATATTGAGGTCAAACAGAAATACGAATTGCGTATGCGAATAGTCAGCCCCCCCTCCCTCGACGAATGGAGCGAAGCCCGCAGCGCTTGGTACGTCAAACGTATAAGACAATGTATTGGCCGACAAGTCGGCGAATATCTGGTTGTAACTCGCAGCAGTATTAAATGACAAGTCAAATAGCGCCCGAGTATTATAATTAGCAGTCGTTACATTCGTCAAAAACTCGGGAACCGACAAAGTATTATAACTAGCGTCTGATATAGATGCGGTCGTTTTCGCATAAGGACGGGAGTAAGCGCGAATACGCATATTGAACGGGATATTCAAGTTGGTAATGCCGCTGCTGCCGCCGCTGATATCGACCGGTAAAAACGATATATCTGTCGTCAGTTTCGCGAGATTCGCAGCATATTTCCACGAAAATGTCCATGAAGCCTTACCGTAGTTGGTTAATGGGCGCGTCATTTTCGGCATATGATATAGCACACCACCAGATATGTCATGTAATGCGTTGAATGTTGAAACCGAAAATCCGGTGTTTGTATTTCCCGTTCCTACCCCAAATCCGAGAGACGTGAAATCTCTCGTAATCGGAAAACGAAACGGCGCAATACGGATGCCCTTTATGATGATGCTGTATGTTTTCACCGCATTACTCGAGTTGATATATGTATTATTATTTATTTTGGCTTCCCCCGATATAACATCGGTTGGTTTCATGTATTTTAATTCGCGCGCCAACGCCGAATACGCCGGAAAATCAATCGTGAAGATATCGATAATCGTTTTATTATTATTTTGGGGCATCGGGCCATAACAATTCACGAGAGAATCATAATTCCGCGAGGTATTCAAGATCAAGTCGATGCGATTATCGCCTAATTGAGCACTCGCGCGTTTATGAAGAGAAAGAGTCATAGTGGTTGTTGTGACGGTGTTCGGTAATAGTTCCTCAATCGGAGAGTCATTATGATATACCCAACTTACTTCTATTTCACCGTAATATCCCATATCAAAATAATTAGAAGTTGTATGCTGAGGTAATGTAGATATAGTAAAAAAATTATTAACAGAATTGATATCGATTCCTGTAGGTTGTCCGGTCGCCGATAATATCTGAGTTGAATATGGAACTGGCAACGCATAAGAATAATATGACGGGTTTGAACGATCCGAAGTTGTCATTATCGTGCTTACTGGAGGTGCTGGAATTATGTCCGTTTTTCGTTCTTCTGTGTAAAAAAAGTAGTTTTTGATAGTGGCGCCGTTTTCGATAGGAATATTCCATGATAAATCAACCTGATTTTGAGTACCAACTCGCACAATGTTTGTCAAAACATCGAATGTCGCAGTAACCGAATTAGCCGGATAAATTCCGGAAAGATCCTGTGACGCTTTGATTTGAGCAAGACCCGCACTTTTTAATGTAACTATCCGTCCAGCGATCGATATCGTATTTGGTGTCAAAGATACAAATGTAAATGGACTGGGATTACTTGATACCGGAGGTTGTAATTCAAAAGACCCCGAATTCCATTCTTTTGGCGAAATAGTAAAACTTCCGACTACTGGATTCACTGTTAAAACCGCAGATATTTCCGCACTCGTATATCCAGTCGTCGCCGCTTGTGTCGCAGTAATCGTCGTTTGACCGACAATTCCCTGAATACGAACGATTCTTCCAGAGATGTCGGCGACGGCTGTATTACTACTGTTAAATGTGAAAACTGCGGCGGGATTTGTATTATTGGAGGATGGGTCTATTAATGAAAACGAAACATCCCGTATAATGACACGCGGTGCTATCGTAAAATTAGATAATGTAGGCGTTACTTGTGACGACATGTCGAACCTCTATATTTCTAGTTATACATAATAAAAATATTGAAAAACAATGGATATATCGCGCAATTCAATATTTGGTTATTAGCGTATTTCACTAATAATGGCAGGTATTGTTCTTGGACGAACACGTCGTGGAACAGGCAGAGTTTCGAAAGCATCTGTCAATGTTAATTCCTGTTGTAACTTGACCTTATTCTCTTCATTTGTGAAACCGACCGGATTCTCTGCGTAAATTTTCATATTGTAACTATTTGTTCGTGTGTCTGGACGCTCTATCACATTATTGTTGAGACTAATAACAACGACATTAAAACTGACAGTAGTGCTGCCATCGTTAAATACGACACTATTTATGTAATCAAATGTCTGGCGTTGTGAATACACCGTATCATTTGTAGCGATATCATAATCCACGATAAATCGTATAATACGTTCTTCTGTATTATTAATATCCGAACTGGTCCATGTAATAGAGACGGCGCTATCCAAATTTGTATATTTAACATTCGTTAAACTAGTCGGCACTTTTCCGATAATGACAGGACGTTGTAAATAGGGATTATTTGAACCAATTACCTTTGCCAACCCTATTATTTTACGTCGTGCGCGGTCTTGTGTAACCGCCGCAATACGAAATACAAATGGTTTGTTATTAATAAGGTCTCGAACGGTATATGAAAGATTAAGTGAGTTCGTAAATATTCCTACAACAGTTGTGGTTAATTTTGCCCATAGCGCGTCATTTACTAAAATCGAATTCATATCCTGAACCGTATTTGAAAGGGTGGTTGGATTCGAAATCGGCCCCACAATATTACCCACTGGAATATTTGATACGTCGAAAAGGTCATACTCCTTATATTCAATATAATATTGAACAATTGGCATTTCCGGTTCAATAAAATTCGGCTGGATCCAACTCAATGTGATTTGGCCGCTATCCACAGACGCCGTAACATTTCGAACAACATCAGACGGGCGAGACGGAATCGCGCTTACACTAGTAAAACCGGTTGAAATACCGAACGCGTTTCTCGAATAAACTCGATATTCGTATTCTAAACCATTACGCGTTTCATATCTGTCTTCGTAATATGGACCGAATATATTATCAAATACGACAAGTGTTCCAATAATGATTGCTGGATTACCCCCATTCGTGCGAGTCATGCCGTATCTCTCGATACGATAATTCAAAATAGGTAATCCACCGGTGAGTTCCGAACTTGGCGGCCGCGTCGTCCAATCAAAATAAAGGCGCACGAGACGGTCGGCGTTGCTGGCGCGAAATATGGGTGGTGGATTCGGCAACCTTCCAAGAACACACGAAACAACCGGCAAATTCGTGCTCGTTACTTGTGTATATTCACTAGTATCTCCAAGCGCATTTACAACACAATACCTGACGTAATACCTACGACCATTGACAACATTACGACTTATATCTATAAAATATTCAAAACCAGTAGTTTCCGCACCCACACTAGTGTTATCGTAGGCACGTGTATATTCTGGGAATTTCGCGGTATCTGGCAATGACGGAGACAATCGCGGATAATACCAATTGTCTTTATCATCTGTGTATTGAATACGATACGACCATCCAGTGTAGGCGGCGGCGCCGGTGCTGCCAGTTCCGAGACCGCGGTATTGTCGCCATGTAAAACGGAATGTTGAATCACCGGGAACAATGCCGCTTATATCCCCATTAGAAGGGGTACTATAGGACGCAAAAGTCGGCGTGGTAAATCGCGGGACCGTACTCGTATTTGCGTCATTATTTGAGTATAAATAAAGCACGAACGAGAGATCTGGTGCCGCAGATGTTCCATAAATATTCCTCGAAAATACCTCAAACCGATAATTACCGCTTTGAAATGCGGCGGGGGTCAAAGCGCCGGTTGGTGGTATTATTTCCTTCCGTATATAATTGCCTTTGACCCCCGATGTAAGAATCGCCGGTGCGCCTGAAGCATCCAATAGGGTTTCGTTCGTCTGTACGCTGTATATTTCTGTATAAGATACGTCGGTCAATCCGCCGCCGTTAATAAGCGTATATTTCGCAGTAAATGTGAGGGCCAGTGCGCCATTTTGCGTTAAAGGCGGTGTAAATTCGAGACCGACCTTTTGCGGATTACTTCCGCCAATTCCATTGCCTGTGACAGTCGAATGATAAGCCCGACGCACAATCTGAGACGAAGAAGGCGGTGAACCGGGAATAACGCTAATCGTCGGTGAATGAGGACTCTCGCCAAACCGGTTTTTTGCGACAACCCAAAAATCATACGAAACCCCGTTGGAAAGACCGGCGATAACAATACTGGGAAAAAATGTCAAGACCTCGTTAAGTGTTTGAGTTATAGGAGCGCCGGTTAATTTATAACGGACGATATATGAATCAACTGGCACATTATCTGAATTTGGCGGCTGCGACCACTCCAATCGCGCCGAACGTTGTAATGGAGCTCCAGATACAAGAGGAATACGCGATGGCGCGCCTAATGTAGTATATAAAGGAGTACAGTCACTTAAATAAATAATAGATGACGCCATGGTTTCGACGTATTCTTAGTTTCGGTCGTATTATTGTTTGGTTATATTTTTGTTTGAATTCTTATAATAAATACCGATTATAAGAATAGTATCGCGCGCGCGCACGCACTCAAACTGCCGTTATCTTTCATGACTTAGTTGATGCGCCTAGTGCTGATATCTGCCGCGACAATATAGATTGAATTTGCGGTGACGATGATATACTCTGTATCCACCTTGAAAATCTTCGCAATAGGGCTGGTATATTCATCCTCGCTCTTTACAAGAAGCTTTTCGTTATTGGAGCGAACACCGATAAGACAAGATTTGTCTAAGGAGCTCGTCCAATAATCCAAAATAATAGGCTTATCTTCTAAAATGGCGACCTTTGTGGCGTGTTGAAAACAAGCATAGCTAGGAACGCGACTAATCTGTTGGGTCTCGCTAGATGCGGCGGGAACCGATGGCACTAGAGCAGCGCCTCCATTTTGGGTCGATGACATAATAAGTAAAAAATATCGCGTATATAGAATACTCAATTTTAAAATCTTTATATTCTTTACGAACGAACGAATGAACGAACGAGCGCTCCGTGGTCAAAATATGCTAAATACCTCGATTCCGCCATTCCGCCATTCCGTCATTCCGTCATTCCGTCATTCATAGAACTGAATATTCGTTATACTTATTTTCTTCTTCCTAGTATTTTTGCCCCCTTTCGCGCCAGCGCCTCCGCCTAATTCATCGGTTGGAATATCGCCCATTTGTATAAAAGCATAGTCGGTTTCAAGAATCGTACAGATGAATCGATATATGACGTTGAGGATTTCCTCGTTACATTTCCCGACAATCAATATACTACCCGTTCTGAAGATCATAAACGATACTTCGTAGTATGGCATCTCAATCGTGACGGGCTGTTGTCCATTTTGTTCGTCGGGTCTCTTATCCGGAATATAGTAAAATTTGCTCTGAATCCCTGGATACGAACAAGAGTCGTAGTTACAGTTCATGCGATACTTGAATTTGAGTAAATTGAACAGTTTGTCACGGTCGATATAAAACCCGCAATTGAAATTCGAATTAATAAGTGCGGTTTCACACCGGTTTCGTATATAGTCCAGTTCATCGCCCAAGTAAGGGCGCAATACTGTGACAAGTAGTTGAAGAACGCGAACAAGGGTAGAGTCTTCCTGAATACCCGGAATTTCTAATTTGCCCGTATTAAACACCTTCACATGCATTTCTTTGTATAATACATCATCCTCTGGTGCTCTATCGTCGGGTGGCGCAACACCACCAACAATACGAAGAATCACCACAAAACAGTTGAAGAATGCGCGTTTCTTTTTTGATATTCCGCCATGGAGGTCTTTTTTACAAAGACCGATACTTACTTTTCGTTGGTCCTTATACGGGATGCGTCCGGTTGGATTATCGATATGCTCAATGACGAATTCGTCGTATATTCTAGGCTGTTGCTCCAGTTTTTCTTTGATGGATGCGACAACTGCTGGGTCGGTTGTTTGAAACTTGATTTGTTTTTTGATGACTCCTTCGCGTCGTTCGTAGTAATGTTGAACAGGAATTTTCCAGAACATTTCATAAATATTCACTGGGCAGTTTAAATAGGCGATCTTCGTTTTTGTAGAGATATAGATTGGCGTGATTTTTGAACGAATTGAAGACACGCCCACGCCCACGCCCGCGCCCACACCCACGCCCGCTCCGCCGATGGCATCATAACTATTACTGTTGGTGCTTTCATTTCGCTGAATTGGAAGCACACCTCCATCAGCATCCGGTTCATCATCGTCATTCACAGCCGCGTCAATAAACGAGTATGTTCTTCGCTGTGACTTTTTCGAAATACATGATTTTTTTATTAGCTTATTGCCGTTGGCGGTAGCAGAAGCAGCGGCGGTAGCAGCGGCAGTAGCAGCGGCGGTAGGTGCTGTAGAAAAGACCGATGGTGTCGTCATACGACACTTCTCTACATTTGCTTCAGAATCACTATTATCGCTATCGGCGTTGTCGCAGTTTTGTTGTCGGGATAAACGAGACATAAACTTCATCCATTCAGCATCAAGTTCGGGTGCGGGTGTGCCTGAGGCCGACATTATTGATGTAATCGGTCAATGATACAATGACGATAACGAATACATTTTATTTCAATTTATACGCAAAACCGTATTCTTAAATACTTTGTTTTTTGACCTTGATGATGCGTTTTTTGGGAGGGGCCGCAGGTCCGCGAATGAAATATGCCTGAAATTTCAATATGAAATAATGAATGATGTATTCGGTTCGTATATGATGTAAATGAATAATATGCTCGACACTATTTAAAAAGTCGGTAGTTACAAATTCTGTGGCACGCTGTCTCACGATATAATACAAAAATTGTTTGATGATTGTTCTGGGGTCAATACAGTAGGTTGAGCTAATCTCTCGAAAATATTTTGAGATATCATCCGGTGCGTTTGATTTTTGGAACAAAACCACCATATTATCCCAAACCGTGTTCGATATTACATGAAGGTCTTGAAGATTTTCTTGGTTTGTCTGTATATAATTAATCATACTTCGTATATCAGAATGAAACTGGCGTTGTATTGAAACGAGGTTTTCGTCGGATAATTTAAGTCGTTCACTGTTGCGTATTTTACAGAGAAATGTGAATATATCGGATTCGGGTAATTGATTGAAACGCATGCGTACAAATTCGGTTTGGAGAGACTCATCGATCCGCGATACATAATTACAGATGAGGCAGAACCGGACATTATTATCGGTATAACTCGTAAGAAGATATCGAAGAGCGATTTGTGCGTTGGTTGTCATATAATCAACCTCGTCTAATATTACGAATTTGATACCGTTGCCGAACATGGATTTTGTGCTGACGAAATTATTGATTTGATTGCGAATAATATCGATACCGCGTTCATCCGACGCATTTAAATGAATCATTAATCCTCGGTTCTGCATATTTAATTTTGACTGATACGCATTTACAAGGTTGATGATTGTTGTGGTTTTACCAGTTCCAGGCGGACCGTAGAATAACAGATTTGGGAAATAGTTTGTTTTTAGGATGTTGGATAAAATAGTACGGTTCATCGGGTCCAGAACAATTTCATCAAAACAGGATGGTCGGTATTTTTCAACCCACGGCATCGCATTGTTGATATGAACTTCTTGCGCCATGGTATATAAATGAATAATATGAAATACGTTTATGTAATGTAATGGAATGAAATCATGTAATGGAATGAAATGGAATGTAATGGAATGGAATCATGTAATGGAATGGAATGGAATGTAATGGAATGGAATGGAATGGAATGGAATCATGAAATCACTGAATCATGGAATACAAATTACGCAAATAATTGAACCGTAATTTGCGTATTTATGAATATATACAAGTATCACTCTATTTCATAACCCATCCTTAATGACAACGACGCCAACAAAACCAAACCACGGTTATCTCGAGTTAATTCTCGGTTCTATGTTCTCGGGAAAGACGTCTTATTTGCTCGACGTCTATAAGAAATGCGTTTTCTGTAATATTCCAGTTGCGGTCATCAATTACACAGCCGACGACCGTTATACAACGGAGCCAATGCTTTCAACGCACGACAAACAAATGATTCCGTGTATTCTTTCAACCACGATAGAAGGCGCGATTCGAGACCATGAAGAAACAATCAACCGCGCAGAAACGATTCTTATCAACGAGGGGCAGTTCTTTCCGGACATAGAAGAGCAAGTAAAACGGCTCGTTGAAGGTTCAAATAAGCGTGTCTATATATGTGGTCTCGACGGAGATTTCGAGAGAAAGCCGATAGGAAATTTACTCCAGCTCATCCCCTTTAGTGATGAGGTCATCAAGCTGAAATCGCTTTGTAGTTTATGCCGTGATGGAACGCTAGGTGTATTTAGTTTTCGAATAACGAATGAAACAAGTCAGGTGGTTATCGGGTCGTCAAATTATATACCGCTTTGCCGTGAGTGTTATGAGCGGGAGGCGCGGAGGAAGGGCGGAAGTGAATTATAGAGTTACGTCATAAAACTATGTATTTTTTTCTTTAAGTCCTTTTAGCATGTATAATGCCGAACAAAAGAGTATAAACATAAATTTATATAAAGTATATTCTTATACACTTATTCGATGCCTACATTTTCATTTCCGTCCGAGCCCAGCAGCGGCGGCAGCGTGGCAGCAGTTGATACTACTGTGGAGACCACGACGGGGGTGGTGGCAACAACCAAGAAACCCAAAAACACGAAAAAACCTGCCACCACCACCACCACCGCCACCACCACCACCACCACCGCCGTTATCGAAGAAAAAGACGAATCAACACCTACATTCCCAGATATTGTTATATTGAAACAAACCGACAAGAATTATATTGTAAAACATAATCATTATCCCGTAGGCGTAAATGAAAAAAAAATGAACGAAGAACTATCACCATCGACTAGTCTATCTGGGTCCTCAAATGTAAATGTAAATGTAATTGACAACGAGACAACCGACTTGGTATCACCTAACCAAATCTATAAAGGCCAGATCAATAAAAAACGCGGCCGTAAGCCCAAAGCCGGTTTTATTTTAAACTCCAATTCAGGGTTGTATGACACATCTCAAGTGCCGAATATTATATTACATTTGAAGTGTCATCTCTCTGATTTGAAGACGAATGAATCTATATATGATTATACGCCATCGATAAATGAAGTTGAGTCGTATAATTTGGCCACCAATAATCTTCAATCAAGCGACATATGTCAGACATATAGCGATGAATATGAAACGCATGATGATCATGATGATACTATTGAACACAATGCGGCGAAAGTTGATAATGTAATGACACAGGTACTGTCAAATGCCGCGGTTTCGGTGAATTCTACTTCGGCTACTAGTGCGGCGGCGATCACGGCGATGACGGCGATCACGGCTGCGACGAGCGGCCCGCAAGCAAATACTAAAAAAGCCGCCACAACCGAATCATCGCTTCATGTATTAAATGATAGATACCAGAAGGAAATATCTAAAAAAATCAACCGTTTAAAATATTCGTTTCATAATGGCGAAACAATACAAATGAAACTGAACCATAAATGCGCGTGTTTTTGGGACACATGCGAGTTTGATGGACCTATTTATTATTTACCGATTATGATTGTAAATGGCGTGTTTCATGTTAGTGGTTGTTTCTGCTCTCCTGAATGCGCACTCGCAGCGTTGCTTAAAGAGCAACTTGATACATCTACGAAGTTCGAGCGTATCCATCTACTTCATTTATTATACGGGAGCGCAAGCAATAAAGGTTTCAAACCTGCGCCGAACCCGAACTACCTTCTTGACAAATATTACGGGAATCTCACGATTGATGAATATCGGTCATTATTGAAAAGCCCGCAAATGATACATATCGTGAATAAACCGCTCACGCATATCCTGCCCGAATTGTATGAAGACAACAACGATTTTCTGGTGAATAGTAAAGTGATTCCTACGAATAATCTGAAACTGAAGAAACGGTATAAGACGATGGTGGTTCAAGGGGGAGCGGAGTGAGCGAACCGGCGAGCGAACCGGCGAACGAATCAGTGAGCGACGAACGAACCAGCGAACCAGCGAACCAGCGATCGTAATATATTCTCAATGTAATATATTACGTAATGTCCAAGAATGTATACAAACCAGACGAAAAAGAGGAACAGGCAAATATTGTACTGTATATCAAAAAAACGAAAAATGCGAGCTACCCTACCAAATATGGTCTAGAGTTCCAGTGTGTTGAACTGATACGTCGGTTTTTTTCGATTCATAAAGGTTTAACATTTCCCGATGTTGTCGATGCGAGCGAATTATTTACACGAATTACTGAATTCACAACGACGGCGACGCCGCATCACGCCGTTACATTACAAACATGCTCGTATCCATATACGAATCAGGCAACATACTATTTACGCCCTGGGAGCATCCTTTTCTGGAAGTATAAAAAACCTGACTATCCTTATGGCCATGTCGCGATAATTTGGAAGAATGACGTGACAACTGGCGAAACCCTCGTAGTCCAACAAAACCTGAACCCACCAATCAAAAGATACAATACGCGGATTCTTTTTTCTAAAATGAATAGCGCCGGCAGTAAATTCGCAGGAGTAAAACTACTTCCGAGAGAATATTTAACAGGAATACAGAATTTAGACTGTATTGTTCATCGATTATAACTTCGAGGTAACGTCCGATGCCGATGCCGATGCCGCTGCCGCCTTCTTTCTCTCGAGAACCTCATTATAGACCTTTTGCATTTCTTGGCGCCGATAATATTGCTCGGACGAGGTGTCCATAAAATTCCTTATTTCTGAAAATCGAAGCTGGTTTGTAGAAACTGACGCGGCATTATTAGCGACCGACTCTGGCGCAACGGTATCGCCCCACATATATTCGCGGATGACCCGTTTTAAATCATAGTTGGTACGCTCTAATGCCGTTTTGATTTCGTCCTCGGTCATTTCAGTTTGCGACATGATGACGCGCACCATCGTGTCTAAAACAGCGGGGGAAGGGGTAGGCGCTGATACGGGTGCTGACATGTTCAATACAGTTATTGTTCTTCGTACTTTATATGCTTTCTATCTGATTAGAAAATTATAACTTGCTGAAAATTAGAATTTGAACTCGCTGAAAATTAGAATTTGAACTCGCTGAAAATTAGAATTTGAACTTGCTGAAAATTGAAATAAATACATTAGAATATAAAGAATACAGCACAGTCAAACATAATGACCGAACCTGTTTCTTCATCGTCGTCGTCGTCGTCGTCGTCTTCACCTACCGGAATGACGATTGATATTCGTCCGATGATTGAAGATGTATCACAAGTCATGACAAAACATATTACGAATATATTAACAGGCGTCATCGGAGAATACACGATATATAAGGAGACACACGATACGATTATGGGGTTGCCCTGTGTTCGTAAATTACAACAGCGAATTGCCGAGTTGGAAAATGGCGGAGAAGCTTATATGAACGCATCAGAGCCAGCCGCCACCGCCACCACCGCCACAGGTTCAAATTCGCGCCAAGACGAGGTAGCGCAGTTACAAGCCGCGATTGCTGAGATGAATCGCTATATCGCCGCACTTGAATCAAAGGTTAATAGCAATTCGAAAGCCGAGCCGATTACCGACGACGAAGAGTCGGTGAAACTGGAAATACATGAAGAGGATGTTGTCGTATGTGAAGAGAAATCCGCGGGCGAGTCATTCACAGTGTCATCTACTCACAAGAATGTTATTGTATCAGCGTTGGCGGATGACACAGTCGCCGAGGACGCCGAAGAGGACGCCGAAGAGGACGCGGAAGCCGTCGAAGAGGAGGAAGCTGCCGAGGAAGAAGCCGCCGAGGAGGAGGAAGCTGCCGAGGAGGAGGAAGCCGTCGAGGAGGAGGCCGTCGAGGAGGAGGCCGTCGAGGAGGAGGCCGTCGAGGAGGAGGCCGTCGAGGAAGAAGCCGTCGATGAAGAAGCAGCTGAAGAGGAAGCCGAAGAGGAGGAAGCCGAAGAGGAAGCAGCCGAGGAGGAAGCCGAAGAGGAGGAAGCCGCCGAGGAGGAAGCTGCCGAGGAGGAAGCCGAAGAGGAGGAAGCCGACGAGGAAGAAGCAGCTGAAGAGGAAGAAGCCGAAGCCGCCGAGGAAGAAGCAGCTGAAGAGGAAGCCGCCGAGGAGGAGGCCGAAATAGAAGTTTCAGAGGTCAAAATCAAGGGAAAGACCTACTTCACAACTGATCCTCAAAATGGTATCATCTACGCATGTGTTGATGACGATGTTGGCGATGAAGTCGGTGTTTTCAAGAACGGCGTTGCTGTATTCAATAAGAGCAAAAAATAGACGGGTATTTGGTATAGTATAATATATTCTGGGTGTAATATATAATATTTTTATTCATTCGATTCCATTCCATTCGATTCCATTCGATTCCATTCGATTCCATTCCATTCCATTCGATTCCATTCCATTCCATATGCTCGAAAAAATATGCTCTCCCGCGCTTCTTTATTTAGCCTTTTCGATGGTTCAAATCACAATCGATTTGTTTCAAGGTGATTACGAGACGTCACTATTAAAATTCATCATTATGTTTATATTCACGGCAATATTGAATATATTATGTCTGAATGGATACACCAGATTAGTATGGTTTATCGTGATTATTCCTATTATATTACTTACTTACATTAGTAGTGTTCTATTTTATGTGTTTGGAATCAACCCCGGAAAATCAAATGTTCGCGTTCAGCAGCAGCAGCAACAGCAGCAGCAACAGCAACAACAATCACCGCCACCACCTGCGGTTACACAGATTGCGCCCGCCGCCAAATAACAACATAAAAAGATTTTGGTGTGTTATATACATAGAGATATCCATCGCGTTCTATGTATATTCCCGAGTTAGATGATATGAATGTATATTCAAAGGTGCCAATCCTGAGAAGTAGATCTATTAAAAATGCGCCCAATGACAACAATGATATGTCGGACGTACAACTTTATTTTGCCTACTTTTCATTATATGTGCTTTTTCCTCTGCTATATAGTATGTTGGTCAGTGGAAATCAAAGCGTCGTCATGATACTTTACCGTTATATTACATCCGGTATTTTCGATACAGTTAGTCATATCAAGGAATTCCTGACCGATGTCTATTTTACCGCCCTACGCACGTTTGGACAATACTCATTTAGCACATACACGGTTGTAAAGAATGGGCGCGAGATTTATTCGGCATCATCGATGTATTTTTACCATAAAAGTGACACCAAATCAGTATATCGAATCGACCGCGCGAAATACAGCGTTTGTAAGTGGATTGACAAGCAGTGCGCGCTTTACCGGAATAATCACCATGAAGAACCCGAAGTGAATGAAACACATAATGCCATTTACGACTTCATCCTTCATAAGGTGGACGGTCAGCCATATACACGTATTCATCGTGGAGATTTTACAGGAAGGACTCATACTTTGATTACTGAGCATTATCGCCCATTTCCAAAGTCACAGCAAATATTTGATAGGGCTGAGCTTACTGTTTATACGAATTCTACGACGGTCGAACCTGCGATGCGTTCATCCGACACCACCAGCAACGGCGGCGTGGATGGCATCGACCCATGTTTTGCGCCACAAACTTTTAGCATGAATTTGACATCACCCCATAACTTCTTTCTGGAAAAGAATGAGATTTTAGACAGTAAGTTTTTACAGTGGAAGTTGTATAACGAATTCGGCAAAAGCGACCTTGCGAACCGCCTTCGATCTCTGTTTTATAACTACAAAGTAAACACGTATTATAATGAATATATGAAGGATCGTTTTAAGGAACACTACTCGCTGGCTGCTTCAAAGATCAATATCGAGCAAAATACGTCCGAGAATATGCGTTTATATTGCTTGAATGAGGAGCAATCTGTGATTATTGGAAATAAATACATTATCAAGGTTGATTCGATTTTGAGATGCCCTGTTTTTGAATCGGGTGAAAAGCAAGTGTTTGATATTGATAGCGTACTTACCACTTTTTACGATTGTTCGGATAGTGAAGACGACGACGCCGCCGACGGCAACGGCAACGGCAACGACAGCGACGACACCGACGGTTCTTGTATAAGTGATTCCGACTCTGATACTGATACAGAGACTCCGACGCCGACGCAGACAGAGTCAGAGACGCCGACGTTGACCGATGACCATGAATTTGAAATCATTCCAGATGTGTCAGAATAAAGAGTATAAAAAAAAATTGATAGTATAATATACGGTGTGTATTATCCCATCCACATCATTTACGGAAATTCTTCACATTATGACAACAACTGAAATCTCGGACGTATCGGCATCGGCATCGGCATCGCCGGCATTTCATAAACTGTCGCATCGTTGGACATTATGGGCGCATCTTCCTCATGACACCAACTGGACCGCATCAAGTTATAAGAAAATCTTCGAATTCGATACTGCTGAAGAGGCGATTGCTATATTCGAGGTTTTGCCTCCCAAGTTGGTTATGAATTGTATGTTGTTCCTTATGAGGTCAGGTATCGTCCCTATGTGGGAAGACCCCCAAAATCGGAATGGTGGTTGCTTTTCATACAAGGTCGCAAACAAGGAGGTGAATAGCGCATGGAAGCAACTTTCATACGTAACGGTAGGTGAAACAAGTTCAACCAATATGAATGTAGTCCCCATCGTGAATGGAATTACTATTTCACCGAAGAAGAATTTCTGTATTATCAAAATCTGGATGGCGAATTGTAATTTCCAGAATGCGGGGATTATCCGCGAACTGGAAGGAATTACAGCACACGGGTGTTTGTTCAAGAAACATACACCTGAATACTAGGTTGCTCACTCGCTACATAGCTCCGCCGCGTACGCGGCTCCGCAATTTCGCTCCCTCGCGCTTCGCTGCTCAAAGCAGGAGTGTGGTTGATGGGGCGAGGGCGAGGGCGAGGGCGAGGGCG
>Ga0114974_10001192_pt1 | contig 20635 bp, 21 predicted proteins | sample S_130206_EF_Meta_FD_87318 | JGI IMG/M metagenome (GOLD analysis project Ga0114974, IMG submission 87318) | Freshwater microbial communities from Lake Simoncouche, Canada to study carbon cycling - S_130206_EF_MetaG | ecosystem: Environmental > Aquatic > Freshwater > Lake | place: Lake... | reverse complement strand
GCTCTTAAATCATTAAAATCCAATTTTTCAGACTTTCCTCTTTTTGAAGGACGACTTCCAATATTCGTTTTTGCATAATAATTCAACGTACTCATTTGCTCCAAATAAGGAATGAATTTTGGGTGATTTTTGAAATCAGTATATTTATTATAACCTATTACTGCCAATTTATCTAACATGTCTTTCTCGGTAGAAGTCAATATGTTTGAACCATCGTCAAAAATTTTATTGGTAACTCCAGCGCTCAAAAGATTTTCTAAATTATAACGACATGAATCTAAAGTTCCAAAATTAGAACTAATCGTTTGCCCTTGAACGGTAATTTGAATTTGCTCGTTTTCAATATTTGAACCTAAAGAAGCATAAAACTTGTGTGTTTTTCCACCTCCACGAGCGGGCGGTCCACCTCTACCGTCAAAGAAAACAACCTTAATTCCATATTTTCTTGACATTGTAGTAATGTTTTCTTTGGCTTTATAAATACTCCAATTCGCCATCAAGTAGCCACCATCTTTCGTTCCATCAGAAAACCCTAACATAACGGTTTGCTTATTTCCTCTTTTTTTAATGTGATTTAAATAGGTTTCGTTGGTATACAACTGCTCCATTACAAGATGCGCTTTCTGTAAATCATCTATCACTTCAAAAAGTGGAATAATATCTACCGATGGATTTTCCCAGTTGCACAAACGGAAAAGCGCAAAGGTTTCCATAACCTGAATGGCACTTTCACAATTACTAATAATGTAACGATTGCTTCCAAACTCGCCATTTTGCTCTTGAATTGTTTTCATTGCATGAACTGACGCCAAAGTAGACTTAGTCATTTCATCTGAAAAATCATCTGAATTTAAATTGCTTTTCAATTGAGAAACTATTGCCAATTTCTCATTTTCGGTTGCTGCAAGATAATTAGTCAACTCTGGTAAGTTGCCGTTAGCAACTGTGGTTTCAATAATATTTTTGATAACACTGTTGTGAATTTTACTATTTTGACGAATATCTAATGACGCAAAATGAAAACCGAAATGTGTAACTTTATTCAATAACGAATTTAAATCGTCTAAATACAACGATTGGTGTTGTTCGATAACAATCGTTTTAATTTGATTAAGTTTGGTAACAAACTCTTCTAAAGTGATGTAAATTTCACCTTGAGAATAAAATACAGAACGGTAAATTTTTGCTTCAAGTTCTACTATCAAAGTATCTACATTAGAAAAAGTTAACTTTCTTTTTAATTTCCTAATATCGTTATAATAACACTTCAAAATTGATGTCCGAAGACGATCCGCTACTTTCAAAGAAATTGGCGTCGTTACGAACGGATTACCATCTCTATCTCCTCCAGGCCAAAAACCTAAATTAAAAATAGGATTGTTCATTTCATTTCCTTGGAAGATATTCTTTTGCAAGTACAATATCATTTCCCCAATAGTTTCATAAAAAACATTTTCTAGGTACCAAATCAAACTTACGGCTTCGTCATAAGGAGTTGGCTTTTCAGTTTTAATAAAAGGTGTTTTCCCCAATTGAGAAAGCAATTCTTTAATTTTAAGTAAATCATCTTCCCGAATTGCATCTGTTAAATCGGTGATAATTCCTAAAACCGTTCCAGGATAAAACTGTGTTGGATGCGCTGTTAATACAGGTCGAACATTAAAGTTTTCAAGAAAATCTTTCAACTCATTAGTCTTATCTTTTTCTTCTGCCATTTCTTTGATATCACGCAAAGAGCCTCTTCCTTCCAAATTATTTACAACTGGAAAAGCAGCATCTTCAATAGCATCAAAGAGAACAATTTGTCTTTCAATATATTGGATAAAGCGAAACATCATGTCGACACGCTCCGACTCGGAAGCATTATCCATATATTTACCCGCAAAAAAATCTACAATTTGAATTGGAGTTTCTTGTTTTTTAAAGCCTTTTTCACATACTTCTGTAAATAATGGCAACATAACGCCCGTATTATCAATGGCGTCGAAAGGAAGTGTTAGAAAAACACTGTTATAAACGTGGTATTTTGAAAGTACATTTTGATTGAAACGTTCAATTTTTGGAAGTGTGTACATTTTGTAGTAAGTTGTTGTTGTCGTTGTTGTTGTTGTTGTTGTTGTTGGAAAATAATCATAAAAAAGCCCCAAGAATACACTTGAGGCTTTATAAAATATAAAACTTTATAAAACTACAAGTTTTTGAAAATTGTATGCATTAAACGTTTTTTGTCATTCAAACTTTCATCAAGAGAAATCATCGTTTCAGTTCTGTAAACACCTTCAATATCATCAACCATAAAAATTACATCCTTTGCGTGCTTGGTATCTTTTGCTCTAATTTTACAGAAAATATTAAATTTTCCTGTAGTAATGTGTGCTACTGTTACAAAAGGAATTTCGTTAATACGCTCCAAAACAAATTTTGTTTGTGAAGTATTGTTAAGGAAAACACCTACGTAAGCTATAAAAGAATATCCTAATTTTTCATAATCAAGCGTAAGAGAAGAACCCATAATGATTCCTGCTTCTTCCATTTTCTTTACCCTAACATGAACAGTTCCTGCTGAAATTAATAATTTCTTAGCAATATCAGTAAACGGAACTCTTGTGTTGTCTATCAACATGTCTAAAATTTGATGATCGACTTCATCTAAACGAAACTTGCTCATAATTGGAAAGTTTTAAATTTGAACTATTTTTATAATTTATTAACAAAAACAATAAAAAGATTAAAAAACAATCGATCCATTAACAATTTTAACACTTTTTCCTAAATAAAAATTAGCTTTTTGACCAATTTTAGGAATATTATCATCTCCATCTTCGTATAAAGCTCCTTCTGCATCGTATTCAAAATGTCCAGAAAAATCCTTTAAATCACCAATAGAAGCGATGTAAGCGTTAAAATAAAGATGATTATCAATTAACTCTTCTTTAAATTGAATTGCAAAATTCGTAATTATTTTATTATTATCATAACTAATTTTGATATTTTTATAAACAAAATCATAAAAACAGACTTTATTATGAGAAATATTCAGATATTCTTGGATTTTATTGCAAACTATATCGTTTTCGTAAATGTATTTAAAACTAACAATAAGCGCTATAAAAACGTATTTTCTTGTGAATTCTCTAAAATAATCATTTTGGAAATGCCCCGCTTCTATTAAGATAGTTGGAACACCTAACGACTGGAATGTATCTCCAATACAATTGATGTTAAAGGAATCGTCAAAACGACCCACCTGATTAGGAATATACGTTTGCAATACGCAATTCATAGCAACGATAACCTCAATTGCTTTTTCACGAACATTATTAATATCACGTTCTTCATTATAAGATGGCGCTAAAAAAGATACCGTTGCAGGTTTATCCTCTCCATTACCTACCCCAAAAATGGTACGTTGATCGTGGAGATTGTAACAAAAATTAGGTTTAAAGATTTCAAATGTTTCTCGCAACAATTTGCTTTCTGGTTGAGATAGCGTTTGGGAATCTCTATTTAAATCTACTTTATTAGCATTTTCTCTGGTGTATAACGAAGCGCCATCAGGATTTAGCATTGGTAGACAACAAAAGGTAAACTTCTCTAATAAATTCTTAGCAAGTTCCGAATTGCCATTCAATAAATTTAAAAAATCAAAAAGTGCCTTCGTGGTTGTACTTTCATTTCCGTGCATTTGCGACCAAAGTAAAATCCGCGTTTGACCAGAACCTAATTCGTATTTATAAATTGGTTTTCCAAGAACAGAATGTCCAATAATTTTCAAGTTATCACCACTATTTAATTGCTGTAATAAGGGTTCAATTTCAGTTAAAGTTATGTACCGTCCGTGCAAACTCTTTTCTGTGTATTGGCTATATAATTTCTCGTAATCCATGCGTTTAAATTTGATTTACAAAAGTAAACAACTTTACATTTACATTTGTAAACATTGTGTTATCCGTTTTTGTTTAATAATGTAAACGTTGTTTGTTGCACTTAGGGCTCTATTGTTATTAGTGAAATTAACAAATGTTATCAATTTCATTATTGACTAATAAATATATTAAAATCAGTGATTTAAACTAGTTCATAACAATTAAAACTTTACTATGTAACGTTAAAATAAATCGATTTACATCTGTAAATTAGGACGTCTATTTCTTTTTATTTACATTTGTAACTCTAACGCAACAAAACGCAATTTACAATGGTAAACACAGATGATTTTATAAAAAGACTCGAATTAATCCTTGAGTATTACGGTCTAAATGCGTCTGCTTTTGCAGATAAAATTGGGGTGCAACGCTCTAGTTTATCGCATTTACTTTCAGGTAGAAACAAACCAAGCTTAGATTTTATTTTAAAAATTTTAGAGGTTTTCCCTGATGTAGATTTGTACTGGATATTAAATGGTAAAGGTAGTTTTCCTAAAAAAATAGCCGAAGTGAATCCAATTGATGCAACCCAAAATACAAGCCCTACTTCTACTCCTATTTTGAATAAGCAAGAAACCAATGATTTATTTAGTGTTACAGCAGCAACCGTTCCTTCAAATTCAACTGCAACTACAAAAACGATTGTAAACGAAAAAATCACAATCCCAACCACTTCAAATGAAATAGATAAGATTGTGATATTCTACAAAAACGGAACCTTCAAGGATTATAAGCCCTTAGAATAATTTACTTGACTTCAAAACTGTATTCTGGAATTTTACCTTTGGTATCAATAAAGTGAGCGCTTAGAATTTTCAAGTCGTTTTCGATTTCCCTAGTTGGTTCAAAGGGCTGCCCTAAACGAACTTCTTTTTTACCAAAATCAAAAGCTACGGGAATTATAGGCACATTTGCTTTCAATGCGATATAATAAAACCCCGTTTTTAACTCCGTTACTTTCTTGCGAGTTCCCTCAGGAGCAATCGCTAATCGGAATACCTCCTTGTTTTTAAACACTTCTGCAATTGCTTCTACTTTATTCAAACTACCTTTTCTATCTAAAGGAGCACCTCCCATATATCGAAAATACCAACCGAATGGGAATCTAAACAATTCTTTTTTACCCAACCAGTTCATTTCAACTTCCGTGATTCCACGAGTGAAAATCCCTAAGTAAAAGTCATGCCAACTCGTGTGTGGCACAACCATCAAAATGCATTTGGTTACTTTCTCGTCAATTTTACCAACGATTTTCCATCCCATTAATCGGAAAAAAATCCATTTATAAATTTGTTTCTTCATTCTACTTAATTTTGTGTAAAAGTAACATTTATCCCTTATTTTTGATAAAAAATTTACGATGTTCAAAAAACTAGCCAGCTTCCTCATCCCGATTAACATTTACAAGCGAAAATCGGCGGTTAGTACCACGCTAGAAGTAACTTGGGCTAATGGCGAATTAGTTTTGGATTCTAAAAACACGAATTATTCGTATGGGAGTTTGCAGCGTATTCTTAGAACAGGTTTGAAATCTATTGGTTTTGACACCATTCAAAAAATGGAATCAATTCTAGTTCTTGGTGTTGCTGGTGGAAGTGTCATCAAAACACTAACCCAAGAAATTCGATTTAAAGGCAAAATTACTGGCGTTGAAATTGACCCCGAAATCATTGCAATCGCCAATACTTATTTCAAACTAAATGAAATTCCAAATCTCACCATTCTACTAGAAGACGCCTTTGAATTTGTTACCACAACCAATGAAACATTTGATTTAATCATCATTGATATATTTCAGGACACAACGATGCCCGATTTCTTATTTGAAGCACCATTTATCAATCGCAGCAAAGAATTGTTGAATCCTAAAGGCTTTATCCTATTCAACACCATGCTAATTCAGAATAGCGATTCCGAGCGCAACCAAAACTACCGAAATCATTTCGACACAGCAAAATTCAACACCAGAACCATTCCAAGGGTAGAACAACACAACGAGTTGATAATTATTAAAAAGAGATAAAAGATAATAGACAAAGAGATAATAGATTCTAAAAAATTTGCGAATTTGCGGTAAAACTTTGTTTCTTTTGTTTTCCTTTATTTCTTTTGTGGTAAAAAAACTTTGCGTTCCTTGCGTAAATCTTTGCGATCTTTGCTGTTAAAAAAATTTGAACATTTTCGGTTAAACCCAAATAGTAATCCATAAAAAAAACCTCGCAAATTGCGAGGCTTTTCTATTTTAGAAATTCAAGAAATTATTTTTTCTCGTTTTTTTCCATTTTAGCTTTCAATGCAGCTAACATATCATTGTTGTCACCTAAAGTTGCAGCTGGTGCATTTGTAGATGAATTAGATGATGTATTTTCAGAAACTGCTTTCACATTTTTCTCTTCTTCTTCACGGAAGATAGCAGTGTGAGATGCAACTACTCTTTTAAATTCTTTGTTGAATTCAATTACTTTAAATTCAGCTGAATCACCTTTTTTCAATTTTTTACCGTCTTCTTTTTCAAGGTGACGTGTAGGAATGAAAGCAACGATATCATCACCAAATTCTACAGTAGCTCCTTTGTCTACGATTTCAGAAATTTCACCTGTATGGATAGTTCCAACTGCGAAAGAATCTTCATATTGATCCCAAGGATTAGCAGTAGTTTGTTTGTGTCCTAAAGATAATTTACGACCTTCAACATCTAATTCTAATACAACTACGTCTAATTTTTCACCAACATTTACAAATTCAGATGGATGTTTGATTTTCTTAGTCCAAGAAAGGTCAGAGATATAAATCAATCCGTCGATTCCTTCTTCTAATTCTACGAAAATTCCAAAGTTTGTAAAGTTTCTAACGATACCTGTATGTTTAGAACCTACTGGGTATTTAGCAGTAATATCAGTCCAAGGATCTTGCGTTAATTGTTTGATACCTAATGACATTTTACGATCATCTCTATCAAGCGTTAAGATAACAGCTTCAACAACATCACCCACTTTTACGAAATCTTGAGCCGAACGCAAGTGCGTAGACCATGACATTTCAGAAACGTGAATTAAACCTTCAACACCTTCAGCAACTTCAATGAAAGCACCGTAATCAGCGATTACAACTACTTTACCATTTACTTTGTCACCAACTTTCAAGTCAGCATTCAAAGCGTCCCATGGGTGCGCGTTCAATTGTTTCAATCCTAATTGAATTCTTGTTTTCTCGTCATCAAAGTCAAGGATTACAACATTCAATTTTTGGTCTAATTCTAAAACTTCACTTGGGTGGTTAATTCTACTCCAAGAAAGGTCAGTAATGTGGATCAATCCATCAACACCACCTAAGTCAATAAACACACCATAAGAAGTAATGTTTTTAACAACACCTTCTAATACTTGTCCTTTTTGTAATTGACCGATGATTTCTTTTTTCTGGATTTCAATATCCGCTTCAATAAGCGCTTTGTGAGATACAACTACGTTTTTGAATTCGTGGTTAATTTTCACAACTTTAAATTCCATCATTTTATTTACATAAACGTCATAATCTCTAATTGGTTTAACATCAATTTGAGATCCTGGTAAAAACGCTTCAATTCCGAAAACGTCAACGATCATACCACCTTTAGTTCTGCATTTTACGAAACCAGTAACAATTTCTCCTGTTTCATTAGCACTAATAACTCTATCCCAAGATTTAATAGTACGTGCTTTTCTGTGAGACAATACCAATTGACCTGTTTTATCCTCACGGATGTCAATTAATACTTCAACTTTGTCACCAACTTTTAAGTTTGGATTGTAACGGAATTCGTTCAATGAAATAACACCTTCCGATTTTGCATTGATATCAACGATAACGTCTCTATCTGTAATTCTAACTACAACACCTTCTACAACTTCTTCTTGATCGGTGTCAATGAAAGTTTCAGAAACTAATTGTTCAAATTCTTGCAAGTTTTTCAAGTCAACGGCATCGATACCTTCTTCAAAGTTGTGCCAGTTAAATTCTGCTAAAAACTGCTCTTGTGATTTTAATTGTTCAGACATGCTGATAAAAATTTGTATTCTGTATTTTCTCGAGTTTCTTAATGCGAAAGAAAACAACAGAAGTTGTTTGTTTGATTTGATTGTACCTAAAGGAAACTCCTATCCACCAAAAGGTGTGCAAAGGTAACACATCTATATCGAAATGTCAAGTTTTTTTCAAAAAACTAACTCATTAATTATCAAGCTAATAAATAAAGGGCTTTTAGAGCGAATGGTCCCCGCATTTTTGGCACTGCAATTCCCGCTCTCCCCTCTATCTCTCCGCTTTGCTGCGAGGATGCTGATACGATCGGGGCTAATGGAAAAATTGTTTTGATAGCTTTTATTTTCTGGCTTTAAAAAAAGTAACACATTGTTTCGTTTTTGTAAAATTTGTATTACATTTATCAAAAATACAGACACTTGTATTTCCTACCGAAATAAGCATTCTTTATTTCGGTACAACCAAGGCAAAATGTCTTTGCCACTATTACTTCCCTCACAAAGCATGCGCAGGATTAGCGATGAAACAATAACACGTTTTGTTTTGTAGCAAATCAAGATTAGAGAAACAATAAACCACGATTTGAATAATTGCTATCGTGAAATTTAATAAATAATAAATAATGCGAAACAAACCTTCGCCAATCTACCTGAAATCGGGTGGATATACGAAAGTTTGTTTCACCTGTATACTAGTTAGTTGCAATATATATATATATATATATCATAACATTTAAAACAAATAATAATTATGACACAAAAAACATCAAAACATTTAGACGCTTTAATCTTAAACGAGGTTGAAGAAAACAAGAAACAACTTTTAATTGAACTAGACAATTACGACTTTTCGCACGTTGCAATTAAAACAGCTCAAGAATGGCCTGATTTAGATTTAGAAGAATTACAGACAGAAGGTCTTGAACAACTTAAAAGATACTATGCAATGCGTTTGATACATGGTAATGAAATAAAAATTGGAATTCCAATTAAGCTTGACCCTTTAGCTCATGTTCATGTTCTATTTACTAAAGAATATCGTGAGTTTTGCGATAAATTTTTTGGTGGTTTTTTTGACCATTGGCCATGCGACAGAAATCAAAAAGAGCATATGGAGTGGTTAGGACGAGTATATAAAAATTCCATCAACGAAATGGATTTGACTTTTAATGATAGAAATAAAACTTGGTGGCCAGATTTAGAAGGGAATAATTATGATGAACTTTGTTGTGGTTGTTCATGTGCTGGACAAGGGCCAATTAAAGGCTAATACTGCCACTAACAGGCGTTTGGCAAAAAAAGCGGGTTCAGTGGGTAATTGAACATTCTACATTTTAACAACTTTTATGCTGGGTTGTCAGTTTAGTGCTTCGAAATCCGCTTCTTCGCCAAGCGCCAAAACGTTAGGCGTAATTTTAAAAACAACGAATTAAATAATTGAAAATGTGTGATTTAACAGAGAAATGTTTAACAATAAATGATTTAGGAGTTAATGTTTTAGGAACTATTTTAGGAGGTATTCTTCTAACCTTAATTTTATTTTTGCTAAACGAATATGTATTTAAAAAGAAAAATTTATCTGGTGAATGGAACACACTAATAGAAATAGAAGAAACTTCATTTAATCCTTTTAAAAACTTAAAGATAGAATATAAAATTCATTTACTTCAAAAGGGTTATGAACTTTCAGGTTCAGGAGAAAAAATAAAAGATATTAAACCCGATGGTTCAGAAATAGTTTTTGAAAGAGAAAAAAGAGTAATAATATTAGTAGATGGATATTTTGAAAGAAAATATTTTTCTAAATCAAAAATCTATTTAAATATAAATGAAGAAGGTCGCAAACGGAAAACCAGAGCAACATATACTTTAATTTTGAAAGACGATAAAAATCTTACAGGTACATTTATAACAACTGCGGCAGATGCAAGTGGTAAAATTAGTATGTCAAAAATATGATCAACGCTTTTAATAGCATAGGTGGAAAAGTGGTATTATTAATAGCATTATTAGTTTTAAAAAAATCTTCATCAACAAAATTGAAACTTAAAACTATAAGAAATAATATCAATAAAAATAAAGAGAAAATAGCAATACCAGACATTTTAATTGCATCGATTATACGAATAGAAGATAAGCGTTTTTACAATCATAATGGAATAGATATTTACTCAATTACAAGAGCTGTGTATAAAAATCTAACAACAAAACGTTTAGAAGGAGCAAGTACAATTGTACAACAATTAGTGAGAAATACTACTAATGAAAGAAGCATAACTTTCAAAAGAAAAATCAACGAAATATTTCTCGCAACATTAATTGACAAACAATTTTCAAAAAATGAAATTATAATTGCTTATTTAGAAACATATAATTTTGGAAAATCTATTGGAATTAATTCATTATGTCTAAATGAAATATATCTTCTAAATACTTTATCAAATTATGAGGTTGCACAAATAACTGCAAGATTGAAATATCCAAATTTGAACAAAACTAATTATATCAAATTTTTGAAACGAGTTCGAACTATTGAAATAAAAAATTACGCCTAACAGCGGTTTGGCAAGATTTGGGTTTTAGGCTTATTTTTAAATTGGTCTTATATTTGGAAAGCTTGTGTTTAACCGAAAAATATCGCATCATTAATCCCCAACCTCTCCGAAGAAACAGAACGTTGGTAGCAAATATAAGAAATCAATAAATGAGAAATAATCTATACATAATAATATTTGGAATTATATTCTTGGGACAATTATTTGCCCAAACAAAATCTGACAATTTACGTGAAGTCATTTTCAATTTAACAAATAAAAGCGTGATTTTAAGCTTTAATTATTTGATAGATTACGGACTTGATTCAAAGGCAAATGAAATTCTAAAATCCAAAAATGCTGAAATGAAAAGCTATTTAGTTGAAAATTAAAAAGACAGAAATAAAGCTTTAGTTGCACACATTTTACTAACTAAGTTAATAGAACCAGAAAAGGCAAGTTTTAGTTATAAACATATTTACAATGTTAATAATACAGAAATAACTTCGACAGTTTTCAGCTTGAATAGTTTGAGTTGGAATTATAGCAAAACAGAAAACGATAATAAGATCTTAAATTTTAGTCCTGCAAAACTTTATAAATATTGGAAGTCAAAAATTCATTGAACAAAAACTCCTGCACCCGATAGCTCGGATTTACTTCGTCCGTTCGCTTCGCTCGGGTGCAATCCGTGCCCATAAAGAGAAGTAACTAATTGTATTAACTAGACGAGATTGCTTCGTACCTCGCAATAACTTACTTACTTACTTTTGGACAGAGCATAAATAAAACTTAGCAGCCGGAAAAAAGCAACTTAAAACAGTCCATATTGCATTTATTTAGTCGAATTGATTGGTAATTCTTATTGAAATAACAAAAATCTTCAAGGTAGGTACTATAACTTTTTTTATACTTTGTAAAATAGTATTAATTTTACAATTGGAAGTACGACGGGAGCACCTTAATAATTACCACTAAAAAATGGAAACAAAAATTATATCTCTGAAAAAAGTAGCGTCCTTATGCTGCTTATTGCTATTATTTGTTTTCAGCAGTAAATCATACTCACAAATTATATATACTGACATACCTGATGAAACTCCCAATGCTACTTATCCTTTAGATTTGAATAATGACACTGTTGTTGATTTCATAATTCAATTTGTAGGAAGTGCTGATGCAATTGGGGTTATATGTTATCCTCAAAATAGCAATGCTTATTCGGGGGATTTTGTTAGTGGGAGGTATTTACCATGGGCATTATCAACTTCTACTCCTATTTGTGCCTCATTAGCAACATGGTATGATTCTAGTAACCCTGGCACAATGGGTTTGGGAGCAACCACAGGTTACTGGCCGGGGGTAACAAATAAATATTTAGCACTAAAGCTAATTGTGGGAACCAACACCTACTATGGCTGGGCACGCTTAGATTTTTTAGAAATGTCGGGGTCGTTCACCATAAAAGAGTACGCCTACGAGAGCACGCCAAATGATTGCATTCAGTCGGGACAAACCAACTTAGGTACTAATGAAAATTCGAACAAAACTATTTTTTCTATCTTCCCCAATCCTTTCATTTCCTCGACAACGATAGAGTCAGTTGGCAATCTTAAAAATGCAACACTAACAATTTACAACTCATACGGGCAGACTTTAAAGGAAGTGAAAAATATTTCGGGGCAGACCGTTTCTTTATCACGTGAAAATCTTCCAAGTGGACTCTATTTCATTAAGCTAACTGAAGAAAACAAAAGCATCGCAGTTGAGAAAATACTAATTACAGACTGATATTAGAAAGAGCTTTTTATTCCTAGCAAAAGAAATAAATTTGCAATAAACCTCCCACTCCAACGCATAAAATACTTTTTCATTTTATTGTCGGTTCTATAAGCCGAATCGAAAAAACCAAAGTAAAAAGCAACTCCTAAATCGGGGCTGTTCTTATACTACCCCACTCATTATGAATGAGTAACAACATCCATTCCAATCAGTTATAATGTGTGAATTGTGTAACTATTTCGAAAAATTGTGTAATGCTAATCTCAGTAAAGAGCTGCACTTTTGTGTAATAAATAGTTCCATTTAAATACATTCAAATGATAAATTTCGAAACCCTACTGCAACAAGTCACCTACCTTTTTGCCGCTTATCATTGGCAAGTTATCATGTTTAAACAACGAACGAAAAAACACTAAAAAAGTTTAAGAACATACAATGTCCAATCATTATTATGTCAATAACAATTAGAAAAAATGCAATCATCAATAAATAAAAAGCAAAATGAGCAACACTGAAAATCTAATCAACAAAGAAGCCATTGACAAACTAAAAAGTTTAGTGAATGAAATCATTGTATGCCTTTTCTGTACCGATTTAAAAACGGACGATGGCTCCACATGCCGACCAATGACTGCAATAAAAGTTTGCGACCAAGGAAACATTTGGTTTTTTAGCGAAAAGAGTAGCGATAAAAACAAAGCCATTGCATCTGATAAAGAGGTACAACTCTTTTTTTCGCACCCCGGTAAAAGCAGCTATCTTGTGGTAAACGGCGAAGCCGAAATAATTTTAGACACAGAAAAAATTGAGGAACTATGGACACCCATTGCTAAAATTTGGTTTAAGGAGGGAAAGAACGACCCGAGTATTTCTGTTATTAAAGTTACTCCGAAGGGCGCTTATTATTGGGATACAGACGGCAACCAAATGATTAACTTTTTAAAAATGGTTGCATCAGTTGCTACAGGAGCAAATTTAGTTACAGGAAATCAAGGTTCCATAAAAGTATAATCTATATCCAAATGGCTAATATCAAAATAAAAGCAACAAGCAAAATACATTATTTTAAAGATGTTAACGACAGGTTCTTCCTTTAGAAAATAGGAAAACTAAATACGAACCTAATAGAATTGACCACAGAAACAGAATAAATCATAAAATCATTCACAAATAATATTATTCATAATTTAATAAACAAAAAATGGAAAACGAAAAAACAATCGAAGTGCTAAACACCCTTATCACAATCAACAATGATAGAATTGAAGGTTACGAAACGGCAGCAAAAGAAACCGAAGAGCAAGATTTGAAAACCTTATTTGCACAGTTTTCTTCAACCAGTCAAAAATGCAAATCAGAATTAATAAATGAAGTGAGCCATTTAGGTGGAACAGCAGCTGAAGGTACCTTAATTACAGGGAAATTCTTTCGTGTGTGGATGGATGTTAAAGCAGCAATAACCGGTCAAGACCGCAAAGCAATTCTGAACTCCTGTGAATATGGTGAAGACGCCGCTAAAGATACCTACGAAAAAGCATTGGAAAATGATTTAGAAAATTTAAACACCAATCAGCAAACTATGATTAAAACACAACTCGCTTTACTTGTTGCCGACCATGACAAAGTAAAAGTGATGAGAGATTTAGCATTGAACGACTAATGATTCATTAGTAAAGAAAAGGTATCAAAATTTACTTGTGCCTTTTCTCATTTAAAAACTGAATAATGAAAAAGAAAAAAACAAGTGCTGCTCAAAAAAAAGTAGCAAAGGTGATGCATGAATTTAAAGAAGGTGAACTACATATCGGAAAATCCGATACGATTGTAACAAACCCAAAACAAGCCATTGCAATTGCGCTAAGTGAAGCTGATGAACTTAAAAAATAATCAATCATGTGGAAAGAAGAAAACAATCAACTGCAACGCAGCTTTGAGTTTAAGGACTTTGTAGAAGCTTTTACATTTATGACCAAAGTCGCTTTTGCAGCCGAAAAAATGGGCCACCATCCCAATTGGAGCAATGCCTACAATAAAGTAGCCATACAACTATTTACACACGAAGCAAAAGACAGCATTACGCAAAAGGACCTTGAACTTTCAAAAGAAATAGACTTTATTTATAAAAAAAGATAATCATGAGACACATTTCAATCATTTCCTCAAGCATTAGAGAAGGGCGAAAAAGCCATAATGTTTCGCTTTATTTTCAAAATTATCTTACTGAAAACAAACTGGCAACAGCAGAAATCATTGATTTGAAAGAATATAACTTTCCGCTTTTTGATGGTACTATAAAAACACTTATTAATCCAGCTGAAAATGTTCTTGAATTTGCAGAAAAAATTAAATCTTCAGATGGAATTATCATCGTTACACCAGAATACAACGGTGGGTATCCCGCAAGTTTAAAAAATGCAATTGACCTACTCTATGAAGAATGGAGACACAAACCAGTTGCAATAGCTACGGTTTCGTCAGGACCGTTTGCTGGTAGTCAAGTTTTGGTAGCACTTCAATTTACACTTTGGAAGATGATGGCATGGACAATTCCTGCAATGTTTTCTGTTCCAACGGTTGATAAAGCATATGATGAAAATGGAAAGCCGACGGATAAGTTGAATTCTGACAAACTCGCTGCAATTTTTATTAAAGAATTACTCTGGTGCATTGAAGCCGATAGCGCACCAAAACACTTATAAATATCATTTATAAACACCTTAAATACAAAATTATGGCAATTCAAAGCACCAATCCTGCAACCAACGAAGTAGTTAAAACATTTGAAGAAATGTCTGAAATTGCAATTGAACAATCCATTGCAAAATCAGAAGAAACCTTTGAAAATTGGAAAAAAACATCCTTTTCTGAGAGGGCAGAATTATTACACAATGTAGCTGGTTTGTTAAGAAAAAAAAAGAAAGAACTAGCCCAAATGATAACTCTTGAAATGGGCAAATTAGTTGCTGAGGCTGAAGGAGAAATTAAACTAAGTGCAGAAATTTTTGATTATTACGCCAATAATGCGGAAGCCTTCTTAGCGGATAAAATACTGAAACCTGTTCATGGGCAAGCATTAATAAGACATAGTCCGATTGGAATATTGCTAGGTGTACAACCTTGGAATTTTCCTTTTTATCAAGTAGCCCGTTTTGCTGCACCAAACATAATGGTAGGCAACACCCTACTTATCAAGCATGCCTCCATTGTTCCGCAATGCGCCATTGCCATTGAAGCACTTTTTTTGGAAGCAGGCGCTCCAGTCGGATTATATACCAATTTGCTTATTTCTGGTAAAAGAGCTTCGGAATTGATCTCTGATAAAAGAATAAAAGGAGTTTCACTTACGGGTAGTGAAGCAGCAGGTGCAAGTGTAGCCGAAGCCGCTGGAAAGCACTTAAAAAAATCTGTTTTGGAATTAGGTGGTAGTGATGCTTTTATTGTATTGGATGATGCCGATATTGACAAAGCTGTAGATTGGGCAGTTGTAGGTAGAATCAACAACAATGGCGAATGTTGTATCGCGGCAAAACGATTTATTGCAGTTGAAAGTATCGCCGATGCATTTTTTGAAAAATTAAAAAACAAACTAGCCAACTTGGTTATTGGCAATCCAACAGAACCAAGCACACAATTAGGTCCTTTAAGCATTGAAGAAGCAGCCGTTAAAATTGCCGATCAGGTAAAAAGAGCCGTTGATGGAGGTGCTAAAATTTTATTGGGAGGTAAAAGAGTTGCACAACAAGGCGCCTTTATGGAAGCTACTGTTCTCACTAACATGTTACCTGATAATCCAGTTTATTACGAAGAATTTTTTGGCCCTGTTGCCGTTTTTTTTACAGTTAAGGATGAACAAGAGGCAATAGATTTAGCCAACGATTCTCCATTTGGTTTGGGTGGCTCAGTATTTACAAAAGATATAGAAAGAGGAAAACGAGTGGCAGACCAAATTGATTCGGGAATGATTTTTATTAATCATCCAACATGGACGCAAGCTGATTTACCCTTTGGAGGTACTAAAGGTTCAGGTTATGGAAGAGAACTTTCAGAATTAGGTATCGATGAATTTGTAAACAAAAAGCTAATCCGGGTAAGTGAATTAAGCGACCCATTTTAATATCAGATTCTTTAAAAATAATCAATAAAAATAGCATTATGATACGCAAAGCAACTGCACATTGGGAAGGAAATTTAAAAGAAGGTAAAGGCTCATTAAGCACCGAAAGCACTGTTTTAAAGCAAACAAACTACAGCTATAAAACACGTTTTGAAGATGGAGCAACAGGAACAAACCCAGAAGAATTATTGGCCGCGGCCCATGCCGGATGTTTTACAATGGCTGTAGCTGCAATGCTCACTCAAAAAAATATAACGCCAACAGTATTGGATACCGAAGCAACCTTGACAATGGAAGGTTTAAGTATTACAAATATTCATTTGTCCATTACAGGCAAAGTTCCAGGAATTACTGCTGATGATTTTATAGCAATAACAAAAGACGCAGAAAAAAACTGCTTGATTTCAAAGATCTTAAATATCCCAATTAGTTCAGAAGCTCATTTTAAAGGCTAACCACTAAATTTTATTACAATGACAACAAAGCAAATTGTACTTGCCCATAGGCCAAAAGGATTGCCTGTGTTAGAAGATTTTGAGACCAAAGATATTGAGTTGGGAGAACTAAAAGATGATGAAGTAGTGTTAGAAGCTATGTATTTTTCTGTTGACCCCTATATGCGGGGCAGAATGAATGCTGCTAAATCCTATGCTCCTCCATTTGAATTGGGAAAACCAATAAGCGGTGGAGTAATCGCTAAAGTACTAAAAAGTAAGACTACCAATTTTAAAGAAAATGATATTGTAACAGGTAATCTACCATGGCAGCAACATTGTATTACAACAGCAACCGAAATAATAAAAATAGATACTTCAATTGCGCCTGCTAGTTATTATCTGGGTGTATTAGGAATGCCCGGTCTTACCGCTTATTTTGGTTTGACGCATATTGGTAAACCAAAACAAGATGAAACAGTTGTAGTGTCTGGTGCCGCAGGAGCAGTTGGTCTTGTTGTAGGTCAAATTGCTAAACTGCACGGTTGTCGCGTAATTGGGATCGCGGGCAGCGAAGAAAAAATTGCTTTGTTAAAAGAAGAGTTTGGTTTTGATGAGGTAATAAATTATAAGACATGTCCCGATTTAAAAAAAGCTATTGCTGAAGCTTGTCCGAAAGCAGTAGATATTTATTATGATAATGTTGGAGGCGAGATTTCGGATGCTGTTATTAGCAATATAAACTTTAACGCAAGAATAGTATTGTGTGGACAAATTGCGTTATACAACAATACTGAAATAGCAATGGGTCCTAGAATTCAGCCGATGTTATTAACCAGAAGTGTATTAATGCAGGGGTTTATCATTGGCAATTACCAAAGTCAATTTAGTGAAGGAAGCATGCAATTGGCCAAGTGGGTAGAAGAAGGTAAAATAAAATATAAAGAAACGATTGTTAAAGGCTTTGATAAATTACCTGCTGCATTGCTGGGTTTATTTGAAGGGAATAACATTGGAAAAATGATTGTAGAAGTATAAATTTAAAATAAATAAAAATGAAAATAGTAATGGTACTTACCTCGCATAGCGAGTTGGGAAATACAGGAAAAAAGACAGGTTTTTGGATAGAAGAATTTGCGGCACCTTATTATGTATTTATTGATGCGGGGGCTTCAGTAACAATTGCATCTCCAAAAGGTGGTCATCCTCCTATAGATCCCTCAAGCGATACTGCTGAAAATCAAACACCAGCTGTTATTCGGTTTAAAGCAGATAAAAGTTTACAAAAGATGTTATCAGAAACACATTTGCTTTCTTCAATTTCATCAGATGATTATGATGCAATTTTTTACCCTGGTGGGCACGGCCCTTTATGGGATTTAACGAATAATGCCGATTCCATAAAATTAATAGAGCACTTTTGGAATAGCAAAAAACCTGTTGCAGCAGTTTGTCATGCCCCTGCCGTTTTATTAAATGTAATAGATGATACAGGTACATATTTAGTAAAAGGAAAGAATGTAACGGGATTTACGAATAGTGAAGAAGCTGCTGTTGGACTCACAGATGTAGTTCCTTTTTTATTGGAAAATGAATTAAAGAATAAAGGCGGAATCTATTCTAAAAAAGAGGATTGGGCTGCTTATATTGTAAAAGACGGCATGCTAATTACGGGACAAAATCCAGCATCTTCTGAAGCTGTAGCCAAAGAGTTACTTAGTAACCTGAAATAATAACTGCTATAAAAAGTGTACATTACTCCTAGCTCGGAACACAATAAAAAGGCAGAAAAAAAGACTGCATAAAATAAATTTTATCATCCACCTTTGCTTAGCGATGGATGATTGATTTTGTTGCACGAGCTAGAAGTTGGCACTAGTGGAGAGATTAAGCCGAAATCGAGAATTACAGTTGTATAAAATACAGTAACAATTTACTAAAATAATTTTAGTCTAAAAAACCAATCTTTCTAAGGTTTCCAAAACATAACTGTGCATGACTTCGCGGTAATCCAAATGAGTCACGATACGCAATTTTCCATGTCCCATAGAACTCATTGAAATCCCTTTTTGCTTTAGTTTGTCCATCAATAGGTTTTCATCCACAGAAGATTGTACCGAGAATATCAAAATATTGGTTTCTACAGGTTCAACTTTGGCAACCCAAGGTAATTTTTGAAGTACGATTCCTAACTCTTTAGCACGTCTGTGGTCTTCAGATAAACGTAAAATATTGTTTTCTAAAGCATACAAACCAGCCGCAGCTAAGTATCCCACTTGTCGCATTCCACCTCCAAGTATCTTTCTGATTCTAAGTGCTCTGTGTATTGTTGCTTTATCGGATAGTAGAAGTGACCCTATAGGCGCTCCTAACCCTTTTGATAAGCAAACTGAAATGGTGTGAAATACCGAACCGTAGTCTTTCGGATTGTCATTGGTTGCCACTAAAGCATTCCAAATACGTGCACCGTCCAAATGAAATTTCAAGTTATTGGCATCGCAAACTTGGCGTATTTTTCTGAATTCTTCAAAATCATAGCAAGCTCCTCCCCCTTTATTTGTAGTATTCTCAACACATACCAAACTTGTTAGCGGACTATGATAAAACTCGGGATTGTTTATAGCTCCTGCAACTTGTTCGGCAGTTATCATTCCCCGATTTCCATCTAACAAACAACAAGAAACACCACTATTGAAGGAAGCTCCACCCCCTTCATAATTATAAACGTGTGCCCATTTATCAGCGATTAATTGTTCGCCTGGTTGCGTGTGAAGTTTAATAGCCGTTTGATTGGCCATGGTTCCTGATGGAAAAAACAAAGCAGCTTCCATTCCGAAAAATGCAGCAACTTGGGCTTCTAATTTAATAACGGTTGGATCTTGCTTGTAAACATCATCACCAACTTCTGCTTGAAACATAAAACGCAACATCTCCTGAGTAGGTTTTGTTACGGTATCGCTAACTAAATTAATTTCCATATTGCTTTTATATTTGAGATACGGACAAATTGCAACTTGTCCCTTCGTAAAATTTTCTTATTTTTGCTTTACAAAATTAATATAATTTATGACAACTACCGAACAAATTAAAGGTATTGTAGAGCGCCTTGGTGCGTTGAGGAGGTATCTTTGACGTTGATGCCAAATTAATTGAAATTACAAACGAAGAAGAAAAGACATTAGCCCCCGATTTTTGGAATAATCCAAAGGAGGCCGAATTGTATATTAAGACGCTTCGTTCCAAGAAAAAATGGGTAGAAGATTACGATAAAGCTGCTGAAATGGCGGAAGAATTGCAATTGGCTTACGAATTTTATAAAGAAGGAGAACTCACCTCAGAAGAATTAGACGAACAATATCAGGTCACCAATTCCTATATTGAAGCCATAGAATTCAAAAATATGCTTTCTGACGAAGGCGATTCTTTGAGTGCCGTACTGCAAATTACCGCTGGCGCTGGTGGTACAGAAAGTTGCGATTGGGCTGAAATGCTGATGCGAATGTACATGATGTGGGGCGAAAAATACGGCTACAAAATCAAAGAATTAAACTTTCAAAAAGGTGATGCTGCGGGAATAAAAACCGTAACCCTTGAGTTTGAAGGCGATTATTCCTTTGGGTATTTGAAAGGAGAAAACGGCGTGCATCGCTTGGTTAGAATCTCTCCATTTGATAGCAATGCCAAAAGACATACTTCATTTGCCTCAGTTTATGTGTATCCTCTTGTAGATGATAGTATCGAAATAGATATTAATCCTGCCGATATTGAAATTACAACTTCCCGTTCCAGTGGTGCGGGCGGGCAAAATGTGAATAAAGTAGAAACT
>Ga0114974_10001190_pt1 | contig 20638 bp, 24 predicted proteins | sample S_130206_EF_Meta_FD_87318 | JGI IMG/M metagenome (GOLD analysis project Ga0114974, IMG submission 87318) | Freshwater microbial communities from Lake Simoncouche, Canada to study carbon cycling - S_130206_EF_MetaG | ecosystem: Environmental > Aquatic > Freshwater > Lake | place: Lake... | reverse complement strand
AAAATCCCGATTGCCACTTGAAAATTTATTCGCCGCAAACTTACGTTAACTCTGTCACTTACTGAGGATCTCATGAATATCTTCTGGCTATATCAGAATCCGCTGTATGATATGTAGTTCCTTTATCGATAAAAGAATATACTCTAGCCATTGCCCATTGCTCTTTGGGTAATCTGGCGCTTCTTGGATATTTACCCATATTGGGATTCTTGCTAAAATCAGATTTCAATCTCACAGAAGATATATTGTTCTTCCATGCCCCTACGCCTCTGTTGTATACTTCTTGTAAAGCCGATTTGGGATAGCCAGACTTCTTCGCTAACTCTGCTAATGATGGATGCGTATCAGTAGACAATCCAAACTTTTTAAAAACTAAATCACGATGTGTGGGCATCTACTATAATACGATATTCACTGCAGCTCCTTCTCCACCTGTTGGATATCCGCGTATAACTGCTCTGTGCGCCCCTGGCCAGTCTCTACAGATACCAGAAGGTTACCATCTTTTTTTGTTATGCGATAAGTGCCGGACGCCATCTCCTGTGGCAGCGGTATGATGAACACACGCTGCGACGGGTATATGAGATAGTTTATATCTGTCTTGCCCGAACCCATGGCAATAGATAATAAGCGCTTCAACATATAGTAATAGTGGACATATATTTTGGGGGGGGGATGTAGAGATGTAGAGATGTAGAGTCTTAACTCTACATTGGAAACTCTACAGCTTTGAAACTTTTGGAGGGGGGTGTTTTCCCCCCCCCTTTTTTTTCCTTCTCTCCCCCAGACCTCTACTCAACTCTACATACTCTACATTATGATATAAACTATAAAATAAAAGAAGCTCCATGACGGGAAACAGGTCAATGTAGAGATGTAGAGTTGGGATGTAGAGTTGAAAGTGACTCTACAGCCGTTTTGGAGGGGGGATTTTTTGAGGGGGGGTCAATCCTTCAGATGTTCCATGGCCTGCAGTAGCAGTGATTGGGCGGCGGTCATCCCAGGTATCATTTTGGGCTCCTCTGACGTCAAAATCTTCTTTCTGACCGTCTTGCGCCCCTGGAGTGGATGGGGTAGCGGATTCTTCGTATCGAGATATATTACTTCTTGTCCAGGGAACCGAGCTGATAGTTTCCATTTGCCACCCACAGAGACGGCCTCGTAGTCATCCAGCGAATGCACTGGAGGAAACTTGGGATGCGGTTCCATCGTGTGATATACTAGCGAGAACCGATTACCAGTCCAGTCCTCCGTCTTGTGAGGTATCCGCCATCCCTCAAATAGTATCGGCTTGTAGCGGATATTGACACTCGTCTTAGTCCCTGATAGGTCCAGGGTAAGGTCCCCCCCTTGGTATGACCCGAAGCCGACGATGTAACTCTGTCCGGAGTTGTTGGCATCAACATGTTCCTCGCACTTGAAGTTCTGATTGACTTGCACAGAGGTGAAAGGGATGGGCACGTGCATCCGTCCGAACTCCATTAACAAATGGTGCAGGTAGGGATCGAACCACGACTGCCGGCTGATGTCGGCGGCCTGACTGCGCTTCCTGACCATCCCAAAGCACTGAGAGCGCCCCTTGCCGATCTTGTTACGATATTCATTCACCGCTAGGTTCTTACCCTTGAGATATTCCTCGATACGGAGAATATTGTAGGGGTCTAGTTCTGGTAATATAGTGTGCATTCTACTACTGTAGTACATATCTTACACTGCTTGTCTGCGTTAGAGTATTAGGGCCCGTTGTGTAGCCCATAGATACCACGCGTAAGAGAGGGCCTGCCGTCCACCCCACTGCCGTTCCATTAATACCAGTCAAGTTCATAGCAGATATCGGTTGAGATGCATAGGAGGATGGTTGAGGAGATATTGCCGTCCAAGATGCCGATGGGACACCTGTAGCAGATACAGGAGGAGTATTAGCAGGGACACTTCCTACTGCCGTATAGAAGATGCCGTTTGGAGTTCCACCGAAGCCAGAATAGACAACAGTCTGTCCATTTGTATAGGTAGATGTAGTATTCCAAGATAGATAGTTAGTTCCATTCGTCCAAGGATTGAAAGCGAGCACACAGTTCTGTAGAGGAATATGATTCACATCAGGATAGATGTCATAGGGGTCGCGCAGGCCCCAATCTTGAATGTCAGGAGTCCCAACGCCTGTCTGATTTGTGACACGTGGAGCATCATAGGCGTACAAGAGGTAGGTGAATCCAGCATAGAGATTTACTCCAGTCTGGCCGCTATTAACTCCAGCACTGTTAGAATATGCCCAGCGTGTGTTGTAGAAGCCACTGGTAGGGGGATTAGCATCGTCATAGGAATATAGATTCAGACCTATGATGCCAGCCGTGTAGATGTTCGTATTGACCGCCGGCTGAACCAGAGCCCATACACTCTGGATCCTATCTTGAGCAGGATTCGTGGTGTATTTTCTATAGGGTAGAGCAGCAGCAGGGGCGGAGAAGCGTGGATTATACATATACCAGTTAAACCCAGCATTACCGACTGGCTTGGTGTATAACCAGCAGGGCGTTCCATCTGGCGTTGTAGAAGATGTAGGTGGAGTAGCATCTGGAACGATCGCTGTCGCTGGTGAAGTATTATTTGCGGCCAGCGCGATAGTATCAGACGTGAGTGGAAGAGCAGGGAAAATACCGAGCTTGTTCTGGATACCCTCTACATTGAAATACGTCGAGCCAGTAGGACCAGTAGCTCCAGTAGGACCAGTAGGACCTGTAGGGCCAGTTGGTCCAGGAGTAGCAGAAGCAATAACTGCTAAAATAATCGGGTGATTGTTTGCGAAGTTAGGACTACCACCACTCCCAACTAATGTTATCGGATATTCAACATACCCAGAACCAGTATTGGGTATAGGAGTTCCACTCACTAACCACGTTTGATAGTTATCTGACACATTCGCATCCTGAATGATTAGTTGATTTCCTTGCTGAACTAGATTCAAGAATATATCGATATCATCTCCATTCTGGTCAATATGGCTGACTCTAATATAAGTTGAAGCAATTTGAGTAGCAAAGTTAGACCAAGAAATATGACCAGTGCTTGGCGTTGCTCCGTTATCTGCTCGATAGTTATAATAGGAAGACGAAGAACCATTTGCTCCAGCAGGTCCAGTAGGGCCAGTAGACCCAGTAGGCCCAGTAGGCCCTGTCGCTCCGAACGCACCAGCAGAAATCCCATTGATGCTCGATACAATGAACGCGTTCGCCGAGAGGTCGTTCATAATGATAGACTGCCCATCGCATGTGATGTACTGGGCGATCTCTGCCCCAACAGCTCTGCTACCACAGACGGCCAGCTGACCCACCGCCAAGTTGTCCCAGTTCAAAACCTCATTGGTCAGTGACAGAGTTTTGGAAGGGGGATTGGGGGATGGGTTGTTGACAAAGTTAATGCCCATAGCCACTAAATCAACACCGAAGTCTGACTTGTTGAACTGGGTATAGGAGTTGCCACCGATAGTGCTGTAGGCGTGCGCAAGAATAGCTCCGGGAACGTAAGTTAGTAGCCCACCACTCTGTGTCGCGAGCGTTGATGGAAAGGGGAATGACATCTCTACTGACAGGCGATTTTATTTTACTGCGGCAGTGTGGCGATCCAGCTGAAGGGAGCACTAACGGTTCCTACTGCTGTGAAACCATTTGTAGTAATAGACGTAAAACCAAGAGCATTTGCGAAGCCACTGCCCTGATAGGTTCCAACGACAGCAGGGATAGCAGACATAGGAGATGAGAATGTCACGACGAGGTCTCCTTCTCCACTTATCACCGCATCTCTGGCAGCACGGATTTCGATAGCGGCACCAGCACCAGTAGGGCCAGTAGCTCCAGCAGCTCCAGTAGCCCCTGTTGGTCCTGCACCAGTAGCGCCTGTCGGTCCAGCACCTGTAGGGCCAGTAGCACCATCAGCACCAGTAGGACCAGTGGCTCCAGCACCAGTAGCGCCTGTCGGTCCAGCACCTGTAGGGCCAGTAGCACCAGCTCCAGTAGGGCCAGTAGCACCATCAGGTCCAGTAGCACCAGTAGCACCAGTAGCACCAGCACCAGTAGGACCAGTGGCTCCAGCACCTGTAGGACCAGTAGGACCGCCAGCTGGACCGGTAGCACCACCAGCACCTGTAGGACCAGTAGGGCCGCCAGCTGGACCAGTAGCACCTGTAGGCCCACCAGGAGTCACCCACAGAAGACGGCCGCTCGCGTCTGACACCATCAGCACCTTCCCAACGGTTCCCACAACGCCCGTGGTATCACGAATGGCAAAAGGCTTGATAGTCCCCATCACCAGATTGCCCGACCCGTCATTGGATATCTGAGAAATAACCTCTGTGCCCTGCACCACATCGCCTGCCACATTCACAGCCCCCACCGTCAGATCTGTCCACCGGCTCTCCGTATTTGTGAGACCCAGCTTCTTAGCAGGCCCTCCAATCCCAGGCACGGACACAGACTGAATAGATAAGTTCTCGCGGAGGTCCCCGGCTGGGTCAGTAGCAAAGCTAAGAGTGCCAGAGATGCTGGAGTTCTGCCACCCCATCAGCATATTCTGACTGGGGGGTATAGTGATACTCTCGCCCTTTGAGACAAAGTAAGGAGTATCGGGTGACGCATACGAGAAAAGCGGCAGATAGGAGGACATCTGCTATGGTCAAACATAATTATGTTTCACTATAGTATATGCATCTCACAGGTCACAAGTTTCACGAGTTTGCAAAGAGCACTGAGTATGAGATACACTCCTATAACTTTAAGAAGACCCCGATGCCGCGCCTCGTGGCACCACACCCTGGTAATATGCCGGGCACAACCATCCCCCTCGCAATTGCCAACAGAGCTTGTGATTCTCGCAATAACTTTGTGAGCCCTAACTCTCCTGATGTGATAAGGATGAGCAGGGGCCTTAAGATTGTGGGGGTGGCGTAGTGGGGCCGATATCGATAACCGTGTCACCGAGGTCCTTGCCCATACACTGGCTATGACACTTGGTGTGATTTATCATCGTAATAATATTTTGGATACCGTGAATGCACAGCGATATGATACCAGCTACTGCTCCTATTTGGATTGGCAGCTGGTCCATCTACTGTATGGATGCGAGATATGTATCGCGGTCTGCTATAGCCTCTTCCATAGTCTCGTGATATTTCTGATATTTAGGATGACCTTGACGCTGGAATCGCACTACATAGCGTATCCCTCCGGACTTCAATGTCCATAAGCTAATATATTGCTTACCAGTTATCTCTGATATCTTGTGAGTCCTATTCATCATATTGGCGCTTTTGGAAACCCACCGGAGATTGGACGCGTGGTTATTATTCTTATCACGGTCGATATGATCTACTTCACAAGTCTCCTCTGTAGGCGCTGGGAGGAAGCGAGAGGCCACAAGACGATGAAGCATCTTCAGTTTGTTGTATTGAGAAATCTGCCTATAGCCCAATGTGTCAGTTGCGCCTTTCAATATGCGATTACCCTTTCGGACCTGACCATCAACAGAGACGCTATAAGTGTCATCTATTGGTAGCCACATTTCTATATGTAGTAGCACTCACCGTTTAGGCCATCTATTGTTTGGTCAGCTTACTGATAAAGTAATTTCTTAACCGCAGAGAAACTGAAGGGTTTGCCCACGCCCTCCACGGACTTGATATCTGGGATGTGCTTGGCGACGTTCTTGACCGTCTTCCCGTCAGCGATGCCATTGGGATGCTCCTCCTTCTGCATTCCGGCCGCAGTAGTAACAGTTTTCTTATTGACCTTCAGGGCCTTCTTGATGGACTCCTCCTGACCCGGGAACATTGCGGAAATGACCTGGTTGCCGGTCTCCTCATTTGTGATCATCTCGGTCGCATTCACTTTCTTCGGCTTACCTGTGGTGCTCAAGCCATTGCGCTCCTTGGGCACTGGCTTCTTCTCGGCGCTCTGCACAATGCCCTTCTTCTCGGCGGTCTTCTCGGCATCGCCTGGGAGCCCTGGCACGTCGATGGGCTTGGTAGTAACAGGGGTTGGGTCCACGGGCTTCTTGGACACGCCTTCCTTAGTCGCCTCGTCAATGCCGCGCACGGTATCATTCGCAGATGGGGCTGCCATGGGGTTCTCAATCGCCCCATCGGACTTCTTGCCCCTCTTCTTGCGAGGGTGAGGGTCAGGGAGTCCCTTCTCCTTCGCCTCCTTGCGCGCCGCCGCCACCTTGGCCCTTCCCGCCTTGAGCCGTTCCATCAATGCTGCCTTCTTCTCCGGAGTCATAGGTGCCATCTGTTATAATTAGAACTATGATTTCATTTTACGAATGTGGGCGTTGAATTTTTCACGATTACTGACATTCTGTAGCCATTCGAGTTTTGATACGGCGCGTGTAGCAACAGGTGCGGCTACAGGCGCGTTCAGCGGCTGGCGGCATTCTCCTGGCTGCGCATATCGAATGGTGGTATCACGCACTACTGGCTTCGGCTCCATACCGCACATTTTCAGTACTGCATCGTATTCCTCTGTACCAGGCTGTATACGATCAATACCCTTCGACTTGTAGTATTCTATAACCTCTCTGAAGGTCATCGACATTATAGAGTATATTGAGGGCTGCTATTTTCTGTCGGGCGCGTTGATCTGTAGAGCGGCCAGCTGCTTCTTGGCCGTGGCGAGCGGCAGTGGGTGGAGCGAGTACTTACGCTTCGTATCCTTGTTCTGGACAAAGTAGCCTCCGTGGCCGGCGACGATGTGGTAGGGCATCTACACCTTGATAATATAATTCACGGACACCGTTGGCAGAGGCTGGACACCGAGAGCTATGACGTTTTGAGGCCCTATCAGTCCAGGAGGGAACTGTAGGGAAGTAGTGTCAAACCCTGGTCCGCCTACTGAGGGGCTTGTCTGGGCTGTGTTCGCATTCGTGAAATTCACATTAGGGTCTCCGCAAGCTTGGTTAGCTCCATCCGTATTGTATGTCGCAGCCCCTCCCTTTTGGATATTGTAGTTATGAGCGTGTGGTGGTATCTGATTAGGAGCAAGAGAGGGCGCATAGTAGGCAGGTGCCGTGAAACCTGGCTGGTAGGGTAGAGTAGTGTTAGGAGTTGGGAGCGCTGGCTTTGGAAATGAGATACTACCAGTGTATGGCCCAGCACCTGCACCGAGTGTCGCATTGATTTGACAGAAATACACGTTCCTTCCGTAATCCGCATAGAGCATCTGCACAACCGTAAATGGCCCAACGCCTCCACCTGTAGTAAAGACGCATCCAGGGACTATGATATTCAGAGGGGTTGTAGTGACCGCCGTTGAACCCAGCTGGATAATGACGTAAGCACTACTGCTTCCATTATTGGGGAGTGTCATTACAGCAACCGCAGGAGCGTTTGTTCCTGTAATACAGCCCACTGGTATTCTCGTCTGTAAGTCTGGAACCTGGAAGTTGCCCCCTGACCCTCCATAGAGATATCCAATCGCGACAAATAGTAATGGATACGTAGCAGAGGAATAGGTAGATCCGTCGCATAGTAGCCAACCAGCAGGAGCCGTTAGACCTCCAAACATAATGATAGCACCAGGTGGGTTCTCTGCCCCTGAAGGTAAAACTGGAACACCTCGGATGTTGATAGAGCTGACCTGTAAATCGGATCCAAATGCTCTGGGAGGAAGGGGTGGTGCTGGGGTTGTATTAGCGGAAGGCATCTGCACCGTTAGCGCACCAGAACTCAAAAAATACTCCTGTTGTGCGGCACCAAATAGCACAGCAGACCCCGTTATCTGGGCTGATGTAGCAGGTGGGAAGTTTGCGAAGTTTGCGGGGATAAATGCAATAGTGTATTGTGCTGGTAATGGCGGTGCTCCTGCTCCAAGAGTAAAGAGCGAAAAGAAGAAGCCTCCTTGAACGGCAACAGAAAATACGATATACTGTAGAAAGTAAGCAGGGTTTGCGGCTGCGAATGTCTGTATCGCCCCATTCACCATCGTAGTAAAGGTAGCATTGTTGTATGTGCCTATTGTTAATGGAATAGCTACAAACCGTTGAACGCCTGATATAAAACTAATAAAACACAAGACGTTATTGCTGGAAGTCACAACCCAGCTACTGTCTCCAGTATTTGGGTAGGAGGATTGATTGAGAAACTGGATAGTGCTCCAGCCAGTCCCGTTGATAGATGAGACGCCGAAAGCCGATGTGAATAGATTCTGGAAGGTAGAGGTGCCAAAGTTAGAAATGGCCGTCCCATTAATAGATGAGACAGTGAAGGACGATGTGTTGAGATTCTGGAAGGTTGAGATAGTCTGGCTCGCTGGTGGTGGGTACACGGCTCCATTGATGCTGCTCAAGGAGATACTGGATATGTTCATCTGGGACGCTCTCACTGTGAGTTGGCCTGGCGCACCGCTCGTCGTTGCTATAATCTGTGGCCCATTCGTGTTGTCCGCTACTAAGGCACACTGATTGGTGAGATTAGGAGAAAAGCATTGGAATATACTCCCACTGGTACCACCAAGGCTCGTAGCAGGATTTAAGAGGTAAGCAGGTTGCGATCCGTGAGATGCGATGTTATAGATTCCGAAGAGACTATCGATCTGAATCGCCCCTGCGTTGGAGTTTGCGTTGGTTGGAAAGGCGATCGAAGACACCTGGAGATTAGCACCGAAAGAGATAGGCCCTACAGGGTTGGGAGTATATGTAGGTGTCTGTGGGAGATTGATGGTATTTGGTCCTTGAACGGTCTGTAGTAATATATTGAAACCACCAGCACCAAAGATAGCACTGGAAGCGGCGAGAACAGGTGTGGTAATAGGAGGTGTGAAAGAGGCAAATGGGAAGTTGGCAGGAGGTGTAGAGCTCCAAATCAGCAGATAGGTTTGTTGGTAAGGTAGGGTAGGAAAAATCGGATTGAGACTTACCCCTATATTTCCGAGGCCGTTCGTACCAAATCGCAGCTGCCCCCCTGCCACGCCTTGAGAGACACTGGCCGCATCTACCATATCCGCGAACTCTGATAGGCTGTAGATGCCAGGGTCCAGGATGATCACTTGAAACTCATAGGTGGGCACAGGGGACAGAATCGTAGCACCGACATACAGATACTGGTTGCTAGCATCCACAACTATAACATTACCAGGCGTTGTAATAGACTGCTGGTTGGCATATTGTATCTGATCCCACGGGATAGAGTTGATAGTTGATACTACCAGGTCAGGAATGACGTTGCTCCCCCCACCGCCTCCCCCTGTAGGCAGAGGCACCCACTGCCCAAACGACTGGAGGCTGCTGGTCACAATAGTAGAGTTCGCCAGATTGAGAGGATCCGACAGAGAGCGTATACAGGTGGTGCCAGGTGCCACAATCGTGGAAATGAAAACTTCCTGTCCAGGTATGTTGGGCGCGGCCGACTGAACCAGACGCAGCACATTACTCGTCTGTGATCCCAGAGTACTGACCTGTAGCTGGGTCGTCCCATTGACCAGCTCAAAGGCATTCGGATTGATATTGGTATTGTTGCCATTCACGATTGTCCTCGGCATCGTCAGACCCGCTATACCCGTCGCAAGAGCTGTCACCCCCAGAGCAGTATTAAACACCCCGCTGCCCAGACCACCGGCCACACCCCCCAGAAAGCCACCCATGCCCAGATCTATGTTTGGACTGATGCCCCCCACAGAGGGATTGAATTGGATGGTGGAGAGGGAAGCCTTGGCCAAATCCGCGATCTCCGCAGTGATACTAGGTACAGTGATAGCAGAGCTGGTAAATTCAGCCCCGTTGATGCTGGATACCAATAGACTGGATATATTGGCCGTCTGTGTCACAAAGAGCGTAGAGAAGACGTTGCCGCCACTGGGCCCCCCGCCGCCACCCACAGGCTGTCCGTTGATGCTCGACACCCCGATAAGATTGAGCGAGTTGAGTGTGGAGATGTTGACCTGGGGGGACTCGATGTTGAGGCGACCAGATAATCCCTGCTCTATAAACCTAGCGACTGGTTGATTTCCGAGCACACCGTTGCCATAGAGATACAGGCCATTCGCTGCCACATCATCATAGGCCGTTCTCAATGAGTTCATGACCGTGACTTGATTGGATCCAGTGCCGACTCCGGTCGCGTTCGAGTTCATCGCCAGGTAGGCCGGCTGCTGGGTCGCGATCCTATCAAAGATGATAGGCGCGGTCACATCTGGATTGACGGCATCAGCCGCCAGCACAATAGCACCGGCCTTATTCACAGCCATAGTGCTGACCTGGATATCCGCAGTAATCTCTGTCGTGTTGAAGTAGGGCACATAGTAAGGCTGCTGACTATTCGCAAACGCCGGCGGGAGTATAGACATCTACTATGCGCTTATAACTTAAGAGCCTATTAATTGCTCCGGCCTCAATTTGGTTCGCATTATCTTCCCGTTGATGTTATCAATCAGCAGCCAGCAGTAGTCTGCCGTCAACTCCTTATACAGCTGAATCTTTGCGGCCATCTTCATATCGGTAGGGAAGAAGGCCGTCAGAAACTCTTTGATGTTCCTCTCAATCTCCGAGGCCGAGTTCATCTTGCCCAGCATCACGTAGTTTATATTGCCCCGGGAGAGCTTATCCATCATCACGAGCCCCTGGCCAGAGACGATACAGCTCATTCGCGAGTTGCGGTAGAGACACATCAGGCGCTGTATCTCCTTGTCATGTCTCGTGTGTGTCACATCATCAATAATGAACAGAAACTTGTATTTGTTCTTGGTCTCATGATTGATGCGGTAGCAGTCTTTGAGCACCTCTGGATGATAGTGGTCCGATGTGTTGCAGTGCTTCTTCACATAGTTATATGCGTCAGACTGCAGAGAGTTAGACATCAGAGTGGAGATGTAGTCGCCTGAAAAGAATTTCTTGTAGAGGTAATTCATAATTGTAGACTTGCCCGATCTGGTGCTCCCACAGAGGATGAAGCTGCAACCGAATTTATCATCTGGAATCTCCAAGGCGCCCAAATTGAGGACCGGGATAGAGAAACCCGAAACGCTGGATGCGACGGCGTGTGCCAAGTAGGTATCAGGGTTCTCTGCCATTCTAATAAACGGTATATTTTATAGATACACAGATGCCTGAACTACCAGCCTTCCTCAAAGAATTTATGGATATGCGAAAGCAAGTTAATAAAAAGGAGCCCACTCCGGCTGAAAAGAAGAAGGTGCTGAAGGGGCAAGTGAAACCGATAGATACAGGGCTGGATGGCACCAGTCTCGCATCTATCATTGAGAAAAAGCCTTCAAAGAAGGTCGTTGCGGAGTATCTACAGAAGCGTTGTGATGAGTTGAGCAAGGAGAAGATGAAATGATCTAACGGCCCACCTTACCCTGCGCGAAGTTCCCGGAGCCAAACGAGGCCATGTCATCTCTGGTGGCAGATGGCTTCACGCGCATCGTCTCGGGGTCCAGACTTCTATCGCTGTATTTGGGGATGCCACGAACGATGCCGTCAATAACGACCGGGAGGATACGCTTGGGCACGCCGGCGACAATTCCCTCCATCAGATGTCCCTTCGTTTTCGTGTGCTGCTCTCCGGTCGCTTTGGTCGCATAATCCCTACCGCTGGCGTGCATATGAACAGATGAACCTTCCTGGACCATTTCGGCTTTCGTCTTGCGTGCCATTATATTGAGAGTCCACATTTTAAATTAAAATATGGGCTGTGAGTATAACCCCCAAATGCAGTCAGAACTCACAGAGTCGGTGCAGCAGTCTATTCGTCCCGGCGAGATGTGTGACACATATTATGCGGGAGAGTCCAATACATCTAAACAGGCCTTTCCAGCGATTGTCAACACGCGTTTTACACAACAGCTGACGACATTAGGTGCAGGATCCAGCCAGGTAATCATATCGCCAAATCAGGGAATCTCCGATATCATACTGCAGCTGACCTTCCCTACCGCCACCTCCGCGGATGCAAATCTGGCACTGCCACTCGGCTGGGGCTACAACATGGTGAATAGGATCTCCGTGCGCTATGGCTTGACTGTTGAGGTTTAATCTCAACGACTGGGTCTTGTCCTACTCAATAAAGTAGGGCTCATTTCCGATATGCGGGAAGTTCCTAAAGTCTGATATACCACCCTCCGGACGAAAGCCCGATAGGGGAACAGGGGTAATGTCCCTTCCCAACGGTAACAACTATCAGAATGAACAATGGATAATCCGCAGACCTCACCTAATCCCGCTATGCAAGGGTATGGTGTCTGTCTCATCGACTACCAGGAAAGTGCGTGAGGGGATTAGCACCCCCCTATGATCGCAGAAGGTATAGTCAGGCGTGATATGAAAGTATCACGAGGGCCCGCAAGTGCCCAATTTTTTTTCACCGGCGCCCAGATGCTGCTGGCAAACCTGTCAGAGGCCGAGAATTCCATCAAGGCAAACAACATCCTCCAGCAGGGCGGACAGCACGCAGTCGGCTCCGCAGCTATGAACGGCTCGAAAGCCTACCTCTACCTCAAGCTGCCCCACAACAGCGTCAGGGCTGCCGGTAAGCCCTTCCCCTTCCCAAGTGACTTACTCGTACAACCCATCGTTTTGACTATCGAGCTGTTTGCACCCCAGTCCGTCATCTTCGTCGGCACTGGCGGCAATGCCACCAACTTCCCCGCCGCCCTCGCCGCGGCCCTGGTCCAGGTGAAGCAGGAGATGCTGACTGACTCTTCTGACCTGCTCGCTAGGCGTGTCGATATGAATACCCAAGCGTACACCCTGCCGCTTATGCATTTTGCACAGCAGGAAGTGCAGGTGCCACTGGCATCTGGCGGCGCAGCTCCCTACGCCCAGAGCGTGAATCTGACTGGTTTCCGCGCTGGAGAAGTGAAGTCCATCCTTCTCTGGCTGACTCCTGCTACCATCACTCCTGGCCAGGCCCTGGTGTGGCCTAACTTAAGGCAGGTAGTGCTGACCTACAACGGCGAGGTCTTCTCTCGCTTCGACGACGAGTCTAACCAGCTCTGGAATCTGGTCAGCGACGAGAAGGCCTCCGCTGTGACCAGCCAGGTGCTGACCGTGGCCCAGCCTCCTACCGCCGCAGCCTCTACGGCCTACTGGACCGAGCTCCCCTTCTCCCAGGTGAATGTGGCCTGGGACAGGGAGAGCAAACTTGTGCATGGAAAGCCTAAACATGGATGGGCTTGTGCTGCTACTGATGTAGAGGAGGACCCCTCTGCTCCCAGTGAATAAGGCAGTGCTTATTTCCGATATGCGGGAAGTTCCTAAAGTCTAATCTACCACCTCACCTCTGAAAAGGGGATGAGGGAACAGGGGTAATGTCCCTTCCCAATGGTAAAAACGATTAGAATGAAACAATGGATAATCCGCAGACGTTTCCTACAGCCGCTATGCAAGGCCACGGAATCTGTCTCAACGACTACCAGGAAAGTGCGTGAGAGGGTTAGCACCCCTCGATGATCGCAGAAGGTATAGTCTAGTCCCTAGCTGAAATATGGTGAAAACCAGGGTAGCGTTCAATGATCCTGAACGCAGTTGTGAATCTTACCTTCAACTGCCCCGATGCGGCAGCCTACACCCTCCACGCCGTCTACAACTACAATGCCTCTCTGCTGTGCTCTCGCGGGTCTGCGGAGTATATATTTTAGAAAGGTCCCCCCCTGACTGCTGGCTGAATGCGACGATAAAAAACACTATTACAAGTATTTCGTGATACTTATAATAGGGTTGCTCACAGCTGGGTTAATCATTATCTTCTTCTTGACAGAGAAGCGTCATCTGGAACTCTGTGGGGTTATCGTTCGTCCAATAGATTAAATCGCCGTATTGGTCATACAGCGAGAAATCCAGATTATACACCGTCTCGTCCTTATTCCACCGAATGATTTTGGGAGTATTCAAATCGGCGGTTAAAGTGAATGGTTCAGAGCCGATAGTGTATGCGCCACTTGTCGGCTGTGGGTATGTAGCACCCGATAGATATGTGCGGGATATCAGGGCCACGCGCCCAGTTGTCGTCGTATCGCTATCTTTCACCTTCTGGAACTTGGTCAGGTTGTTAGAGACGATATCGATATAGGGCGTGAACAGGAAGTTTGGAGATGCTGTCTGTATTATTGGTATAATAAAGGCCCTATCATCTCTACTGACTTCTATGGTTATACCGAAGAGCCGATATGTTTTCAAAATAATAATGAGCTGATCATCGTTAAGACCTCCACCACCTGCACCCATAGGCGCTTTCAAATAGTTGTAGCTAGGGAAAAAGAATCGGTAGTTAGAATTTGGATCTACTTGGAAGGTAAATGCGTTTCCATATCCTATATTACCAGGTTGTGTGGGCTGATTAGGGTCCAGTGGGTTATCGCCTGTGCCTGCATTTGAATATGTCACTGTCATACCTGAAAGATCGGGAATCAAAGACCTTATTTGCACCTGCATCATAGCAGCGAGCTCATCTGGACTATAGAAGCCATAGGGTATATTGATATATGCGATGTCAGGGTCTTGCGGCCCTGCTGTGCCCCATGCGATAGCGAATATATCATTCCCAAGTCGTTTTGCTTTCGTTGGATCGTTCGCTCCTACATTTCCAAATTGAATTCGATTGCTCGGAACAACAGTGGGTATGCGATACTCGAGCTGAACCTGGGAGATGGCAATACGTTTAATATAGCCATAGATGAATGCGCCACTGCTAGATAGTTGAAATTCATTTCCTGGTTGACCTATACCTTCATACAAGTTGAGAAGCCCAGTATCCTTACGTGCAGGGCTTCCAGCAATACCTGTTGTGTATCTGTCCAAACTTGACACTGCTAGTATCGCCGATGCGTTGTGATACATACTATACTAGACCGGGATTATGTTTCGCTCACTGTTAGTGTGCATTGGAACTCTGTGTTATAGACACTGCTCCAGAAGAGTGGGTTCCCATACATGTCGAACAGTTGAAAATCGATACCCGAAAGAGCCTCCTCTACCGACCACTTGTTATAGTTAGGGGTCGCCCAGGAGGTATTGATGATGGGCATATTGATGAAAGGGGGGTTCGTCCCTGTGTTAGCCACGACGCTGTTCGTAGCAGGGTCAGTGCAGGCGTTGTTCGCCGTCAGATATATGCGGCACACCACATCCTGCCTGGCCGCGTCGGTAGAGTTGGTATCTTTCACGCGCTTATACTTGGTCAGGGCGGATGAGCAGACATCCACGTAGTCCGTGTAGAGCATATTTGGGGTGCGGCCAAAGATGGTCCCAGAACCACCGACGCCGGTAGTGTAGGCCTCGGAACCGAACCCGAAGAGCTTGGCGGTCCTGTAGCTCAGAGTATTCAGAGTCTGGTCTGTCCCTATAGCGGTAGCGCCATAGGGTGTCACGCCGATAGTATCATTCGCCACGTTGGTAGCAAAGGTGAATATGCCGTTGGTGAATGTGACGGTGAAGGCAGTGGGGGTCAGACCAGGCCACGCCCTGATAGCCGTCTGCATATAGGCCGCCAGACTCGTAGGGCTATAGTTGCCCGTTGGAATCACGAACGCCCTAGTGAAGGTATTGGCACCCGCTGCCTGGTAGTATGTCAGGTAGATGGTTCCATTGCCAAACTGCCAATCGCTTCCAGAGATGATGGTGGGGCAGCGGAAGAAGAACTGCATCTGGGTCAGCGCCATCCGCTCGAAGTAGCCATAGATCAGGTTACGGGGCGTCTGGCCACTGACTACAAAGTTCGCTACCGTCAGCCCTGGGCCACTGGCGTTATAGTTCACCTGGGCCGTCCTGGTAGGCCCTATGAGCTTGGCGAGCTGCTGGGTCGCAACACCTGCTGGCATCACCGGAGAGTTAGTGTGAAATCTGTCCAGGGAGTCAATATGGAGCTCCGCGCGCGCAGGATCTCTCTGTGGCTTCCCTTCCTTCTCCTCTCCATGCTGGCTGTGCAGTTTGGTGAAACGGAAATCGTTATTGCCGACGTCCATTGCTATATTCAGGGACCCTATATTTTATGGACTTCTAAAACACTCCCATTACGTCCTGACCTCTACAAACTTCACACCGCCTCTCGCTTTCATTTTCCGTTTCAGAACTGCCTTATCATACTCATCTAACGCGTTCGGTTTCAACGGCTTCAGTATCGTCAAGGGGTTATTGGGACCGCCTGTGCGGGTCATATCTAGTGTCCTATATTCTGCTATCTGCTCTGCAGTTGGTGCTCTTAGGATATTATACAGCTGGTGATTCATTCGATTCACATGAGGTCTCGGGGTCGCATCCATTCTGATATAGCCTACACATTAAATCGCTTCCTATAGGTCGCCAGATTAGTCCGTAGACTGGGAGCGGCTCCCCACAGGAGATAGTAGGACAGAAAACCAGGACGCGTAGGGTCCCTCGTCTGTAGGTCCTTTTGGTGCCTCTCTCTGTAGCGCTCCCTCTGTTCCTTATCATGCGTCTTGGTGTAATCATCCATCCCTGCAGCACCGAAGGGCACCACTTTCTTCCTCCCCGTATCAGATAGGAACGTCGCATCGAATTTCTTACCTGGTATGTGACTCGGGTGCACACTGACAAGCTCTGGCATCTACCAGGGCCCGCGAATAGAAAACGGCTGGGGAGATCCATTCCCTCCAAATCCCCCCCTCCAAAATCCCCCCCTCCAAAACGGCTGTAGAGTCACTTTCAACTCTACATCCCAACTCTACATCTCTACATTGACGTATTTCCCGTCATGGCCTGTTTTTTATTTTATAGTTTATATCATAATGTAGAGTATGTAGAGTTGAGTAGAGGTCTGGGGGAGAGAAAGGAAAAAAAGGTGGGGGGAAAAACACCCCCCTCCAAAAGTTTCAAAGCTGTAGAGTTTCCAATGTAGAGTTAAGACTCTACATCTCTACATCTCTACATCCCCCCCCTCTATTCTGCCTGAAGGAAGGCGGCCTTGCAATACCTCTGTCCCTTCTCATCTCGCTTCTTGAACACGATATGGTCGCGAAGCAACGGCAGAAGCCTGATACCAAAGCTTTGGGTGTTCTGGGCGTGAGGGCGTTCCTCGGATACACAGAACTGACGGTAGGCGACGAAGAGCTCTGTAGCGGTGGCAGGCTGTCCATCCCACTGCAGGATGAACGCCTCCTCAGATGTCTGCTCAGCCTCCACGATGGCGGTCTGCATCTCACACTGCGGCAGGACTCTGGGATTGAATCCAGTAATATCGTAGGTGGAGAGGAAGTTGCCCACAGCCGCACCGGCCGCTGGAGTAAAGAGCTCCTTGCGCACCTTGGTCCACCAGTCCACGTCACCGACCTTGGATGGTGAGCAGCTAGCGATGACGAAGCGCCTCTCGCCGTTGGACATCTCTACAGGGCAGGCGCCGTTGGTAGTGAAGACGAAGCGATTGTAGTTGGGGAAGACAATAGCCTTCTGGCACTTGGGATTGAAGACCTCGGTCTGATTGGTGATGAGCGACTTCAGCTTATCGGCGTTGCGGAGGCAGATGCCCCTATTAGCCTCCTCCAGTTTACAGAGGAACTTGTTCTGGCGGCCAGTGTCGTGTCCGTTGAAGAACTGCTCGTTGCTGCCATAGTTGAATGAGTAATCCATACCGACCACAAACTCCATGAGGAAGTCAAAGAGAGTATCCTTGCCGCAGCCCTTGATACCCGTCACGATGAGAGCAACGCCAGGGAGGTCAAACGGCTTCTGTATCATATGGGCGAGCCAGGAGAGGATGTAGAGCTGCTGCTCTGTATTACCCATCAGCTTCACCAGCTCGAGGAAGATATCCAGGCCGTTACCGGCTGTGGCATCCTCCCAGACCAGCTTCGGGGTCATAACAAAGGTGGAGGGGTCGTCAGATGGCTGCATCTGGATGGTCTTCACAGTGCGCCTGTTCTTGTCCTTGCGCCAGATATCAAAGAAGGTCGTGTAGTCCTGGAACTTGGTAGAGTGCTCAAAGCGCCAGGGCCCAGAGTAGGCCTCCCTCGCGTGCTCGAGAGTCATTCGCTGCAGCTCCTTGCCGCGAACAGATACCATCTCATTGTTAGGCTCATAGTAGAAGTTTGTCTGCTCGAACCGCCCCTTCATCTCGTTGTAGGCCTCGCGACTCACGCCCTTCTCTAGCTCCTCGGTGGCGAGTGGCATATCAAACGAGAGGAACTCCTTCACAACGAGGGAAACCGCATATCCAGTATCAATCTGAATCTGCTTCTCCACCTCCTTCATATCCGCGATGATGTCAGACCCCTCCCTCTTCCTCACCATAACACCGTCATAGGCGAGGACATCCACGGACCATCCGCGACACTCCAGCGCACTCTTCATTGAGAGCATACACTTGCGCTCCTCGGTTTGGAGAACGAAGGAGAGAAAGGTTCCATAGATATTGTCCTGGGTCTTGCAGTATTTGTAGAGCTCTGCGTGCTCGGGTCTGGTGCACAGGAACTTGGAGAATGTGCGGACCTCATTGGAGAGCGTCCCGAGATACTCGTTAGTGTTGTGACCACCGTAGAGGATACGGATAATCTCTGTCTTCGCCTCTTCTCTGGAGCCGCCGACATTGCGTAGGAACTCATCGCGGTTCTGACAGAGGCGGGAAACCTCTGGGAGGTCCTTGCCGTGCATGTTGTGCGCGAACTGCTCCAATAGAACCGGATGGCAATTGACGATATCAATGTCATGGTAGTAGTCCTTGCACAGAGTGCCCCTGCACTCCTTCTCCAGAGTCTCCAGAGAGCCCTTGGATCCGTAGTAGCGACCGTAGCCGAGATTACCGGCGCGGGTCTTGGACAGTTTGTAGTTGACGGACTGCTGGCATTCCACAGAGCCCTTCTTCTTATTGTTCCAGAGCGACTGCAGGATGGCGGCCTGGCCCGGGTCGAGCTCTGCACGGCGATTCCACAGATAGCCAAGACCGGCGCGGGAAAACAGCTGGGTGGTGGTCAGGTCGGGGCAGGGGGCGGTGGTCATTCTACTAGGGGGTAGAGACATTTTTTTAGGCGCCCGGGCGAGGGGCCGGGGGGGACTCAATTTTGCCGGGGCCGGGGGACGGACCGGAGAGGCAAATGCCTGGACCCCGGGCGGGGGACAACGGACATTTAAACAAAAATATCTTGCAGTATTAGAATGGAAATGCCTACCGCCCCTTGCCTATTTCTGGATGATGCGCATGTGATTGTGGTGTGTCCTTATTGCTTCCAGCGTCACAAGCACGGTTCGGGGGTGCTTGGAACCCGGGCGGCGCATTGTGGAATGGGCGAGTATATCATCGGTCCTCCGATGGCCGATACGGCGGTAGTGCAGGCTATCAAGCAGTATAAGGCGAAGATTGAGTCGAAACGGAAGAAGCCAAATGTGCCCCAAGAATAGATGAGTCAGCCGGCATATAAGCTATTCTGGGTCAGACCTGATATCCGTAGCGCAATGCAGAGTCTTTCATACTGGCGTGCGAAGATCAGAGCTGGCTTCACAGATGATAGGAGTATCGAGCGATATGCGATGTGGTATTACTATGTGGAGGATGAGCGTGAGAAAAGGGGTGTGCCGGCCAAGAAGAGGCAGGGCGAGCGGGGGAAGGATAAGAGGCCCCGTAAGCGTCCAGATAGAACTATTAGGATCCGGCAGGCGGCAGTGGTGCCGCCTGCTTGGGTCCCGGACGAACTCCGATGGGATTGATTCAATTCTTTTTTAACAGTAGAATGGAGCCAGTAGTAGTATCACCTTTGATATATTGTCTGGAACTAGAGCAAGGGAAATACTATGTTGGTATTACTTACAACCTGAACTTCCGTTATGCGCAACATAAGAGCGGGGAAGGGGCGCGATGGACGAAGCTTTATAAGCCTCTCCGGATAATGGAAGTGATTAGTGAAGATGTTGACCGCAATATGGAGGACACTATAACTCTGCAATATATAGAGAGGTATGGTGCCGAAAACGTCAGAGGAGGCTCTTACTGCAAGATTCGATTGGATGTGGGTTCGCATTCGTCTGTGGTGTCTACACCGTAATCGACCTCGTTCTCGATCGGCTGTAGCATGGAGTGAGCTGTTCCAACAGAGGAAGCCGCATCCAGTATAATCTCAATAAAGCTAATTTGTATCGGGGTCATCTTCCTCGGTCTTCTTAAAGTCTTCAGGCTTTCCATCTTGCCATTTCTTATTGGCGCGATAGAATGCATTCGGCTTTTTAATATAATCTGCGGGAAGCACCATAAAGAGTGCGGAGTAGTAGAGTCTGGCACGGGAAGACTGCTCCATCACAGACTCTGTATCCTTCTTGGATGTAAGAGCCTGGATCGCGGCATTGACTTTACGGGTAGCTTTCATCATCTTCTCGATGGTGTCTAGACCTGTCTGTACCGTGATACGATTCAGATGCACTTTGTAGAGGTTGATGGTATAGGGGCTCTTGGGTTCACCGTTGCGCTTGAGATTATTCCAGACTGCTGGCATCTGAAATTTAGAGGGGGTATCTGGGGTAACTGGCATCTGTTCTGGTGCTAGAAATTGTGGAGGGGCGCGGGCGTCAATTTTAGATTGCATCCAACCCTTCCCTGAAGGAACTACATATCATACAGCGGATTCTGATATAGCCAGAAGATATTCATGAGATCCTCAGTAAGTGACAGAGTTAACGTAAGTTTGCGGCGAATAAATTTTCAAGTGGCAATCGGGATTTT
>Ga0114974_10001188_pt1 | contig 20648 bp, 13 predicted proteins | sample S_130206_EF_Meta_FD_87318 | JGI IMG/M metagenome (GOLD analysis project Ga0114974, IMG submission 87318) | Freshwater microbial communities from Lake Simoncouche, Canada to study carbon cycling - S_130206_EF_MetaG | ecosystem: Environmental > Aquatic > Freshwater > Lake | place: Lake... | reverse complement strand
GTTCATGTGTTGCATCCATCAGAAGCGCCCTAGCCAAGGGACTCCAGGCCATTGGGCGATAGCGGTGTTGCTGCGCATGATCGAACACGCCGTCGTAAATGGGTGCCATTTGCAATAAACTGAATTCCACCTGATTGGTGACCAACGGCTGAGCCATGCGCGAATTTAGGGCGTCGAACTGAGAGACACTGTAATTGGAAACACCCGCGCAGCGAATTTTGCCCGCTTTGAGAAGACGATTGAGACCCTCAGCTGTTTCATCAATCGAAGCCAGCCAGTCCGGCCTGTGCACCAGTAAAAGGTCGAGATGGTCGGTACCGAGAAAACGCAGAGATTTTTCTGCGCTCTTCACAATCCGCTCTGCCGTTGCATTGTAGAAAGCTGTCTTGCGGTCAGGGTGGAACTCGCAGGGAACGTAAATGCCGCACTTGCTGACGATTTGAAGCTTTTCCCTTAAGGAGGGATCCAATGCAAGCGCAGCCCCGAGAGCTTCCTCGACCCGATAGGTGCCGTATATTTCTGCGGTGTCGATTGTTGTAATTCCGGAGTCCACACAGGCATGCAGGCGCTCAAGCAGCCCTTTGGGATCCCTTGTTGCCGGGTCTTCGAGGAGGCGCCAGGTACCAAACGCAATGCGTGAAAACTGCGGGACGCTATGAGAAAGTGTGACGGAGAGGGACATCTTTTATTTTTAGCAGTCCGGAGTCGTGCCAGACAAACCTCAAACGCTCTCAGCGAACGGATGCCGAAGACTCTCGTTCTCTAAACTCACTGGGACTTAGACCCGTGTGTCGTTTGAAGTCCTTGCTGAAAAAGAAACGGTCTGCATACCCAACCTGTTCTGCGATCTCTTTGATCGCGCTCTGGCTCCCCACAAGGCGGCGTTTGGCCTGGCTGATCCTCTCACGGCGAAGCCAGTCTATTGGACTTGTGCCGAAGGTGGATTTGAAGAGCCGCGTGAAATGCCCTGAGCTGACACCTGCCATTGCAGCAAGCGAGGATACACGCACGTTTTCAAAATAGAACAAACGCATCCATTCAACGGGCCGCCGCAGAGTAAGAGGGATGCTCTCCACCGTCTCTGCACTTCTTAGCCGCGCACAGAACACTAAAGCCACCAACCGCGCGACCGCCGCATGAATAAGTGCCGGCGCCTCTGGTGCGTCGCCCTGCATCAACTCAAAAATCTCGCGGTAACATTCCTTTGTTTTTTTTGCATCCGCATCCAGAAAAACGGGTCCGTCTTCTACGGACAGCATCCGACACATCTTGTCGAGCATCGGTCCCTCTATTCTCACCCAATATACCTCCCAAGGATTGGCCGCTTTCGCGCCGTGTTCATGGGGTATCTGACAATTCACCCAAACTAGCTCTCCCTTCCCCACAGAATGCACCCGCCCAGAAACACGCACAAATCCCTCTCCACTAATACAGTATATTAGCTCATGGCCTGGAAAATGATTGCGTTTTACATGATGATCCGCCTCTCCCACTAGGTGCCCTGCACGTGGCACGGTATAAAAAACCTCCTGATGCCGACTGTGGGGAGTGGCAAAAAGGGAGAGAAGAAAACGGGTCTTGGGCTCAGCCACGGTTATGTTTGGATAATACAACGGTAAGAGAAGTCCACTCCATTCCCCAAACCAAAATATCGGTCATAGTCGAAAACATGAAACCGTGGGCTTTTTTCATCGCGCTGCTTTTCGCTAACGCCCTTCCATCAGGCGCAGCCGAGCCTGTGCAATTCGGGCGGGATGTCCTTCCCATTCTTTCTGACAATTGTCTTAGCTGCCATGGCCCAGACGAGTCAACGCGTAAGGCAGGCCTCCGGCTGGATGTGCGCGAAGAAGCGACGCGCCCCAACAAGGATGGCATTTCCGCCATCGTCCCCAATCGCCCCGAGGCCAGCGAGCTTTTGGGGCGCATTGTTTCAAAGGATCCGGAAGAGGTCATGCCGACCCCGAAGTCTCACAAGCCGCCCCTAAAGCCCAATCAGGTTGAGTTGCTGAGGCGCTGGATCGCCGAGGGAGCACCGTGGGGCCGCCACTGGGCATTTGAGCCTCCCAGAAAATCGGCCCTTCCCTTCGAAGGTCAAAATCCGATCGACGCCTATGTGCGTGAAGCTCTCAGCAAAGAGGGATTGGCTGCATCCCCCCAAGCCGAGAAGCATACGTTATTGAGAAGGGTCAGCTTTGACCTCACAGGGCTTCCTCCGACTTCCCAGGAATTAAACGCCTTCCTCTCGGACTTCGCACCCAACGCGTGGGAGAGAGCCGTCCAGAGGTTACTTGCCTCGCCCCATTTCGGCGAGCGGATGGCGTTCTGGTGGCTTGATGTGGCTCGGTATGCGGATACGGACGGCTTCCAGTCAGACAGCACGCGTTCCAACTGGCCGTGGCGTGACTGGGTGACGGATTCCTTCAACGCGAACACGCCTTTCGACAAGTTTACGATCGAACAATTTGCGGGAGATCTCCTCCCAAACCCGACTCCTGAGCAAAAAATTGCCACCTGTTTTCACCGCAATCATATGGCCAATGGAGAGGGGGGACGCGATCCGGAAGAGTCTCGGGTGGATTATGTAATCGACCGAGTTAATACGACTGGCACCGCCCTATTAGGGCTTACTCTCGGATGCACGCAGTGCCACAATCACAAGTTTGATCCGATCACCCAGGCCGAGTACTACAGCCTCACCGCTTTTTTCAATAGCATTGCTGAAACCGGCGCCGCGGGAAGCGCTGCCGCACCTTTTTACGAAATACGATCTGTCCACGCCGGAGCGGCTCTACTCTCGGCAAACGCCACGGTCTCCGAATGGAAACAGTCTGAAGCCGAGGCTCGGCTCTCGGCGAGGAAGCCGTTTGAGGAAGGTCTCCCCGCTTTGGTGGAAGCGCTGGATTCACATTTTCAAGAATGGCGTCCCATTGTGGCAAGCGCATTGACCAGTACTGAGGGCACCGTGCTTTTGCAGAAGTCCGACCATTCCATTCAGGCAACCGGTCCCAATCCCAGACAAGACGAGTACAAGATCCTTGCCAGCACCCTGCTAAAGCGGATTACCGGTCTGAAGCTTGAGGTGCTTCCCCACTCCGGCAATACAAAAGGAGGACTGTCCCGTGGCGCGTCAGGAGAATTTATTCTTACGGATCTGAAAGTTCAGGTCCGGCAAAGCGGAAAGGCGGAGGTGCGAGATATCGCAGTAAAGACGGCAATCGCAGACTTCTCGGCGGACAAAAAAGCCAACGGTGGGTATGGAGACATTAAAGATACGCTCGACGATGATCCCCGCAATGGATGGACCACCAAAGGCGCGCCACAGGATGTAATACACACCGCGGTTTTTAGTTTTGCAGAGCCGCTGATGCTCGAAAGTGACGAAGAGATTGTTGTGGAACTCCGGCAGCGTTCGACACTGGGGGACACAAACATAGGAAGGTTCAGATTGTTCGCCACCGACCAGGCTGGAGAAACAATTCGGAGCCTCAAGCCGGGCACGCTCCAGACTCTGGCTGCCAGTGGAATACGCTCGGCATCGGGGCTACCAGAGCTGCTTCGCAAACAGCTTTTTGAGCATTACCTAGAGGATCACGCACCCTATCTTAAAGTGAAGGCATTACTTGCGCGCGCCAACGAACAGGCGGTGGAGGCTAAGGCGGCAACCGGCCCATTGAAGGTCATGGTTCTTGAAGAGCAAAAAGAGCCACGGGATACTTTTGTTCTGGTACGCGGTGTCTGGGACAAACACGGGGACAAAGTACAACCCGGGGTTCCCCTTTCCATCGCCCCTTGGCCGGAGCAGGAGCCACGCAATCGGCTTGGCCTCGCGCACTGGATCGTTTCGAGAAAAAACCCTCTCACGGCTCGTGTCGTTGTTAATCAACTTTGGCAGCTCTTGTTTGGAAACGGCCTTGTCCGAACCCCCGAGGATTTTGGCCTTCAAGGGGAGCGTCCAAGCCATCACGAACTACTCGATTGGTTAGCCGTGGAGTTTATGGAAAGCGGCTGGGACACCAAACACATCCTCACCCTCATTGCGAACAGTGAAACGTATCGGCAATCTTCTGCGGTCTCCGCCGAGCTTTTAAGCAGGGATCCGACCAACCGCCTTTTGGCGCGTGGGTCCAGGTTTCGTCTTCCCAGTTGGATGCTGCGCGATGCAGCCCTTCAGGCATCAGGCCTTCTGAACACATCGACCGGTGGGCCTCCCACAAGGCCATACCAGCCAGCGGGCGTGTGGGAGGAACTTTTTATGGGCCGGTTTAAGTACGAGCCAAGCCTCGGATCCGCCCAATACCGTAGAACGCTGTACACTTTCTGGCGGCGATCCATCGCCCCGACCTTCTTGTTCGATACGGCACAACGCCGCGTTTGCGAAGTACGTAGCAACCGCACCAATACGCCCCTTCAAGCACTAACGCTCCTCAACGATGAGACCTCCCGCGAGGCATCACGCGTGCTCGGCGTGCGCGCCGTCATGGCTGGCGCAGATGCAGATTTACGCTTGAACTGGCTTAGTGAGGCAATCCTTGGGCGGCCCCTTAAATCGGATGAAACTCCCTTGCTACAGCGGTCGCTGAAATCTGCCCTGGCCCATTACAAAGACCACCCTGCAGATGCCCTGAAGGTCCTGCAAGCTGGCCAATCCGTGCTGCCCAATGCGCCGCAACAACCCGAAGTGGCTGCATACGCGCTTGTGGCAAGTCTCCTATTCAACCTCGACGAAGCTATGACTCATGAATGATTCCCTAGAAATAAGCCGCCGTTATTTTCTTGGAAAGTGCACAGGGGTGTCGGTCGGTTCGATCGCTATGGCGGCGATGGCCCGCGAAGGCGCATTCGGAAATGAACCGTCCCCCAATCTTGGGTTCTCGGGGCTAGGGCTCGGGAATCTGCCTCATTTCCCAGCCCGCGCCAAGAGTGTGATTTTCCTCACACAATCCGGTGGACCATCTCAAATTGAATTGTTTGATGAAAAGCCCGATCTACGCAAATGGGCGGGCACGGAGTTGCCCGATTCCATCCGAAAGGGGCAGCGGCTAACGACGATGACCGCCAAACAAAAGCAGCTCATTAAACCTGCCGCGACACAATTTCACCGCTCCAAGAGTGGCTCTACGGTCGGTGAGTGGCTTCCCTATACCGCAGCGGTAGCCGATGAATTGTGTTTCATCAAGTCGATGCACACGGACGAGATAAACCACGCGCCGGCAATGACGAAAATGCTGACTGGGAACCAGATTCCCGGCCGGCCAAGCATTGGTTCGTGGGTGAGTTACGGACTAGGAAGCACGAACAAAAACCTGCCTGACTACCTGGTGCTGATCTCAAAAATGCAACGCCCAAGCGACCAGCCCCTCTATGACCATTACTGGGGAAGTGGTTTTTTGCCATCGCGTTATCAAGGCGTGAAACTGCGCAATGCCAGAGAGCCCGTGCTTTACCTTCGAGACCCTGACGGCATGCCTCGCGCATTGCGCCGGGAGATGCTCGACAGCCTAGCATCGATTAATACCCAGCGTCTGAAGGACACGGGCGATCCAGAGATCGCTACCCGGATTCAACAATACGAGATGGCATTTCGGATGCAAAGCAGCGTCCCCGACCTGACGGATCTGAGCGACGAACCGGCTGAAATCTTCGAGCTCTACGGCCCGGATTCACGACGCCCTGGAAGTTACGCGGCAAACTGCATTCTTGCCCGGCGTTTGGTGGAGCGGGGCGTAAGGTTTGTTCAGCTTTTTCATCCAGACTGGGACCATCACAGCAGGCTGACGTCCTGGTGCACGGCTCGGTGCCGGGACACCGATCAAGCCAGCGCCGCTTTGGTCACAGACCTCAAGCGGCGCGGTCTCCTGGACGACACGCTTGTGGTGTGGGGTGGAGAGTTTGGCCGCGGCGTTGCGGGACAAGGGCAGTGGGACAGCCCGGAGGCAGGAAGGGACCACCATCCACGGTGTTTTACAATGTGGATGGCTGGGGGGGGCGTAAAAGCAGGGTTTTCGTACGGAAAGACCGACGATTTCAGCTACAACGTGGCAGAAAACCCGGTGCATGTCCGCGATTTACACGCGACGATCATGCACCTGATGGGCGTAGATCACGAGCGGTTCACGTACCGTCTCCAAGGACTGGACTTCCGCCTGACTGGAGTGGAGCAGGCCGGCGTTGTTAAAGATATTCTGGCTTAACTGTCTCCATTCTAGCATCTAGTGTCCTTTGACAACTGGGAGAATAATCCGCGACGGATGAGCCTGATTGTGGAGTATGGTGTGGGTTCCTGAGATAGCGTTTTCCAACCACGTCGCGGTCTGAGGCCCGCCCGTTTGGCTATTGGGTTCGTACAAGGGCGCTCCCGAGCTACTGATGGTGACACGCAGACTATGGCCCTTGTTGAGCGCAATACTCGTCCACCCAATGTGCCACTGCAAACGATTGGGTTCACCAGCGCGCATCAAAACCTGCCGCTCAAAGCCTTCCCGGTACCTTGCTCGTATTGGGTAGTCCATGAGGAGGATGCTTCTTCCATCCGGATAGACGTCGGAGACACGCAGTAAGAAGTCCGAGTCGGGCACTGTTGATGTGAGCCAAATGTCAGCGGTGATCTCACCGGTGATTTCGATGCTTTCTTCAAACGGTTTGGTCGTCCAAACACGGACCTCTTTTTGCGATTCAAAAACACGCACATCTTTCGCACCAGGAAACGAGCGTCCTGCGATCTCCATCGGTTTGCGGGGATCACATTCGTACGAGGTTCCACCGGAGGAGCCTTCAGGAGGGCTGTTTGAAAGCATTCCGGCCTCGTGGAGGTAAATGCTTGTTGGCGTGGTTGCCGGCGGCCAGTCAGCGGCTTCGCGCCAAGTGTTCCCAGGAGCTTTCGGTTCTCCCGCCGCACCCATGACGTAATAACGGACGGAGGGTTCCTTTTCAATGCCGTTATCCGATCCCTTCAACCAATGGTCGAACCAGCGAACCATATGTTCAACTTCAGGCCAGGTTGCATTTTCCGGATAGACGAGGTCGCCCACTTTGCTGCCCTTATTCAATCTTCCATGGAGCCACGGGCCCAACAGCAGTTGTTGTCGGCCTTTTGAAGACGGTCCGCCCATGTGCTGACGGCCGATGAAGCTCATCACACTGCCCTGAACCATGAAGTCATACCAACTGCCGATCGTGAAACACGGCACGTTCATTTTTGGAAAATGCAAACTGCAGTCCTCCTCGCGCCAATAGGCGTCGTAGTTGGGATGTTTTTCCCATTCCGCCAATAGAGTTTTATTGTCCTCCGGGTTTCGGCAGTTGGCTCCAAAATCGGCAAATCGGCTCGGACGGGTGACACCCCCGATGCGGTAACCTTCCTGAAAGAGGCTCAGGCCAGTGTCTACCATATACTGGCAAACAAGGTGCGGCGGCTGTGTCACAGCGAGAAAGTTTTGCGCGAAGCCTCCTTGGGAGCTGCCGAAGGAGCCTACTTTTCCAGTGCTCCAGGGCTGGCTAGCAAGCCACTCGCACGCGTCATAGCCATCCTTCTGTTCGCCCCAAGCCAGCGCGCGATATCCCACGTAAGCGCCTTCGCTTTTTTGTGATCCGCGGAAGTTGACCATGGCGACCGCATACCCTTTCCGAGCGAGGTCAGCGGAGGTCTGACGCGTTCCAGTTCCGGTGAGCCCTGCGTATCTTTGCTCGAACACCACTGGCCACTTGCCGCTTCCCTCTGGCAAGTAGACGTACGCGGAAAGTCTAGTGCCATCGCGCATTGGGATGAACATGTGTTCTTCCGTTACACCGGGCATTTGAAGTTTTGGGAGGTCCTGAGCCAATGCGGCACAGGCGCTCACGAGGAAAAGGAGATAGGGGGAGCGCATGGGTTCTATGTATCAGAACCAAAACGCTTCACAACAAGCGATGCGGTCGCATCCCAGAGTTTTATCACAGGCTGCCGAGCGGAAGTCGGCAGAAAGGAGCAGACTCAGATCCGTTCGAGTTTGATGGGATAGCTGTTTCCAGACGCGAATTGTGCGACGTAGATACTATCCTCAGCATCAACGACGAGATCGTGAGGATGCATAAATATTTCCTCCTGGTGCCGCATTCTTTCGAGTTTTCCATCAGCGCTGTAAGAAGGCGCGGTTCCCCCGACATTCGAAAGAACTTTAAGTTCTGCATCGAGCACTGAAAGAAAGCCTCTGGAATTGCGATCTGCCGGCCAATTGTCGGCCAGGTGCGCTACAAAAAAATGCTTTCGATGATGCCGGATTTGGCGCGGGTTGCCTCCCGGCATTTCTATGACGTGAAGCCTTTCGCCTGTTAAAGAAAGCCGGAGCAGATGCTGTTGGTCGCTCATCGCAATGAGGAGCGAGGGGTTTTTGGGATCACGAAGGTCGGCCACGCCGCCATGCGGTCCCCAGTGCACAATACCACCCTCTTGTCCGCCAAAGGTGTGGAGGAGCTTCCCAGAACCGTTGTAGCGGGAGATAAAATCGCGCCCGTATCCATCCAGAACAAGGAAATCACCTCCGTCCAGATGAAGCGTCCAAGAGGGTTTGTATTGATCCTCTTTTTCATATTTGCCGGAGGCTTCGGGCCAGCTCCATTCCTGCAATAGATCGCCATCGAGGCTGGTCTTGAATACGCGGTGCCTCTGCAGGTCAGTCAGAAAAAGCACTTCGCGATTACCCTCACTGACAATCGAAAGACCGTGTGCCCCCGGAAAGTCCGTGCCCCATTTGTGCACAAGCTTTCCCGCTTTGTCGTAAACAATCACGTTGTTGTTGGTGTGATCGGTGAGGAGGAGGATATGCCCCTCGCGATCTCGGACGATTCCGTGGCAGTTCTTGACCGGCGTCTTACCATCCAAGACGCCCCATCCTGGCACGACCCTGTACCGGAAATCACCCTGCCCGAGAATCTGCGGCGATTGAGCGCGGACAAAGGGAAAGCCGCACACAGAGGCCGCTGCCGCGGATACGGTGCCGCGCAGGAAAGAGCGTCGTTTCATTGTTAAAGATGACTAAGAAATTTAGAGGGCAAAAGTTAGCTCAGCTCCTCGGCGGGGTAAGTCCAAATTTCGCTCAAGGTGGGGTGGTAATGGGGGACTTGGGCAAGTTCACCCGCCGTTGCGTTAAAAAACATCGCGACGACGATTTCATGAATGATCTCGGCCGCTTGCGGTCCGACGGCGGCGGCTCCGAGGATTTTTTTGGTGTCGGAGTGAACCATTAACTTTACGAAGCCATTAGTCTGTCCTTCGACCATTGATTTTCCATGATCATTGAAGGGATAGGTCGCGGTCAAAATCGGGATTCCTGCGGCGCCGGCTTCGGCTTCCGAAAGTCCCACGGCGGAGACGGCGGGTTCGGAAAAAACCGCGAAGAGTTTGAGCCGGTAATCCATCTCGGCGAGCGGTTGCTTGGAGTCGCGCACCAGCCTGCAGGCGTTGCGGGCGGCGACTTCGCCTTGTTGAATGGCCAGGTGGACGACCTCGAGGGGGCCGCACACATCGCCAGCGGCGAAGATGTGGGGCAGCGTCGTTTGTTGCGTCGCCTGAATCGCCACACGCGAGCCATCGAGTCCGACGCCAATGGAGTCCAGCCCCATGCCTCCGCTTGCAGGCACCCTGCCAAGAGCACACAAGATTTCTTCTGAGACGATTTCCGAAACGGTGTCACCTTGGGAAAATCTGACCACCTTGCCCGCGGACGTGTGATCCACCGAGCGTATCTCGACACCAGTTTCAACGCGCACGCCGTGGTGGCGAAGGCCTGCTGCAGCGGCTTCTGAAACATCCGGATCGAGTTCCTTTAAAAGCCGATTGGAGCGCTGAAGGAGTGTCACTACGGCACCAGCGCCGGAGTAAAAAGAGGCAGCCTCCAAGGCGATTGCGCCACCACCCAGCACGATGATCGAGCGTGGAATGTGTGCGCTTTCAAGCATTGCATCGCTGTCGAGGCACCCTGTTTCTTTGAGTCCTGGAATTGGGGGTGTCGAAATTTTTGAGCCCGTGCTGATGAGGATCGTTTTCGCTCGGATCGCTTGCGAAAGGCCGGGGCCTTCAACCGCGATCGTGTGGGGGTCAACGAAATGGGCCGCCCCCCGCAAAAAGGCGAATTTCCCCGCACTCAGCTGGCCCTCCCGGTAAGAGGCAAAATCTGCAATCAACGCGCGCTTGCGAGCCTGCATCGCGGCGCCATCGATACCTCCAAAGCTGGCTTGGACCCCAAACTCGGAGGCTCCCCTCACAGCGCGGGCACTCGCAGCGGTTGCGAGCAACGTTTTGCTAGGCATACAGCCCCGCAGGATACACAGGCCACCCACCCTCTGAGCGCCTTCCACAACCATCACATTCAACCCTTCGCGGGTAGCAAGCGAGGCGGCGGCGTACCCGGCACTTCCACCACCGATGACTAAAAAGTCGCACTCTAACATTGGGGAAGCCTACGGGAGATGGGCTTCCTGAAAAGCTGCGAATTGTGTGTCTTTCGATGCGGTGGCACAGAACCGCAGGGAGTGGCCTAAAAGGTCCAGGGCTCCGAATAGACGTCAAAAAAGTTGAGCGTTCTGGAATTTGCGGCAGCCAGGTCGGGCGCGCGGCGCAGCGGCACACACAACAGATAACGGTACCGTCCAATACAACCGGAGGCTGCGGTGAAAGAGCACGCCTGCTGGTCGACTTTGCCTCCAGCTTCGCCGGGGCCAAAATAGTGGTCGGCGTCGACCCTTCCTATGAGTTCCCAGCCGTTCTGCGCAGGGGATTCACTGGCTTCCGGAACCGATATTGCATCTGAACCATAAAGTTCAAAATTTTGAGAAACTCGAGACCTCTCGTTTTCAAACACGCCGGTTTTATACCAACTATAAGCATTGATTTTGGTGACCGAAACGGGCCGTCCGAGATCGACCAAGATACGCCCCTCCTCCCGATGGGAGAGCAGGACCGGATCCAAAGGTGTTTGCGCACCAAGAAGGCGGGCGGCGGATAAATCCTTGGGCAAAGTTGCGCGTTCAATACTTGAGGGCGGTTCGATGGAAGGAAGTCGAAACGAGTTTGAGCCGTCGCCGCTTTCCATGCGGACGGTGACACGCTCCTGATGAGCATCCGTGGAGAGCTCCTGTCCTTCCAAAAGATGCGTCGCCTCTTTTTTGCCTGGTACGTGGACAAAAACCTCCCCCGAGCGCACCTGCACGCGACTCTGGCCGTCCTCAGCCGCCGATGCCATGAACTCCGTTCCCACATCAACAACCCGGGCGGTGGGCGTCTGAATTGCGAAACCTTTGGCCCGAGGAGTGGCCGCCAGTACTTTCACTTTGCCAAAGGTCAGAAACCCCCCGTTTGCGGAGGTCACTTGAAAAATTGCAGGCGCATACAGGGTAAGGGCTGCACCCGTGCGGAACTTCAGTTCCACCGTGCCGGAGAGCAGTTCGAGAGTCTGGCCGGTACGCACGCAGTCCCCCGGTCGAAAGACATTCTCTGGGGAAGCCCACAACGCGTCCTGCATCGCACCGAAGTTTGCTGAGGTGGACTCGGTCCCCTCGCTACGAAAGGAAAGGCTTTCGCTCATCCCGAACGTCAGGACGGCGGCGGCGGCCCAGGCGAGGCCGGGCCAAATGGCGAACTGCGGCTCAGCTGGGCCTGGCGAAGCAACGCGCTTAGGTTCGGCGGGAGCCTGGGGAAGAAGCTGGAGCGTAGATTCGGTGCGGCAAAGCTCCCTCAACCCACATTCCACATCCGCATACTCAAACCAGAGCTTCCGCACTGAGGAGTCGGATTGGAGGAGCTGTTCGAGCAACCGATGGTCAGGCTCAGAAATGTCACCTGTGAATGCAGCTCCGAAGAGCGCGTACAAGGCATCGGCGTCAGGAATTCTGGGTGTCATTGGGGTGTTTGAGAAGTTTTCCCCCGCATGCAGTCGGTTAACGTGCGGCGGATGAAGTTGAGTCGGTTGTAAAATGTCTGGGTCGCCCGGCCCTCACGGCTGGCTAAATCTTTTATTTCTTCTCCCCGGGTGTAAACGGCTTCGAGGAGCGCCCGGCTTTGCGGATCTAATTTTCTGATACATTCCTCCAGCGCTTCCAGACGGGCGTCGTGATGTTGGAGATCTGCCGCACGATCGGCGGACAAAGTATCGAGTAATGTATCGTCAAATTTGACGATGCAGCGACTAGATCTACGTGAGAAATTTTTTGCCTCAAACGAAGCATAGGCAAAAGCCCAAGCCAAAAAATCTGACCCTTGCTCAAAATTGGAAAACCGTCGCCACATTGTGATGGACGCGCGCTGGACAATGTCCTCGGCATCTTGGGGGCTCCCTACCAGAGAAACAGTGAACCGAAGCAGCCGACTCCGAACGGCCTCGAGACATTGCACGAACTCTTCCCTTCTCTCATGGGGGATGAGATCGGAACCCACTTCTCCGGTGGCATTGTCACCATTCAATCGTAGAAGTTTGGGTGGTTTTTGAGAGCAAAACGTCCGAGGAAGGGAAGCGATATGAAACCAGAACGATCAGTTCTCCATTTTCCCGAGGGAATCTTCGGGAGAAAGGGACGCTCCTTCTAGTTCACATACGCAGCTTCGTTAGAGAACATGATCGCTTGCACCAGGGCTTCCCAGGGTGAAAACGTGACCCGCTGAACGAGATCGGCGGCGCGCAACGAGGCCGTCATGCTCCCTGCGGTGGCTTTGTTGCTCAGTGTCACCGTTGTCCCGGCAACCGAAACGATCGTCGTTCCGGGCGGAACCCCCTGCCCACTGACAGCCGCACCCACATGAAGATCTGCAACATTGAGGACGTTCGTGACGATATTCGTCCCCTTGGTGAGCGTGACATTGGCTCCCTCAAACTCACCATCATTCAGGACGGCTTTTTTCCCGCCGTTATTGTTTTGCTGCGCCTTTACCTTGGTGGCTGCAATTTTAGCAGCTTCTTTATTGATATCTGCGGTTGCGGCTTTTACCGAGGACTGAAATTTGTTTTCGTTGACCAAGAAAGCGAGAGCCATCTCCTGCTCCTTGATCGATGGCGTACGCTGGAGGAGGATCCGGAAAATCGCCACGATTCCCGCCTTTGTGTTTTTTTCAACTGCGACGGCTTGGACGACTTCCGGGCGATTGACCACTCTCTGGACAACCTGCGCCGCGAACGGACTGTTCATCAAAAACAGAGCCTGTTGGGGCACGATTGTCGAAGTGCGCTTTGTATTGGGTTGGTCCGGGTTGGCTACGTCGAACTGCATCAAAAGGTCCGGGATATTGGCCCTGTCAATATAGCCGTAGACGGAGCGACGGAAGGAATACGGTTCCTCCGTGATGTTCACGGAAGGACCACCCACGGAGGATCGATCGAGCGTCCCAGCCATGGAGAGCAATGAGTCGCGGAACGATTCAAAGTCGAGCCGGCGGATATTCGCATGCCAGAGCATGCTGTTGCTTGGATCGGTCTTCTCGTAATCGATTGATTTGCCTCGGAAGGCCGTATTGCTCGACTGCTGATAGGTCCTAGACATCATGATGGCCTTGTGGAGGGCCTTCACGGACCAGGCTGGTTTAGACGGTCCAAAATCCTCGGTGAACCACGTTGAAAGGAAATCGAGCAGCTCCGGATGCGATGGAACACCTGCCTGATTACCCAAATCATCCGGGGTGCGCACCAAGCCTTCTCCGAAATGATACATCCACATTCTATTGACGAGAACGCGTGCGGTCAGCGGGTTTTCCTTACTTGCGATGGCATGAGCCAGTTCAAGGCGGCCACTGCCTTCCTTGAATGGCGTGGCTCCATTGGTGCTGAGCACCTCGATGAACCGGCGCGGGATGATTCTGGCCTCTTCGCCCGCCTTCGGCGCATTGCCACGAATGAAGAGTGGTGAATCCTTGGGCTTTGGCAAGTCTTCGACCACCATGGCTCGCACGGGACCACCTTTGGAGGTGAGCTTGAGCTCGTTGATCTTCGCCAAGCCTGATTTGTTCTCCAACTGTCCGCCGAAGGTCAATCCCCAACGTATTCCTTCTTTCCTGAGCCTTTCCAAATCCAGTTCGGCGGCGGGAACCATCGGCAGCGGGTAGGCAGCCAATTCCATGAGCGGGATCTTTGCAGGATCCGCGGCGGTTTTGGAGGCATTCTGCATCTCAGCGTACATCCCCGCGACTTGCGGTTCGTATTCGAGGACCATCTTTCCAAAAAGCACAGCGACTTCGTGAACCTGGGAGGGTAGTTTCGGTTGCTTTTTCAGGAAATCAATGACGGCGGTGTTATACTTCGGCCCCTTGGCCTTGCCTTGCAAAATATCGGCCAACTGCTTGTCACGGTTGTCCTTCAAGGTAATCATCTTGAAGAAAATACCGGTAATTGGGTTGTTTGGGTTCAGCTTGGCCGTGTCGTCAACAAAACGCGCTTGGAGTTTGGTTTTTTCCAGAATTGCGTTTGCCGTCTTCTTCTCCTCTGGCGTCGAATCGCGCTGGGAGAGGTAGGCAATTTCAAAAATAGCTTCCGCATTTTTGCGGAACCGGTCTGAAATTTCGCGCTGGAGAGAGTAGAATGAGCTGTAAGCGTTTTTCTCAAGATCGGCGAGTTTCCGGGCGAAATCCTGATACGCCGCAGAGTTTTGATTTCCCCCGATCACCGGACCCTCTTTGGGTTCTGTGATGGAGTCGAAAACGCCGCGTAACCCATAATAATCGGCTGCGGTTACCGGGTCAAATTTGTGGTCATGGCAGCGCGCGCAAACCACGGTTAGTCCCAGAAAACCACGGGTGATGACATCAATGCGGTCGTTGATGATGTCGTCTTTTTGTTGGAAGCGCTGCCCCACAGTGAGCAAACCCATTGCGGCGAGGTTTTCCTTTGAATTGTTGGGCACTTTGTCCGCGGCCAATTGCTGGACGATGAACTGATCGTACGGCATGTCCGAATTGAGGGAGTTAATCACCCAGTCGCGGAAGGAATACGCGTAGGCGTACCTGTAGTCCTGGAACCGTGCATTGCCGACCACTCCGGTGGTATCCGAATACCGCGCGGTATCCAGCCAGTGCCTTGCCCAGCGTTCGCCATAAGCAGGGTCCGCCAGAAGTTTGTCGATGACCCGGACATAAGCCTGATCGGGATCCGGATCTCGGACGAAGGCTTCAATTTCCTTGGGTGATGGAGGCAGGCCGATCAAATCAAAATAAACACGTCGCAGCAAAGCCTCCTTGTCTGCCTGGGGCGCTGGGAGCATTTCCTTGGACTCAAGCTTGGCGAGGACAAAGTTATCGATCGAGTTTACGCACCAAGCTGCGTTTTTGACCGCAGGCTTTTCAGGCCGTGCTACGGGCTGAAAAGCCCAGTGGGCTTTTTTGTCCTTTACGACAATTTTGGACGCATCGCGGGGATCGGGCGCCCCCATTCCAATCCATCTTTTGAAGTCCTCGATTTCCTCGGGAGTCAACTTTTTCTTGGGTGGCATTTGGAGGTCGTCCTCCCAAGTGATCGCCTTGATAATCAGGCTTCCCTTGATATCACCCTCCTTAAATGCGGCGCCGGTTTCCCCCCCCTTGAGAAGGGTTTCCCTGGAGTCAAGGTTCAACCCCCCTTTGATTTTTCCCTTTTCCCCGGAGTGACACTCCAGACAGGAATTGCTCAAAATGGGTCGGATTTTGTTTTCGAAAAACTCTCTGTGCTCAGGCGCGATCTGTGCGGTCGCGGCGGCATGAGCCACCGAGCAATTCGCGAGAAAAACGACTGCGACTGCGCGAAGAGATAGGCGTTTGAGATTCATAGGGAGCGTCTTGAGCGGGAAGAGGGACAGGCCGGAGGCGCGCGATCAGGGATCGTCGCCTCCGGCCCGACTTTAGAAACAGGATAAGACTAAGCGATCAATTCCTTGGCTACATTGCCGAAATTGTCCGTGAGACGGAACGGCCGGCCGTTGTAGTTATAGATCAGTTTGGTGTGATCAAAACCCATGAGCGCCAGAATGGTGGCATGGAGGTCGTGCACGTGCATCTTGTTCTCCGAAGCGCGGCCCCCGAATTCATCGGTTGCCCCGTAAGCCTGCCCGCCCTTGACCCCGCCGCCAGCCATCCACGCCACCATGGCCTTGCCATTGTGGTCGCGCCCCGGAGCGCCGGCACCACCACCCGCCGTGACGGTGCGTCCGAATTCACCCCCCCACATCACGAGCGTTGAATCCAGCAAGCCGCGGTCCTTCAGATCCTGGAGCAGCGCTCCTGCAGGGCCGTCGATCCCTTGGGCCGCACGTTTGACCGTGTTGCCAATGTCAGCGTGTGTGTCCCAGCCTCCCGTGGCCACCTGGACGACGCGCACTCCGCGCTCAATCAAGCGGCGCGCCACCAGCAATTTTGTGCCGGTGGAGTTTTTCCCGCCCATGCCCATGCCGCCGGCACTGGAGAGTTCATACTTGTCCCGGATGGCCTGGGGTTCCTTGGAAACGTCAAACGCATCCGTCGCCTCCGTTTGCATTTTGAAAGCGATTTCAAACGCCTGAATACGAGCTTCGAGTTGAGCATCCTTTTGGAGCTGGGCGGCGTGCATTTTGTTCATCTGCTCGGCGAGATCCAACTGGCGGCGCTGGCGGTCCAAACTGCTAAACTCGCTGCGGATGTTTGCCAGAATGGTCGCGAGGCTCGCGTTGGGATCGTAGTTTACATTACAGCCCTGATAGATGCCCGGCAGGAAGGCGCACTGGCGGAAGGTGGAATCCCCGCCCAAGGTGATGAACCCTGGCATGTTCTGGTTGACGCTCCCGAGACCATAAACCATCCAGGAACCAAGGCTTGGCTTTGGAAGCTGGGTGGAGCCCGTCATGAGCATCTTTGCGGCGATCCCGTGGTCCGGAATTTCGGCGAAAAGAGAACGGATGACGGCGATGTCGTCGATGTGTTTGCCGATTTCGGGAAAAATCTCCGAGACTTCAACACCGGATTTGCCCTTTTTTTCAAACTTGAAGGGTGATCCCAAAGCGTTGCCTTCGTAACCCGGGATTTTCTTCCCGTCGTTATTAACCAGTTCCGGCTTCGGATCCCACGTGTCCACGGTGGAAGGCGCGCCACCCGCAAAGATCTGGATGATGGCCTTCGCCTTGGCGGGGAAGTGAGGCGCCTTAGGGGCCAGCGGACCCATGGGAGCGGCAGCGGCGGCGTTGAGGTCGAAAGGGTTCAGGCCAAAAAGCGCCGCCAGGCTGAGGCCGCCCACTCCGATGCCGTTACGCACCAGAAAGTCGCGCCGCGACAGTCCAGACATGGAGCCCGGGTGCAGGAGAGGGGAGCTGTCTGGTCCGAAGGAACAATTGAAAGTGGAATTGGGATTGGGATCCATAATGTTGGGAGTTTTGAGGGTGCGCGCTGTGCGTTAGTGCGTGTGAACTGCGTTTTGAAAAAGGGCCGTAGGAAGAGGTGAGGGCTGAGAAGAATGGGGGCGGGACGGATCCGTTTCCTGGTTGTGTATGTACGCTCGGCGATCCGGTTTACCGAAAAAAGAATGAAACGGCAAACCCGGGGGCTAAACGCCTCTCCAATTTGAGCAGAGCCTTCATGAAATGCGGCAAAAAAAGGGCGGAATCAAGCCCCGTATTGTTTCACAACCCACTCGCGATAAGCGCCGGAGACGACCCCTTGGATCCAGTCTGGATGGGCCAGATACCACTCGATGGTTTTGCGAATCCCCGTTTCGAAGGTTTCCGCCGGCAGCCAGCCCAGTTCGTGTTCGATCAGAGAGGCGTCTATTGCATAGCGGCGGTCGTGGCCGGGCCTGTCTTTGACAAAGTGCACCTGATCCCAATAGGAGGTTCCATGTTCTAGGGGCCGCAGTTCGTCCAGAATGGCACAGAGCTTCTGGACCACCTCCAGGTTGGTCATTTCGTTCCGACCGCCCACGTTGTAGGTTTCCCCTAGGCGTCCCGCCTGCAGAACCCTGCGAATTGCGGAACAGTGGTCCGTAACGTAGAGCCAGTCGCGGACGTTTTTGCCGTCACCGTAGACTGGCAGCGGCTTGCCGTTGAGGGCGTTGAGAATCATCAGCGGGATGAGTTTCTCTGGAAAATGGAAGGGGCCGTAGTTGTTCGAGCAATTGGTGGTGAGCACGGGCAGCCCGTAGGTGTGATGGTAGGCTCGCACCAAGTGGTCGCTGGCCGCCTTGGAGGCGGAATAGGGGCTGTTGGGCTGGAACTGGTGTTTCTCTGTAAATGCCGGTTCCTCCGCTCCCAGAGAGCCGTACACTTCGTCTGTGGAAACGTGCAGGAAGCGGAAGCTCTCCTTTGCCGCCGCCTCTAGAGCGCCCCAGTAGCCGCGGACGGCCTCCAGCAGCTCGAAGGTTCCCACCACGTTCGTGTGGATAAATTCGCCCGGGCCGTGGATGGAGCGGTCGACGTGGCTTTCGGCCGCAAAATTGACCACCGCACGCACGCCGTGCTTTTGGAGCAGGGCCGCGACAAAGGGCCGGTCGCCGATGTCGCCCCGAACAAAAGCAAACCGAGGGTCGGAGTGGACTGAAGCGAGGTTCTCCGGGTTGCCCGCGTAAGTCAGTTTGTCGAGGACGACGACGGGCTCCTGTTCGCGGGCGAGCCATTCCAGAACAAAGTTAGATCCGATGAATCCGGCACCGCCGGTGATAAGAAGAGCCATAAAGCAGGTACGAATTTGGGAGGGAAAAGCTAGAAAAACCTTATAGGGCAGATTTTAGAATGGAGAAAATCACCGTATTATCCAAAAAGCCGCTCAAGCGTTCAGCACCCGGTCCCCGACCCACGGCGATCATGTCTTCGGCGGTGTTTAAGCCAGAGGGCTGGGCTACGGCGGCGGGTTCGTTTCTGGGCACGGCTGCCCCCGGTTGGGGGCCATTGGGCCCAGAAGCCCAGCTCAAATAAGGGTATCCCGAGGGATCGGGACCGAAGAATTCGCCCTTCTGCTGTTTTAAAAGCGGGTATCCACTCAGCGTCAGCCCTCCTGTTCCGTGGCGTCCCACAGCAAGAACAAGGGCCTTGTCTCCCGCCTCCCGCACGGCCACGGCAACCGCTTCGTCCAGAGCCATCACTTCTCGCAGCGCGCGCTCCGCCTGGTTGCCCTCACACGCAGCGGTGAAAAGTGCAGCGTCCACCACCAGCACATATCCTTTCCTGTGGGACTTCAAAAGATCAATGGCCCGGCGCGTCATGTCGGCCAGGGAGGGCTGTCCGCTGCCGGACTCCATCTGATTGGCGAACGCCAGAGCGCCACCACTAAAAAGCCCGACGACCCGACCAGCGTCGCCGCCTTGAGCGGTCTCCAACTCCGCCTTGCTTTTGACCACCTGCACTCCCTTTGCCTGCCATTCGGCCACAAGATCCCGCCCGTCTTTGCGCCGGCCGCCTTCGCCTTCGGGCTGAAAATCTATACGCCCCCCACCGAGAACAACCTTCATCCACTCGCGCTCAAACAACTGCAGGGCGATTCCATCGCTTTCCTCGGGACGCGCCGTGTGCGCATAAAAGGCCGAGACCGAAGGCGAAGTCAATAACGTGTTGGTCACAAGGCCAATAGCGCGACCTTCCGAGCGCGCTTTTTCCAAAATCGTATCGAACGCGCGGCCCTTTCCGGTTGCGGCCACCGCTCTATGTCGGGTGCGGTGTCCCGTCGCCAAGGCGGTGGCGGCGGCGGCTGTGTCGGGCACGGCAAACTCCTCGCTGGCGTTGCGCAGCAGGGCGGTGTGGGGAAACCGCTCAAGCTCCAGCCGGTAGTCAGCCCCGCCCGCGTAAAGCCGCGCCGCCGTCAGAGGCCGTGTGGCGAGCGCGTCGCTGACAAAAAGGATGATTTGTCGCGGCTTCTGTACAACCCACATGCGGATGTAAAGCGCGCCAAGCCCGGCGAAGGCAAATAGGCAGGCTGCAGCGATGAGTTGATTGCGGAATTTCATCTGGTTGGAGGGGTTATTTAATTCGGCATTTGGGCAAAACGCAATCGCAGAGGGACCCAGCGCTCCCGCCCAAAAGGAGCCTTCGGTTCAAACACAAAAAAGGAGGCCCTCTTCACGGACAACGCTCACCGAAAGTTCGCGTACCAAAAAAAAGGCCCCCGGTTTCCCGAGGGCCGATTCCGGCAGAGGATGGACCTCACGCCATTAAAACTCATGAAGAGCCTACTTGCGGATCTTCTTCAAGAGAGGCAGTCCAGTGGAGACGTTTTCGGAGACTTCGTAGCCTTCCGGAAGCGCGTCCAAAACGCCTTCCTTGGCTTCTCCGGCAAAGAAGAAGAGGGTTACTGTCTGTCCGCCCTTGAGAACCTGCTTCCGCCCATGAAGGATGTAGGTTTTTCCTGATTTTTTGCTCTGTACGCTGTAAGGCATGATTTTATTTGGGTTAGAATGAAAATTTTAGAAACCAAAAAATTAAAGTAATCCCGCTTTTTTGAGGGTCGCAAAAGCACCGTTTTTGGTCACGGTCTTCAGCGCACGGGCTGTCAACTTGACGGTAACGAAGCGGTTTTCTTCTGGCACCCAGATGCGCTTTGTCTGCAGGTTGGGAAAGAAGGTGCGCGCGACAACTTTGGTCACGTGCTGGCCAATGCCACCTCTTTTCTTCGCCAGACCGCGGCGGTGGATAACGGAACCCTGGGAGGGCTTGGCTTTAGTGATGCTGCAGACTCGGCTCATTTTAAAAAACTCCTTATGGAAGGTTTGGGG
>Ga0114974_10001187_pt1 | contig 20654 bp, 21 predicted proteins | sample S_130206_EF_Meta_FD_87318 | JGI IMG/M metagenome (GOLD analysis project Ga0114974, IMG submission 87318) | Freshwater microbial communities from Lake Simoncouche, Canada to study carbon cycling - S_130206_EF_MetaG | ecosystem: Environmental > Aquatic > Freshwater > Lake | place: Lake... | reverse complement strand
GCAATTCTAAGATCTAGTTTTTCTACATGTGTCATATTTATCTCCGCTTGAAAGCTATTTGAATAGGACTTCCCGGCTAAGTTGTAAATATGTATTTTTTTTGCCGATTCTAAATCAACAACTACTTGATTCACAAAATCATTTCTAAAATAATCCAAGGATAAGGTTGCTGGATTATTAAATAAATTAAATTTTTGATCCAGACTTATTCCTTTATTCCAGGAAATTTCTGGATGCAAAGAATAAGCTCCATTTTTATTTTGTCCCATAATCATTAAACTACGTTGACTTACAAACAAGCTATTATTTTCAGCAAAAATATTAGCGGTTCTTTGTCCCTTGCCCACACTGAATCTAAACACCGTACCCGTGATGGGTTCATGTCTAATATTTAAACGGGGCGTAATAAAACTTCCATACAAATTATTGTTATCCCCTCTTATACCGGCCACCATACTCCACTTGTCATTGGGCGTATACGTATATTCAAAAAAGGTTCCAGGCACTATTTCCTTGCGTGCATAGCTTTTTAAATTATAATCTTCATTGTATTTGTCATATTGAAAACTGAAACCTGTTCTAAATTTATGAATCGTAGAATTAATAATAGATTGATAAATTAAATTGGTATAAAAACTTTGTTGTTTTGCATTATAATTGGTTGTGCCAAAATAGGAAGCTTGTTGATAATCACTGGCATTAAATTGCAATCCAATACTTTTATATTTTTGTTGAGGAAATACATATCCCATTTTCCCAAATAATTCATAGCGTTGAGTATTAATAGCAAGGCCATATCGGTTTTGGGTATACTTATCTATGTTTTCATTAAAGGAGGTCTCCCCACCTAATTTTTTGTCGTTTAAAACTTTCACCCCAAACTGAGCAAGCACTCCATTACTATTATCGTATTTATACCTATTCACAAAGCTAAAGGTGTTTCCAGTAGGCATATCCTTAAATCCATCCATATTCATGTCCAATGCATTATTCATGAAATTATCATGAAGCAATAATGCCGTGGCCCATTTTTCATTTAGTTTGGTAGCAACATTTAAATTCAAATCTGTTTTGCCCTGATCATTTACATAAATATTACCTAATAATTTTTCGGAGCTTTCTGGTTTTTTTAACTCCACATTTATTTGGCCTGCGATACTTTCAAAACCATTCGCTACCGAACCCGTCCCTTTTGTTAATTGAATACTCTCAATCCAAGGACCGGCAATGGAATTTAAACCAAGTGGTGTTGCCAAACCTCGAGGTCCGGGTAAATTTTCAACCGTAAGTTGTGTATAGTTTCCACTTAATCCCAACATTTGAATTTGCTTAGATCCCGTTACCGCATCATTATATGACACATCTACGGACGGATTGGTTTCAAAACTTTCACTTAAATTACAACATGCCGCTTTTAATAATTCGGTGCCCGTCATCACTTGGGTCCGAATAGGATTTAAGTAAGGAATAAAGCTTCCAAGCTGTCTACTAAAAATAGTAACCTCATTTAATTGTCCTCTAGAAGCCATGATTACTTTTAAATCATTTGCATGAACCACCGTTAAAGTATCCGCCTTAAACCCTGTATAACTAATTACTAATTTTTGTGTACTTGTATCGGTATTTATTTCAAACACTCCTAAGCTATCGGTTACAACTCCTTTACCTGTTCCTAGCCAATAAACACTGGCATTTGGCATGGGCTCAAATTTACCCTTTGCATTTTCCTGAAGCACTAATCCTTTTACTCTTTTAACTTCATCTTCATCTATTTCTCGATAATGACAACAAGCAGGCAAATCCTTATAAACCTTATCATTAGTTTTTTTGGTTTCCAAATCATGCCCTACAGCTATGATTTTATTTTGTATTTTTTCCAAGCTAACCACCGTACTATCATATTGAAGTGTGAGCATTTTTGTCTCCACATTCCAAATGCCTATACGAACCCCTTTTATTTTAATGGCTAACTCAATCCTTTCTTTACACTGCTCGCAAGCACCATAAACTTTAAATATGGTACTAGTAAATTTTTCATTTTTTGCGTCCTGCGCAATTAATGTTGTACTTAACAATGTTAAGCAAAGGAATAATATATAATTATGAAATTTCATTTTAATGCATTAATCAATTAATAAAATAGATGGCCTATTTATTTTGATTGCATCAAATTAAAAAATTAGCAAAATATGCTTGTACGTTAATATGCGAGAGTAAAGGAGGGGCATGTGTAGATATCCATCCTTGTTTTTGAAAAGTAGCAACGAGCGGAGTGGCAGAAATTTGAAAGGAATTTGCTAAAACAATGGGCTGAAAAATAAAGCTTGCCTGATAGGCAGCTTTTTGCTGGTCGAGTGTTAATTTAATTTGCTTTTTTTCGTCCTTGCAACATCCTGTATTTTTCATTCCACACTTAGGACACTTATCTTTCTTAACTTCCTTAAATGAAAAGCCTGCAAATTTATTCATGCAATAATGCATATTAATAGTCGCTCCAATTGTGGAGGCGCTATACAATACCAATAATAATATGACAACCGCTTTTTTCACTAAGACAAAGTTAGATATTTTTTATCTTTTCCGACTAAACCCTTTGTTAGGTCTTGTTTTAGGGGCATAGGCAGGTGTAGGGCCAAATTCAGCTGGCACCGTCCCTTTTGTAACGGGAGCCCCCAATAGTTCTTCGATAGTAGCGAATTTAGATTGCTCCTTTTCGCCCACCAAGGTGAAGGCGGTCCCTGAAGTGGCAGCACGCGCCGTTCTACCAATACGATGTATATAATCCTCCCCGTCGTTGGGAACATCATAATTAATAACTAAATCAATATCATCAATATCAATTCCCCTGCTTAAAATATCCGTAGCTACCAAGATATTAGTTTTTTGATTTCTAAAATCTTGTAAATATTGTTCTCTACTTTTTTGATCCAAATCCGAATGAATTTCTTCCACGGCTAAGCGCGCGCGCTTTAGTTCGGCCGTTAGTACTTTTACATTTTGTTTTTTAGAACAAAACACAATTACTTTTGTAAAGCGCTTAGAGCTAAGCATGTCTTTTATGACTGGTACTTTTTGTGCCTCATACAAAACAAAAGCTTTTTGGGTAATTTGTTCTGGTGGTTTTGAAATCGCAATATTAATTTCAACAGGATTTTTTAATATTTTCTTGGCAAGATCTCGCATCTTTGCAGGCATGGTTGCAGAGAATAATAAATTTTGTCGCTCCTTAGGAAGGTACGTGGTAATCTTAGCAATATCTTCGCTAAAGCCCATGTCCAACATTCTATCCGCTTCGTCTAACACTAAATACTTTAAGCCTTTCAGTTTCACGTAGCCCATATTTAAATGCGCAATCATTCGACCCGGTGTACATACCACAATATCTACCCCGCTTGTTAAAGCTTTTTTCTCGGCAGTGAAAGAGTTGCCATCACCTCCGCCATAAACCGCAATAGAACTTACATCCGTAAAATAAGATAAGCCTTCAATGCTCTCTGCAATTTGAATAGCTAATTCACGCGTTGGTACAATGACCATTGCATTGATATCACCCGCAGTATGTGAAATGGTTAAAAGTCGGTGTAATAATGGAAGTAAAAACGCAGCTGTTTTTCCTGTCCCTGTTTGTGCTGCTGCAATAATATCCTTGCCTTCTAAAATAGGAACCATTACCTGCTGTTGCACAGGGGTTGCATTTTCATACCCCATTGCATCAATCCCCTCTAAAATACGATCGTCTAACCCTAAATCAATAAATTTCAAAATAACTTGTTTTGCTAATAAGCTACAAAGATACAACTAATTAAAAGGAAGGCGTTTTTTTCGAATCGGAGATTGTGCTATTTCCTAGTAGTTGAGGTCAAGTTTCATCATAATATCTGTTTGTTCGTCATTACCCAATTTGAAAATGTGTTTGTCAAAAGGAACAAAACCATTTTTTTTGTAAAAAGCAAGGGCTCGGTGATTTTCCTCCCAAACACCTAGCCATACATAAATTGCATTTTTTTGTTTTGCAATTTCAATGGCTTTATTAAAAAGTAGCTGGCCCACTTTTTTACCTAAATAAATTTGGTCCACATAAATTCTTTCTATCTCAAATGCGGCTGCCTCTTTTTTTTCGGTTTGAGCAGCACCCATATTCACTTTTAAATACCCTGCAATTACTTCACCTTCTAATGCAAAATAAAATTCAGAATCAAGGTTACTTAATTCAGCGCTTAATTTTTGGATAGAAAAACTAGTATTTAAGTAAACTTCCATGTCCGCTTCACTATTGTCCGCAGAAAAAGTTTGCATAAAAGTTACACGGCTAATGGCTTGAAGTTTTTCAACATCATTTAGGCCTACTTTTAATAATGTAACAGTATGCAATATTTAAATTTTTAAAATTGTGAATGTAAACTAACTAATTTTCTTTTTTTTCACCTATTATTTATTCTTCGGTCTGGTATATCATTTGCGTTAATATAAGGATCATGTATTGGGATTACAAATAACTTTAATATAATTTAACAACTGTTAGGTAATTTTGAAATGCCAAAAATTGTGTAAACTTTATGAGTTAACTCATTGTACACCTAATACTTTAAGACTTACCTTTGTAAAAGATGAGACTACTAAATCCCCCTTTTGTACTTTTATTTGCTGCAAGTTTATTGTTTACCGCTTGCATGCATGACGTCATTAACGATCCAAACGCAGCTAAAACGGACACCACCTTTATTGTTGCTCCCCCCATTGGAGGAGCCGGTTCCAGTCCATTAGCATCAGATACCGTTTGTTTTAACACAGAAATACTACCTCTTTATTCAAGCTATTGCGGATCTGCTGGCTGCCATGATATAAGTAGTCATAAAGAAGGTGTGATATTGACCGATTATTCACGTATTATGAAAGGCATTAAAGCTAAACAACCTAATAACAGTGAGTATTTTACCATCATTGGTCATGGAATGCCGCCAAAAAATTCTCCACAATTGACAACTGCACATATTGCTACCATAAAAAAATGGATTGAACAAGGAGCGCTTAATACTCAATGTGCTAATGTTTGCGACACTACCGTCTTTACTTATGCTGGTGCAGTTCAAACCATCATTAGCAATAATTGTGGGGGATGTCATGGTAGTAAACCAGGTACTGCTAATATATATTTAGGCGATTACGCTAGTACAAAAGCGTACATCACATCCAATACTACTTTGTTTTTAAATTCAATTAATTATAAAGCATCCACCGCATCAAAAAATATGCCGCAATCAGGCAAAATGGTTGCCTGTAAAATTACCCAAATTGAAAAATGGATAAAAAACGGTTACCCTCAATAACATGAAAAAAAATATTTTAACGCTACTAGTAATATTAGGGATTGGCTTATTTTCCTCATGCTACTATGATAAAAAAGATCAAATATATCCTCAAGTTGCTGTAACAGCATGTGATACCAGTAATATTACTTATCAGGCCGTTGTTGCGCCCATATTAAATACAAACTGCAACAGTTGTCATGCTGCATCCGTAGCTAATAAGAGTGGTGCAGGTATTGTGTTAGATAATTATGTGAGTTTGAAGCCTTACATAACAAATAGTAGTTTACTTAACTCCATTGTTCAAAATGGAAAAGTTCCTCCAATGCCATTAAATGCGCCCAAGTTGGATGCTTGTACTATTTCTAAAATAGCTGCCTGGATAAATAAAGGAGCTTTAAATAATTAACCAAATACTTATGAGAAAAATTAAAATCTTATTGGCAGTTTTTGTAATGAGCATATCTATTCAATTAAATGCTCAAAAAGTTTTTGCCACAAAAGCAGGACAAATATTATTTAATGCCACCGGTGGTATTGAAAAGATAGCAGCTGTTAATAATCAAGTAGATTCAAAATTCGGGGAAGCGACAGGGCAAATTATTTTTGCGGTGTTAATTAAGGGGTTTAAATTTGAGAATCAATTAATGGAGGACCACTTTAATGAAAATTATATGGAATCCAGTAAGTTCCCTAAAGCAGAATTTAAAGGGTATATTAAAAATATTAAAGAAGTCAATTTTTCTAAAGATGGTAAATATGGTGCCGACTTTGAAGGTGATTTAATCATACATGGTGTCAGCAAAAAAGTAAGTACAAAGGGCCAAATTGAAATTGCTCAAGGTAAGCCAACAATTGTAGGTGAATTTAGTGTTAAGCTTGCAGACTATGGTATCAAAGGATCTTATATTGGTGATAAAATTGCAGGGGAAGTTAAAATAAAAGTAAATTGTAAATATCAAAACTAGCCCAATGCAAATAAAAGTAATTGTCTTGATTGTAAGTACGTTTATACTAGGACATCAAGTAAATGCGCAAAATGTAGACCTATTTGCCGAGGAAAAAGGCCCCACTTCAGATATTATCACTTCAACTTTCAAGTCTACAAGAATTGTAAATGGTCAGTCCATTGAAAACACAGGAGCTGGAATTTTAGATTTTAGAATTTCACATCGCTTTGGGGCATTAAGTCAAGGGAGTTATAGCTTATTCGGCCTTGATCAAGCTACCATGCGTATTGGCTTGGATTATGGTATTACAAAAAGATTAATGATAGGCTTTGGCAGAAGCACTTACGAAAAACAATATGATGGATTTGTAAAATTTAAAATTATACAACAACAGGATGGAGAAAAATCTATCCCATTTGGTATTAGTTACGTCGGAACTTCAATTTATAAAACATTAAAGGACCCTGCAACTAGTTATATCCCCTATTCATCTGATCGTTTTTCTTTTGCGCATCAAATATTAATTGCAAGTAAGATTAATGACTATTTCTCTATTCAGTTATCTCCTACTTTAGTTCATTATAATTTAGTAGAGGATGCTAAAATTCCAAATGATTTTAAATCGCTAGGGGTATCCTCCAGAATACGTATAAGCAAACGCGTAAACATTACAACAGAATATTTTCATCGATTTGATAAATTAGCTGGGTATTATGACCCCTTGTCATTGGGCTTTGACATTGAAACAGGGGGGCACGTATTTCAATTACACGTAAGTAATTCAACAGGAATGACTGAAAGAACTTTTATAAATGAAACGGCAGGCAGCTGGGGTAAAGGCGATTTGTGTTTTGGATTTAATATCGTTAGGGCTTTTACCATTCGTAAGCCTAAGGAGTTAAGAAATATAAAATGGTAAGTCAATAAATTAAGATTCATGAAAAAAGCAATTTATACAATATTGATTATTCTTTTACTAGGGGCTGCAACTACCTATTATTATGTGTTTGTGTATTCAAAAAATAATCATCGAGACGTACAATCAGAAACTGCTATTATCGTCTCTACAGATTCTTTGGTGGCTGCCTATGAAATAAGTGACTCTATCGCTAATACGAAATATTTAAATAAAGCACTTGAAATAAAAGGGGCTATTGCCGAAAAAGATACCAATGCTGTCGGGCAAATTACTATACTGCTTGGAGATACAGATCCCTTCAAAAAAAGAGTTTCTGTTACCTTAAATTCCAAATTACCAATTACTCAAAAAATTGGTGACACCGTTATTGTAAAAGGAAAATGTACAGGAAATTTATCTGATGTTGTCATCACTGAGGCAACCATAAAATAAATAGCTGCTCGTTTTTTATTTTTTTGTACAAGAAATAATTAAGCTTTATTTTAATGCGTAAAGGATCTCTCCCCAGCTATGATTCTGGATTTATTAAAATCATTACGCTAACAACGATCGTTCTATTTTATTTTTTGTCAAATTGTAAGAATTTTTTCTATATATAGATGCAATTTTAACTATCTTGGCCCAAATTAAAGTAATACAAATTTGGCTATGGAAATTTTGGCTCCTTTATTTGGAATTTTCACTTCCTTTATATTAATATACTACCTGAGTTCTTTAAATAGATCTAATATTTTTCTTGCGTTATTTTTTCTTTGTTGCAACCTTGTAGTTTTAGTATACTTTGGATTACATTTTTCTAAAAATATATTTTGGGAGGGCGTTTGTTTTGTCCATTGGCTTCCGCTTTCTTATTTATTGGGGCCTTTGTTGTTCATTTATGTAAAAACAACTTTAACGGATAATAAGAAATTGAAAAAATGGGATTGGCTTCATTTAATCCCTGCTGCTTTGTGCTTATTTGCTATATTACCTTTTACCAGTTTGCCATTTAAAGAGAAAATGGAAACGGCGCACAGAATTGTAAACATCACCAAAGATTATCGTGTCAATTTTTATATAGTTGATTTTGAATTTATTTTAGTGAGCAGATCTTTGCATGTAATTTTTTATTCCATCTTGTCTATTGTATATTTTAAATGGACCACCTATAATACATTTAAAATAAATAAGACCTTACCTTCCAATCATAAAGTATTGAATAGGTGGATTTTGATTTTATGTTTTATACAAATTGTGATTGCTGCAAATACCTTAGGAAATATGTTGGTAGTGGTATACGGACATAATTTTTCTTTTTTGGGCGTAATGGGTGATAAAATATTTTCAGATAGTCATTTTTTCGGGCTCAATGGTATTGCATTTTTTGCACAAAACTTTTTCCTATTTTTATTTCCAAAAATTCTTTATGGGAACGTGTCTTATTCGCTAGCAATCGAAAACGAAAGTATCATAGAGGAAATTAAATCGAATCTCCCTAAAAAGTTAAAGCCAAGTATAAATGTAGATGACTTTAAAACGATATTAACTGAGTATTTAAATCAAACTCCTTTTGTAAAGAAAGAATTTACCCTTTCGCAAATGTCATTTGATTTAAAAATACCAGAACGTTTTCTTTCTACGTATTTTAATAAGGATCTTGAAATTACCTTTAGCGAATGGAGAAAGAATTTACGTATCGACTATGTATGTAAATTATTGAAAGAGGGGGAGTCAAAGAATTTGACCATTGAAGCGATATCAGCAAATGCAGGGTTTGCATCCCGATCTAAATTTATAGACGCTTTTAAAGAGCGAAAGGGAGTTACCCCTTCCGCTTTTATAAAATCTCTTGACTAAGCAAACTAGTTTCCTGAAGCCATTTGTTTTAAATTGCCCAATTGTCTAAAGAACTCAAAATTATCAAAGAAGTCTTGCTCTTCTGTAACTTTGCCATTCTCAATAGTTGCAATCGTACAACCAATTACATCTACATCCTTATTAGTAGCTGGGATACCAAAAAAGACGCCAGTATGCTTCCCTTTGAACTGCCAATATTTTACCAATTTATTTCCTGAAGCAACAATTTCTTTAACTATAAATTGTCTGTTACTAAAGCCAGTTACATAATTTTTATAATAAGCCGCACAATTAACCTTCCCTTTGGTTTCAGGCACAGTATGCAAAACAGCACTGTCTGAATAAACACTATCTAAAATACTTGCTCTGCCCTCATTTATGGCTACTTCCCAAATATTATTATAAAATTTAATGTTGGATGCTTCTAGCGCTGCCTTCTTTTCCAAGTCTGAATTCTGTGAACTGGCAGTTTTATCAGCATTATTAGCACATGATGTTAAAAAGAACATTGCAGTGATTGCAATTAAAAATTGTTTTTTCATTGATATAATTTTTGATGAAGACTAAAATTATCAATTTTTGCCTTCAAGTTTCACATTTTTAACGAAAATTTGTTCCTAAATACTATTTGGGAACAGGCGCGCGAAGTTTGGCATTATTTTAAGTTAGTTAACCAATTCCCAATGGTATCTAAAACATCCTCCTCAATAGTAGTAGTTAATTCGCCATATTCTGTAACGGTGCATTTTGTGCACTTTTGAAATAGATGATTGAGCCCCTCAAATTGCTTGGTGACATATTGCTTATTGCCCCCTTTTTTAAGCGCTGCCTCCATGCCTTTTAAACTTAACTCAGCAGGAACTTGAATGTCAGCGGAACCATTCATGGCCAAAACCGGGCATTTTACTTTTTGTAAGACCGGCTGAGGATTATAAGCTGCAAAATATTTCCACCAATTGGTTGAAAGCGTTTCGGCCATGGTGGTTGCAAATTTGTCAATATCTGCCTCGGTGCTCATATTGGTAGTAAGTTTTACTAAATTTTGATCGGTTTTATGAAACCATTCTTTGACAATCCCCTTGGATTTTAAAATCGCTTCTTCTTTATTATCTATACGAATAATGGTTTTCATTAACTGCTTATATAAAGGAATATAAGCATCAATCGCCGACTGACTAATACCGGCAGATTTTAGCACCATTTCATTTTGCACTGCCATGAGCTCATTGATTTCAATACCGGGTCCAGCCATTAAAATAATAAACGCAACCGATTTATTGCGCGCCGCCACCATGGGCGCAATTAAACCACCCTCACTATGACCAAGTAACCCAATTTTAGTAGTATCAATAAATGGCAAAGTTTTAGCGTAACGAATATGCTCTTCCACATCTAATGCAAAATCGGCGGTGGTGCTATTTGCAAAATCACCTGTAGACTTTCCGGCACCACGGTCGTCAACTCTTAGAACAGCAAACCCTTTTTTAGTTAAATAATCGGCGATAACTGCAAACGGTTTATGATCAAAAATAGTTTCATCTCTATCCTGTCTTCCACTTCCAGTAATTAATATAATAAGTGAATGTTTAGCATTATCAGCTGGATAAGTTAAAGTAGCCCCATAACTTAGATGGGTATTTACACCTTCATACACAAAATCTTTTACTAAATAGTTAAACGGAGGTTTGGGGGTTTGTGGTTTTGCAATAATCGTTTCCACCAGTCCTTCATTTAAGGGTTCCATATTCAATGGGAAGTTCATTCCGGACTGTCCCCAGCTACCTTCTATCTTATCACCAGTTGTATTCAAAGTGCCTGTATAGGAAGCCCCAATCATTTTAATTTCAATAGATAACAGATTGCCTGATAATTCTGTTTTGGAAGAAGGGATTCCTTTGGCTTTTTGTGCAGGAACATCCCAATTGGAAGAAAAGGTTTTATCTGCGTTTTGAACTAGGTGTAATCTTAATTGAATTTTTTGGCCACCCGCATTTAATACACCCATCCAATTCTGAACAGGTTGTTGGCCATAACTTACAATAGTAATACTTAGTAAAAATAACGAGAAGAGGAGATTTTTCAAATTGATATTTATAAGTTCATCGCAAAGATAATTAAACTAAAGTTCCTTTTCCATATAAACAACACCATCATTCGGATTATGGTAATAGGCAGCGACATCATAAAAACCATTATGATGATAAAGCGAAATTGCCGGCAACATCGTATCTAAAGTATCTAATCGCATTACTCTATAGCCATTATGCTTTGCATTTTCACAAAGCAGGCTTACTAAATTTTGTCCAACCCCTTTTCTTCTATAATTAGGTTGGATGTACATTCGTTTTAATTCACAAATTCCATCACCAATTTTTCTGTACGCTGCACAAGCAATGGCTTGTTCTTGGTCATATACAAGGAATAAACAGCCAGTGGGACTGCCATACATACTATTGATAACATTTAATTCTTCCTTAAAATTTTGGAAGTCTAAACTAATATGTAAGGAATTGGCATACTCATTAAATAACTTCACAGCATCCTGTAATTGCAGTTCATTAACGGGTATAGTATATTGCAAAGTATTCATTATTTGATTAAATAAGGGGCAATCGCTTTTTGCCAAATAGCATACCCTTTCGCGTTCATGTGTAACCGATCCCCTATATAAAGCTCCTCTCTCATTTGCCCTTTGTCGTCTAACATAAGATCATAAATGTCAATAAAAGCCGTATTAGCTTGAGAACTAATATAATTTTTTATAAACTTATTTGCTTCCTTCATCTTTCCTTGAATGCTTGCACGACTTGGGCTAGGCTTCATTGAAACAAAAGCAATAGGTGTGTTTGGTAAATTGGTTCGAATCATACCAAACAATGTTTTAAATCTGTTAAAAACTTCTACTGCGCTTATACTGTCGGCGGTTGCTAAATCGTTTTCGCCACAATAAATAACAACTTGTTTGGGTTGATAAGGAAGTACAATATCATAGGTATACCTAATAACATCGGGTAGCGTGGAGCCACCAAAGCCTCTATTAATAATGGTGTACCCAGGGAAGTAATTATTTACATCCTTCCACATCGCAAAGGAAGAGCTTCCAACAAATAAAATGGCATTGGAAGGAGGCGCCTGTGTAGAATCTTTTTTCTTAAAGGCAATAATTTCCTGCCAAAAAGCAGGTGTCGACTGAGCTAATATAATTTGAGTGCTTGTAAAAAAGCATAAGATGAATAATATCTTTTTCAAGAGAACTGATTTAATGCAATTCAATTTATGAAAAATTATGGATTCATCATATTAAAACCTCTAACAATAGTATCATTATTTGCTTTTAAGCTTCCTTCACTCATGCCAAAGGTTAATTCTGCCTTACCTTCTTTTAATTGTGTAAAAATGGTTTCTATAAAATCGCTTACTGGAGGATACGCATCGTGTATCCCCTTGCCGCCTAAATCCGTATTTAAAGCAGGTGGAATCATTTCAATTACTTCAATATTTGCATCTTTCAATTGGTGTCTTAATGAAAGCGTAAAAGAGCGCATAAAGGCTTTAGTAGCAGAATACACAGATACATTCGCTAGTGGTATAAATGCAAGTCCAGATGTAACATTAATAATTGTATGTATGGACTTTAATCTAGCAAACAAATTAGCCAAATGGATAGGTGCTAAAACATTGGTAGTTACTTCTTCATGTGCTTTATCATAAAATCCATCTTCTTCCACACGCATCCAATTTTGGATACCCGCATTATTAATAAGTACATTTAAGTCGGAGTGATTTTCATTTACCCAATTAAATAAATTAATTCTTTCGGTCTCATCCGACAAATCGCAAACCTTTGTAATTACGGAAGGGTGTTTTGCTGCGGCGGCTGCTAATATTTCTTCTCTTCTTCCACAAATAATAACTGTATTATTTTCTTGAATAAACCGCTCAGTTAAACCAAGGCCAATACCGCTTGCGCCACCTGTAATCAATATTTTGTTGCCTGAAATTTGCATAAAAAAGATTTTGAACGAAATTAATAAAAGTAAAGCCCGTTTTAACTATTTTATAAATCATTCCTGAAATCGAAATGACTACTTCTTGTCAATCATTTCAAAAAAACTTGCTATAAATTTATCTCCTACTATTTGCCCCTGCACTTTTGCTTTTCTGATGGCATTACAAAAACCTTCATTTGAATGTGCATCCCCAAAGTCATCTATATTCGCTTTTTCCACAAAATACGACTTGCCTTCAATACGAATTGCAAGTGTACATCCCTTTCCTTTCATCTTAAATTGACATTCACCACAAGAAGCCTCAACTATAAGTACTTTTTTGGTAGAGTCCATTGTTTTTGTTTTAGCACTTTGAGCAAAAATAGAACTACTAAGACTGAGCATTGTGCATAAGAAAAATATTTTCATAAATAGTAGATTGAGTTGGGGTTGCTTAATTTTTAAGCCACGTATACAAAAGTACCTATTAAAAATTGATTTTAAAGCTATGCAATTCCGCAAAATTTACTATTTTCAATTGAATGAAGTACCCTGTTCAATTAATAGAATTAGAAAAAGGATTTAATTTTTATGTCCCCGATCCAGCTTTGGTTAAATCCACCTACGAGCAATTAATCGTATCGGATACCCAAGCTCTTTTTCCTTTCTGGGCAAAGCTTTGGGCCTCTTCAAAAGTCTTAACTCAATTTTTAGTAGCCAACCCTAAATGGGTGCAAGGCAAAGTAGTGCTTGAAATGGGCGCAGGCATAGGACAGCCTTCTTTAACTATTGCAAAGGAAGCAAAAGAAGTTATTATAAGCGATCACAATGCCGATGCAGTAGCGCTTATTGAAAAGAATATTACCCAATTGGGATTGACCAACGCGAAGGGCGTATTATTGGATTGGAATACATTTGATTACTCCATAGCTGCTGATACTATTTTATTGAGTGATATCAATTATGCACCTGAAGCATTTGATCCACTCCTTAAAATTATAATGCATTATATAACTAAGGGGGCGGTCATTATCATTGCTACACCTCAGCGCATGATGGGTATCCCATTTATAGAAAGCTTACAAAAACATGTTAGACATAGCTATAGTAAGTCCATTTTGGAACAGGAAGCAGCGGTGAACATAAGCCTATATATACTTTACAAATAAGAAAGTATTAGCTAAGGTTTAATAGTACTATTTTAAAGTCTTTGCGATTTCTTTGTATGAATTCGGTAACACTAACTTAAATCTTTCATAAGATGCGTCCGATATGTTTTTGTGATCAAAGGGAACATATTGCACATAGTCCTTTTTTTCACCCACTGCTCTTCCATATTTATAAGCATATGTAAACCATCCGTCGGGTTGTAATTGTGCTTCTGGGAGTGCTTTATTGGGTGTAGTAATAAAGAAACGATTGGGTTGAACACCAGCTGTGTTGCCTAGTTGCTTTTCGCGTAAAGCTAAATAAGCTTCCTTAGCGGTTTCTACCGAAGGGTCAATGAGCTCAATATGTTTGGTCATAAAACTACGATAACGGTATTGATTGTCTTTTTTGTAATCATATAATTCATTCAGCACCTTAGCAATGGTATCAAGCATATATGGATAATGCGTACAACCTAATATTAATGTGTTCATCGGTGTCTTAACATTTTGTTGCACCATTTTTTCTAATAAGCTTACTAAATGATAACGGACATAGTTAGCAGGATCATTTAATTGCAAATCCAAACAACTTCCTTTGTCATCATACTCGCAAAGTAATTTATTATTGGTTTTATCAAATTGATAGGCAGAAAGTAAAGTCGTATCAATGCTGTATAAAGGATTTTTCATGGAAGGACCCTTGTACTCTTTTCTTGCTTGCGTTAGCGTGTCAACAAAATAACTCCAGTCACGATCAATGCTTTCTGCTAAACCTGCGCCTCCCTGACTTATCACCGACAATACAGGCAAGGTTTTTTCTTTTGCCATGGCTTGTAAGGTTCTTGGATAACCTTCGGAAGCCACTGTGCCTGCTGTTGCAAAAACACCAATAGTGCCTGCACCTGCCTTCGCTTGATAAGCCAATGCAGCTTTAGCGCCTGCATCAATAACGCCTATCACAGGCACTTGTATATTTTCTGCTTTAAATTTGGCTTTGATATCACTTAATGCATATGCCGTAGCGGTATTACACGCAAGTACAATCATTTTAGTAGATTGTTTGGTATTATTAGCTTGTAATAAAAATTGCATGTTCTTAAAAATATGTTCTTTTAGCAAGTCCGTTTTTTTCTCTGCTGCATAATTACCATAAGGCATATTGGCTTGGTCCGCTAAATACTCAAAAAACTCACTGCTAAAATCTGGTTTGCCGTCGGCCCCTGGTAATCCAGTTGCATTATTATAAGCATCTAGTCGTAACATGGCTTCCAAAACTGTGAGTCCACCTGTGCCGGAATCAAATACACCAATAGGTAAATTTTTGTTGGGCGTATTGGCTGTTTGCGCATTCAAATTTGCAGTAAATACCAAAAGAAGAGATAGGGCTATTATTTTCAATTTCATAAGACTCAAATATTTAGCTAATGTAATTATTTTTCTCGAGCCTACTGTCAGTTAAGCCTATAAAATTGCGTTTATACCTAGCTAATACCATTTATACATAATGTAAACAGAGATAATGGGTTACTTTATATTTACGGTAACTTTATCATATAACAAACGCCATGAAAGATAAAATACTTGAAAACATAGATAACCCTGCGCATCTTGAGAAATTATTTAGATCAGATAAAAGTGGTTTTGAGCAAGCGATAAATTCGCTATATACTAATCAACAAAAAACACCGGCCCTGGAGTTTTGGCGCGCGCGTCTTTTATATAAAGAGGCTAGCATAAGTTTGTATTCAAAAAAAGAATTTGATTGGATGGTTGTATTTGTACTGATGGCAGGACTCATTGCCAATATTGGAAATATTAAAGGAATTAATAGCGAATTATTTTTTACCAGAAATACAAGTTTTATTATCATCCCGTTTGTTGCAGCTTATTTTTTGTGGAAACAAAATGCAAAAAAGAATACTAAAATAATGGCTGTTGCTCTTTTTTGTATATCAGCATTGTACATAAACTTACTTCCCAATTTGCCAATTAGCAGTTCTATTCAATTAGCCTATGTACATTTACCCATTTTTTTATGGTGTCTTATGGGCTATGCTTATGTAAGTGAAAATTATAGAAACAATGAAAAGCGAATTGATTTTTTAAAATTCAATGGAGATCTATTGGTGATGACTGTTATTATTTTTCTTGCAGGAATATTGTTTACTGTGATTACGATGGGCTTGTTTGAATTGATTGGTATTAAAATTGAAACATTTTATTTCCAATATATAGCAATATGGGGCATTGGTGGCGTACCTCTTTTAGCCACCTATTTAATTAATACCAATTCGCAAATTATTAACAAAGTAACGCCAATCATTGCTAAAATATTTACGCCGCTGGTATTTATAAATCTTAGTATTTATGTAGTTGCCTTAATAAGCAAGGGCAAGTATCCGCATCATGACAGAAACTTATTGTTAATTTACAACGCCTTACTCATTGGTGTGTTGGCCCTTATCTTTTTCTCGGTAGCTGAAATTGAGAAAAATAAAAAGGGTTATTATAATGGTGTTTTATTATTCGGCCTGTCTATTTTAACCATTATCGTGAATGGTATTGCCCTTTCTGCAATTAGTTATAGACTATTTGAATATGGTATTACCCCCAACAGGATTGCAGTGTTAGGTGGCAATATTTTAATATTTATAAACTTATTGATTGTAGCATTTCAACTTTTAAAAGCAATAAAAAACAATACCGAGTTAACAGGCGTACAAAATAGTATTGCAAAATACCTACCTGTTTACGCAGTGTGGGTTGGCTTAGTAGCTTTTTTAATGCCCTTTATTTTTAATTTTAAATAGTCCCCAATAAGTTTAAGAAATAAAATATTAACGCAAAAAGTCAGCCTCTATAGCACTATAAACTCCAGAATTTAAACGCTTAACGAGTCTTTCATAATCTTCCTCCCAAAATATTGTATCATAATTTAAGGGCATTGAAATTTTTTCTTTATTGACACGCATTTCATAAGTAGTTTTTAAGGCGCCAAACTTTGCACAAATTTTTAGATATGTATTTCTAAAATCATTGTTATTGAGCAGATAGTTATAGGTATCAGGCCTATATTTTTTTGCATAAAGTAAATACTCTTTAATAAAAAAATCAAATTCAAAAAAAGCAGTCATTGAACTTTGTGATTCACCGACCCATTTATTTAAATAATCGGTTGGATATAATTCTTTGTATACTGGAAGCATATCAAACTCAAATCTTGAGCCAAGATAATACGCGTTCATTTCATCTAACAACCCTATGACTCCATCCTGTTGAGTAGAACTTGTTCCATTTATATAAAGATCAAAACGAAATGTTATTAAATTTGATGGAATTGTAGTTACCAATTGTCTTGATGGGAAAATATATTTTTTATCAATTTGTATCCAAAACTTTTCTTGTGTACCTTGATAAAATCCTTGATTGATATTATTAAAATCAATTTTTTTATCACAATTGCAACTCATTAAATCTTCATAATGTAAAAATCCCCCATAAGCATGGCCAATTTCATGAACATTGGTAGACATGCTTTTTAAGGCAGCCTCTTTGCTATCTAATTCTAAAAATTCGTAAACATCCGTTGACTTGCTTGAAGATATTGTTGAATTTCTCTGTGTAATATTCAAGCTCGTTGGCAGCTGGTCATATAACCTAAATAAGTTAGCGGAAATTGGAGAATACATTTCTGTCTTTGAAATAATCCAATTTTTTATACTATTCTGTGCATGGGTAAATGAAACATTCGTACAAAAAAATAAAACAAATATGTATCGTATTATATTCATTAATGGTAATTGAAGCTTAGGGTTTTATTATTTCAACTTCATATTCACTGGATCCCAATGAATAATTTGTTTGCTAAAATAACTCTCATTACAAGCTAATGCAGGTGCTGCTGCTCTAAATCCAAATGCAGCATCTTCCACTACAGGCTTGCCTGTTCTAATGGCATCAAAGAAATTAGTGAAATGATCTAAATGTTCATCATAGCCAGCGGGGGCTTTATATAATACGTCAGCTTTTGTTTTTCTTTTTCTTTGCGCAGCAGTCCATTTAGCATCGTACTCTTTTTGCATTTCGGATTGCATGCTTTTTGAAAAAGTAAATAATGAGTCATAGCCACCAAAACCAGGCGCCTCTGGCATATAACTATGCTTCACTGTAATCGTATTGCCATTCACATCCATCACGCCTTCGGAGCCAATGAGTCTGATAATTTCTTGGCCGCCAGTTCCACTTACAAAATTTACTTGTAAAGTCATTTGAAAAGCAGGATGATCATTGTTCTTCCCATATTGCATTACACCGGACATCACGTCCGGCATGTTCCTGCCGTCATTCCAATGACTAAACTGACCCGTGCTGTAAATAGTTTCGGGACCTTTTGAATTCGTAATAAAGTGCGTGCCACTTAATAAGTGAATGAATAAATCACCCGCTACCCCTGTTCCCACTTCTTTATAAGCGCGCCACCAGAAAAACTTTTTGGCATCAAATTCCATCTTCCCAGTCACTTCTATAAATTTATCCCAGTCTGTAGATGCAGCAGTTGCGTCATTTGGGATGGTATACTCCCAAGCGCCAATGGAGCTTTGTCTGTCATACACCGCATTCACCATATTTAAGTTTCCTATTTCTCCTGCCGCCAATAATTCTTTCGCTTTTGCCAAACCAATACTACTTACTCTTTGTGAACCCACTTGTAAGACTTTGCCGTATTTTTTTTGTGCTTCCATTACATCATATCCTTCACTAATTTTATATACCATTGGCTTTTCGCAATACACATGCTTGCCCTTAGCTAAAGCATCAATGGTAATTTTAGCATGCCAACAATCGGTAGTAGCAATAATCACCGCATCAATGTCGGCTTTATCTAAAATGTCTTTATAGTTTCTGGTGGTAAACAAATCCTTGCCATAGGTTTCCTTTGCATTCTCAAGTCGGCCTGTGTATAAGTCACAAATGCCTGCTAGCTCCACCCCTGGCACTTTCAATGCAGTGGTTAAATCAAAATGGCCTTGTACGCCAAACCCAATCACACCGAGTCTGATTTTTTCGCCAGCTGAAATTTTCTTTTCATAAAATAAAATTCTTTCTTCTGCTTTTTCTTTAGCAGCCAAAGAACTTAAAGGCGATGCAACACTGGCAATACCAGTAGCGCCAATGAGTTGTAAGAATTTACGGCGAGAGGAGGCGTTTTCGTTATTCATAGATAATTGATTTGAAAAGATTTGATTGAAGTATTTTATTAAAATTAATTAGTCCATTAATTCATATCGTACATAGGCAAAATGCTTGCCGTCGGGACTCCATGAAGGCACATTTATGGTTCCCTGTCCGCCATAAAACGGCTCTGTTAAGTTCGTTAACTTTTTAGTTGTTAAATCTAATAAGCGCAGTTGAACCTCTCTACCAAAGGGATGTGTTTGTTTTTGATCTTCTATATAAGTAATAATGGTTGCTACTTTATTATTAGGCGCAATATGCGCAAACCAATTAGGATGTGCATCAAAAGTCATTTGTTCTGGCTGAGATCCGTCGGCATGCATTCTCCAAATTTGCATGGTACCCGTACGGTAGGAATTAATGTAAATAAATTTACCATCGGGTGAATACTCGGGGCCGTCGTCTAATCCTTCCGTAGTCGTTAATCTAATTTCTTCTCCCCCATTCACACTCATTTTATATACGTCGTAATTATCATTGCGATTGGCGCAATACACAATATCCTTACCGTCAGGAGATACTCCATGCCAGTAGGATGTACTTGCAGGGGTAATTTGAGTAGGCTCGCCTCCTTCGGCAGCCACTTTATAAATAAATGAAGTATGCTCTTTTATCTCAGGCTTTGCACTGGATATAAAAAGCGTTTTACCATCAAAAGAATAACCATGGTCATTATTAGCATCTTTCACATTTCCTGTATTTAATTCCCCTAGCTTATCACCCATGGTACTAATTTTTTCCAATCTTCCTAAACTATTAATTAACAAATACTTCCCATCAGGAGACCAATTGGGCGCTTCAAAATGACGTATTTCCCTTAGGATTAAATTTGATTTGCCAGAAGCCATATCATATATATATAAGGAGCTAATTACTTTTTTCCCTTCGGGTACTTGGGCAAAAGTCATTAGGGCTATAGTAGATAGAATAAATGTGGTAATTATTTTTTTCATATTAATTTTATAGAGATGGAAGTTTATATCCATTATTATATTGCTTCATGTAATATTCATTATGTATAGCTGGATCTGTGAATTTTTTAGCTTGCTCATCCCAACTTATTTTTTTACCAGAACGGAATGCAATATTTCCCATTTGCGCCACCGTTGCAATATGCGCCCCATCTTCGATAGAACAATTTAAGGAAGAGGGATTGTTGTTTCTAATAGCCGCTATAAAATTCTCCCAATGCCTGTCTACTCCATCATCCTGCACTTTGGCAAATGGTTTAACTACTTTATTTTTTGCCTGACTTTCCTCAATAACTT
>Ga0114974_10001186_pt1 | contig 20667 bp, 45 predicted proteins | sample S_130206_EF_Meta_FD_87318 | JGI IMG/M metagenome (GOLD analysis project Ga0114974, IMG submission 87318) | Freshwater microbial communities from Lake Simoncouche, Canada to study carbon cycling - S_130206_EF_MetaG | ecosystem: Environmental > Aquatic > Freshwater > Lake | place: Lake... | reverse complement strand
CGCTCGTAGATAATTTTCTGTAAAAAAAAATAGCGCCTGGGCCTTGTGCCTAGGCTTTTTTATTGGGACGAAGGGGGTTGAAAGGCTACGGAGTGGTGCAATGTTGGTGCGTACGTAGCGCACGCATACCGGGGTGGGGGCAACGGGGGAATATGAGGGGTTGGGGCATATCAGGGGGGCATGACTGGCCAGCAAAATCGATGGGTGGGCAACCTCTGGCATGCCACTCGTCCAGCTCAGAAAAGAGAGGAGCCCCCGCCACTAGGCGGAGGCTCCTCAGAACTCTGGCGCGGTTCAGCCGAGCGGCTGCTCCTCCCCCGCAATCACCCACGCCACCAAGCGCGTGAGGTTGATGGTGCGGTGCGCGTGGAAGGGTCGGCGCATTTCGCATGCGCTCCCTTCCTTCCCTGCGTATGGGCACGCGGTTGTGTAGCCGTACTCGGTCGGCGCTCCGATGACGATACCAACGCAAGGCTCGCCCTTCTTGTTGAGGTACACGCCTTCTGGGTGGACATCTCGGCACACCTGACCAGCAGTACGGAACAGCACCACGCCGTTCTCGGCGACAGCCTCAACCTTTACGCGCCCGATGGGGCGGTGTTCGGCTTGCTTTGACGCAGCCACCTCGGCGCGCTTCCCCCGGACTGCCTCCGAGGTCGGCGCGCTCCACGCCAACAGCGAGACGAACATCCCGCCGCTCTTTGCTGCTGCCGCTCTTGCGGCTGCGAAGGTCATCCCTGCCTTCATCCTGTTCCTCCTCTGTGCTAGTCGGCTGGTATCTCCTGCCGACACCCTAAGCCTACCACATCCCAGACCTACGCAAGGGGTAGGCGCAGGGTATCCCCTAGTGGATGCCCGTCCTCCGGTACGCCCCTATGCGTGCGGGGTAAGGGGGGGGGTAAGGGGTGCGCCTGATAACTGATACTGATGACTGACCTAATAGGTTGCCGATGATAGCTACTAGGTGAATCTATTGACCCAGCTCCGGCGCTGACCACATCAGGAGGACTCGCCGCGCATTGACCGAGGCTCGATGGGAACGACCAACGGCTAGGGGTAAGGGGTAAGGGGAACGACTTGCCACTGATGATGAACTGATGATGACCTAACAAAAGAGCCGACCCCCGAAGGGATCGGCTCCGTTGCCCTGACTCCGGCAACGATCAGAAGGGAGCGGACTCTCCGTTCTGGGTCTCGTAGGCGGCACGCGCCTTTGCCGTAATGTTGCGGACTGCCTGACGATGGAGCGCATAAGCGTCCCCGCTAGAAGCGTCGTAGCAGGACGCGATCCACCACGCCACATCGTGATCATCAGCGAAGTCTGCGACATCCAGAGGGAGCCACCCCATCATTGGGGCGTTGCCACCCTGCCAGAGGATCGCCTCGTTCTGGGGTGCCGCCTTACCGATGAGGACGGCGGTGAAGGTCATCTCTGACTCGTTCACCTTGCGTACAACCTTCACAGGCTGCCGCCAGAGGTCGCCCTGCTCCAATGCGATCTCAACGCGAGGCGCAAGAAAGACCGAGAGCATAGCGCTCGTCGGCTCTGCGAACACCTGACCATAGAGGCTCTCAATCGGTCGGATCATCACCGCCGTTGGATTCTCTGGGTACTGAGCCAATGCGTTGGCTCGTGCGACTGCTGCCCGTACGCCGGTTTTGCCCTTGCCGTTCATAGTTCCCTCCTGTGCTATCAGCGAAGCATTGCCGCTGATAGTTAGAGTCTAAACACATCAGCAGGAAAGCGCAAGCACTACGCACCAGGCGCAACGCGAAAGCTCGCCGCTAGACAGCCCCCATCAGCACTAGCCCTAGCAGTCGGGGTAAGGGGAAATGGGGATAGGGGTATGGAGTAGGTCATGAATGATGACTGATGAATGACGACTGATGACTGTGGCTCGATCATTCCTGAGTGAGCGTGAACCCCGGGGTTAGCAGCTGCGCGCCAGAAAAACGACCCCGTAGGAACAACGGAGAGCGACGAACTGGGGTGAGGGGGTATCAGCACACCCCTGATGAACGACCTGATAGATGAGCCCAACAATGACGAACCCATTGACCGAGGCTCGACCTAGCGTGCGGGGTCAGGGGTAGGGGGGTCGGGGTAGGCGTTGCCCGATGATGGCCGTATGAATGGACTGATGACCGCTGCCGGTGTTGAGGGTAAAGAATCGCCCCCACTCCCGAAGGAGTGAGGGCGAGCCTTAGGTCGAGGTGCGGTCAGCGGAGCAAGCCAGAGCCCCCGCAACCACAGGCGCAGTCAGCGCCACTCGGAACGCAACCGCAACCCTCCGCGATGATGAGAGCGCAACCATAGCGTTCAGCCCTTCGCTCCTCGCAGCCGTCGCAATACATCAGCAGCCCGAGTCCGCCGTTGTTGTCGGCGTACCATGCCGAGTCGCCTAGCACCTGCTCGCAATCGGAGCAGGTCGAAGTGCGGTCAGCGGCAGTCATGCCGCACCAGTGATGATGGCGGTGCCTGGTCGCCCCAAGCCCAGCGCCCATCGCAGGTTGTCGTAGGAAGGGCGCGAGTCCAACAGGCTCCGCGCCGCCTCCGACTGAATCAAGAGCGAGAGGAAGGTACGGCGTGCCGACTCCATGAGTGCGCCGTAGTCCTCCTCATCAAACGACGAGGAGTAGTGCGCCGAGTCAGACATCAACTCAGCCAGCGAGTCGTCAGTCATCGTCAGGACGACATAGGAGCCGTCATCATAGAGTCCCCACTCCGCGCTTGATGACCGCACCTCGACCGACACCGCGTCAAGGTCTCGGCTGGTGTGGTCGTTCCAGAACGCAGCAGGGACGACGACAAGATGACCAGCGCCCCCGGGGTCTGTGTTTCCCTCTGCTGCTGTGGCGGACTCCTTCTCGGTGAGGGAGTCCATCGTCGCCTTGATCGCTGCCCGTACCTCGACGAGCCGTTCTAGGTTCGTTTCTGAGAACATTTGACCTCCTGTGTCGCTTCGGGTCTGTGCCAACCTGCGACCTCACCAGACTAGTTCGAAGTGCGGGCAACGTCAAGCCCCACCCAGCAGATCGCGCACCAGACGCAACGACCAGATGGGGTAAGGGGAAATCCAAATCTGGGGTGAGGGGTTGTCTAATAGCCTGATGATAATGACTGATGATGATGACTGCTAATGATGAGCTGCGACTATTGACTCCGACCGGCCGTAGCGGAACCCGACCGAAATGATGGGGTGAAGGGGGGTGCGGGGTAATGGGGTCAAGGGGTAATGATTCCACCTAATAGGACTAACAAAAAACCGCCCCCCGAAGGGGACGGCTTCCTGTTGCCTTCGCCCGGCCGCGTTAGTCGTTCAGTTGGTTTCCGAAATAGTAGCCGCACGGCTCGCAGTAGTCGCCAGACCACCCAGCCATCGCGTCGCACTGAGGGCAAACCCCAGAAGTCCTGACCTCTTGGCAATCAACCCACGCCGAGCGGTCGTCATCAAGCAGAAACTCGCATGCGTCCTCAGCGGTGTCGGCATTGTACGCCGCCAACTCCGAAGCCAGCGCAATCACCGCCGCGTCGGCGTCGGTCTGGTTGTTGTACCAAGAGCGGCGATTCTCGCCCTCCCAAATCACCTCAACGAGCCAGAGGCTCGCCGTCTTTTCCTCGGTCATCTTGACCTCCTACGTCGGGAGGGGTCTGTGCCTACTCCCCCGACTCCCATGAGTCTATACGGCCGGGCGCGGTCAAGTCAATAGCAGCAGTCGAGCTGGACGCTGGAACAGCCGAGCCACAGCAGCAGGGGTAAGGGGGAAGGGGGTATGGGGTCGTAGGGGTGTCGTAATAGCCACCTGATAATAGCCCAAGAAAAAAACCACCCCCACCCCGAAGGGTGAGGGCGGCTCTGATGACCGCAACCGGTACGGCTAGTCGTGAACGGCGACCACGAACCAGAAGGGCTTGGAGTCTGCTCGATTGACCAGACCAGAGACGAAGGCTACCGAGCCGTCAGAAGGGAGGAGGCCCATAGCGATAGCCGCCGCCATCTCCTTATCCTCTGGGGTCAGCGACCCTGCTGCGACATCCTCCGCGTCGTACTCTTGGACAAAGAAGTCCAGACCACCGAGCAGCGCATACGCAGCCTGGGTCATACCACGAGCGACCGAGTGAGCCATCGGCTCAGGATAGCCGCCGTCGGTAGCGACAGCCTCCGTCTTGTCGTACGCCCAGTCAGGGCCGGCAGCGGTCAGCGTGTCGCCTACGGCGTCCTCAATCCCATCGACCACGCGCCTCACGAATACGTAGAACCTATACATAGAGACCTCCTGTGCTAGCCGAGCGGATCATAGCCACCCGACCAGTCAAGTATTACCGGCAGTGGTCAATGCGTCAAGCCATCAGGACGAGCCAGAGCGGTAGCACTCGACCGAGCCAACAATGGGGTAAGGGGGGAGTGGGGATTGTATGGGGGGTCAAGTAATAGCCGCCTAATGATGACCTGATGAATAGCAGCTCGACAGAACAGGAAGCCGAACCAATAGCAGGGGGGAGTGGGGGTAGGGGGGCGGGGTAGGGGGTCGATCTAATAGCGCGCTAATGATGACCGCGTAAAGTTTTTACAAAAAACACACCCCGCCGAGCCGAAGCCCGACGAGGTGCGCTCGAAGTGGAGAGGCCGAACCTACCCGACCTGCTCCTCTCCTGCGATGAGCCACGACACGAGCCGTGTGAGGTTGATCGAGCGGTGCGCGTGGAACGGACGGCGGTGCTCACAGGCAGAGCCGACCACTCCCGAATACTTACAGGCCGTCGTGTAGCCGTACTCCGTAGGCGCGGAGATCACGATGTCCACCATCGGATCGCCAGCCTTCGTCAGGTATACGCCCTCTGGGTGTATGTCGCGGTTGATCTGGCCAGCAGCGCGGAACAGGAACGATACGCGCCCCTTCTCGTCTACGACTTGCTCGCCCGAAGTCTGGACTCGCCCGATGGCCTTGTGCTTGGCCTCACGGCTAGCAGCGTCCTTCTTGCGAGTATCGAACTGCTTTGGAGTGGTTGGCGCAGACCACGCCGTCCACACGGCGAACATACCGCCGGCCTTCTGGCACGCCTCGCGTGCCTTCTCGTAGGTCATACCCTTCATCGTGTCCTCCTCTGTGCTCGTCCTGCGGAGCAGAGCCGCTTGACTCTTAGAAGGTAGACCCACCAAGCCCAGAAGTCAAGCCCCCTATGGCGAGTGTTGCGGAGCGCGCAACGCTGGGGTCTGGGGGTCTGGGGAAATGGGGTATGGGGTCGCGTAATAGCGGGCGCATAATGAAGGCCTAATGATGACCGCGTAAAGCTCAGGGCAAAGAGAGAGGCCACCCTCCGCACAGATGGAGAGTGGCCTCGTAGAAAACGGAGAGGACTACTTGCCTGAGTAGGCCGTAAGATCGTCTACCCAGACAGCGCCAACCATTGGCGTTCCGATGAAGTCATACTCGACTGCGGCCAAGAGTTCATCGTAGACCTTCTCGTCAGCATTGGCAGCAACGACCAGAGCGTCCGGTGCGTGCTCCAAAGCAACCGCTTGCGCGACGCTTAGGGTGCTCCAAGTGTCTGCTCGATCAGCCCAGAACGAATCGCCACACTCGTCATCGCGCCAACCGATCAGGACGGCAAGAGCCTCACCGCGAGTCTTGGTGTAGGCCACAAGGTCATCGCCGTCGCCGTAGCGAACGAACGCCCGAAAGCACGAGCCTTCTGGTAGAGCCTGTCGGCAAGTAGGGCAAGTCCCTACGGCCTGTGTTCCGAGAAACTCCCGCAGCCACTTCTGCGCTGGTGTCGTCAGGTCTTTCATCTGTTCCTCCTCCTGTGCCTGTGCTGTTAGCAAGTGCCAACTCATAGAAGGTAGCAGGTCTGCGTCGGAAGTCAAGCCCCTAGTTTCGACCTAGCGCACGGCCTACCGGTAGCGATGGGGTGTGGGGTATGGGGGGGGGCTATGGTAGGGGGTCTGATAATAGCGGCCTGATAATGATGGCCTAATGATGAGCGGATAAAGTGAGGCCGCCGGTGGCACAGACACCGACGGCCTCGTAGACATTGAGCAGCCCCGACTACATCGGGAAGCCGCCATCTTGGAGTATGCCGACGATCTTGTCGCGCTCGTCAGCGGTGAACCCGCGGAGCTGGTCGTCGTGAACGATCGACACCGTACCAGCAAGGCCGCCGCCGAATAGATACATCGGCGCGCTCTCAGTTGCTACTGCGACAACATCACACGCGGTCAGGTTCATTTTTGGCTCGGCCTTCAGGAGGCCTTCCTCGTCGCAGACAATCGCAACAGGAACGCCAGCGATCTTGCCGGTGGCTGCTATCTCGATCATCTGGCAATCGGTCGCAGCGTATAGACCAGAGAGGCCTTCGCCGCGATCTACTACGGACACCTTGCCCGACTCAACCTTTACTGCGTACCCGCTCATGTGCTCCTCCTTGTGCTAGATCGGGAAGTCCCGACTCATGAACAATAGCCTACTACGTTCTGCGCGTCAAGCGTTAGAGCAAGGCCTCAGCGCCCGACTCCATAGCGATATACAAGGCCACCTGTCGAGCGGCCTCGTCCGAAGTCATACCGAATCCAAACACAGGATAGCCGGCAGTACAGCCCTCAGAATAGTCGAACCCATCAGAGGCCGACTTCTTCCAGAGCGTACCGCCGAAGTTCACGCCGTCCTCACTCATCAGGGCGACCCACAGGCCTTCGCGCAGCTCGACTTTCAGATAGCCAGCGTCCCTAAGTTCGTATAGTTCCTCGCCTCGCATAGTTCCTCCTATCTCATATCTGGCACGAAATCGGTCGTGCCGCCGAATCCTAGCACCAAGAGTACGAAGGCCGCAAACGCAACCGCTACTACCGCACCCTTGATGTATAGCCTACGCCGCTGCTCACGCTCCCACGCTGCCGACTCCCGAAGGTACTCGGCCTTTGTACGAGCTGAGAACTGACTCCACGAGCGGCCACTCTTGCGAGAAATCGAAGTCATGAGTAGTACTCGTCCTCATCTGCGAAGGGATACCCTGCGCCTTCGAGTACGGCGTACACGCACTCCGCGATTGCTGCTCGGTACTCCTCAATCGTGCCGCGCTCCAAATAGAACGCTCGGAAGTCAATATCCGGCAGGTCGTCAGGAGTCATGCCACACTTGGACTCAACCCTGCGCGCAACCGCAACATAGAACTTGCTGAACGGAATCTCGACCGATTGCTCAAACCCTTCGTCCATCTCGTACTCCTCTCTACGTTTATCGGGAAGCCCCGATACCATCACCTTACACCCAGCCTATTAGTCCGTCAAGCCCTCTGGCTGGTAGGTATAGGCCTCTGGTGAACCAGAAGCTCGCCACGCCGTCATCTCACGCGACCACTTATGCGGCTCGTCAATGATGTCGATAGCGCGCTGTATGGCCTCGTCTGACGGAAGCCCAATAGCAAAGTCCCCGCCGCGCACTAGGGCGCGAACAAAGCCGATGACCTCCTCCTCCGTGAACTCGTAGAAACTAAATGTCGCCATTATCTCTCATCTCCTCAATCCTTACTTCGGCCTGTGAAGCGTGTGCCGCGTCAGCATAGCACTCCGCGCAGATAGCGAACTCGTACTGCCGGTCGTCCTCAACCTCAGTTCCGCACCAGATACAAGCGTTCCTACTCATACTTCCTCCTCCAATAGTTTCTTGGCATACTCAATGGCCTCATCTATTCCATCAACAATCTCTCCGTCCTCATTATCAACCCACGCAACCTCGAACCAAGCGTTATTTATCCACTCGATCAGGCCAGACTCCTCTGCTGCGCGCAGCTTCTCGTCGGTATCAAGTCCCTTTCCGTCTAGGTCATCTGTATACCGAAGGACTACGTTTTCACCTGACGGCTCCGTGTAGTTGATTCTCATTTCACCATTTCGGTACACGCGCACTTCCTTTGGGTTGCTGCCCTCTGGCCTCCACAGAACCTCTGCGTCGTGCGTGTGCGTAAAGAAAGCCGCGTCTTGCCTACTCACCAAACACCTCTTTCTCGCACTCGCGGCACAAAGCGGCCGCCTCACCGACCGCAACTTTACCGCACTCAAAGCATACATACGCGACGACCTCATCGGCTCCATCAACCTGACTCATCGCTTCATAGCACTCATCGCACAGCCACTCGGAACCCTCATAGGCGTTCTCGTAGCCGTTCCAGCCATACTTGTAGGTGCGGAGCTTCGGCGTGCCGTGTGGTGCGCCCAAGCTGGACTCACACTCCTCAATGTGTTCGATAGTCGTCTGCTCGTCCATACTTCCTCCTGTGCTATCCATCGGGAACTCCCGACATCACCAAACTACACCTAACGATTCGCGCCGTCAAGCCCCTATTCTCAAAGCTCCTACGACATAGAGAAGGAGGCCTGACGAGCCGTCGCTCACCAGACCTCCTGATCGGTCGAGAGTCCTAGCCGCTAGGGAGGCCTTCCCCTAATAGCCGGTATTCCGTTCCTACAACCCCGCCATTTCAGCAGCGGCGCTGTCGCCTCGCATGAATCTCTTTCCCCCAATATGGTCGGGGCAACTGCTCTCTCGTCTAACGCTCCACCTCTACCATTGAGCCGCGGCTCCGGTAGTCAGTCCATTATGGGGTATGGGGTATCACCTAGTCAAGTAATATTTGGATAAGGTAATGATAAGGAATCTAAACTATGCGGGCGTGGCCAGAAGGTCGAATAGAGCTGCGGGCAAAGAGAACCCCTCCGGTGGGAGGAACCACCGAAGGGGCGTTAGGCCGAGAAGGTGGGAGGAACCACCGACCCGACGTATTTAGTTGCTCTTGTCTGCTGGCCTCAAGAACAGGTCTGGCTTCTGCGACCTGATGGAAGTAAACGAACCCCCACCACCTACGACAATGTGGTCAAGAAAAATCAAGTCCATCAACTTGGCTCCCAACTCAACATCTCTCGTCAGGTTCACATCCTCGTCTGACGCTACCTCATCGCCAGAAGGGTGATTGTGAACGAGTGCGAATCCTACCGCCCCCATCAGAAGTGCGGAGCGGAGAATCTCTCCGATAGAAACCGAAGTTCCTACTGCCGTCCCCTGATAGATTCGGTGGATACCAAGCACATTGTTCCTGCCGCCAACCGATACGACGAACAGCGATTCGCTCATCTCCTTATCGGCAAACTCACGGAACACGCTTGCCAACTCACGCGGCGATTCCACGCGAATAGACGCGGCCTTGTCGCTAATCATTGTGCGCTCCATCTTGTACTCGTAGGCGTTCCACAAGCCAGACTCGGCAATAGAGTTTCCCTTACGCTTCCTCATTGTTCGCTTCCTCCTGTTGCTGAGAGCCGTCGGCTGCGCCAACGATGAACTCTCTTTACGCATTGTCGCAGACTTGTTAGTCCGCGTCAAGCATACTCACGAAGGGCTTGCTCCAAGCCGTATGGCCTCGCGTGCGCGTAGATCACCTGACCATCAAGCCAGATCATCTTGCCATCCCTGAACTCCCACTTGTATTGGATACCATCCTCACCTGTCCAATAGAACTCGCTCTCAGCCGTGATGAACGGAGCTACTGCGGCAAAGAACACACCCTCTTGGCCTGTCTTGTTGTCGTACGACATCACCAACAAGCCGCCATCATCCTCATACTTGGTATCAAAACCAAGACGATCAAATACGGCCTTAGCGTCCGGTATCGTCCTGAGGTCTTCTGGCATCCAAGAGAACCACGAGGCCGTACGGCCTCCTCCGCTAAACGACCCTCCGTTCTTTGCTTCGCTAGGAACATCGTTGAGATTCATCAAGGCCTCGTATGCGGCCTCCAACTTCTCTTTGGCGATTCGTACATCCCCGCTACCGCTAACGTAGTATCCCATTGTTCCTCCTACTGATACTTGACGAGAATCTTTGTGCTCTCGTTCTCAGGCAACTCTACCACCAATGCGTAATACTCGCAATAGTGCTTGATGAGGTCGAGTGCGCGCTGACCGCCTGACCATCCCAGATGGCACTCGTCTACATCGTCGTCCCTATTCTGGTCGTGATAGTAAAACATAATAGGATCGCTAACATTATCGGATTCAGCCATCAAGCTGATCTCCGCACCAGAACAAGTATTACAGCACCACCGGCCAAGCTTCTCTGGCCCCATCGCATAGGCCTCCGTGTCGGTATGAAGTCGAATCAACAAGTCGTCTAGGTTATCCCAGAAGTCAATGTACTTTCTCATCTAGCTTCCTCCTTATTCCTCTACGGCAAGTGCCGCAAGGCAATCTTATGGCTTGTATTGGTATCGGTCAAGCCCCCTAATCCAATGGTCGTTATCGGTGTGGCGTGGCACGGTGGAGTATTTGATACCAAGCTCCCCAAGCGAGCGCACCAATAGGCCAGCGTCTTGATCCTCCTCTAAGAATACTCGATCACCCTTCTCAAACGAGAACGAAGTGATGAGGTGCTGAATCCCCAGAGCCGTCAGCAGCTCACGCTTGACCTCAAACCATCCGTGGCCTGGGTCTTGGTGATAGGTGATAGTCAAGTCCGTCATACTTCCTCCTCCTTACGCTCGCTAACTAATGATAGCGTCAATAGGCACAGCCCGATGATTGCGCCCCAGAATACTTCGATCATAGGACTTCGCACCCTTTCAGTTCGGCGCACGCAGCAAGGAAGTCTTGCCACTCTCGGATAAGGCCTAGCCAACTCTTAGCCTCCTCGGATGGGTCAGCCTTGTCTGCGTCGGAGGCGTATGCGTTCCCCTTGATGATGACGCTCATCTCGGCAATGATCTCATCGTCGCTCATCTTGGCAATCATTTCTGATAGGCCTCGGCACTGGTAGCTCTTGATGACATCGCCGCTATTGTCGTAGAGGCACTCATTGACCTCATCAAACCCGATAGCCTCGTGGAACTCGCGGAGCATTGGCATACCCCAAATGTTCAGCCGGAAATAGAGCGTATCGGGAGCCTTCTCAGCATACGAGCCGTCTGGCTCAATCCACATTGAGCGATACTTCTTGGCGTGCTCGGCCGCAGCCTCACGATTGGGCAGCAGCGAAAAGATGTCGTACCCCATACTTCCTCCTAACACTTCCTACCGACAAGTATCGGCAAGGCCACACTAGCAGCCCTGCCGAAGGCCTGTCAAGCCCCTATTTTCATCTCTGTTGCTTCCTGTCGTACTCAGTCTGGAGAGCAACGAGCTGCTCCTCTGTCCACACTGGCAATCGACTTTCGTAAATGAACGGCTTACCGGCTTCTTCAAACGCCCAGTCTAGCCATCCAGCACTGAGAAGAAACGCCCGATTCATTCTCGCGTACTGGCGAACCCTGCGACAATACCCAGCATGCCGCTCATAGGCCTTGCGATACTTCGTAAAGGCCTTAGCGTCTTCCGCAGTGATGAGTGGCTTCTGCTGCTCTTCCATTTACTTACGACGCTTGGCAACAGCTCCGGCACGGCGCAGCACAGTGTTGATGTACTGAGCACTTGTATTGTATGACTCGCCGATGACGCGAAGCTTTTCGCCGGCAAGATAGCGGGTCACGATGTCCTGAACGACCAGCGAGGTAAACCTCTGCTTCTTGGTCGGCTCGACTCCTTCGGCATACAGGGCATTCATGATGGTGGTAATAGAGCAGCCAAAGTGATTGGCCGTCGCATGAACCGTCGACTTGTTCTCTTCCACATACTGAGCGATGACCTTGTAATCAAACTTACGATGTCGACCGCCGTTCGAAACGCGGGGACGAGATGGCCCCATCTTCTTGACGATTTGCTGAACTCGTTGACGAGTCAAGTTGTACTTATCAGCTACTTCCTGAAGTGTTTGTCCGGAGAAGTACTCATTGTACATCTCCTGATTGCGAACCGTTTCCATACTAATCCTTCCTAACCACAACTGGGAAACGCCCAGCTCGTACCACGATTGTAAGCGAACGAGATCGCTGCGTCAACAGCAGATCACTAGACTATGGTGATGTGTTGGGGTGCGGGGGACAATCCACTCATGGAATACTTCGTTGTCTATAGACCTGGACAACCTAATACTTGGCACATTACTTCGAGTGCTGGGTTCTACGAGATCGCCCTCAACCCGATAGCAGTCCTAGCGGCCATTGGCCGGGACGCAGAGCAGTACGACACCGAGGCAGAAGACATAGAGTTCAGCGTGCGTTGGATCAACACCCCAGAGGGGTTTGAGTCTCCCGACCCAGAAGACATGCCAGAGGTTATTCCCGGATCAGGCCTAGCGAACTAGTCTTCGAAGTAGGTTATCCCAGCTTCTTCTGCGCTCTTCCGAAGCTCGTCGATGTATTCCTTCGCGGCCTCGTCGTATCCGAAGATGGCAATGTTCGCTCCGCGCATTCCTTCCACCCAACCAATCACGATGTTGCCGTGTCGCTCATGCGAGCGGAACGCATCGCCGTTCATGAAGATGTCTATGGACTCATCCTCGAAGCCCTCCGATGAGCCGGCCAGTGCTTCATAGAGCCCATTGCGAGCGATCACGCCAGAGAGCTTCGGGTACACCTCTCCGTAGACGAAGGTCTCCCCAGCGGCAACAATGTCGTCAATGGTATTGCCGTCGATGTAATCCCTAAACGCTGCCTCTGCCATCATCAGCCTCCTACTACTCCGCCAAACTCTTCTTCACAGAACCGCTCGAACGCGGTTGCTGGAACCTTATCATAGTCCCGCTCGTACGACCTATGACCATCTTCGTCGGTCAGCCACGCCTCTTCTGGGAGGTCGGACATGTCGTAGGTCTCGTCAGAGAGCAGCATGCCGCCAGTGTAGATGAGCCGCCCGGCAAAGCCCATGCCAGCCTCACAGCAAGAGAACTCAAACGACAAGGTTGGATACTGCTCGGCCAGAGCCGCAACAACCTCCGTCGGCGGAGCCCATGCCGTATCAAAGTGATAGGTGATGTGCGTGTCCTTCACGCGCTCCAAGTGTGGCCCACTCGCATTCCACTTCGTGCCCCAGTTGGCAACATTCCAGTTGTACCACCAGTCAGGGTGCGATGAGTTCTGCGGAACCTTATGCTCTGGGCACACCTCAACCCCACCGAAGGCGGCTCCAACTTCGTCCTTGATTGTGCCGTTGCCAAGAATCATCTTCTCAACCGCCACGCCGTTCACCGCCCAGTATCCTTCGTGCGAAACAAAGCCTTCGGTAAACGGCTCGCCCTCAGCGACCTTCGTGGTGATGAACTCCTTCTTACAGCCGCATTGGAAATCATTCTGACCTTCGTTGATTGTGTAGAACTTGCTTGTCGGAGGCGGCACGATCTTGGAGAAGTCCAAGACTCTCTGATCTTCATTGCCGTCCGTTCCTGCTACCTGCTTGATCAAGGCCGCAATGTCCTTTGTGTTGCCGGTGATGTTTAGTTTGTTCACGCACCAGTTAGGCATTGTCGTTCTCCTCCTTATCGTTCAGGTCAGTGATTTCTTGGGCGACGAGAACCTGAACCCCGCCGCTGTTAGGCAAGTCCAATAGGCTTGTCCAGTCCCAGTTTAGTGGATGGTCTGCTCGTTCGTCAATGTCTATTCTCAGGACGATCATGTATGGCTTGGTCATCACGACACCACCAGCTTCTGGCATGAAGCGCAGTCGTCCTTCTCCTCATTCTCAAGTGCTACCTGCGCCTCATGGAATCGCTCTTCGCATGTTCCGTCATGAGCGCATGTGATCGGGCCATCAACAGGGATAAAGTCGCACACCAAATCCATGAACGCATCCTGCTCGTGAGCTTCCCATCGAAGGCTATTCTCTCCATAGCAGATGTCGGCCAGCGGACAGGTGTCTTCGATGGCATCCTGAGCGAACGCATAGTATCTAATGCGAAGCCCCTGAATGTTGCTCTCAAAGACGATCCTTGAGTCGCCGCTCTCGTAGCGACTTAGATAGACCGCCAGCGTCCTGTCTGGTGATAGTTCCTCATCGTGAATCAGTTCCCACTTGTTCGTCATCACTTCCTCCTTGCCTATACCGCAAGTGCGGCATCTACGATGCTAGGGGGTATTGTTCTGCTTGTCAATCTCCACAGCTCGGTGTGGGGCAAAGAGTTCATGGTCGCCACACTCGCACGGAGCGCAGTCGAGGCAGTAGAGAGAGTAGCCTTCAGGAAATCCATCCTGATAGTCCTCCGGCTCTAACACATCGAAGCGCGTATCGGGCTCTCCATTAAAAGTTCCAACGACCTTCTCGTCATCATAAAAGAGTATGGACTGGCAAGTGAAGCATGCCCCCACTGCGCCGCTCATAATGCGTGAACCGCAAGCATGGACTCGGCCTCGGCCAACGCATACTTGTATCCGATGAACCCGCCGCACGAATCCGCCAACTCCCAATCAGGATGACCCTTCGCGCCGCAATCCGACTTCTTCTCGATGACCACATAGTAGACATCGCCGCGAATCGCTGAATCCATCTCCTTGACCTCGGCCTCCGCTTGCGCTTCGACCTGACCAATCACATAGTCCTTGCCGAACCACGCCTCAGCTTCGGACGCGCTAACAGCATAGAACCCAATCATCGCCGAGTCCCAAGGGTCACTAAACGAACCAAGGCTAATGCTCAGGCCAGAGTGGGAGAGTCCGTACACTGGAGCGCAATACGCGAACTCACTCTTATTGAACTCGTAGATGTTGTCGCTATTCGGGTAGAGAACGACATCCGAAGGGAAGCCGTGGTCGGCCGCCCTCTTGCCGGTGTAGAACTTTCCCATGCGGTCGCCCATCATGTCCAAGTCGTAGCCTTCGTCGTACTCGATGCGTGCGCGATACTGACCATTCTCGATGACTTCCATCACTTCCTCCTACTGCTACGCGGGAAGTCCCCGCTATGCCATCCTAGTATGTAAGTATCATCCTGTCAATCACCGCAGTTGAGTGCTACGGCCTCACCGGAAATTTCGATCCCGTTCGGTGGGGGCGTGGGGGAAACTGCCGCCTCGCGCCCACACACAACGCATAATGAATAAGAACTGATGTTCCACCCTGAGCCAGAGAGAGGACTGAACTTGCCGAGCTGATGGCCCCTGGCCTTTGCCGACTTGCGTGCGTCCTTCCGGAGTCGTCGTGTCGTGTTTCCCATGATCCCTCCTAGTCGATGTCGGCGAACAGAATCCTGCCGCCGTTATTCTGCTCATCGTCAGCCCATACGCCAAAGACGAATGTCCTGCCGCTCGCATGCTTGATCTTGAATGCCGGAACAAGCATCCCAGTATCGGTATCAACCTCAAGCCACGCATCAACGATGGTTGCGCCAATCAACGGCTCAATCATCTCGGTGTTGACATAGTGAGACTCGGCAGCTAGGCCACCAAGCCGTTGACGCTCCTCGATCCATGTTGCGTGCTGCTCTGAAGTCCAAGGTCTATTCATCATCCCCTCCTAAAAAAACCATCCTGCCACAATGAAAAACCATACCCAAAACCAAAAGCCACCCATACCTACCCCTTCCTATCCTATTGTCGCATGATACCACAACGCAATACTAGGCGTTGCGGAGGGAGATCGCCTTGTCTGTCGCATCCATCATCAGGCCAGTAAGCTCCTTGACCTTCTCGGAGTCTCCGTTCTCTTGGTACTCGCTCAGGGCATCACTAGCATGCGCCACGGCATCCTGCCATGCGGCTAGCTCCTTCTTCGTCAGCACGGCAGTCCCCTTGAGGTGATCATGGATGTACCCCATTGCCAACTGCGCCCTGCCATTGAGAAACCCCTCAAGCATTCCATTGCTATAGCGTTGTCCGTCTGCCATGTCTACTCCTTCCATACTACTGACGGATACCGCCCCTGAAGCAAGCCATTCTGGACTCGCGTCAAGTTCGTTCCGAAGTCTTCATCCTGCCACAGAGTTGCGTCGCAATCAAGGCAGACGATTGAGTCGACCGAATACCCGCCATTACTGTAGCCATCCCATTCGAAGGTACGGCCTACCGGATTATAGGATGCGCTGATCGAGCCGCTAAGGTAGATACCCTCAACGACCCCATCGTTATTTCGCCCCCCTGGAGCTGGGCATTCTTCATGGAGATACATACTACTCATCCTCCCTACAACTTTCACAGCCGGTTGTACAGCCGCACTTCCATGTATTAAAGCACTGCTCACAGAGAGACTGGCCGCTATCCCCTAAGGTCTCGCTCCACTCATCTCCGCAGTTGGCACAGGGCTCATACCCATCGTCCTCTGGATTCGCCATCCTACTCACCCTCACAATCATGGCCATGGAACCATTCGTTCGCCTCAGCTTCAATCGTGAGATCGAACACCCGGCCACACTCTAGGCACTTCGCTATACCTATTGCCATACAGCCTCCTACTACAGCACGCCAAGTGGCGCAGCACCACCATAAGGTATGGGTATCACATCGTCAAGTAGGGCAATACTCCCCCGGGGTATCGCACGGGGTTGAGGCATGGTAGGGGTGTCTGTGCGCACGGACAGTGGCAGTGTTAGTGAATCTTAATACTGCCGTAATAATGTCTGAATAACTGGACAGAATAACCGGGATGAATAACTCGAATAACTGGCTGGAATAAGGTTTGTGGTGATTTGTCAACAATCTTGGAGAAGTGTGGATAAGTGGGTATTGATGGGTTCTGGTGGAAGGTTAAAACGGTGTCCGCGTCCGCCCGATGTTCGGATGACCAAAAACCCACCACCCACATAGTATCTTCCCCGATCAAATCCACCTTTTACCACAATCTCATAACTCAGCGAAATAAATACCCACCCCTGGTCATAGCTGGTCATATCCCCGGAGTCACGCCCGGAGGTGACAGAAGGAGAGATAGAGGCAGAGAGAGATAGAAAAGAACAGAAGGAGTAAGCACGTCCTCGGGAGCAGCCATGAGCCACCCATGATCGAATGTATTGGTCTCTACTGCTCTCTCTTAGTTTCTTTCTTTCTCTATGGTGCTTGTACGGCGCCTGCCTCACGGCACCACGACCCCTCTCTCACGACTCAGCCTCTCACGAGTCTTCGGGCCTAGCCTCGGGCTCGCTGGCGGGATAGCACATATAGGGTATACTTATAAAATAATTCCGCGGGCCAGAACGTGAGTATCGGTCCGGCACAATAACAGAGCGGAGTCTAATATGGAAAACCTTTTGCGCAAGCTTTCTGGGGAACTCCTCGTTGTCCTCCTGATCGGACTCGTCTCGACAACTACTGCGTGGACGGCGATTCAAGCCTCGTTCCATAGCAGCCAGTCAGATGCTGCGTATGCCGACTACGCCCTTATCATGGCTGATGCCAACAACCTGTGGATCACGGCAGAGGTCAAGTATCGGGCCGACCTGTTGACCTGGGACACCGACCTTGGCGGCTCCTATGAGTTCAGCGTCTACGCGATACCGTGCCAGCAGGAAAATCCAGAAAGCCAGCTGCCAGACTGCGTTGAATATATGGACGCAGTGTACGGACCATATAACGAGGTATACACCAGCGGGGAACAGCCTCTTGCGGAATCTGAGACCGAGGGGAACTTCAGCAACCGGCTGCAAGTGCTTACGGGTATCTTTGCCGTTGCCCTGTTTGCCCTGGGGGTTACTTCGCCCATGAAGAGCAGGAAGAACGCCTCATACCTTGTCGCCTTTGCCGCAGCTCTTTGGCTAACGGGAATTGGCCTAATGGTCACAATCCCTGTTATTTTACTGTAAGGAGAAGATATGTCATACGTTATTGCCAATGTTCCACCGATCTCCTGCTATGTACGCAAGGAGTACCTGCGGGACTTGCAGGATGGGCACGGGGAGTTTACTCCTGCCTACTGGGTTACGGTCAAGGCAATCCGCCATCGCGCCCTCTACATTGAGGCGTTCCTTCCTGAGTATGGCGCGCTCTATGACAAGCTGCCGATTAGCGCCTTTGTCTGGAAGCCGCAAACCCCAAGCCCAGACCTTAAGCTTGGCGACCTACAGCTTTGGGACGCGATCTCCCCGCAGCTCAGCGTGATTGAGAAGGCCGTGCTAAAGAACATGCGCTGTAAGTTTCGAACCCCAACGGGAACATGGAGTGAGGGGCACTACCTATTTACGGTTGACATGGTTCATACCGACCCTAATGAGATCGATGCGAACTGGGCGCGTGTCCCATCCGAACACAAGTCCTACAACTTCATCCGGCTAGACAACGGACAATTTGCCGCGCAGCCAAACAACAGGGTGCTTTGGCTTGATGAGGCCCTTGTAGCAAAGGAGCCAAAGATGCCCGACTTTAAGGTCAGCACCAAGGAGTTTGCTGCCGAGACAGGAAGATGGAAGCTTGGCGATCAGGACTCCTGGAACTATGAGCCAAAGCCAAAAGATTGACAGCCCGATTATCATGCCCTAGTATCATCCATGCAGGGTGATCGGTGTACCCCAGTCACCCTGCACCAAGGAAGGAGTGTTGATGGCAAGGAAGAAATGTAGGGTGTGCCAGAAGAACTGGCCGGCGGATACGGAGTTCTACCGCAAGCCAGGAAGCCTCAAGTGCATTGCGTGTGAGATGGAGTTCCGCTCTCCGAGGAAGCCAATGACGGAAGCGCAGCATACGCGCAAGTTGGCATATGAGAAGCGAAGGAGGGCAGAAATTGCAGCCACTCGTCATTCGAAGTAAGGCAAACCCGAAGACCGCGCTTAAGTGCCTAGACTGTCTGGATGTTGCCAGAGCAGTATGGCTAGACCCCAACGGCACAACCGCAACGCTGTGCGATGCCTGTGTCAATAAGCGAGAGAAGGAGTATCTGCGTGACCACAAGACAAACGACCAAATCGGAGCTTGAACAGCTTATCCGTTTGCTCAACCACGCCGGAGATCCTGAGCTGAAGCGTGTCTACCCTGAGGTTGGGTGCTACTACCTGATGGGGGCATACGGCGGACAGAAGCTTGTCCAGATCATCAGTGAGGGCGGAGGAGTCAGGGATGTGCTCCCTCATATCGGGTATGCCAGCAAGCGCGCTGTAGCAGATGGCATCAAGTCGTACCTTGATGGCCGAAGTGAGGCAAGCTCTGAGCAGCACTATCGAATTCATGAGATACGGGCGGCCGTCAAGGATATGCAGGCTGCGATAAAAGTAGGTTGACAATCTAATACTGTGGTCGTATGATGCAACGGCGGGGCATTCCCGCTGATAGCAGGAGGTAGTGATGCATGTCATAGGGTATACCTACGAAGCGGGAATCCACTGCATATCGTGTGCGGGGGTTAGATTCCATAAGCTCGACGAGATGGTGCTGGACAAAGAGGGTAACCACGTCATGCCAATCTTCGACACTGATGATATGTCTGAGTGCGGCGAGTCATGCGAAGACTGTGGCGAGTGGGTCTCTACTCCGGTCCAGCATGACCCAGGAACATGCAGCCTGGCCGAATCCTGCCGTAAGTTTTGGGTTGACCTACAATGAGCCCAGAAATGACCGACGACGAAATCCGAGAAGAGCTGCAGATTATTTCTATTGTGGTGAAGTGGGGCGTGCCAGACATCTTGAGGGTAAAGCCTGACTGGACGATTGAGCAGGCCGAACATTTCATTGACAGCTCGTATCAGGAAATTGCAGCAGAAGCACGGGATGCCGGAGATAAGATGATTGCCGGAATCCTAGAAGAGATGGATAAGCATGGCAAAGAAGCGCGGAACTAATCCTCGGGCGACATGTCCGAATAATGCGAAGCATGGCGAGCTTGCATGGCATCCGCTTGGTGGCATGGTATGTGAGACCTGCCGAGAAGAGCATCGGCCGCGTAGCAAGACAGCGTATCGGTTTAGTATTACAAGCCTTGGGTTTATGACTCAAGAACATAGCGAAGAGACTGAGTAGGAAGGGGTAGTTATGTCGTGCGATTATTGCAACCCAGCAGCAAGCGTAGATGCAACGGTATGGATTGATGAAAGTGTGATGTCGGCGTATCCAGCGAGAGTGCGGACTGGATACCGCTGGAATGGATGGGCATGCCCAGCCTTTGACTTTGCTACGGCCATGAAGATATGTGCGGATAGCCACCTCCTTGCCTCAGAGTATGGGGTTGATGGGGTAGAAATTGCGTCCTTTGATCCGGCCACCCGAGAAATTGTAATGTTTGGCGGGGGGAGAGAAGTTGACGATGCCCCTTTGCGTATATCCGCAACTCCCTGCTGTGGCAGGTACGACATTGGGGCGATGAACTGGACGTGGCACGAAACAGATACGCAGCCTGAGGTCGGCGACTTGCCTGCCTACACCGGCGCGCATCTAACGTCACTGTAGGCGGTCGATGATGAGCATAACGTCAACGGGCTACAATTATTGTTCCTGTGGTTGCGCTGAAGAGGGCGTTAGGATCGTGTGGTGCGGAACCTGTGTTCGAACCGTATGCATCAGGTGCCACCTTGAGCTGAGAAGGTACAGTAACGACACGGAATATCTATGCAGACTATGCGGTGACTCATGGAATCACGAGCTTGTTGGGAGGATTTTGTAGCCGTGACAGAAAAGGAAATAAAAGAGCTGTCGCTAGAGCAAGCGTATGCTAAATATACTGCTGGCCTGCTTGACGCAAAGTCCGCTTATTTCTTTTCCATGGTGTCTGAATGTGAGTGCGGGAATTCCCAAGGGACGCTCTGCATGCAGTCGTGGCATCAGGAGATGAGGGACACCCTAAGGTATGCCCTTGAGGCCCAGCCGCACCCGGTGATTAATGAGCGGGTATGGATTCCCTGCGAT
>Ga0114974_10001181_pt1 | contig 20746 bp, 30 predicted proteins | sample S_130206_EF_Meta_FD_87318 | JGI IMG/M metagenome (GOLD analysis project Ga0114974, IMG submission 87318) | Freshwater microbial communities from Lake Simoncouche, Canada to study carbon cycling - S_130206_EF_MetaG | ecosystem: Environmental > Aquatic > Freshwater > Lake | place: Lake... | reverse complement strand
GATGTCCATGCCATCGTCCATACGCTTGAGTGCTTCCTTCGCCATGAATTCGGGATTCATGCCAGGGATCTGCAACAGGATGGGGGCGATGCGTTCAAAGTTCTGCATCTGGATCGCCTTGTTGGGGCGACCATTGGAGCCGGCTTCAACCTCCAGCATCAGCTCGGAGGCAATCTCATTGATAGCAAGCTGCGGCCATACGGCGCCAGGTCCGGCAATCTTCATCACCGTTTGCTGGTCCATCTGCTCAAGCAACACCTGGCCGGTGGTACGCGCCATCTCGCCTAGGAAGTCCTCAAGGTCGTCTACATTGGACGAAAGGCTGGACATACGGCTGCCTTCGGCGACGGATACTTCCGTGGCTGTGGATGCTGACGTACCGCCTAGGTTGGCTTCCTGGCTGCCAACCACCCGCATCATGTCATCCAGTAGCATGGACGTGTCGTACAGGCTAGGATCGATGGGGTTGTGTTGGACCGGCTGGAGGATGGAGTTGACGGCCTGTCCAGGAGACAGGTTCTGTAGTTTGATGACAGCGTTGGCCGGGTGGGACTGGAGGTTGGTGATGTCCTTCTCGGACAATGCACCTTCATAGGTCGCGTACAGGGGGCGGTTGGCGAAGCGATGCTCACGCAAAGCCTGTCGCGCGCGGTTGTATTCCCGCTGGACTGGCATCAACAGGCGGACGTCGGATGGAGGGATGACATCCTTTTCGGATTCAACCTCATTGAAGATCAGCGGGAAGAAAGGCCAGAATCGTTCTAGTTCAAGGTGGGGAGGTTCTGGTTCCTTGATGAAGTCGTGATAGCCATCGCACACGACATACAGCATGCCGTCCTTCTTGGAGTAGATTTCCCACACCACGGCCTTCTGGCAGTCTTCTTCGCCTTCGTTTTTGTCTTCATAGGCCGTGTATTCCTTACCAAGGTCAATCTTGTAGATTTCCTTCACGTCCTCGACATCGAGGATAAACTCCTGGGCTATCCAGTCAGCGCCGACGAAGCCGGACATCTGACGGCACTTCGGATCTACGATGACCGTGTGGGACATCGGGAAGTCAAAGACAACGCCTTCCTTGATGATGACGTCCTGCTTTTCCTTGATGCTGTCCAATAGCAGTCGGAGCTGCTCCATCTTGGCGTGGTCTTCAGAGAACTTCTCGTCGATGCGGTCAGCGGTAAGACGCTCCAGGGTAGACAACTGCTCGGTGATGTCGGTGATACGCTCCACGTCTTCCGGTCGCTTCTCCATGACCCGGTGGTAGCCAATCTTGACGTAGCCAATTCCGTTCACGCATGTGCGACGGACGAGCTGTTTCATTTGCCCCTTGAAGCTGGGCTGCTGTTCCTGGAGCTGGTGGTGAGCGACAATCTCCATCGTCTTCGCTACTCGGTCGAGCATGCGGCGACGCTCAAAACCCTGCTGCGCGTCCTGGATCGTCTGCATCATCGTTGGATCCATTGGCTGCCCGGTGGTCATCGAATTCTGCATGGACGTCTGGACGGCCTGGAATGAAGACATGTCGCCTTCCCATGTGGCAAAGTCCAGAGTCTCGCGTCGCTTGGCGACGAACTTGGGATTCTTGGCGTACAGGGCGGAGACTCTCTGGCCGACGTGACGCTGGACAATGTTAGCGACGTATCGGTCATCGTTGTCGTTGGACGACCATTGCTTGCCCATGTAGAAGTCCGTGTCTTCCTTCATGCGGTCGAAAGACTTCTTCCAATGCTTCTTGGCATTCTCGACCTTTTTAATGAGGGACTTGACGAGAGAGGCGCGGGACGGACCAGGCGCAACGGTGTCGCGCTTGATGCCGGTCTGCATCGGTTCTTCCGGCTGCATCGGATCTACAGGCATTGCCTCGCTCTCGTATTCGTTTTCCATTTGATGTATTTATGTTCAGAAGCCGCCCATCTGCAAGAGATTGCGTCGTGCCTCGTCCCACTTGCCGGATAGCTTGACCCAGGCTAGGGTTCCGCTCTTGGGGATATCTGATGGCTTTTCGTAGGTTCTGGCTGCACTTACCATGCTACTTAACAGCAGGCCGACCAGACCCATAGCGTCCACGAAGTCATCGTGTCTGGCAGATGGGAACTTGAGCATTTCGGTTTCAGCGTCTGCCCACCAGGGGGCGAACTTGGGGAAGAATACCTTGCCCATTGCCATGCGTCCACGGATCGCCTGTGCGCGTGTTTGCTTGTCCTTCACAGGGGTAATCTCCTCAACGACCGTCCAGATGCCCCGCTCTTGCTGGACTTTACGGAGGAACGGACCGATGGACTGGGAGATATGACCGCGTTCTGCACCCCACTTGGCAGGCTTATGCCGGGACATCAAGTCGATCATGCCGTCGATGACCTGGTCGGTAGACGCTCGACGCCACCACACGTCCGGCAAAATCGACACGTTGTCTTCCTCGTCTAGGCCGAATGGCATCAGCACGGTCTTGTCAGCCGTCTGGGCGGTAGACACGGCATGGTCTGATACGCAGTAGTATCGGAGGTTCTTGGGCAGTTCGTGAGGGTAGGGCTTTAACCAGTCGCGGCGGAAGAAGTCACCGTCGTCGGGTGTAGGCTTGCCTTGGTACAAGGCCGAAAAGCCTTTGGCGTTCAGCCGGCGAATCTCGTTAAGGAAGTCCAATCCGTAGCGTTCCGGCCATAGGGCTTGACCGACTGGTCGGTCCATAGGGTCGTTCTCCACGGCGATCGCCGGCAATGCCAGGATACGCCAAGCCTGTGCGTTCTCGTCGTTGTAGCAGGGATTCTTTGGGTCGGTGAGGCGACCCACTAGGTCATCCTCATGCCACCGGGTCATAATGATTACCACCCTGGCGCCGGCCATCAGTCGGGTCATAGCCACTTGAGTGAACCACTCCCATAGCTTGTCACGCTCTCGCTTGGAGTCTGCCTCCTCGCGGTCCTTGATCGGGTCATCGATGACCAGTAGGTCAGCACCACGGCCAGTAAGACCGCCACCCACGCCAACGAAGTTGGCTAGTCCGCCTTCCTCGGTCTGGAGCTTGTCCGATGACTGGCTGCCGGTACGCAGCTTACAGCCAGGGAAGACCTGCTTGTATGCAGGAGAACGCATAATCTCACGCACGGATCTGCCAAAGTCTTGCGCCACGTCCGCGTTGTAGGTGGCGAAGATGACCTGTCGGTATGGGTCTTTGCCCAAGAACCAGGCAGGGAAACGACGCGACGCCAGTTCGGACTTACCATGTCGAGGTGGCATGGAGATAATCAGACGCTGGTACATACCCTTCTCAACCTGCTCCAGGGCCGCACATATAGTTTCGTGGTGCTTGACCGGCTGGTATCTTGACTTGTCTACGTTGTCCGGATCTTCCGGGTCTGGCATGGTCATGCCGGTGAAAGAGATGAGCGACTCCCTTGCCATCTTGACGCGGAGCAGCCGCTGGGCGGCAGATAGCTGCGCCTCTACTTCGGCAATCTCGGCCTGCCTTCGTTTCTCTTCGGCGTTGGGTGCCTTGCGAGCCATTACGCCTGGCGGACAGGCATCCAGTAGTCCGTGCCGTTGACGGTTATCTTAACCTCGTAGGGATAGAATGGGTCGCCGCTGGCGTTGTAAGGGGTGAAGTCCCTAAAGGTTTGATACCAACTACCGTTCATGCGGACATAGGATGTACCGTCGTTAGGAGCATCGCCAAAATTTCCGCCACTTGGACCTTGTTCGCCTTGCGGACCTTGCGGACCTTGGTCGCCCTGCGGACCTTGGCTACCGCCCATACCTTCATTGTCCCAACTCCAAATAAGCTGCCCACCGTCATACTTTAAAACCTGTCCACTACTTGGCTGACTTCCGTTGATAGAAGATGTCGCACCATTGGTCAGACTTGAAACAATTGCAGAAAAGTCATAACTCCAACCACCACCGCCACCGCTGTTTTGGTCAAAATTGGAGAACGGTTGCCAGTCGTTGTTGTAACGAACATACGCAGTTCCATTAGCAGGTGCATCACCAATGCCACCGCCACCTTGCTGGTCGTAGTTCGACAGGGGTTGCCAAGACTGATTGATGCGGACGTATGGAGTGCCGTCGTACATTGCATCTGAAAAAGAACCGCCATCGTTGCCGTTGCTTCCAGGCGGACCTTGAGGGCCATCGTTGCCCTGCGGACCTTGGTCGCCTTGCGGACCTGTGAGAGTTGCCGTAGTCTGGATTGAACCGTCCGGGAAGGTGATGCCGGAAGCGGCGTAGGTTGCGGCAGGGACATCGTCCATCAATCGAAACTCAAGACCGTCAACCTTCAAGTGAGCAACGGCAGGATCGTGCAATGGGTCAACTGGTCCAGCAATATCGACGGCAGTATTTGAATAGGATACCTGTCCTTCTGGGCCAGTTGCGATGACACCACTCGCCCGCATCTGGGTGTTCCTTGTCTCATCCTGGACCGTGATGACGTCATGCTCGATCCACGCGGAGTGAGGCGTCCCACCCATATCCTCAAAGCCGATGTATTCGTTCGTCATGTACGCCGTGACGTTCGGAGTGTCGATGTGCTGGATGGCAATCGAGTCGTGGGCGATAGAGACGCCCAGTTCGTTGATGTTCTCGAAGACCTTAATCAGAGGAGGCGTGATATTAACGTACTCTGGTGCGATGTTGGCTACATTGATTCCAGTATGTGCAACCTCCACACCCCTGTCGTTGGCGCTGTCCCAGCTGCGGAGAGTCGTTCCTGCCAGGGAGTCAAGGTAGAGCGGACGAGGAGTGGAGCTACCTTGGTTGGTCGTCGTCAGCCATCCTGCCTGCCAGTTGAATTCGTAGCCGATGGAGCAAACCAGGCTGATGCCGTAGTTTCCGCCGCGAGACGTGTCGAACTGACCCTTGCCGATGAACTGGCCGGACGTACCATCGAAGGTGATGTTGCCAGTCATCGTACCACCTGCCAGCGGCAGGTAAGAACCACTACCAATAACTTCCCACGCTCCGTCCTTGCGGCCATAGGAAGATCCGTCGCTGGGAGCGTCGGTGAGGTAGCCTGTCAGCGCAGAACTGGTGATGTATCCGGCAGGATTGTTGACCGAATACTTACCGTCCAACGCCGACTGTAGTCCAGTTACGTTGCTGATTGAGTGGGTGTGTGATGCGTTGGCGTAATTAGCCGCCTGGATCGTAGCAACGGCAGCTTCTGCCGTGTTGGCGTGGACTAGGGCTGAATTCTTCGCCTGTACGGCGGTAATCGAGTAGCCTTGCGCCAACATCGCAAAGTTATTTGACTGACTATTGGCGATAGCAGCAGAATCTGCGGCAGACTGTGCAGCGTCTCGCGCGGCAATCGCATCAAGTGCGTTCTGGGAGGTAAGAACAGCCTCCAGTTCAGCTACCTTGGCGTCACCAGCGTCGTTAACCAGTCCAATCTGGGCTGCGCCGGCAGCCTCAACGGCTTGTACAGGAGCGTCCGTGAGCAACGGTTCAACCTCCTCGGCAATAACAGCCAGATTCAGAGCAGTCGTGCGGATCTTGCCATCGTCTGCCTGGATTTCACCCAGCCGGGAGATGGTGGCGTTGATTGCCGTGCGGGCATTGTTCAACTCCTGGTCGATTTTCTGCCCCTGGTGGGGCGTAGTAGGGTTGCTTTGGCTAAAATCCGTGAAGGACCAGGTGCGGTCGAAAGGAGCAGGAGGCTGACTCATATGCGGATAGTGTACCAGTCCGGCTATAGATGCAAGAGATGGCGATGTAGGAGAAAGTTTTTTGCATACACGGATTTTTCCGAGCGGGGGAGGATAGGAATTCTCGCGAGCGAGCGGGTGCGTGGGCGGGGGTGGGCGTGTGCGTGGGTGGCGTACGCACATGTGCGTGCGTGCGTGATCGTCATGCGTGCGACTAGGACGCATGCACCTGCGTCATCACTCCGGCCTTGGCACCCGACGCCGGCCATGCTCGCCGCCTGGCTGACCGCCTGGCCTGTCGCCGTCGCCGACGAGGGGTGACGCCGCTCCGCCCGGGTGCGACGCCGACACGCCCAGCCTGGACGCCACGACGACGCCATGCTCTCGCATGCGTAACCGTTGGGAGCGAGGCGGGGCTGGGTGGGGCAGAAAAGTTTTTGTAAATATATCCTTGTGCCGGGCGACTAGGTGTGCATGTTGGGTGATGTCCTAACCGACATAACCCAATAAACACCGCACCAAAAACGCCATGACCAACGAACACCTCAACGCCATCACCGCCGCCCTCCAGGCTCGGTTCGGCTCCACCCCCGACATCGTCGGCCTCCGCATGGGCCAGCACCTGGCCCGCAAGTGGGCCGCCCAGTATCCCGACGACGCCTGCCTCAAGGACTTCGACTTCGGCCCCACGGCCTGCTTCGTCACCCTCGACGCCGCCAAGGCTTGGTTCACCAGCATGACGCCGGACACCCGGGACGCCGTCCTCCGCACCGAGGCGGTCATGGGCTGGTTTGTCGCCGACGACGCCGACGACGACACCCAGGACGAGGACGGCGACTTCATGTCCACTCCGGGCTGCTCTGGCTTCGACGCCCTGGAGGACATCCTCGATGACCTGGAACATTGCTCTCGGTGCGGCCTGCTGTCCATCGACATCCCCGGCATCCACCACCCCAAGGCTTAACCCTTTCCCATCCACCACCCAGCACCACCCAGCACCATGACCACCACCGACAACACCGCCCACCGTGCCACGCTCGCCGCCGCCTACCACGACGCCCGCAACAGGTACCACTTCAGCCGCACGCCGGCAAACGAGGCCGCCCTCAAGGCCGCACGCCAGGCTGTCCTGGCCTTCGACCTCCGGCTCGCCCTGCTCGGCCACGCCGAGCGTAATGACGCCGCACCGGCCTTCGGCCTCGACGACGCCGCCCTCGCCGACCTCAACGCCGCCGTCACCCTGCTCGACGACATGGCCCGCACCCTGCCGGCGGAGCGTAGGTCGACGCCTGCGGAGCGTCGCCAGGCGATTCGCCCCGCCAGCCACTCCAGCAAACTCCGCAACCTGGCCGCCCTGCTCAACCGCTAAACCTACCAGCACCAGCACGCCCCGGCTCGATCTTTTCCACCACCAAAAACCCAGCACCACCATGACCACCACCCCCACCACCATCAAGGCCGCCCTGCGGCTCCTCACCGGCCCTGGCTCCCTCACCGACCCCGCCCTCGGGTGCCTCGGCGAGGCCGACCTGGCCGCCGTCAACATCCTGCTCGCCCACCACCGCCAGCAGGCCGCCGCCCTCACCCTCCTGCTCGATGTCGCGGGCGACATGGAACACCGCCTCGGCACTCTCGCCGAGTCCGGGGTGTTCGACCACGACGACGACAAGGGCGACGCTATGGGCGAGATGTTCGTGGTGGCTGGCTTTGCAATGGGCCAGGCCCATCGGGCCATCAAGGGCAAGCCAGCCTTGACCGCCTAACTTTGCGCAAACTTTTCACCCACCCAGCACCCAACACCATGACCACCCGCACCACCATCACCATCACCCTCACCATCGACACCGCCCCCAGCGTTGACCCGATGGTGGCCCTCGACGACCTGCTCGTCGCCGCCGAGCGTGGCACCCGCCGTGCCTTGACCGACGCCACCGCCGGCGTCACCCGCATCCGCTTCGACGCCGACCTGGACAACACCACCACCACCACCCTCTGATCTAAACCAACCCCCACCACACCCGCACCATGACCATGCTCACTCACCGCCAACAGCAGGCCGCCGCTCGGCGTGCCGTCGCCGCCTTCCTCCGGCACCAGAAGGCCGCCACCGCAGCCCTCCAGGAATTGACCGCCATCGGCCTGCTCGAAAACGACGGCAACCCCATGACCCGCCCGCTCCAGGGCGAGGACGCCGTCCGCTACTTCACCGCTCGGGGCCAGCAGGACACCTTCCTGCCTGGCGACCTGTGCGACACCATCGACGCCGGTAAGCAAGCCCTCGACGCCGCTGGTCACATCGTCTAACCGATCCGTTTTAGCTCGCCCCCAAAGTCAACCCTTGACACCCTCCACCCTGTAGGACATCACTCCTCTCACCCAACACCCAGCACCATGAAAAAAACCAAAGCCAGCACCAGCACCAGCAACACCAACACCTACGCCGTCATCGTCCGCATTCATATCGACAGGTATGAGGACACCGGCAAGGGCTACATGACCGACGCCGAGGCTCTCCGCTCCTGCCGCACGCACCTGGAGTCCCTGCTCGACGCACCGGCCACCGACAAACGCCGAGACGGCACGCTCGACAAGAGCATCGCCGCTATGGCAAACTGCATCACCATCCGGGACATCAGCGTCGATGACAATGGCCCCGAGTCCGACGGCGACGACGAGGGCCGTTGGACTGTGTCGTTCAAACTGATGGCCGCATTCATCGTCGATGCCACCACCCGCCAGGCCGCCGAGAAGTCGGTCATGGATGACATCGAGTCCCTCATGGAAGACGCCATGTGCGGGAGCATCGAGGAGTACGCATGCAACATGTCTTGCGACATCCTCAAGTAACCCTTCACCACATCACCACCATGTCCGACCCCACCATCATGTCCCCCCACCAGCACGCCGCCGCCAAGGCGGAAGTCGCCGCCCTCCGGGCCATCGGTACGCCGGCGGCCAACGCCACCGCCGACGGCATCGCCCGCTCCATCGCCCAGTCCAACGCCGCCGAGCGTGCCATGCTCCAGGCCCATGTCACCCTGTGCCAGCGTCGGGTGCTGGACGCTGACCGGTACGGATCTATCGCCCAGCGTGAAGAGGCCGAGGGTTGCCGGCAGGAGGCGATGGCATGCCTCGTCGCATTCAACCTCCGCACCATCCGCATGGTGCCTGTCACCCATGTCCGAATCTAACCAAACTTTGCGCAAACTTTATCCCAACACCATGAGCAAACCCAAGTCAGTCAACGCCCTTTCGGGCCGCCTCGCCACCCTACTGGTGGAGGTGCTTAACCACCCCAAGACCGAGGCCATCCTGGCCGACGCCGCCCTGGAGGCTTACCACGACAGCGGTTGCGAGGCACGCCACGCCGGCGACCTCGTCCGCATGCTGGCCCTGCTGGGTCGCCATGTCTGCGACGCCGCAGAGGGGGACATGGAAGAGATGACCGAACACTACGCCGGCGAGGCCGAGCGTGCCGACCACGGCGAGGACTGCGACCATTCGCCCGAGGACTGCGAGCAGTACGCAAAGGAGTACGCCGCCGCCCGCAAGGTTTATGCCAAGGCAGGCCAGGCCATGACCCTCATCACCGGCAAGGTTGCCATCGGCCTCAAGGCCGCCGGCATCTGATCTAAACCAAGCCCAAGCTTTTCTCCCTATGTCCACCCTCCGCACCATCGCCATCGCCCTCATGCTGGCCGCCCTCATCGCCTTCGTCCTCTGGGCGTTTGCGACCGGGCCTAGCCTGCTGGAAATTATCGACAACCCCAAACTCTAACTTGACACCCTCCAATCTGTAGGCATCCCTTCCTATCCCATCCTATGAATATCGAACACCTCCCCAACGCCATCCTCGTCGGCATCGAATACGCCGGCGAGTGGCGAGACAAAGCCCCGATGGTTCACCGCCTGCTCGACGATCCCGACGCCGTCGATATTTTGCGCAACTTCGACGCTCCCCGCATCGACGCCGAGCGTACGCTGGTCGTCCAGTATTGGGGCGGCAAGGCCAGGATTGTCATGCACATGAACCGAGGCGAATCCCTATTCGACGCAGTCGAGCAGGCCGCCGCCGAATTGGCCGACCCTGTAGATCCTCCTGCCTTCGACACCGCTGACGAGGAAGCCCTCGCTAGGGCCGCCATGCCGGTCATCCTTTCCAAGCTTTCCTAAACCCTCACCACCCAATACCATGCCCGACACCACCACCATCGCCCTCGTCTTCTATGTCACCCGAGACGACGGCAAGCCCTGCACCTGCGACGACCTGCTCATGCTCGACGACCACCTCGGCGACGACGGCGATTGCCTGTCCCTTGAGGGCGGTCGCTTCATCGTGGGCGACATCCGCTGGTCTACCCCGGACATCATTGGCACCACCATCGTCGTGGAGTTTGAGGTCGAGGTCGAACCTTACGAGGGCGACGACATGTCCCCTGCCGCCCTGTGCCTTGAGGCTAACAACGCCGGCATCCTCTACATGCCGGACTTCCTATGCGTCTCCAAACTTGAGGTGACTATCGCCTAACCTTTCACCCTAACCCAATACCCACACCCATGCCCGACAATACCACCATCACCCCGGACGGCCTCACTACTGTCCGCCGTTCCGCCCGAGCGATCCGCACCCGCTTCCTCCCGCCCACCCCTGCCCGGGGCGCCAGGGTCAAGGCTTGGCTGACCGACGACATGTCGCACCGCCCCGCCTCTGTCACCCTGTCCCTGGACCACGGCCTGGACACGGCGGCCATGCATGAGAAGGCCGCCCTCGCCTGCCTCGCCAAGCTTCGCTCCCTCACCGGATACGAATGCTGGTGCCGCAAGGTCGATATGGTGCAGACCTATATCGGGAAAGACGAGTATGCGTTTGCCATGTCCTTTGCCACAGCCGGCCAGGTCACCCTATCCCAGGCCGAGGCGGCAGACCACCTCGACATCATCGAGCAGGTCGCCGGCTACGCCCTTGAGGGTTGGGCAGACGCCCTTGACCGAATGGAGTTTGAGTGTTGGGCCAAGCGTTACGACGACGCACGCCAGCGGCTTGGGGGTACCGGCACCACCACTTGGTTCGCATAGCCCAAGGGCCGCCACGGCCCTCCTGGATAGATCTAAACGGCCAGCCCTCACCGGCTGGCCTTCTTGTTCCTACTGTATCCAGCCCGGGAACCTAGACGATGGGGGTGGGGTGGGGGTGGGGGTGCGTTCATCCAAGTGCAGGGTCATCACCAGACCGCCCTTGTCTGCCCATGTCTTGGTCACCACTAGGGTCGAGACTGCGGCATCATCCTTGAGCAGGCCGGCGTCCATGACTGCATCGAGTGCAAGCTTGGCTAGGTTGTCTGCGTCTGGGCGGAAGGTATGGGGTAGGCCGTGCCGGTCTGCCTTGGTCGTGGGCATATCGAAACGCATGACGACTGCGACAGCCGGCGCCTGGATCTGACCATGTGCGTCTGCGGCCATCTTGCCGGCCTTCGTCACTAGATCCTTCCACATGCGTGCATTGGCGTCGGCTGTCGATACCACCCTGCCACCCACGAACCTCGGCCTGGGTTGCGGCCTGGGTGTGCCTTCGATGTTAAGCAGTACGATGTCCATGCCTGGAATGTGAGCGGGGTTTTAGCTTGGGTCAAGTGCATGGCCTTGGGGTTTGGTATCGATTGAATAGTAGACGCCAGGCGACGCCCTTCCCCATAGGGATAGGGCCAAAGCCCGAGGATGGACTATCTATCTTGATATAAGGGGTATCCTCGCTTCCTCGTCAGTCTATAAGTGACTGGCCTTTCGTCACTTATGGACGAGGAAGGGGGGTAGCTAATTTCTAGAAACAGGCGAGGAAGGGGGGTGTAAACAGGGTTAACCCTATATCAAACAACGACTTAACCTAGTATCCTCGACGCCGAAAGGAAGCGGGGAAGGTGGGGGTAAAACAGCCTTCCTCATTTCCGCTTTTCTCCCACATGCCGGAGGGTATTTAGATCCTGGCACTTCGTGCCATAGCTTGCCCCGCCCCGCCTTGGCCGAGGTACAGGGCAAGCATGAAACTAATCCCAGTCCGAGAAGTCTAGCCCTTCAGCCTTACGCTGGATCGCACGCATCAGACCGGGTACGCCGTCTGGGTCGATATCGTCGTCGTCTGGCCCAGCGCAAGAAAGTACATTCGTCTCGTCCCAATCCAGCTCCCAATGCCCACACTCCTCTGTCCCAAACTCATGGTCGAAGCTATCGTCTACCCATTGAACCTCTACCTCTAGCTCGACGAGGTATTCATGGCCGGCATGGGTTACTGTAAAGTCTACCTCTCTCATTTGATGGCCCTCCATTTATTGCGGACGGCGTCGAACAAGGCGACCCACCTTTCCCGATGTTGCTGGACCTTGTAATCAATCACCTCCTTCTCCCAGGGTGTGATTAGCTTCAGCCCCGGCCTAGCCCTGGCTTCCTTGGGTGTCTTGGCTGTCTTCATTTGTCTCCCTCCCTGTCCCGGATTCCGAATGTGTCATTGCGTACCAGCTTGAATTGGTCGGTCGTCATGTGCCGGATGACGCCGTCATGGTCCAAGACAACGGCGAAGACATCGTTTGAGAAACTGCCGCCGTCCCGGACATAGATCAGCATGCCATAGCCGAGCGGAGTCTCGACCAGGATGGGGTTGCGGAATTCGTGGATCACAGCTTGTTATTCTCCAGTCGCAGGATGGACAGCCGGAGGTTAATCTCGGCGATGTGTTGCTCCGCCTCTGCCCGGTCTTCGCCGGACCGGCTCTGGTCTTCGGCGATCTTCTGGTTCACCTCGATTGCTTGCTTGAGGTTACTGATCTCACGCATGTTCATCTTAACCCTAGACAGGAACCTCACGATTGCACCTCCCTAGCGTCCGGGGTGATGGCGTTGCCGGTCATAATGGCGTCGTTCAGCCTGGATACCTCGCCGGCGAATGAAGCCGAGCGTTCAATCTCCTCGTCCAGCTTCTGGTCAAGGTATTCACAGTTATTCTTTAGACGAATAACCTCGGCCTTTAGGTAGGCGTTTTCGGATGCGGCTTCTCGGATGACGATCAGCACTTCCTTGCGGAGTGCGGCTTCGTATGCGTTGCGCTGATCGGTGACTCGGCCAAGCTCCAGGCGGAGCGTGACTGTTGGGTCGTGGGATTGTTCGTTATTCATCGGTTTTATTGGGTGGGAGAATGATTGCGTCTTCGACGCTCTTTAGTTCGTTGGCTACCTGTTTCATGGATTCCAATTGCTTCCGGCCCTTATCGACTAGGTCGATCAGCTCGGAAACGGACATTTCATGTTGGTCCTTCTTTCCTTTGTTACCAAGATGTATGGCCGCCGCAATAGCAGACAGGCCATGACCGCTCGCTTCCAGCGTCCATCGTGCGGCCTGGAACCGGACCTGCGGTGGTGCTGACGGATCAGTCAGCAGGGACTGCATGACCTGCCAGGCTTGCGTTGCGCCGCCGGTCTTGATGTCCATGTCCCTCTTCAATTCGATAGCCTCTCGGACCTTGTGGGATGACAACTGTGAGTTACCATCGGCAAAGCCTGCGGCCTTGCCGGCCAGGACGGCATTCCCGCCGTTAGCCAGGTAGGCATTGACGAAAGCCTCCTGTTGCTGGGTCAGCACAGGCTCGACGTCGTGGCGGATGACCAGGCCGCCCTTCCATTGGTCACGATCGTTTTGTTTTGGCATCTTGTTTGGTCTGTTTCCAGTTAAAGCCATTCTCAATGCACCACCTGTGGACATTGACATGAGGCACGCCGAGCATGAATGCGACGTCGCCTTGGGTCTTACCCTCGCCGGCAGCCCGGACAATCACACTCTCCCACTTTGATTTGTCGTACCTGCGGCACTTCCTGGCTCGGACCTTTTTGAATCCGATGCCCAGAATCTCGGCCCAGCTTTTGATCGTGGTGATGGAGAATCCCATCTTCCGGGCGACGACTGGCATGCAATGGCCTGCTTCGGCCAGCCTGCGTAAATCCGCACGGTACTCGCAAATGCGTGCGGCCCTCGATGCGAACATCAGCCTGCCCCGGAATGACACGGCTCCCCGGTTTTGGAACCGCAGGATGGGTGCGTCTTTGTTGGTGATTAGTTCGCTCATTTGACTGCGGCATTAATTGCTAGTGCTTTCGTACGCTTATGCTTCGGCACCTTGTTGATGTTATAATCGTACAGGCCGAATCCGGTCATGCCCATGTTATAAGCAAGCCAAGTTTCGCCGGCTGTTGGATTCCTCTGAAGCTTATCGGTCAACCTCATCATCAGATGGGACAGCCATGTCTTGGCGTACATTCGAGCGATGGCCGGCTCATTGGCACGCCAGTAGGGGTAGGTCTGGACCTTCATGCCCTGTCGCAGGAGGGTGGTATCTTCCCACGCCCTCTTCCAGAATTGGAACGGGCCGATGGCGCATCCAAGATCACCGGGTGGGGTGTTGGCACCTCTTCCTCCGGATTCAATTATTTCTACGGCGTCTACCCACTTCTCGGGTACAGACGGCGCCACGAAGGCGGCCAGGGTCATTAGTGTTGATGTCATGTCGGGTTGGGAAACCGACCGTGACTCCTCACTTACGCTTGGCAACCTTCTTTTTTTCAACGTCTTTCTTTTTCCTGGCCCGACCTGTACCGGAGATAGGCAGGCCGCCTGCGTCTCCGTACTTCTTAATTCCATTCTCGACGATCATGCGACAACGGTCCCACAGGGATACGTTATCACGTCCGTCGTCTGCTTGTCGTATGATGTTGCGGCTCATGGCTTTCGGATAACTGTACGAGAGTCTTTGTCATATTCAAACTCTTCCCACTCGGCTGGGTCATAGGCGCCGGAGTTAATCTCGGCACCAACCTCGTCGGATGCGATAGGTCCATTGGGTAAATCCAACCACTTCTTTTCCTTGCCTCCCTTGGCAGCAGCAGCGGCCAGTACCTTCTGGAGGAGCATGTCGTCCACAAGGTGGGCGAATTCGCCCGGTCCGATGGACCGGAGGATGGAGGGAAGCTCGCCTCGCCGGCGGTACAGGCCCGACTTGGCATTCTTGCCCTCGATGGAGTAGGGATGGCCGGCCCTGGCGGCCAATGTGACGGCTGCCACCAGCCATGCCTGCCGCTCCAGGAAGTTGACGTCGTTAAACTTGTCCTTGTCGGTGACGTCTATGAGTGTGCCAATCTCGGTACGCAATAGCGTACGCTCGGTGTCGAGCATCTCGGGGTTGTTTGCCTTGATGATTGCGGCCTTCCACAGGTGCTTGCGGCGGGGTACCAGACCCATGCCCTTCATGCGTCGGTCATAGTCTGATGCATGCCACACCCCGATGGCACCTCGGAATGCACCCAGTAGGGCCGAAGACCCACGGACTTGGGATGCCATCTGCTCGGCATTCCGGATCGGTTCGTCGCCCTGCTTCTTGATGTGGTGTATGACGATCAATGCCGCACCTAGCTCACCGCCGACTTGGCTGGCTACTCGGATGAATTCATTGATGACAGTCGCGCTGTTCTCCTCGCCATGCAACACGCTGTTAAGGGTGTCGATGACCACTAGCTGGAGGTTGGGAATCTGCCGCAGTAGTGCGAAGAATTCCAGCCACTTGCGGGACGGCCTAGACTCCTGGGTCTTGGGGTCTTTCTCGACGAGTGCGAATGCACCGCCAGAGTTAATTGATGGCAGGATGATTAGATCATCTCCGGCTTCACGACGACGGCTTCCATCCGGGTCCATGTCGGCCAAGCGGATATGCAGTTCGTCCTTATCGTCCTCGGTCGTGAGGATGACCACCGCTCCCTTGCGCATGACCGGCATGCCACACCATGTGTCGCCGTCTCGTCGGGCCGTAATCTTCAAGGCTAGATCTAGGACCATGAAGGTCTTGCCGGCTCCCCCTTCGGCGACCAGCAGCTGGTGCTTGGCGGCCTGTAGCCAATTTTGTACTAGGAATTGACGCTCCGGTCTGGGCGACAGGCTCCACCTGTGGGCGGCCCACACAGCAAGCCCCTTGCCGTCGTCTAGGATCGGCTTCTCTGGTTCGGGCATGGGTCCGTTGTTGTGGATGTCATTACGGAGCAGTCCCAGCCACTCGGTATCAAATCGATTCTCCGGCCAGGGCGGATTCATGTGCGCTTGCATCCACCCATAGGTCGCAAGCCTGGCGGCATCGAGTGTCATCTTGCCGATGCGTGCGGTGTGGATGTAATGGCCGGCGACGCCATTAAATGCGGACCACCGAGTGGTGCCTTCTCCGCCGGCGGCAACGTCTGCGGTCAACATCTGGACGGCAGGGGTATGCGACTTGGGCATGAGCGGATCGATAGGTGCTTCCTTGATTGCCCACTCCGACTCCGGCATCATCGACGCCAAAGAGCAGGGCGTGGTAATAAAAGCGTGTGATGCGTGACGCTCGATGACGACGAGTCGCTTAACGCCGGACTTGCCGTGGATTGAGCCGGCCACACGGATAGGCTGATGCGCACGTCCGTAAGGGTTGCCATCCACGCCCAGTCCGAATTGGATATCCGCTCCTGCCTTGCGGGCGATGGCGTCTCTGGCAGCGACGACTTCGGCAACTGTCATACCTGCAACCTGCCAGTAGGCATGACGCTTGGCCTTCCCATCCTCGGTCATACCTCCGGACAGCACCACCATTGCTGTCGGCCCGAAGTGCTGCTCGACGAAGGCCAGCTTTGCATCTGTGTCGCCGGTGTCAAAGTCGGCACACACGGTACGGAACACGTCGCAGTTCTCGGCGGTACCTCGGTCTTCCTTCAAAGTGCAAGGTACGATGAACGTGGCGACGTCGTGCTGTCCCCACCGTGTGGCGTGGAAGATCACGGCTGACACGAACCTGTCCCAGCCCATACGCTCCGGCTCCAGGAAGATGTCTTCTCGGAACACCCCTTCCCGGGACGTCCCCTTTTCACCTATGCCACGGAGGCAAACGAAGCCCTTGGCTTCCTTGCCAAAGAGCATTTCGACGTGCGTGGATACGGCGTCATTGTCGATTGGGATCATGTCTGTCATGTTGGGTCGGGTATTCCTGGGCGTTGGTCGTGCTAGGTCAACTCCACAATCTCACCCTTGGCCTTGAGTGCTAGTGCCAGCCATGTGGCTGTCACATCGTCGAGCTGTTGCATCTCATCCGGTGGCACCACAAACGACAGCCTGCCGGCGCCTCGGAAGTGTTGGAGCCGGTCTGGTCTGATCACCTCGGCCCGGTTAGCCCAGCCCATGAATGTGACGGCCCTGTCGTTGTATTCGACACGCATGAGTGCGTAGATATCCACCAATTCTTTGGTGGTAATCTCTCCGTTAATCTCGTAAGACGGAACCAGCAAGTGGGGGTTGACGTGGTGGCTGGACTTGACCTCAACGGACTGTCCGTTGGCGGCCATGAAGTCCACGGTTCCAGACCGGGGTGAGACTGTATCGTCACGCTCCATGCTGAATAACTTGGAGAAGGCGATCTCACCCAGCAGCCCTACCAAGTCCATGACTGCCCCGGATTGCTTACCGACGTGCTGGTCTGGTACGCCGGCGGCTCGACTCGACTCATGCCTGGCGAGGCTTTCAGCCTCGGCCTGGGTCATGGTGATATCGTCCAGCTTGATGCGGATCTTCACAGCGTGCGGATAAAGATGGGCGTCTGCTCTCCAACATACGAACCCATGACATTAAAGCTCATGTGTTCGATAGCGTCTTCTTCTGACATGCCTTCTGCCATCAGAACACGGACGCAAGTCTCGTAGTCGTAGACCACTCGCACGTCTCCGGAGTCGGTCAAGCCAACGATGGCTGCGTCGAATCCGTCTGCCGTCAGCGTCCCAATGTCTGCGTCCTCGACGTACTGCTCTAGGTTCTTTCGGTTGTCTTTGGCCTGCTGCTTGAGCATGGCCTTCTCGGTTTTGTGGATTTTCATGTTATTTCAAAGGCTTCCCCATTGCGTAGCCATAGCATCGGCGATGCCCTGGAATGTCTTGGACCTGGCTTTAGCCCGCTGGGATTGCGGGAGGCATGAGGTTTCGTAGAACCAATCGCTCATCTTCTTGGTTTTACCTGTCTTCGGGCTTACCCACATCTTGTAGCCGCCTTTGTCCACGATGTTGGTTGGCTTGAGCAAGGGGAGATTCTTCAGCCAAAGGCATGTCGCCTTGGTCGTGCTATGTCCGTACTGCCAAGGGTTGATGACTTGGTCTGGCTTCCTAATCCTAGAACTGATGATTGAAATGGGGTTCTCGATGGCGATCATCTTAATGTCTACGTCCATCATTCTCCTAACAAAATTAAGCGCCTCATCTTGCCTTCCGTCTGCGATCTTTTTCGCAAAGTGAGCAGCTCCGCTGACGGCTAGGTGCGTGCAAGGCGGGTGGCCGATCATCATGTCCCAGCCTTGGTCCATGATGTCGAACACGTCGCCTTGGTAGTGCGGACCTGGGACGTCCGTTGGTAGAAGGTCACAAGACATGGCTTCATGTCCGGCCTTGATAAATGCGTCTCGGACTGTGCCAGAATACTCGCATGCAATTAGTACTTTCATGTTCGGTGTTGGGTTGGGGAATTACCAAGACCAAGTCTTGGGCGGCTCGACTGGGGTGGCGACCTGTTCGGCCACGCCGTGGCAACGCTTCTTGTAGTCGCACCACTTGCACTTGAAGTCATCGACGCCTCGACCGATGCGGCCAAGCTGCTCTGGGTTGTCGGTCTTTACAATCCGCACGGCCCTGTCGATGTAGGTCTGGGCGTCTCTGGCATTGAATGGAACCATCTCGACATGGATTTCGCCGGTGTCTCGGTTGATGGCCGTGAATAGGCACGAAAGCAGGTCTTTATAGGCCATGTAGATCTGGACCTGGGCGTAGTACACAGGCTTGGAATCTTTCAGACCCTTCTTCACGACGTCGCTCCAGCTCTTCTCGCCCAGGGCTTTGCTCTCCCACAGGCATGGGTAGAACACGCCGGCTAGTGCGGGTCCGTCGTTGATGATGCCGTCCAGATGTCCCTTAAACTTATCGCCGGCGTCGGAGATACCGAACTGTTTGCCGTCAAGTTGATGGGTCTGAAGATCGAAGCCGGCCATAATAAGATACTCGGCGACTCGGCTTTCGCCGTCATGTCCCATGTCGAAGATGCGTAGGGTGTTTGCCTTGAATTCTGCGCCATCGTCCTTCGGCGTCATGTGGAATTCATAGGCTAGTCGTCGCTCGCATTCGTCGCCGATGCGTGACGCCCCTAGGTACTGGCGTGGGGCTTGCTTGCCCCGGTTCGCCTTGGTTGCTGCGTCGATCAAGGCTTTGATGCCTTCGGCAATCTCGCAGGGTTTAGTTTCTGGTTTGAACATGTTGGGATTAAATCGAAAGTACTTTGGCTTTAATAAAACGCTCGCGCCACTTCCATGTTAAAGCACATGTAGCACGGTACTTGGTCATGCCAGCAGCGGAGAATACATCAAGCCCAAGCTGGATTAATTGCTTGTCGGAGGGAGGCTCGGTCAGCCATCGCTTGCTCTTCCGGGCGGCGTCCTTGTCGCCATGCTCTCGGAGGTAGTCGTCTGCGGATGCGACGGCCTGGAGTCGATCATCGGTGACGGCGATGAGGCTGGCGCCGGTGGCTCCGTCCTTGCCGCCGATGGCGTACTGCTTGCCGTCATGCTGGACGACACATACCCATGCGGTCATGGCCGATGCGATGGTCACCATGCCGTCCCAGAAAGACTCCCAACGGAAGGGGGACATGTCCATGATCTCAACCTCGGTGAGGGTGAAGTTGACTAGGTCGCCCCTCTCCTCGGCTTCCTTCTGGCGACGCTCGACGCCGTCGAAGATATGCTCGCATGCAGGGCATACGGCTACCCCCAGGGGTACCTCCATCTTACATGATGGGCAGACCTTGGTCCTGGCTGACCCTTTGACAGGCTCCAGCACGACGTCCGTGTCTAGCCCGCCGTGGGTGAGGATTGAGTAACCAAAGTCCAGCACCACGCAGTCAGACTTGATAGCTCCGGGGTGCTTCTCTGGGTCTACCTTGCGTAGGCCACGACCAATCATCTGGATCATCGTAGATTTGAATGAGCATGGACGCAGTAAGATGACACAGCTAACCGTCTGGCAGTCATATCCTTCGGTAAGCACGGCCACGTTGACCAGCACCTGGGTGCGGTCCTTCTCAAAATCGATGAGTGCGCGACGTCTGTCGCCGTCTGATAGGTTGCCGTGGACGATATCTGCCTTGATGCCGGCGTCGCAGAAAGCCTGGGTGACATGCTCCGCATGCTCGACTGTGGAGCAGAAAGCTATGGTCTTCCGGCTTCCTGCCTTCTCACGCCACTCGGCAATCACCCTCTCCGTGACGGCTGACTTGTCCATGATCGCCTCCACCTCGGCCATGTCGAAGTCGGAGACGGTACGCTTAACGCCTGCCAGTTCGGACCGTAGCCCGCAGTCGATGACGAACACCCTTGGGCGGACTAGGTTTCCGGCGTCGATCAGCTCTTTGATGGAGATGACGTCGGCGACATTGGAGAAGACGGCGGCGAGGGCTTTCTTGTCGGCGCGCTGTGGGGTAGCCGTGACGCCGAAGATGTGTACCGATGGGTTAATCTCCCTGGCCCGATCGATGATACGGAGATAAGAATCGGCGGCCACATGGTGGGCCTCGTCGATGACAAGCAGGTCCACAGGTGGCATGGTGGCTAGGTTCTCATCCCTCGACAGGGTCTGAACCATAGCAAAGGTAACGCCGTCGGACCAGCGTTTGCGGTCGGCGGCGAAGATGTCGGTCGGGGTATCGGCATCGATCCTCCGGTAGGTGGCACGGTTCTGGGCGACCAGTTCGTCTCGATGCTGGAGGACGATGGTCTTTCCCTTGCCCGCATGCTTGATGACAGATGACAGCATTACAGTCTTGCCGGCGCCGGTGGGTGCGACGCCTAGCGTGTTGCCCTTTTCCTTGAGGGCGTAGTTAACCTTGTGAACGAAGTCCACCTGCCTAGGTCGGAGCTTCATAGTGAAAGGGAAGACTCCCTCGTACCTTTCGGCAGAGGAGGGAGCCGTTGTAGTTTCCCGCTAGAGCGGAAAGTGGGGGGTGGCGGGAGAGGCAAACCCAACATCTGCG
>Ga0114974_10001180_pt1 | contig 20758 bp, 15 predicted proteins | sample S_130206_EF_Meta_FD_87318 | JGI IMG/M metagenome (GOLD analysis project Ga0114974, IMG submission 87318) | Freshwater microbial communities from Lake Simoncouche, Canada to study carbon cycling - S_130206_EF_MetaG | ecosystem: Environmental > Aquatic > Freshwater > Lake | place: Lake... | reverse complement strand
CGACTTCCGCGTGACCGGCACGGTGGAGCAGCAGATCCGTTCGAGCTTCAACTTCTCGCGGCGCAGCACCGCGGCGGAACTGGCCATCCGGCTGCCGCGGAACATGAGCGCGAGCGGCGGCTACCAGATTCAGCGCACGCGTGTCTTCAACCAGAACGTCGAGGAATCGCAACAGCGCGACATCGACCGGCTGTTTCCGAAGGTGCGCCTGTCGTCGTTTCTCGGCTCGATCATTCGCGACACGCGCAACGACCCGGTCGATCCGACGGCGGGTCAGTACCTGAGTGCCAACGGTCAACTGGCGGGCCGGGCGATCGGTTCGGAGGTCGGCTTCCTCAAGTCGTTCTTCACCGTGCAGGCGTTCCGAACGTTACCGGGGCAGCGCGGTGTGGTGGTGGCCGCAAGCACACGGCTCGGTGCGGCTGTCGGTTTCCCGAGTGCGGCCGGCTCGCGCGACCTCCCGGCCAGCGAGCGGTTCTTCGCGGGCGGCGACACGACGGTGCGCGGGTTCGCGCTCGACCGCCTCGGCGTCCATCACGACCCGGCGCGCGAGTCCGACACCATCGACAGCGCCGGCTTTCCGCTGGGCGGCAATGCCCTGGTGCTGTTCAACGGCGAACTGCGCGTGCCGATCGGGCACGGCGTGAAGCTGGTGACGTTTGCCGATGTCGGTAACGTATTCACGACCGTGTCGGAGGTGAGCGGTCGCGACCTGCGCACGGCGCTGGGTCTGGGCTTCCGCTACAAGTCGCCGGTCGGCCCGATTCGCTTCGACCTGGGCTTCAAGGTGCCGCGTCGCAGCGACGAGTCGCGCGTCGAATGGTTCATCACGTTCGGAGAAGCGTTTTGAGCACGGCCCTGCGTGCCTGCCTGTTCGCGGCGGTGGTATGCGCCGGCGCATCGCGCGCCGTGGCCGCACAAGGCGAGTTGATCGATCGCGTGCTCGCGGTGGCTGGCGGCGAGGTGATTACGCTCAGTGACGTGCGCGCGGCGCTGGAACTCGGTCGCGTCGCGGCCGGGACCGCGGCGGACCCGGTGCGTGCCGTGCTCTCGCAACTGACCGACCGCGCCCTGGTGCTGGCCGAGGTGAATCGTTTCGCCCCGCCGGAGCCGACCGTTGCGGCGCGCGACGAGGCGCTCTACGCGGTGACCGCGCGCTTTGCGTCGTCGGCGGCATTCGACACCGTCCTGGGACGTCTCGGGATCGATCGTTCCTTCGTCCGGGAACTGCTCCGCGAAGACCTGCGCATTCGGGCGTATCTCGATCAGCGCTTTACCGCCGATACGCCGGCCGAGCAGCGACGATTGGAGGACGACTGGATTGCCGGCTTGCGCCGCCGGTCGGATGTGGTCGACCTCTACGCGCCTGGCGTCAGCGGCCGAACGCCAGGTACTGCGCCACCTGGAGGACGTTGAAGCCGGCATGGCTCACGACCGGCGCGCCGACTGAGCGCCGCCTGAGATAGACCGAGCCCCAGAAGGCGCCGAGCGCGGCCGTCGCCACCACGGCATCCGCACCCTGCACGAAGTGCCCGGCGCCGAACGCGATGCTGGTCACCACCAGGCCCACACGCGGACCGCCCAGCCACCGCTCGAATCGTCGCAGCAGGAACGCACGCTGCACCTCCTCACGAATACCGCCAGCCACGATCAGGACGACCGCAAACAGGGCGGCATCCTTCGGTGTGCGCACCAGGTCCTGCAGCGGGTTGTGCGGCACAGTGTGCAGCCACGGCGCCACCAGTTGCATCGCCAGCATCAGCACCACCGCGACGGCGGACGCCGCGAAGATGAGCGGCACACCGGCTCGGAGTTCAGCCCTCACCGGGAGACGGCCGAAGAGCACCTCGCGCGGGCTCTCGCCTCTGGCGCGCAGAAAAAAGATGATGAGGCCGATCAGGAAGACAGAGTCGAGCAGCGAGATGGCGGCGACGTAGCCGAGGCTGAACGCGCCGCCGGTCTTGGGCCGCAGGCCGAACGCGGCGAAGGTGGCGGCCAGCGCAACCTGCGTCGGGTAATCGGAGCAGATCAGCACCTCGAGCAGGGCTGCCGCTCGCTCCGCCAGCGTGGGCGTCGGACCGGACGTCTGGGTGTCCGGCGTGGCGTCACCGGCGTCCGGCGCGTGCGCGTCCATGGTCTTCAAGCGTATCGCATGCCCGCCCGACCGTGCTGCGCATGCGGTCGCCGTGCTAGCCGCGCGGGACGCGGATGGTGATTGCGTCCGACAGGCGAACGGACACAGCGGCGCCTCGTCCGAGCCCCTTTACCTTCCCGGCGCGCTCGAGGTCCGTCACTGTCCCGGCCACGACGGTCCCGGCCGGGAGCGCGGTAATGCCGTCCACCGTCACCTCATCGAATGGGGGTAACGCGGCCGCGACGCTGAAAAGCAGCACACTAATTGCAAGGTGGCGCGTAATACCTCTCAGGCCTGCACAATGCCGCAAGGTGGTCTGAAAGAGTAGAAGTTTGCTTATCAACAACTTACGGTGAGAGGCCCTGCGATTGCGCGCGAGATTCGCGTGAGCGCACAATGTAAAAATGACACTGCGTGGCGCGACCACCACCATCACACCCAACGCCGTTGCCGAGCGGGTGCTGATCGTCGAAGACGATACGTCGGCCCGTGTCGGTCTCGAGCAACTGGTCCGGAGCTGGGGCTTCCTTGCGGAGTCTGCCGGCGACGGTGAAGAAGGACTCGAGAAGGTCACCTCCTTTCGTCCGGCCATCGTCATCACCGACCTGGTGATGCCCAAGCTTGACGGACTCGGTCTGTTGCGCGCGCTCCAGGAGCAGGGCGCAGACGTGACCACCCTGCTACTGACCGCTCAGGGCACCGTCGAGACCGCTGTCGAGGCAATGAAGGAAGGGGCGTACGACTACCTCACCAAGCCGGTCGACATCCAGCGTCTGAAGATCCTGCTGGACAAGATCGTCGAGCGGCTCGAGACGTTGCGCGAGGTCAAGGCGCTGCGGCGTCAACTGCGCGAACACGGCGCCTTCGGCACGATGATCGGCAACAGTTCCGAGATGCGTAAGATTTACTCGGTCATCGAGCAGGCCGCGCCGACGAGTGCGTCCGTGCTGATCACCGGTGAATCGGGCACGGGCAAGGAGTTGGTCGCGCAGACCATCCATCAGCTCAGTCCACGGGCCGCGTTTCCATTCGTGGCGATCAACTGCGCCGCCATCCCGGAGACGCTGCTCGAGAGTGAAATCTTCGGGCACGAGAAGGGCGCGTTCACCGGCGCCTCGGACCGGCGCCAGGGGTGCTTCGAGCTGGCGGACCGCGGCACGCTCTTTCTCGACGAGATCGGCGAGATGACACCGTCGACGCAGGTGAAACTGCTGCGCGTGCTGCAGGAGCGGCGCTTCCGCCGCCTCGGCGGACGCAACGAGCAGTCGGTGGACGTGCGCGTCATCGCCGCCACGAACATCGACCCGATCGATGCCGTGGCGAAGGGGAGGCTGCGCGAGGACCTCTTCTATCGTCTCAATGTCTTCGCGCTGGCGCTGCCGCCGCTGCGCCAGCGCAAGGACGATCTGCCGCTGCTCATCCAGGCCTTCGTCACCGAGTTCAACCTGCGCAACCAGAAGTCGGTGGCCGGCGTGGACCACCAGACGATGCGGATACTGGAGCAGTACAACTGGCCGGGCAACGTGCGCGAACTGCGCAACGTCATCGAGCGGGCGACCATCCTCTCGCAGGGGCCGTTCATCGAGCCGCGGCAGTTGCCGCCGTCACTGCTGAGCGAGCCGCTGCCGCAGCACCAGCCGCAGGTGGCGCTGGCGCCTGGCACGACCGTCGAGGAAGCCGAGCGCCGGCTGATCATGATGACGCTCGAGCACACCCGCGACAACAAGACGCGGGCGGCCGAGATCCTCGGCATCAGCCTGAAGACGCTGCACAACAAGCTGAACAAGCTGCGGCTGCGTCCCAAGCGGAACGACGACTGATGCGGGCAGACCGGGTAGGATCACACCATGCGTCTGGGCATCAAGGGGAAGCAGGTCCTCGGCGTCACCAGCATCGTCGGCGCCGTCGTGGTCGTGCTGAGCCTGATGCACCTGGCGCGCCTGGCGCAGGTGAGCCTCGACGAGAGCAGCGCCCGCGCTGAGCTGCTGGCGAATGCCATCTATCACCGCGCGCGTGAGGTGGTGGCCGACCAGCCTGAGGCGTACGCGGCCCTGCGCGCCGACACCGGACTCCGGTCGCTGCTCGAGGCGAGCCTCTACGACAACAACGTCACGTTTGCCGCCATCGTCGATGCGCAGGGCGTGGCGGTGGCGCATGCGGATCCGTCGCAGGAGGGGCAGCCGGTGCCGGTGGCCGCCGATCTCGGCGAACTGCTGACGCGCCCCTCCTTCTATCAACTCAGCGCGATCTATCGCGACCAGGGGCGCAATCTCGACTTCGCGGAGCCGCTGCTGCTCGACGACCGACCGATCGGGTCGATCCACATCGGCGTCTCGACACTGTTGATCCGGCGCGACCTGAATCGATCGCTCGGCCCCGCCATCGTCACGGCGCTGCTGGCGCTGGGCATGGCGGTGTTCGGTGCCACGGTCCTCGCGCAGTTGCTGCTGCGGCCCATTCACGTGATCAGAAGCGGCCTCACGCGTCTCGGTAAGGGCGAGGCCGGCGTGCAGCTCGATCTGCCGCAGGCCGACGAGTTCGGCGAACTCGGGACGTTCTTCAACACCGTCAGCGCGCAGCTAGCCGCGGACCGATCGCAGATGGCCGGGCAGGTGGCGCATCTCGAGTCGGCGGTGGAGCACCTCGAGGATGCGGTGGCGATTGTCGGCCCTGACGGTCGCCTGCTGTTCGCCAACCCGGCGATGCGCGTGCTGGTGCCGTCGGCGGCGGTCGGCGCCGCGCTGGACGCGCTCGTCGCGGCGGATCATCCGCTGCGACGCATTGCCGAGGATACGCTCAGCACACGCCAGTCGCGCGGGCCGACGTCCGCCACCTTTGCCGACCTGAAGGGCGAGACCGGCGAACGGTTGCTGCTCGCCCATCCGGTGAACGATGCGGCGGGCGGGCTCGTGGGCGTGATGCTGATCGGACGCAATGTCGAGTATCTCGGGCAGGTGGAGTCGACGATTCGCTATTCGCGCAAGCTCGCCGCGCTCGGTCGTCTCTCGGCCGGCGTCGCGCACGAAGTGAAGAATCCGCTCAACGCGATGATGATTCACCTCGAACTGCTGCGGCAGCACGTGGCGCCGTCGGCGCTGGCTTCCGCCCGCGGCTCGGGGCGTGGCCCGCTCGGTATCGAGACGCCGGTCACCGGGCCGCCGCCCGCGGCGCTGCAGCATATCGAGGTGATCGCACGCGAGATTCGCCGGCTCGACGAAGTGGTGCAGGGGTTCCTGAAGTTCACGCGCCCAGAGGACCTGAAGCTGCAACCGGTCGACCTCGGCGACCTCATCGGCGACGTGGTGCCGGTCGTCACGCCGGAAGCCGAGCAGCGCGGGGTGCACATCGTGGTGGAAGCGAGCTCGGCGCCCGAGGTGAACGGCGATCCGTCGATGCTGCGTCAGGCGCTCATGAACCTGGCCCTGAACGCCTGCCAGGCGATGCCTGACGGCGGCACGCTGCGGCTTGGCTGCGAGCCGGCGCGCGGGCGCAAGGTGAAGGTGACGGTGTCGGACACCGGCGTCGGCATCAAGCCCGAGCATCTGCAGCGGATCTTCGACCTCTACTTCACCACCAAGGAGCGGGGCAGTGGCATCGGACTGTCGATGGTCTACCGTACCGTCCAGATGCACGACGGCGAGATTGAAGTACAGTCAACTCCTGGTAAGGGCACGACGTTTACCGTGCTGTTGCCGCAGGCCTAGTGAGAAGCGCCATGCACGGACGCACGAAGGCGGGAGGGCAGGTTCACGGCGCCGGACACCGGCGTCCCCTGGTGATCCTGCAGCTCGGCGCGGTGGCCCTGGCCAGCGTCACCCTCGTCTCCTGCGCGCACGCCACGGCCAGCACTGTCGTGGAACTGCCGCCGCTCGAAATGCCGGAGCCGCCGCCGCGCGTCGTGGAGGTGGTCGAGCCCGAGCCGCTTCCGGTCGTCGTGCTGCCAGAGGAACCGCACACCAACGTCCGCTCGCGTCCGGCACAGCCTCCCCGTCAGGACTCGCCCCGCCAGGAACCGCCGAAGGGCGACCCTGTAGTGGCCGAGACGCCGAAGCCGGCCGAGGATGGACCGAAGGCGCCGCCGACCACACTCCAGACCACGCCGACGCAGCGCGAGGGCGAAGTGGAGCGGCGCATCCGCATCCTGGTCGCACAGGCGCGCAACGATTTGAATCGCGTGAACTACCAGGCCCTCAATCCCGACGCCCGCAACCAGTACGAGATGGCGAAGCGCTTCGCGACGCAGGCCGAAGAGGCCGTGCGGACACGGAACCTGATGTTCGCCACCAACCTGGCCGACAAGGCCGCCGCATTGGCCGCCCAGCTCCCCGGCCGTTAGTCTCCGGTCGCGCCGCTCCTGATCCTGTTGTGGCCAGCAGGATGTCATTTCTTACCCACCGTGCAGCGCAGCCGTCCAGCAGACCGACACACTGTCGATGAGCGGGCCGGACACCTCATCGGATTCAGGCCGAAAGTGAGGCACCTGAGCGTGGCACTGCCATTGCTCTGAGGAAGGTCAACCTCGTTCCTCCTGCATTCTGCGGGAGGGCACATAACCTTCCATCACCTCTGCCAGTGCCGGGGGAGGCGGTCGAACAGACCGCCTCCCGCCCCCCACAACCCTGTACGTAGTGTCCGGCTTTAGCCGGACCTGATCCGTCCGCCTGAAGGCGGACACTACGACAGACGGCCCCATTTCCGAGGAATTTGGCCGGTTCCTGCGTTTTCCACACATGTCCACATATTGCGACTGCCCTAAAAGAAAAGCACTACATGTGGTAGATCGTCCCTTGACAACCAGGTAACGCGGGCGCATATTGAAACCCCTGACGCAAGAAGAGAGACGAGCGCAAACGGGAGCCTTCAAGCTTCCCGTAGCGGACGCTTTTTGCTGAAGGTTCGCGAAGCCGATTCGGTCAACACCGCCGCTTCACCTTTTTATAAGACCAAGTCGATCGGACCCCCTGGGCAGGGGTGCTCGATTGCTTGATTCGGGGCCACCCGGAGCAAACGGAGCAGGACTATGAAAGAAGGCGCTGCCTACCAGGCTGTCGCAGCCGGTCAGCAAACAGTGGAGTCGAGTGGGTCGTCGTCAGCGGCGCCCTTCCTCGAATCCGACAAGCCCAAGGCCAAGAAGGGTGCCGCCGCGGCACCAGGCCTGGCATTTCCCCGCTTCTTCACCGAAGCCGGCGTGGACCCGTTCGACGAGGTCGAGTGGGAACTGCGCGCTGCGGTGATCGGCAATGAAAAGGGGGAGGTCGTCTTCGAGCAGCGCGACGTCGAGATCCCGAAGGCGTGGTCGCAGCAGGCCACGAACATCGTGGTGTCGAAATACTTCCGCGGCCAGATCGACACGCCCGAGCGCGAGCGCAGCGTCAAGCAGCTCATCGGCCGCGTGGTGACGACCATCACCGAGTGGGCGCGCGCACACAAGTACTTCGCGACCGACGAAGACCTGCAGGCGTTCAGCGACGACCTGAAGCACATCCTCGTCTACCAGAAGGCGGCCTTCAACAGCCCGGTCTGGTTCAACTGTGGCTTCGAGACGCAGCCCCAGTGCTCGGCCTGCTTCATCAACTCGGTGCAGGACACGATGGACTCGATCCTGACGCTGGCCCGCACCGAGGGCATGCTGTTCAAGTTCGGCTCCGGCACGGGCACCAACCTCTCCCCGATCCGTTCCTCGAAGGAACTGCTCGCGGGCGGCGGCACGGCCTCCGGCCCGGTGTCGTTCATGAAGGGCTACGACGCCTTCGCCGGTGTCATCAAGTCGGGCGGCAAGACGCGTCGCGCCGCCAAGATGGTCATCCTCAACGCCGACCATCCGGATATCGTCGACTTCATCAACTGCAAGGTCGAGGAAGAGAAGAAGGCCTGGGCGCTCATCGATGCCGGCTATGACGGCTCGTTCACCGGCACCGCCTACGGCTCGGTGTTCTTCCAGAACTCGAACAACAGCGTGCGCGTGACTGACGAGTTCATGCGTGCGGTGCTCGACGATTCCACCTGGGACACCCACGCGGTCCGCGACGGCGCGGTCGTCGACACCTATCGTGCGGCCGACCTGATGCGGCTCATCTCCGAGGGCACGCACGTGTGCGGCGACCCGGGCATGCAGTTCGACACCACGATCAACGAGTGGCACACCTGCCCGAACACGGACCGGATCCACGGCAGCAACCCGTGCTCCGAGTACATGTTCCTGAACGACTCGGCCTGCAACCTGGCGTCGATCAACCTGATGAAGCTCGTCAAGGATGACGGTGAGTTCGACACGGTGGCGTACAAGGCGGCCATCCGCACGCTCATCACCGCGCAGGAGATCATCGTCGACAACGCGAGCTATCCGTCAGCGGACATCGGCAAGAACAGCCACGCCTACCGTCCGCTCGGTCTCGGCTACGCCAACCTCGGCGCGCTGCTCATGTCGCGCGGCCTGCCCTACGACAGCGACACCGGCCGCGACTACGCCGCGGCGCTGACGGCACTGATGACTGGCGAGGCCTATGCCCAGTCGTCGCGCATCGCGCGCGACCACGGCGGTCCGTTCGCCGGCTACGACAAGAACCGCGAGCCGTTCCTGCGCGTCATGCGCAAGCACCGCGACTCGATGCGCGACGTCAATGCGCGCAACGTCCCGACCGACCTCTACGCTGCGGCGAAGACCTCGTGGGACGACGCGGTGGAACTGGGCGAACAGCACGGCTACCGCAACGCGCAGGCCACCGTCCTCGCGCCGACCGGCACCATCGGCTTCATGATGGACTGCGACACCACGGGCGTCGAGCCCGACATCGCGCTGGTGAAGTACAAGAAGCTCGTCGGCGGCGGCATGATGAAGATCGTCAACCAGACGGTCCCGATGGCGCTCCGCAAGCTCGGTTATACCCAACCGCAGGTGGACGCGATCATCGACTACATCGATCAGCACGAGACGATCGAGGGCGCGCCAGAACTGAAGGACGCGCATCTGCCGGTGTTCGACTGCGCCTTCAAGGCGGCCAAGGGGCAGCGCTCCATCCAGTACATGGGCCACATCAAGATGATGGGCGCCACGCAGCCGTTCATCTCGGGCGCGATCAGCAAGACCGTGAACGTCCCGAAGGATGCGACGGTCGACGACATCATGCAGGCGTACGTCCAGTCGTGGAAGATCGGCGCCAAGGCGATCTCGATCTACCGTGACGGCAGCAAGCGCACCCAGCCGTTGAACACCTCGAAGTCGTCGCCGAGCAACACGGTGTCGCAGGCGGCCGCGGCGCTGGTCACGCAGCCCATCCGCCGCAAACTGCCGGATGAGCGTCACGCGCTGACGCACAAGTTCGACATCCAGGGGCACGAGGGCTACATCACGGTCGGCCTCTTCGAGGACGGCCAGCCGGGAGAAATCTTCCTGGTGATGGCGAAGGAAGGCTCGACGATTTCGGGCTTCGCCGACGCGTTCGCGCAGGCCATCTCCTACGCCCTGCAGTACGGCGTGCCGCTGGCCTCGCTCGTCGACAAGTTCAGCCACGTGCGCTTCGAACCGAGCGGCATGACGCGCAACCCGGAAATCCGGTTTGCCAAGTCGATCGTCGACTACATCTTCCGCTGGCTCGCGTCGAAGTTCCTCTCGCCGGAGGCGCAGTTCCACGCCGGCGTGAACGGACGCGATCTGGACGAGATCAAGGCCGCGTCGACAGCCGCGTCGGCCGCAACGGCTGCGGCCGGTGCTCCGGCAGCGTCGGCTCCGGCCCCGGTGACCGCCGCGACGGCGACGCCGTTCTCGACGATCCAGAACCAGGAAGATGCGCCGCCGTGCTCCACCTGCGGCTCGATCATGATCCGCAGCGGCGCCTGCTACAAGTGCATGAACTGCGGCAACACGAGCGGTTGCGCGTAGTTCTGCTGTAGCTGTAGTGCCCGGCTTCAGCCGGGCTTCCAGGTCCGTCTGAAGGCGGACACTACGACAGGCAGCATAGACGACAGCAAGGGCGGTCTCCTCACCGGGGACCGCCCTTTTCTTTTGCGCCGGTCACGCGGCCCGTCCGCCCACGGTAAGATGGCGCCGGCAAATCTGGATTGGAGACTGCGCGTGGACACGAGTGCGGCGATGACGGTAGCAGACGACGACGGCGAACTGCACTTCGTGGACGTGCGCCGGCGGGTGGGGGCGATCTTCGTCGGATCCATCGGCAACCTCGTCGAGTGGTACGACTTCTACGCCTACTCCGCGTTCGCGCTCTACTTCGCCAGCTCGTTCTTTCCCGGTACGGACCCGGTCGTCCAGCAACTGAACGCCGCCATCCTCTTCGCGATCGGCTTCGTCGTGCGACCGATTGGCGGCTGGCTCTTCGGGCACCTCGCCGACTCGCAGGGACGCCGCCGCTCGCTCATGATCTCGGTGCTGCTCATGTGCTTCGGCTCGCTCATGATCGCGGTGACGCCGACCTACGCGTCAATCGGTGTCGCGGCACCGGTCATGCTCGGTCTGGCGCGACTGCTGCAGGGGCTGAGCCTTGGTGGCGAATACGGCACCAGCGCCACCTACCTCAGTGAAGTCGCCGACGAGAAACACCGCGGTTTCTACTCGAGCTTCCAGTACGTCACCCTCATCGGCGGTCAACTCTGCGCCATCGTCGTCCTGATGCTCCTGCAGCAGGTCTTCCTCACCGCCGATCAGTTGAAGGCGTGGGGCTGGCGCATCCCGTTCGCCATCGGGGCGCTGCTGGCGCTGGTGGCCCTCGCCATGCGGCGCAACCTGCACGAGACCGACGACTTCGTGGCGGCGAAGAAGCGCGGCCCGCGCCGCGAGAGTTCGCTGAAGGCGCTGATGCGCTACCCGCGCGAGGTGCTGGTGGTGGTCGGCCTCACCATGGGCGGCACGACGGCCTTCTACACCTACACGACCTACATGCAGAAATTCCTGAAGCTGTCGGTGGGTCTCACCGACAACCAGACGACGCTGGTGACCGGCGGGTCGCTCGTCTTCGCGCTGATCCTGCAGCCGATCTACGGCGCCATCTCGGACCGCATCGGGCGCAAGCCGCTGCTGATCTGGTTCGGGGTCACTGGCACGCTGTTCACCATCCCGCTGCTGTTCACGCTGCAGGCGACGAAGAGCGGCTTCGTGGCGTTCCTGCTGATCTCGGCGGCCTGGCTGATTGTGGCGGGCTACACGTCGATCAATGCGGTGGTGAAGGCCGAGTTGTTCCCCACGCACGTGCGCGCCACCGGCGTCGGCCTGCCGTATGCGGTCACGGTCTCCATCTTCGGCGGCACCGCCGAGTCGATCGCGCTCTGGTTCAAGTCGATCGGTCACGAAACCTGGTTCTACTTCTACCTGACCGCGGTCATCGCCGCGTCGCTGCTGGTCTACGCGTCGATGCGCGACACGAAGCACGAGTCGGCGATGGGACGGCACGAGTAGCCTTCTTCACACTGAGGACGTCTTCCCATGAATGCGCCATCGTCCATCGCGACCCTTCGCACGGCTCTCAATGCTGACCGTCGGTTGCTCCGCGCGGCGGTCGAACGGGTGCCAGAATCACTGCGGACGGTGAAGCCGGCCCCCGATCGCTGGTCGGTGGCCGAAGTGCTCGAGCACCTGTCGATCGTCGAGCGGGGGGCGCTGATGCTGGTGCGGGCGCTCATCCAGGAGGCGCCGGCGGTGGACGAGCCGGCCGCACTGACGGCGCTCGACCGCGACTTCCTGAAGAACCGGACGCGGCGGATCACGGCGCCCGACCGGATTCAGCCGACCGGGACAATCAGCGTCGAGACGGCGCTGGCGTCGCTCGAGAGCTCGCGCGAGGAACTGCTGGCGGTGCTCAGCGAGGCCGAAGGGCGCGACCTGTCGAAGGTGACCCAGCCGCACCCGGCGCTCGGTCCGCTCGATGGCTACCAGTGGATTGCCATCATCGGCGGACACGAGATGCGGCACTCGCTGCAGATCGACGAGATTGCGGCCGGACTGATGGGGCACGCCTGATCTAGGATCGATCCCATGGCTCGTCTCGTCAGGTATGCCTGGGCTGTCCTCTTCTACAATCTGGCGGTGATCGCGTGGGGCGCGTACGTGCGCGCCACCGGGTCGGGCGCCGGCTGCGGCGCGCACTGGCCCCTCTGCAACGGTGAGGTGCTCGTCCGTCCGCAGACGCTCGAGATGCTCATCGAGTTCTCGCACCGCGCCACGAGCGGCCTCGCGCTGATCGCGGTGGTGGTGCTGTTCTTCTGGGCGCGGCGTCTCACGCCGCCCGGCCACCCGTTGCGGCTCGGTGCGAACCTCTCGCTCGGGTTCATGCTGTCTGAAGCGGCGCTCGGCGCCGGCCTCGTCCTCTTCCAGTTGGTGGCCAACGACGCCAGCGCCGCACGCGCCTTCGCCGTCGCCGCCCACCTGCTGAACACGTTCCTGTTGCTGGCGGCGCTCACGCTCAGTGTGTTCTGGGCCTCGGGTGGCGCCGCACTCGCACCGTCCGCTTCGCGTCAGGCGCGCAATCGCCTGCTGCTCGGTGCCGGGGCGCTGCTGCTGGTCAGCGTCGCCGGTGCAGTCACGGCGCTCGGCGACACGCTCTTCCCATCGGGCACACTGGCGGAAGGGCTGAGCGCCGACCTCTCGACCACCTCGCACTTCCTCATCAGGCTTCGCACCATCCATCCCATCCTCGCGGTGATGGTGGCGCTCTACCTCATGACGAGCGTCTGGCAGATTGCCAGCGGCGCAGCGCGCCCGCGGTCGCTGGCCCGCCTGCTGACGTGGCTGCTCGTGGCGCAGTTCGTGGCCGGTGCGGCGAACGTGCTGCTGCTGGCGCCGGTGTGGCTGCAACTGCTGCACTTGCTGCTGGCCGACGCGGTGTGGGTGGCCTACGTGTTCCTGGGCGCTGAGGTGCTGGCCGTGCCGCACGTCGCCCGTGTCGTCCCCGACGCCCTTCCGCAGCGCGCCTGACGGTCCGGCTGAAGCCGGACACTACGACTGGGGCGACGTCAGGACGGTCCGGCTAAAGCCGGACACTACGCCGTAAGGCGCTATCACGGTGTGGGTTGGCTTTCGTAGTGTCCGGCTTCAGCCGGACCTTGCCCTTACTCCGAGTACGGACAGGCGACGTAGCGACCGTCGCGCAGTTCGAGCGGCGGCACGGCGTCGGCGCAGCTCTCGCGTGCAATGGGGCAGCGCGTGCGGAACGGGCAGCCAGACGGCTTGTTGATCGGCGACGGGATGTCGCCCACCAGCTTCGCCTGACGGATGCGTCGCACGCTGGGGTCGGGCCGTGGCGCCGACGCGAGCAGCGCCCGCGAGTACGGGTGCAGTGGCGACTGGTAGATGGTATCGGCATCGCCGGTCTCGACGATGTGGCCGAGATACATCACGGCAATGCGGTTCGAGATGTGCCGCACGACCGAAAGGTCGTGCGCGATGAACAGGTAGGAGAGTCCGAACTCCTCCTGCAGATCCTGCATCAGGTTGATCACCTGTGCCTGCACCGAGACGTCGAGCGCACTGACCGGTTCGTCGGCGATCACCAACTTCGGATTCGTCGACAGTGCGCGTGCAATGCCGATGCGCTGCCGCTGGCCACCGGAGAACTCGTGCGGATAGCGATTGCCCTGCTCGGCCGACAGTCCGACCTTCTGCAGCAGCCACGCGACGCGCTCGGCCTGTTCCTTCTTCGAGGTCCGGCTGAAGCCGGACCCTACAGCTGCTCCAACGGATGGTGTTCCATCGGTCGTAGGGTCCGGCTTCAGCCGGACCTTGTCGGCGTGGATGGCCATCGGCTCGCCGACGATCTGGTTCACCGTCTTGCGTGGGTTGAGCGACGCGTACGGATCCTGGAAGACCATCTGGATATCGGAGCGGTACGGCCGCATCCCCTTGCGGGTCATCGCCGCCAGATCCACCGTGCCGCCCTCGTGGTGATACAGGACCTGTCCAGACACCTCCACGCCGTACGCCATCGCGCTCAGGATGTTGACGATGGCGCGCCCCACCGTCGTCTTGCCGCAGCCCGACTCGCCGACGAGGCCGAGCGTTTCGCCGCGGCCGATGGTGAACGAGACGTTGTCGACCGCGCGCACCTCGCCGACGCGGCGCAGCAGCACGCCGCCCGTGATCGGGAAACGCACGCTCAGGTTCTGGACTTCGAGGATCATGTCCTGCGGTGTGCGCATGTCAGCGTGGGTAGAGGTGGCAGCGGACGAAGTGGTCCGGCTCCATCTCGATGAGAGGCGGTTCCTGATCGGGGCACGGCTCGAAGCGGTGCGGGCAGCGGGTGACGAACTTGCACCCGACCGGCATGTCGAGGATGCTCGGCACCGTGCCGGGAATGACATTGAGGCGTCTGGCGCGCGCGCCGTCGACGCGCGGGATCGAGCCGAGCAACCCCTGCGTGTAGGGGTGCAGCGGATTCTCGAACAACCGGCCGACCGGCGCCACCTCCTGGATCTTGCCGCCGTACATCACCGCCACGCGGTCGCAGGTCTCGGCCACCACCGACAGATTGTGCGTAATCATCAGGATCGCCGCCCCCGGGCGCCGCTCCTTCAGTTCCAGCATCAGGTCGAGGATCTGCGCCTGGATGGTGACGTCGAGGGCAGTGGTCGGTTCGTCGGCGATCAGCAGATCCGGGTTCAGCACCAGCGCCATGGCGATCATCACGCGCTGCCGCATGCCGCCCGACATGTGATGCGGATACTGCGTCATGCGCCGCGCTGCGTCTGGGATGCCGACCTCGGTGAGGATGGCGACGGCCCTGCGGTTCGCTTCTTCCTTCGACACCGCCTCGTGCTGCAGGATCACTTCGGTGACCTGCATCCCGATGGTGAACACCGGGTTGAGCGAGGTCATCGGCTCCTGGAAGATCATGCTGATCTCGCTGCCGCGGACCTTGCGGATCTCTTCCCACGACAGCCCGAGCAGGTTGCGCCCCTTGAACTGGACCTCGCCGCCGACGATGCGGCCTGGCGGCGTCGGGATGAGTCGCAGCACGCTGAGTGCGGTGACGCTCTTCCCGGAACCCGACTCGCCGACGAGACCGAGCACTTCGCCGGCGCGGATGTCGAGGTCGACGCCGTCGACGGCCTTTGCGACACCGGCTTCGGTGTCGAAGTACGTGCGCAGTCCGCGAATGGAGAGGAGCGTGGATGGCGAAGTCGGCTGGGTCATCGGAGGCGTGAATACTCCCGCGGGTCGAACGCTTCGCGCACCGCCTCACCGATGAACACCACGAGCAGCAGCGTCACGAACAGGATGCCGTTCGGATAGAACACCAGCCACCACTTGGACAGGTTCTCCATCCCCTGTCCGATCAGCTCGCCCCAGCTCGGCGTCGGCGCCGGCAGGCCGAAGCCGAGAAAGTCGAGCGCGACCAGCGAGCCGATGTTCGCGACGATGACGAACGGGGCGAACGAGACGACCGGGGTCAGCGCGTTCGGCAGGATGTGATTGAAGATGATCCCCGCGTCGGATACCCCGGCGGTCATCGCGGCGCCGACGTAGTCCTTGACCTTCTCGCGGTAGAACTCGCCGCGCACGTAGTAGGTGATGCCCATCCAGTTGAAGGCCGAAAGGATGACGACCAGCAGCCAGAACGACGGCTGCATCAACTGCGAATGCCCAGGCAGGTACACGGGCACCACCACGGAGCTGATGATGATGATCGTGTAGAGGAACGGCAGCGACGACCAGATCTCGATGCCGCGCTGTCCGAGCATGTCGAGCCTGCCGCCGAAGTAGCCGAGCATGGCGCCGATGGCGATACCGAGCCCTTCGCCGACCAGCGTTACCACAATCGCGAACGTCATCGAGATGTTGAAGCCGTAGGCGAGGCGGACCAGGACGTCGCGGCCGCGGTCGTCGGTCCCCATCAGGTGCGACCACGACGGCGAATTCGGCGGGCTGCCGGAGTCGTCGAGCAGCGCTTCGTTCGGGCCGAACGGATAGAGCGGCAACAGCACCCAGTTGCCCGCATCCTGCGCGGCGAACTGTTGCTTGATCTGGCGGTAGTCGGCTTCGCCGATCGCCTGCACGCCGAACTCGGTCGCGGCGTGGTACGACGAGATGGGGAAGAAGTAGCTGCCGTTGTAGTGCACCACCAGCGCCTTGTTGTTGGCGATGAGCGGCAGGGCGAACGAGAGCAGATACGCACCCATCACGAACAGGAACGAGTAGTAGCCCCGCTTCAGGCGCCGGAATTTCTTCAGGCGCTTCGTGAGAATCGACTCGGACTGGCTCATTGGAAGCGGATGCGCGGATCGACCAGCGCGTAGATGATGTCGGAGAGGATGTTGCCGACCAGCATCAGCAGGCTGCCGATGACGAGGATGCCGAGCGCCACCGGGTAATCGCGCTGCAGGATGGCGGTGTAGCCGAGGTAACCCATGCCGTCGATGTTGAAGACCCGTTCGATGAGGAACGAGCCGGCGAGAATCAGGCTGATGGCGTTTCCAAGTCCGGTGACGAGCGGAATGAGCGAGTTGCGGAGCGCATGCACGAAGATGACGCGCCGCTCACTGAGCCCCTTCGCGAACGCCGTCCGCACGTAGTCCTGGCCGAGATTCTCCATCAGCGAGTTCTTCGTGAGGATGGTTTCGGTGGCGAATGCACCGACCATGTAGCAGAACACCGGCAGCGCCATGTGATACAGCTGCCCGGTGATCTTGCCCCACGTGCTCAGGTACTCCCAGTTGTCGGGCCGGAAGCCGCCGAGCGGGAACAGCGCCCAGAAACTGCCGCCGCCGAACAGCACCAGCAGCGCGGTACCGAGCGCCCATCCCGGAACCGCGTAGCCGAGGAACACGAGGACGCTGGTGAAGAAGTCGAAGCGCGACCCGTGCCGCACCGCCTTCATCACGCCGAGCGGGATGCACACCAGGTAGCTGAGGACGAAGCCGGTCAGCCCCAGAAAGATCGAGATGGGGAAGCGCGACTTGATCACGTCCCACACCGGGTCCTGGTAGATGTAGGAGGTGCCGAGGTCGAGGTGCAGCACGTTCCACAGCCACTTGCCGTAGCGCACGTACACCGGCTTGTCGAAGCCGTAGTAGCGCCGGATCTCCTCGATCTGCTCCTCGGGCAGCGCGTTGCTGCCGCGGCCGCTGACCGAGATGCCGCCACCGCCGCCGCCCTCGGTCATCGCCGCCATCTGGTAGCGCATGATCTGCCGTTCGACCGGACCGCCCGGGACGAACTGCATCACCACGAAGACCGCCATCGTGATGCCGATGAAGGTCGGGATAATCAGGAGGAACCGGCGAATGAAGTACGCCGTCATTTCGCGGTGGCCGCCGCCTTCTCACGCTCGCCGTACTGCGGCCAGTAGCGCACTTCGGTGTCGCCGACCGGGAGCGTGGCCGAGTTGTCGCCCATGGCCTTGCGCAGCCCGGCCTCCTTCTCGGGGTCGATCCACCAGAGCGACGGAATGTCGCGGTAGTCGCCGACCCGCGTCAGGTAGCCGGGAGGCATCCCGAACTTGTTCCAGAAGGCGATGCGATGGAACGGCGCGTCCCAGCTGAGGAGGTAGTGGTACTGGCTGGCGACGATGCCGTCGACTTCCTGGATGAGCGCGACGCGCTTCTTCTGGTCGTACTCGACGTCGTACTGCTTCAGCAGTTCGTCGACCCGCGCGTTCTTGAAGCCGGTGATGTTGTTGTTGGAATTCTGGTCGGCGAGTTCAGAGCCGAACGAGGTTTCCGGATTCGGGAAGAGCAGCGCGCCCCAGGCCATGCTGACCATGCCGAAGTTGCGGTCCATCACCAGCTTGAACAGCGTTTCCGGCGTGACGAGCCGGAGGTTCAGCGCAATGCCGACCTTGCGCAGATCCTCCTGGTACACCGTCATCCAGGTCTCGTTCCCCTTGTTGCCGTAGAGCAGTTCGAGGGTGAGCGGTTGGCCGTTCTTCACGAGCCGGCCCTGCGCGTCGCGGTCCTTCCAGCCGGCCTCGGCGAGCAGCGCGAGCGCCTCCTGCTGGTTGTAGAGGTTCTTCGGGTTGTTCGGGTTCTCGTAGATGCCGCCCGCGTAGTAGGAATGCAGCGGCACGTATTCGTTGAAGAACAGCCGCTTGATCAGCTCGTCGCGATTCATCAGCAGCGTCAGCGCCTTGCGCACGCGAAGGTCGTCGAACGGCGCCTTACGGGTGTTGAAGGCGAGGCCGCCGAAGCCGCTCGGGGCATCGTTGAAGATCTTGCGTTTCTGGATGAGGCCGCGCTGGACGCGGTCGAAGTTCATCTCCTCGACCCACTCACGCGAGACATTCACGTAGTAGTCGTCGATGTCGCCCTTCTTGAACATCTCGAAGGCGAGCTTCTGGTCGCGGACGACGGTCTCGCGGATCTCGTTGAAGTTGTTCACGCCGACGTTGCGGCGGTACTTCTCGGCCCAGTAGTCGGTGCGGCGGCGAATCGAGACGCTCTTGCCCTTCTGGATATCGGCGTCCTCCACCTTGTAGGCGCCGGAGCCTGGCAGCAGCTTGAAGTTGTAGTCCTTGAGGTAGCCGGCGCCGTCGACGGTCTTCAGGACATGGGCCGGGAAGATCGACATGCCGGAGAAGTAGAGGAAATTGCGCCAGTTGAGCGCCTTGCTCTTCACCGAGACGATGTACTTGCTCTCGGCGACCGGCTTCTCGAACTTCCCGAACGTCATCTGGTTGCTCGGGTCCTGCAGCCCCTTGTCCATCCTGAACACCCAGCTCGCCACTACGTCCTCTGCCGTGACCGGTTGGCCGTCGGCCCAGCGGGCATTCGGGTTGATGCGGAAGCGGTAGGTGGTCTTGTCGGCGGAGACTTGCCAGTGAGTGGCGAGGACGGGGATGTAGTCGAGCGTGGTCGGATGAATCGTGAGCAGCGACTCGTAGACCATCGGCCCGATCATGTAGTTCAGGGCCGAGTTCGACTCCGGCCCTTCCATGCGAAGCGTGCCGGGGAAGTCGAGGACGTACTCCTTGAGGACGCCGCCCTTCACCGCGCGCGGATCGCCGATGAGGTCGAAGCTGGTATTGGTATCCCAGCCGTCACCGGTGAAGCCCTTGCCGCCCTGGTCGGCTGGGACCGAGGCGTCGGCCCCGGCGTCGGCGTCGACGAAAACCGGGTAGGCGTCCTTGTCGGTGGTGACCGGAGTGCTCGGCTGGGCTGCGGTGGTGGCCGGCGCCTGCTGCGCCGGCTGGCTGCCACCGCACGCGCTGGCGGCGAATGCGGCGACCACGGCCGTCAAAGTGAAAAGTGCACGTCGCACGGAAGTATTCCTTTCGGAAGAACGAGCTCGGGCAAACCCGACGGCTCAATCTTACGAGAAACCAAGGAAGGCCTGAACGTTGAAACGCGGGAGACACCTGGCGGGGAGGCCCCCGGCTCCTGACGCCAGGAGCCTGAAGTCTGAGCGCGTTTCAAAAGCTGATGTAGTGTCCGCCTTCAGGCGGACCAGACGGGGCCCGGCTGAAGCCGGGCACTACATTGTGAAGCGCACCCTCAGTTGGTAGCCGCGGGTTCGGCCACCACCGAGTGGGTCTGCCGGCCGATGCCCTCGATCGTGCAGACGGCGGTGTCGCCTGCGCGCATCCAGCGCGGCTCGGCCCGTTCGATGTTGGTGCCCGCCGGGCTGCCGCCCGAGATGATGTCGCCCGGGCTGAGCGTCAGGATGTTCGACGCGTAGTGCAGCAACTCGTGGATGTTGTGGTCCATCTTGCTCGTGTTCGAGTCCTGCATCACGTCGCCGTTCAGGGTGAACGTGTGGCGCGTGTTCATGGCGTTCGGGAGGAACTCCTTTGGCACGATGACCGGCCCGAGCGGCCCGAACGTGTCGTGATTCTTGCCAATCAGCCAGTCGGAGCCACCCATCTTCCTGTCGCCACGCCCGCCGCGGTCCGAGACGTCGATCTGGATGGTGTAGCCGAAGATATGGTCCGCGGCCTTGTCGAGCGACACGTACTTGGCGGTCTTGCCGATGACCACGTCGAACTCGCACTCGAAGTCGATGTTGGTGCGGCCACGCGGCATCACGATCGGATCGTTGGCGCCGATGACGACCGTGGGTGACTTCTGGAACAGGTAGGGGTTGTCCCGAGTATCGTCTCCCGTGCGTTCCCAGATGCCCGGTGCCGCCACGGCCTTCGACGCCGCTTCGGGGCGGGCGCCTGCTCGCTGCTGCTGCGCGGCGATCCCCGCGGTGTGCTCGGTGTAGTTGCCGCCTGCATTGAGGATGAGCGACGGCCGGACCGGAGGCAGCGCCTTCAGGCTGTCCAGCGCATAGACGAACGACGGCGCGCCATCCGCCGGGATGGCCTTCGCCAGTGCCACCAGCCGATCCCGCCAGCCGCCGTCGTACTTCACGATCAGCTCCGTGAGGTCGGCCGGGATCGCGAGCTTCGGCGCGGCGCTGTTGCTGCGCTCGAATGCGGCGTTGGCCTGCGCGATGTCGGCGACCTGCGCGTCGCGCAGCACGAGCCCGGTGAACGGCTTGCCGTCGAGCTCGAACGTGCCGAGCTTGTAGGGCACGACCGGACCTTCCTTCGCCGCAAGCGTGGCGCCGCCCGCGCCCTCGCCCGCCGCCGGTGCTGACTGGTTGCACGCGCTGACGCTGAGCGCCAGTGCCAGTGCCACGATCCCCCCACGAACGTACCTGCGATGCATGACGCCCCCTGCTCAATTACTGATTACTGATTG
>Ga0114974_10001179_pt1 | contig 20768 bp, 23 predicted proteins | sample S_130206_EF_Meta_FD_87318 | JGI IMG/M metagenome (GOLD analysis project Ga0114974, IMG submission 87318) | Freshwater microbial communities from Lake Simoncouche, Canada to study carbon cycling - S_130206_EF_MetaG | ecosystem: Environmental > Aquatic > Freshwater > Lake | place: Lake... | reverse complement strand
TATCGCTGACTGAATTCTTGGAAGCTGAAGCTACGATGTCTAAGGATCTGTCGTGCAATATCTCTTGTGGTTGTGATTTCAATACAGGCTGAGACCATTTCGAGTGGGCTCCAGTGCTGGTGTTTGACCAAGTATCTGATAAGTTTTTCTGATGTGTCTGTGTTGAGCTGATTGGAGGGATTGCTGACACGGGCGCAATACGCAATGAGTTCCTGTGCATCTGCGATGCCAAGATCTGCGAATTCCTCTGAGGGCTGACTATGGGACAGTAGTCGAACATTCATTTATGATTCCTTTAGTATTTTCATCAATTTCTCTTTTTCGAGAATATCTTTTTCCATTTCCATATATTGCTTACGCAGGTCTTTTAATTTGTCCCAGCGTTCTTCTAATTCTGGATTAGGATTAAGAATTCCCAACCTCTCTTCGATCTTTTCAATGGCTTCGCTTAGACTCTTGCCACCTATGGTAATATCTCCGCCTTCTTTAATTTTCATACCATCGGCATTGATTTCGACAGTAGAGTTAGTATTGGTTGTTCCTGTAGCCCAGGTATAACCAGTTCCTGAACTAATGGCATATCCGCCGTTGGGCACAGTGGTACTATACAGTCCAGTTCCTGTGGTAGTAATTGTTGACGGTATAGTTATTGATTCAACCCCATAAGTGCTTGGGGAGAGGGTAATGGTATCGGTGCCATAACTATTATATGAAGGTATAGCACCGTAACCACCAAGATCTAATTTAGAATCTTGATCGCTCATCTTAGGCCGCTTTGGCTTCTTTACGGGCGTTCTTTTCTGCTGTAATTTCATTGCGACGAGCTTTAACTGCTTTACCAACTTCTTGAAGAGCTTTGCGAGCACGAGTACCTGCGGCTGAGTTACCGGCTACGAACTTTGCATCTTCTGCAAGGAATGTTTCGAAGGCTTCTTTTAACTGATCTACTGTTGACATAATGTTTTCCTTATAGTTATGTTATTCTACTTATCGTAGTATTTGGTGTGGTCGGTAGGATTCGAACCTACAAAGGCTGTGTCTAAGACGGCGCCCTGTGCCCAGGCATCGTTTCCCAACGAGCCGGAGGTCTACCAAGTTCCACTGACGACCACATCTATATTATATAACCTTGTTTAACAGAACGCAACCGGTTAGTGGTTAAATATTAGCAGTTTATGATATCCAATTTTCAAACAATACCATTTGATCAAATCGTTCGTTTTGGTCAGCGCACAATGTTAAGCAGCCCATTATTTTCCGTAAGTTGGATATTGGGTCGTTTCTGTAACTATAACTGTAGTTACTGTTGGCCATATGCTCGCAGTGATAAACAAGATTATCAATCTTTGGAAGTCTACAAACAGGCCATCGATGAAATCAAAAGACAGGCCAATCAAAATGGTTTTAATCAATTTCATTGGTCGTTCAGTGGTGGTGAGCCCACTGCTTATAAACATCTACATGAACTGGTCAAGCATCTTGACGAAACCAAATCGTCCTATCAAAGTATACACATGACAACCAATTTGTCACCAGGTAGCAAATGGTGGAAAACTTGGTGCCATAATACAGAGATGTTACAACGCAGAAGTATAACAGCATCGTTCCATGATGAGTTTGCCAAGGAGCAAGAATTTGGTGACAAGTGTTTACAATTGATGTACGAACGTGTTCATGTAACTGTAAATCAGGTTATGGTGCCTGAAAAGTTTTATGAGCTGTATGAACGTATGAGTAGGCTACATGCTCGCGGAATTAATGTAACACTTAAACCTCAGAGTGATCCTACGGCCAGTCGTGTAGTGGACGGATATACTGAAGAGATGATACATTTATTACAAACAGGATTTCCTCAAACAGCGCAAGGTGAAGACGTTTACCAAATTGCATTGTATGACAGCAACGATACGGAATATTTGTTTGACCAAGCTGAACGATTTAACGCATTTGGTTTCAATAAATTTCAAGGTTGGTCTTGCAATAGTGGATATCAAAGTGTTATAATAAGAGGTAACGAAGTTAAACGAAGTTATAGCTGCCACGACCAGCCGCTCGGTACATTAGAGGACTTTGAATTATTTAAGAATCCGCAGCCGTGCATCACACCAAGTTGTGTGAGTTCAGCGGATAGTAAAATACCAAAATGCAAATAGATACAGAACACTTACATTACTGGATGCAGGCCATCCGTCAAAGTCCAGATCCCATGCGGACTATGGATGCTTTCTGGTCTGGTCAGCTTAAAAGTAAAGAATGGCTGATCAAAAATCTACGCAAGAATGTAAACACATTTGTCAGCATAGATATTCACGGAGGCTGGGTAGGTGTATTGGCCAGTATGCTGTTTCAAAGTGATATCTATATCAACAATATTCGTAGCATCGATATCGATCCGACTTGTGAATCGATTGCCACCATGATGAATAAGCAAGAAGAAATATCAGGCAAATTTAAAGCTGTGACTGCTGACATGTGCGCAATCCGCAGTGATGCTGACGTAGTGATTAATACCAGTTGTGAACATATCACACAAGATCAATACGACCTTTGGCTAAGCGGCATGCCTCATAACAGTCTATTAGTATTACAAAGTAACAACTATATTATAGATGAACACATTAGACCAGCAGACAGTTTAGAAAAATTTAAAGAACAATGTCATCTTGACAACATACTATGGGCTGGAGAACTAAACTTACCATTGTATACAAGATGGATGGTAATTGGCCGCCAATGAACCACGCATTATTCTTTTCATTAACAGGCAAACGATGGGAACGAGCCTTATGGCCACATCGTGTTGCTACATTCCTTCGAATGAACGATTGGGATGCAGAAGTTGTAGACTTTACAGCATTCTGGCAACTTGAAGAACTACAGGAATTCGTACGTTCAAGAACCGCAGACAACACAGTTATGTTCTGTTTTGGCACAGCGTTCTTGAATCCCTGGAGTCCATACTTAAATGAATTTATTTCATGGTTAAAGAAAGAGTATCCCAGTATACCCGTTGTGGTCGGCGGCAATAATGCATTGGTTACTCCTGCCGAGAATGTCGATTATTGGGTAGACAGTTATGGAGAGAATGCTATATTAGCCTTATGCCAGCATCTTATTGGTACACTGGGAGCACCGTTACTAACTGATTCTGCTTTCTTTGGTAGTAAAAAAGTTATTAGAGGACTACACCATTATCCAAGTGCGCCATTAGATACATATATTGTAGATTATGAAGCTCGTGATTTTATGACGCCTTATGATTGTCCACAGATTGAAACTGCTCGTGGTTGTATGTTTGAATGTAGTTACTGTAACTTTCCTATCATAGGACAGGCCAAAGACGTTAGCGTGAGCAAAGAAGAATTTAAACGTCAAATGCAAACAGGTTACGAAAAGTGGGGCATTAAGAACTGGCGTGTAATGGATGAAACCTTTAATGATCGTCCAGAAAAATTACAAAAGTATGCTGAAGCAGTTGATGAGTTGGGATACAATCCTTGGATATGCGGATTTGCTCGTGGCGATTTAGTTGTTAAACATCGTGAGCACTGGGACACTTATATTAGATTAGGGTTTCTTGGACACTCAATGGGCATTGAAACATTTAATCGCGAAGCCGGTCGTCTGGTACGCAAGGGCATGGACCCAGATAAAATTAAAACAGGTCTTTTAGATTTTCAATCATACACAGACATTCATGCGCCAAAACGTTATAGAGCAAATATACAGATGATCTGTGGTATACCTGGAGAAACTGAAGAGTCATGGAACGAATCCTTGACTTGGTTAAACACCTACTGGACCAGACAAAGTGCATCTGCGCATATTTTAGAAATAGGTGACTACGATGAAACATTGACTAATCAAAGTAGATTCACAAAAGAATTAGTAGACAACGGCCTGATCAAACTTGATGCCAGGCAGAACCCAGGATATGATGTTTTTAAAGATGCAAACAAGGATGTAGTGTTTCAATCTACTACACCGCGTGGTGGTGGGGTAGGCAGTACAAGAAATGATATTGTTATTTGGCAACATAATACCATGAATTGGTATCAGGCCGAGGCCCTTGTGAAAGATTTTTATTCAGACAATGGTTTCAAAGGACTACGAGGATGCAATCCGTTTTTAACTGACAGATTATTTTTGTATCACGAAACTAATCGTTATGAAGATGTATATGATAAACGAATATCTGATGTAGATACAGCTGATCAAAGATTTAAAGATCACATAAAAAATTATATTAATAAAAAATTAAATGTTTAAATTCGATCAATTAGAAATTGTACAGGTGGAGATCACTAACAGATGTCAAGCCAGCTGTCCTATGTGTCCTCGAAACATACACGGTGGATTGGAAAACCCACTGTTGCCTATTAATGATTGGAGTTTAGATGACTTTACTAATATTTTTACAGTTGAAGTTTTAAATCAAATTAGACAACTTAGTTTCTGTGGAGACTTTGGCGACCCTATACTCAATAATGATCTAATCCAAATGTGTCAATATGTAAAAGATCATGCTCCTAATCTTGAAGTTTTAGTACATACCAATGGCAGTGCAAGAACATCAGCATGGTGGAAGAATCTTGCCAATGCTCTGCCAATAAATCATAGAGTGATATTTGCATTGGATGGATTAGAAGATACGCATCACATATATCGAATTGGCACTAACTTTAATAAAATAATAGACAATGCTCGTGATTTTATTCATGCCGGGGGAATTGCCGAATGGGTGTTTATCAAATTTAAACACAACGAACATCAGGTATCTGCTGCTGAAATAATGGCCAATGAAATTGGTTTTAAAATATTCACTGTAAAAAACAGTAAAAGATTTAGTCGTCCATTTCCTGTGGTAGATAATCAAGGAAAGTTTTTGTACAATATTGAACAGACTACAGACAGCATAGTTAAGTTTGTCAGCAAAGACGATGTTAGTGGTCACCGGAATTGGCCCAAGGCTGATGAAATACACTGTCAATCTCAGCAGGATAAAGAACTGTATATCGATGCTCATTATCTGTTAAGTCCCTGTTGTATGGTAGGTGCATTTATGTACACCAACTATGATGCTAACTTATTAAAACAGTATAATCTGTATGAAGAAGATTCAATCATCGACGAGGGTGCAAAAGTACAGTCTCAGGTCTTGTCGTTTCCAAAACTCAATGTTTTAGAAACAGGTTTAAAAACTATTGTTGAATCTGAGCAATGGCAAACTATGTGGCAGAAAAAATGGCAAGAACGTTCCAGTTCTACCTGTATAATAATGTGCGGACCCTATAGTCCTTACATAAGTATCAATGAACAGAAAATTAAAATTGTAGAGACAAATGTTTAAATTTAACGAAATACGACAAGTACATTTAGAAATATCTAACAACTGCCAGGCCAGCTGCCCTATGTGCAGTCGAAATATTGACAGTGGTAAAGATAACCCTTTGATTAAAATCAACGATTGGACGTTTGATGATTTTAAAACTATCATGTACCCAGAATTTCTAAAACAACTACACAGTTTTTATTTCTGCGGAACATTCGGTGATCCGATGTTGAATAACGATCTGATTAAAATGTGCGCCTATGCGAAAGTCACATCGCCGACAGTTCATGTGGCAATACATACTAATGGTGGGGCTCGTACTACTGATTGGTGGAAGAAATTAGCCCATGCCTTGCCAGCGGATCATATTGTGGTATTTGCCTTAGATGGTTTAGCAGATACACATCACCTATATCGAGTAGGCACTAAGTTTGAGACAGTAATTAAAAATGCTCAGGCCTTTATGGAAGCCGGTGGTAACGCCGAATGGTGTTACATTAAATTCAAACATAACGAACATCAAGTTGAAGCTGCAAGACAGATGTCAGAAGAGTTAGGATTTACAAGATTCACATTAAAAAACAGCAGCAGATTTATCATAGAGCCAAGACAGGCTGTCGTAGACAGAAGTGGGAACCTAACACACTATGTTGAACCAGCAACTGATACTCCGTTAAAATTTATTGATAGGAAAGTCATACAGGCTTATAAAGAAATTCTTGCAGATTCTACTATACACTGTAAAGCACAACATGAAAATGAAGTTTACATCGATGCCTATAAAGACTTCTATCCATGTTGCTGGATGGCAAATATACCGTACACTGTTATCAGCGATGATGAAGCTGCCGGTGTGCGTAATGAAATGAAACGGCAGCACGATGATATGAGTAGTCGATTAGGCACAGTTAATCTAATAGAAAGACCACTACAGGATATCATCGATTCAGAAGCATTTCAAACCATGTGGGATGATTATTGGCATAAAGAAAAGATGATTGTCTGCGCCAGAAGTTGTGGTGTCGGCCCTACTAATAACTTTGCCAAATTCAAGGATCAGGAAGTTAAATGAAAATATTTTGGTTACAACCAGAAGATACTCGCATAGGTGCAGGGCAGCGTCTTATTGAAAAACTCACAGGCAGTTATAGTTTCTGTGCATTGCCGTGGATACACATGGCCACAAGACCGAACGGTGATGCAAGACTATGTTGTGTAACCAATGCCAGCGGAGCCCACACTGGCGATCATACTGTAGGCCTGGTTAAAAAAGAAGATGGTGTACCTGCTAACTTTGGCAAGGATACTCCACTAAGTGCATTTAACAATGAGTACATGCGTGATGTGCGTAAGACCATGCTGGAAGGTAAAATACCGGCCAGCTGTACAAAATGTTTTGAAGAAGAAAGCAACGGGATTGTAAGTAAACGTCTGTGGGAAATGTACGAATGGAATAGAGACGGTCTTGATTTTGCCCAGCTGATTGCAGATACTACAGTAGACGGAGTTGTACCGCCAGTTATACGATATTTAGATCTTCGTCTTGGACATACCTGTAACTTAAAATGTGTAATGTGCAGCCCACACGACAGCAGCCGCTGGGTGCAGGATCATTCTAAGATAATCAATATGACTACCAGTCCAATCGTATTAAAACAAATTGATTGGAAAGCAGAAGATTTTAATAATACATGGTATGAAAAACCAGAGTTCTGGGATGATGTGTTTGATCAGATTCCAAACATTACACAGTTATATTTTGCAGGTGGCGAGCCATTGATGATCAAAGAACATCGTAGGTTCTTAGATGAAATTATTCGTCGTGGGTATGCCAAGCAGATTAGCCTGCGTTATAATTCTAACGGCATTTACATCAATCAAGAGATCATTGACATCTGGGCTCAGTTTAAACAGGTAAGATTTGCATTCAGTATTGATGCAGTTCATCTGCGTAATGGTTATATTAGATATCCAACGGATTGGCAAGACATCTTAGCCAGTTTGCGTTTAATGGATAATGCTCCTGACAACGTACATTGTGCAATTGCCTGTGCGGTACAGGTATTAAATGTTAAACATATTGTCGATTTTGCCAAATGGAAACTATCTCAAAACTTTAAAAAGATCAATAAATTTAAATTAGATGATTATGAAACTGGTGGGGGCATTATTAATCTACATTTATTGTATATCCCTACTTTTCTGAGTGCCAGGATACTTCCGCAAAAAGATAAAGATGAAATTCGTCAACAGTTTGCTGAATTCAAACAATGGTTGTGGGATAATTATACACAAGATGATAACTTCTGGCATCACAATCCCTATGGCTGGAAACGTTGGGAAGGCATTTTAAAATTTATTGATGCAGAAGATCACAGTCATATGTTACCAGACTTTAAAGAGTACATTGACAATTTAGATAAGATTCGAAAACTTGACGCCAAAAAAATATTTCCAGAATTGGCACACATACTATGAAAAAAATTCCTATTAAGATTATATCAACACAAGAACCGGATATCCTACATGTACGGTTCATTCCTACTGACGTTTGTAATTTCAGCTGTTCTTATTGTTTCGAGGGTTCCGGAAATGTAAACAAATTTAGATATCCAAAAAACGTTGATACAGTTATTAAAAATTTTCGTATATTGTTTGATGCCTATACTAAGAATCTTAATAAAACAAAATTTAACTTGATGCTGACAGGTGGCGGTGAGCCCACTATATGGCCTCATATTGAAAAATTCTGTAAAGAAATTAAAGAACAACACGATGTTCGCATAACAGTTATTACCAATGGATCTCGTACACTCAACTGGTGGAATGAGAATTCAGCATACTTTGATGCAGTAACCTTAAGCGGACATCATGAGTTTACAGATATCGATCATTATGTTGCTGTTGCTGATCAACTACACAGCAATGGAGTTAAGGTTAACGGATTAATGTTAATGGATGCACAGCACTGGGACAAATGTATTTCTTTTGTTGAAAAAATGAAACAGAGTCGGCATCCTTGGTATATTCAAACTAAGGAAATTGTAGACAGCCCAGGTAGAGGTATGGATGCCTACAATGAAGAACAGATGGCCTATGTAAATGCCAGCTTAAAACGTGTACCTGATTCAGATTGGATTATTAAAAACTTTGGCGATATCCGCACACATGAAAGCGTAGTAATGTTCGATGACAATTCAGCATATCCTGCCAGAGCACATTCGATCATTGTCAACCGATGGAACAGTTTCAGAGGTTGGAAATGTAATGTTGCTTTAGAGACCTTGTTAATAAATCCAGATGGTTCAGCAACAGGGTCCTGCCAAGAATCTGTTTTTGGTGATTATGTACCTAATGTATTCTCAGAAACATTTGAACAAGATTTTGCTCCAATGATCGATTTTAAACCAATCATCTGTCCACGTGAAACCTGTAACTGCCAACCAGAAACTCACGTTACTAAATCTTTATCTTAGTTAACGGAATATCAGCAGCACAAGTACAGTTGTCACGAGTGCAGATAATCGGCTCAGCCGGCACAGTAAATGTACCGGTATAGATATTGCCTAAACTGCCACCAACACGGCAGGTAGCACGATGAACTTCTCCGTCCCAATTAATCATTAGGCTTTCTAATCCTGCATTACATTGCCAATCTTTGAATTGGTTCAAATGATTTTTAATAACGTCATTGGCATGAATAATTTTTTCTTCGTCAATCCTACAGTTAGGTTTAACAGTAGCATCATGATCTAATATCCATTGTAGATCTTTTCCGTCATACTTTAAGTCGTCAAATATGTTGTGATCACCTTCAGTCCATCGTATTCTACGAATGGCATATTTGATTCCGATCTCATTGAACTTTTTAACAACAACTTTTACATGATGCATATAATTATGATGCGCCATTATATTAACAAAAAAGTCTCGTTCTGTACTGTCGTAGAATTTTAAAATAGTATCAAATATTCGAGTCCAGTCTTGTTCAAAGTGTAGACTAAACACAAGATGATTAAAGAACATTTCATTGTTGAGATACCACTGATATCCCCTGGTGCCATTAGTTGTTAAATTAATCCAGAAAATATTTTTACGTTTAAAATATTCTAATAGATCTTCGATGTCTGGGTGTACACAAGGTTCTCCACCGGTTAGACTGATGCGTAAAGGTTTACCTAATTTGCATAATTTATCTACAGTCTTTTCAAGAATATTGATGTCTGTGTGTGGGCTGAAATTGTCATGTATTTCTGCTGGACAATAACTGCAATCATAGTTACAGCGTTTGCCAAGATTCCATTCAACTTTAATTTGATCCTGGTGTGGCCATACTGATGTAATTTTATACATAGTCTCTAAACTCCGGTGTTACGTTCTCAAAAGATTGTTCACGAGTTTTATCTAACCTATGATTAAATTCTACACAACCTGGCCATAAATGACTTTCGTCTTTGGCGCTTAAGAAGTTAATAACACCTTGTATCTGTCCTATGGTGAGATCAAGCAGTATTGGATTTTCTTTAACATACTTATATGTAGGTACTTTTGTTTTCGCCACTTCTAATCTTTCAATTGCCAACTCTTTCAGATCAAGTGGCAGCACCTGTGCTGATAACACATTTGGATATTTGACCATATTAGTATAGAATACGATTCCTAAATCATTTAAGAAGTATTCAATCATTTTATCTAAGATCAACACATTGCTGACCTGTACCGCAACAGCACCGACAATACGACTGATGTTAGAGATTGTTTGTATTTGTTTAATGTTGTTTATTAATTCAGACCAAGAAGCATTGCCTCTAACGTATTCATAACTTTTCCCTAACCCATCTATGCTTACATTAACCGCAACTGATTTAAATTTAGGCCAGTATTCCCAAACTGTGCGATTGCTTTTGCCTAACATGGTTAAGTTAGTGGCGTATTTGATTTCAATAGCATTACCATAAGGTGCCAGCATGTCGAGTATACGATAGTGTTGTGGATCCATTAACGGCTCGCCGCCTGCAAACTCTACACGCCTAAAGTGTGGCAAGTTTTTTTCTAAACTGGCCCACCAATTAGGATTGTCTTCAAATTTGTCTAATAATGGTTTTTGTTCTAAGTTATGTTCTTCAACTAAATTGAATATAACCTGTCCTTCACCTTTGTAAAATTCTTTTACTGCTGTCCAATCATTCCAACTGGTACTGTCACCTGGATGACACATACGACATTTAAGGTTACACAAATTGTTTAATTTTAGTTCCATTGTAGGGATTTCAAACGGCATTGTGTAATCGTCTTTTAAACTGTCTAATGCGTTAGGGTATAAGTTGATACGTGCTTCAGGAATTACACCGCTTATATGACGTTGTCGCAAGGATTCGACGCCTTGATCCTCCAGCCTAAAGCAGGGTTCGCATTCTGGAGGACGTATGTCAGTAAGCACTGACTTACGTATGCGTTTCATATTATCGTTATTCCAGATTTCCTCTAAGGTATTATCTTGTATATTGCCAATAGGATGGCTGCGACAACATACCTGTATGGCTCCGTCTTCACGAGTTGCTAACCCTGTAAAGGGATGCATACAAAATGTTTTACTTTGTTTGTTCAATGGCCCACTCTCTTTCTTTACACCAGAAGCACTCGCCACATGTCGGTACATATTGCCCTGATTTATAATTTGTATAATCGATATCTTTAAACTCGCCTTCACAACTACGAGTAATTTCAAACAAGTCCATGATGTCAAGTCTCTTATACTCGCCCAGTACCCATGACTTGTCAACAAATCTAAATGGATGACTGACTACCTTACCCATGTGTATCATGTATTCAAGGTGTTTGTTTTCTTCGCTCGGTTCAATGTCACGCTCTCGCATGCCATTAAATGCTGCTAATTTTGGATTGCGAGTAACTGCGTTAAAGTATGCATCTACGGTATTCTTATGGCAGATAAATTCTGCATAAGCTCGTTGCTGTATGTTGTCACCACTGACCTTTTTACCATACTCGTCTGTTAGATTAGGGCCTATGTTTCCATACTCGATGTCGGGTGCAATAAATCCAGTGTGGCGAACAAATTTAGTATGGTAGAATCTTTGAAACAACCAATTATAAACTTTATCTGCATCGTGTTGTTGCCAAGGGCGGGTCTTCCACATACGTACATGATTGATAATATGTACAGTGATGTCCTGCTCTTTAGCAAGATCACATATAAGGTAGGCCAGCAAGGCACTGTCCGCACCACCGCTAACGCTAATGGCTATATTCTTCCAATTTTTATCAAATGGAATATTAACCTTTTGCATTTTCTAAATACCTTATAAGCGGACTAACACCAACTGGTTGATTATTCCTAAGAGCCAGGTGTATGCTGCGTGTAGGAGTTAGTTCAAAATCTCTACAGACTTTGTAATAACTCTCCCCGTGTGTGAACCAAAGATAGTCTGCTGGCAAAGTACGAACAAAATGTAATCCAATCATTGCCGGTGCACGTAGGTTCATATGAAAGTCATTCATTATTGTAATACTATCCGATTTGGTATCCTTAGTCCAACGTAGGCCTATCCGGTTCCACCCGAGACCAAGACCTTTGCTAAGGCTGATGCCAACGGATCTAATAGCATCATGACTAAAGTCAAAAGTGATGTCACGGCAACAACTAATCCAAGCACCGTCAATATGTACGGCAATTTTTTTAACCAAGCATTCATTGAGTATTTCCTCCATGTCTTGATGTGGTGCCCCTACCTTTGGAAACCGCATGGCAATAATTAATGGAATATCGGGTATTAGACTTCCCACATCTTTGAAGTACGCATACCCAAGTCTTTGATGATATCTGTAATCATCGTGTAACACCTGTACGGGCCCTTGCATATATAGATTGTCTATAAATTGCGTACAGCCAATAATGATATCTTTTCTTACAAAACTATCTAATCCTGTAAACGTATTAAATGGCGAACTTAAAAGCCATTGTTCAGTTTCATGTTTAAAATTCTCATAGACTTGATCGGTAATATCTCGATCAATTTTCCCATTTAGAACATCTTGTTGTAACTGTTCAATTTTTTGATCTGCCAGAGGTTGTGGCCTCTCAACTTCGAGCCATTTTAGGTCGTAAGATTCTGCAATGGGATTTCTATTCACGTTATATTTACTCTATAATAGTAGCATATAAATATTTCATGTTAACTAAATTAGATTATACAGTATTGCCCAATTTAATACAAGAGGTATTACAACAATTGCCAGACGATTTTAAACTGGCAATTAACAAACCTACAGGTAGATTTTTTTATGATGCTTGGGAAATTAAAGACGAATTTAAAGACTCTGCATTAGACAGAATTCTAAAGACATTATCAGAGCCGATCGGCGAAGCAAGACTTATTAATCTCCTTCCTGGCCAATGCTATCAAAGTCACTCAGATCTCGACGATCGTTATCACTTAAATCTGTCAGGAGATGATTGTTTTTTAATTGACATTGACAGCAGATCGTTACACGAACTTGTTAGGGATGGACACTGGTACATTATGAATGCCGGTCCTCGACACAGTGCTGCAAATTTTGAACAGGTATGTAGAACCCAGTTAGTGGTAAGAAAGCTGTTAACATTGAACGAATTAGTAAACCCTGTTAAAATAAAATTAACAGCAGTAAGGCTGGATAACAATGACGCAAGATTTTTCTTTGATCAATCTATTAGCGTATGGTTAAATCAAGCAACTAAAAATGGTCTTATTACAGATTTCAATTATACTCCGGCAGCAGTAACATTTACAATTGAGAGAGTTGCCATTGATGATTTGAAAACTATTTTGTACCCTGAATTTGAAATGGAGATCCTATGATCAATACTGCTGGATGGGATTACTATCTCAAACAAGATCCTGTAGATAAAATTAGATGCGCCAGTAATTTGTTGTATACTCCGTTGGTAAATCCCGAAGGCACTATTATGTGTATGCACTACGACGAAACCAGCGAGTATCAAAAAGAAAATACACGGCTTACAAAAGAATTAGTAGATTTCTTTTTTGCTCGTGAAGTACAGCATATTAAGCTATTTCAGGAATATCCGTGGGCTCCAAAGATTTTAGATATCGACTTAGAAAATAGAAAAGTTTTTATAGAGTGGAATAAAGAAACACTCAATGATATTGTCTATACTGATGGTCGAGATCTCAACCAAGAATGTCCTACATGGAAAGATCAGTTATTTGCTATTTTAAAAGACATTGTTGATTCTGGACATTATAAAATGGCATTGTATCCTCATTGCTTTTTTATCGATAATAACGGTAAGTTAAAAACCTTTGATTTTTATTCTTGCATATCGCACGAAGAACGTTACCTCGAAAAATCTAAGATTGAAGGAATGTTAGGACAAGGATCAAGAACACGATTTGATGAAGTTACTGATAACGGCCTAATAGATTTTGAAATGTTTTTTAAAAGAACACTATCAACTCACGTTAAATGGCCAGAAGATCCATTTCCAGAATTTTATAAGAGGTTGTTCAATGATTAATTGGGATGATATTATTGCTGACTTGCTGACCAAGGATGGTAATCCGATTACTACTGATCCCGATATATGGCACTTAGATACGCCCGGGTATGACGAAATTTATAACGCTTGGAAGGCTGCAAATTTTAATCTTGCAACAATAAAATGGATCAACTATTATCCAGGAAAACATTTTTCAAAAGACATTGTTGAAGAAGTTGCTCAACAGTTAGGACTTAAAGGAATACATAGATCGTGGATTAGTAGGATTGATCCTGGATATATGGCGCCCTGGCATTGGGACGTTGACGAGAACGAACAAGAGTATCTTGCACACGGGCCGATCATTCGATATACAGTTATCATTAAAGAATTTGCACACGGACATATTTTTATAATTGGCGACAAATATTTTTATAATTTGTATAAAGGCAAATCGATATGTTGGGACAACTATCGAGAATGGCACAGTGGTATTAATGCAGGCATGGAGCCTAATTGGCTACTGCATATTGTAGGTTACAATTAATCGTACATTGTAATCTGCAGAGTGTATCTTGTAGTATACCCTATGTTAGCAGGACCGTGTACTGTCATCGGATCACTCCATTCAAACACATCACCGGCTTTATAATTTGCAGCGACCTTGTCATCGTAGACAAATATGTGTCCTGGTTCCCAATCTTGCAAGAACATTGTATAGCGCACCGGATTACTAACTTCGGTTAATTGCGGATCTATATGCATGGCCTGGAATTCTCCAGGATACAACATAACGAACCACCAGTTTATGTCAGTTCGCTTTTCAGGTAAGTCTGGCAACTCCCATTTGAAGTCCTGCATTTCTTTAGATTTAGGATTCATCTGATGAAAGAAATGTTTATTATCTGAGTATCCAGGACGAGCCATTTCTTTAAATTTTTCTAACGTAGGATTGCCTGTCCATCTATCTGGTTGCCATACTGGAGTGCGATCACCCTGACAGGCAGTAAGATGTTCCATAATTTTCTGTTCATCGATCCAAGATTTAAAGTTGCCTATGTATTTCATTAATATGTCTCTATGTGGTCAATGCCTAACTGTTTACGAAACTCTTCAGTAAACTTACCATCAATACGTAGACTGTAACTCTGTTCCATAATACGTTCGCCACCGTGCCAGTCAACATCGTTCCACCAGGCAGCACGACAGTTTAAGTATGTCTTATCTTTAGTTTCTGGATCCCAAAGGTACATGGCTTTCTTTGTGTTAGGTCGAACGTGTATAAATTCATTGCGATGTGGCTTAACTATATCAACACCGTTATTAGCATCTAAGTCTCGATGTTCAAATGGAATACCGTCCGCTTCACAGTGAAAGAATATAACACGACCGATGTCTTCAAATACTGTACCTACAAGACTTTCGACCCACTTGACTACTGTAGGAAAGTATTCTGCCTCTGGTGTTAGTTTGCGTGGTGCTGTTCTATCATCCCATGAACCTTCTTCCCATAGGTAGTAGTAAATGTAAGGATCATATGCACCCATAGCCATCTTTAGATAACGAGTAAACTTATTACGCTGTTGAAAGTTTTTAAAATCTGTAGGCATTAATTTTATGCCAGCTTGATATATAGGATCATCTTTAGGCAATGACATAAATTCATCCATGGACTGATAGATAGGCTTCCAACTAAGTTTGTAGCTCATATCATCAAATGTAAACCCAGGCTTCATCCATGTGCCTTCTTTAGCATATTCGCGAGCCAGAGCAAACCCTGTTAGAATTTCTGGTTGCATCTTTTCAAATGCTACCATATCTACATATTGTTCCATATTATAATATGGTTTATTGTTTATTCCGTGTATCATATTTTCTCTGATATTTTTCAGGCACTGTATCGTACAGTGGCAGATTTTTATTTACTGCTCCGTCACGTAGTATAACTTGGTGTACTAACGGACTCACTGGTTTTCCAGGAATCATATCTGCCCAAGATTCAGTTTGTTCTTCTTCAAGGTCAATAGTACGTACATCAGGCCACTGTATAATTTTAACTAATATTCCATTAATTCGCAATGGGTAATGTACTCTAATGCCGTATTCTGGATCGTATTCATGAGCCCAGCCTTTACGATCACAGATGTCTATTACCATTTGTAGTAGTTGAGATAGATAAACCTTTTCTTCCCCTGGGTGCCGGCCAATGTCAGTACCGACTCTAATACGATACTGATTACAGATCCTATTGCCAAATTCTTGTATTTCTTCTAAACAGTATTCTAACTGATCTATAGTTTCAAGTGTGTAACTGACATTCTTAATTTTCATGCCTAATTCCAAACAATTTTCAATTCCCTCAATCTGTTTCTTTCTAACAGTTGCGCCTTGATAGTCGGGATGATTTAATCCTATGGTCCATAATACTGTAGGCATATTTGCAAATTGTTTAGCATACTCATAATCAGACAGGTATACACCATTTGTTAAAATCATAATTGCACGTGGCTTGCCTGGCAAAGATTGTATAGCCTTGCATAGTTCTGGAAGATCTTTTCTAACAGTTGGTTCTGCGCCCATTAAGGCAACAGCATATCCGTCATCTTCCCAAGATCTAACTATGTCAAGAATATATTCTATAGAAGGATCTTTACTCATGTTATCTGGAATTTGATAACAGTGAGGGCAATTTAAATTACATCGATTGGTAATGTCTAAACAATAGGTTGTATTTTCAGGTATTGGATATTTGTAATTAATGTAAAAATCAGCATCAGGCTCTACAAGATACTCTTTGTAACCATGCCACTTACAACTTTTACCTAACCAGATGGCGTCATCTCTTTCGAAACGAATTGCAGGTACATGCCTATAACAATGTTCGCATATTGATACTGTGTCTGCTAATTTTTTCATATGTCTTGTCGTTGATACTTTTCCGGTATAGTATCAAACAACGGTAGTCCTTTGTTGATTGCTTGATCACGTAGTATAACCTGATGAAGCAGTGTTGACATAGGCTTGCCTGGAACAATGTTAGCCCACGACTCGCTTTGTACTTCTTCAAGGTCGATAGTTTTAACATCACACCATTTAATAAATTTATGTTCTGCACCGTTAATATCCGCAGCGTAGTGTGTTCTGTTGCCACCTATTGCGTCTGGAATATATGACCAGCCTTTTTCTTTACAAACTGATTCAGCAGCCCTAACCAGTTCTGATAGATATAATTCACTATCTTCAGTTTCCTCAGGTACACGGCCGATATTCACTCCGACCTGTATTCGTGCATTATGACATACATCTCTACGATGAAATTCTTGTACTTCTTCTAATACATCAGTTAACTGATCTAAGTTACCCAATGTGTAGGTTAGGGTCTTAACCTCCAGGCCAAGTTTGATGCAGTTTTCCAGGCCTTCCATTTGCTTCACTCTAATTGGTCCACCATTATAGTCTGGATGATTAAGGCCAAAGGTCCATTTAAGTCTTGGTATACCTTCGAAGCGTTTTACATAATCCCACTTGGCCAAATACACACCATTGGTTACTACAATTATGGTCCTTGGCTTTCCCGGCAATGCCTGTATGGCTAATATTAAATCTGCAAGGTCCTTACGTACGGTCGGCTCTGCGCCCACGAGGCTAACTGGCAGGCCATCGTCTGGCCACGACTGTACCTGCATCAACAGATAATCAATATCTGGATCTTTGCTGTTGTTGTCTGGAATTTGATAGCAATGTGGGCAATCTAAATTACAGCGATTAGTAATGTCCAACCAATAGGAACTTGGAGTTCTTTTTTGATATTGTTGACTGTAATAAAATTCTGCATCAATATCTAATACAGCTTCTTGATATCCATGTTTCGGACAGACTTTGCCTAACCACATTGATCCATCTTTTTCAAACCGTTCTGCTGGAACATGTCGATAGCAAGTTTCACACAGAGATACAGTTTGGTTGGTCATTATAGTCCTATATTATTTTTGGTACTCGATATTTATTGATAAATTATATGTACATTATGAAATACGAATACTACTACAATCAAGTTCCTGGACAAGAACCCTGGCGTAACAATTTAATCTACACCAGTCTAATTTCTGAAGATAAAAAAACTTTGGTCCAATGGTACCACAATGACAGTGAATACCATAAAGGTCAAAATGAAGTGGTAGATCAACGTCTAATGAATGACAAATGGGCAAGAGAACTCTGTTGGTTAAATCATATGGCAACGTGGGCTCCAGAATGTATTCCAAAAATATTAAAAATAGATTTGATTGAAAAGAAAATTTATTTGGAAATAGACGGCCCAGATTTTTGGCAACGCAGTCTCGATGGTAATTGTAGTTTTGATGATATACTGCCAGACTGGCAACACCAGATGTTGACCATTATACAAAAGCATCACGAATTAGGACTGTACAAATATTCAATGCACCCCAGCAGTTATTTTGTTGTAGATGGTAAACTAAAAAGCATCAATTATTTCTTTACCTACAGCAAGGATGAAGGGCCAATTAGTATTACTGATCACTTAAGCCATATACACACCAATAGACAGCAACAGATGAAACAGCACACTGACAAGTTAGGAATTAGTTGGACTGATCCTCAGCCGCTGGCATTACTTGAACAACTATGTTGGGATAGTTTTAGTAACATGTACCCAGCAGACTTTATTGAAAAAGCAAAATGTATAAAATAATTCCATGGACTCCTGAGTTGGATCTTACTGCATTCTATGAATCGGCAGCCGCACGAGGTTTTGAAAACAACGCCAGTCAGCGAATGTTGGTTGACTGTTTTAATAATGAACGTGAAAAACAAGTGTGGATTTTATACTATAATGATGTTGCTGTGGGATCAGTAGCAGCTCACAGTTTTGATAATGTCATGGGTGAGGATAGTTATAGAATTGCTGCTCGTACCTGTGTGTTTAGTGATATGTTACCACACCGCAGTTTAAGAACACGTAATGAAATCGTAACACATCAACACGTGACCAGTCAGTTTTTAATTCCTGCCTGTATAGAATGGACTCCGCCTTGGGCTAATTTGTATATTACTACTAACGAAAATGATGCAGGTACACAGAGATTGGTACATAATATATTTGCACCTGCAATGGAAAGTACTGGACAGATGAAACGTATTAAGGATGTAGAATATCGCGGGACACAACAAACAGTATGGCAGTTGTTCCCTAATAAATTTTTAGAAGAATTAGGAAAATATCCAAGATGGTAACAAAGTTTAAAACTGATAAAGAAAAATCTATCATATGCTGTATAGTTGACAATTTAGATCTGTGTCACAGTGTATGGGCAAAAGATATCAATATCAATTTAACTGATTACATGGTACATAGATTTGCTGTAAAACAATTTGATGTGTACGTAGGAAAAGATGAAAATGAGTTGTTGCGACAAGCGGCCATTAACGGATATGCCCACGCTGTGATTGTTGCCAGTGGTACAAGTTTAGGGCTATCGGATAGATTATTTCCAGCGATAGAACAAAAATGTACAGAAGATTTTTTCATTGCAGGACATATATTAGATAGAAGCACACATTCCTATTTTAAGAATGCCTGCTTTGAATTACATCATCAATTTTATATCGTCAACTTAGCACAGTATGAACAGTTAGGATTTCCTGATGTAGGTGCCGAAGCAAACGAATCATACAGTCAACTTGCACCTATACGCAGTGATGAGTTTCAACACGGCGATCACGAAATTCCAGTATGGATCAAATCAGGTACTGAAGTTAAAACCTATGATACAAAATTACACGGCTGGAATATTTTAAAAATAGCCTTTGAAAATAATAAAACATTAATAGATCTCGGTGAAGGAATTCGCGACAGTAAAAAATACATTTATTATGAACACGATCATGTGTTTACAAGAATGTATTCAGAAATTAAACAGAATCAATTTTTCTGCGATAACTTTTTTGCAGGTTGGAATTCAGATCCACTTAGAGAATCTATAGAATTTAACGGACCAGTAGAACAGTATGCAACAGTCGGTATTGGCTTTAACTGGATTCGTAATTTACAATTGATTGGATTTACCAAAGATACTAAAGTTATCTTTACTGACATTAATTATAATTGTTTAATGTTTATGAAAGAAATGGTTACCAATTGGGACGGTAAAAACTATGCTGAATTCTATAAACAGCACATGCCTATAGTACCTAATGGACCAATTACAATTTCAGAATCATACTTTGACCAAATTAATGAACAATGGAAAATGTTTCTTTCTGTATTTGATGACTGGAACACAGTATGGTCGCAGATTAAACAACTAAACTACGAATATATTCCTATAGACTACACAGCCGCACATAATTTTGATTGGCTGCAACCTGGCAAAAAAACTCTATTGAATCTCAGCGACCTTTTTAATCACGGACCTTATATTGCTAACTTACCAGTGAAGTATAGAATTGCCTGCGAGAACAGAATACTATCAACGTTGGTCGATAGAGATCCTGATATAATGTTGATGTTGACATCTCGTGCAGCAGATGGATTTTGGATCAACAATCCTATGCAGAATTATGGAGTGGTATCGAGTTTTACATTAACAGAGTTTGATAACGTAAAGAAACTACCGTGGCATGATGATTGGGTTAACACAGGGTGTAGGCCCTTTGGAACTTAGGGCAGGTCGTTGAGTGTTATAAATTTGCCCTGGGCATTTGATTCTGCGGCTGCTTTAACTATTAACTCTTTCCATTCGTCAGTAGAATCGTGTCTTGCTACTATTAAATGATATCGATCTTCGTTGCTATCGTTTTTAATCATATGATCATAACTAATATTCATAGCATAAGCACCGCCTGGCTCCATGAATGTTTGTTCCCCATCTCCCCAATGCCAAATACAACCGTCGGGATTGTTTAGTGCTATAT
>Ga0114974_10001177_pt1 | contig 20789 bp, 18 predicted proteins | sample S_130206_EF_Meta_FD_87318 | JGI IMG/M metagenome (GOLD analysis project Ga0114974, IMG submission 87318) | Freshwater microbial communities from Lake Simoncouche, Canada to study carbon cycling - S_130206_EF_MetaG | ecosystem: Environmental > Aquatic > Freshwater > Lake | place: Lake... | reverse complement strand
TCATTCTTGAAAATGGTGGTATTCCCGTGCGCACGCGTGTGGGTCACTCTTTCATCAAAGCGACTATGGCCGAAACAAATGCAGTTTTCGGTGGTGGGCATTCCGGTTACTTTTACTGTAGGGATTTCTGGCGCGCTGATTCAGGAATGTTGGCTGCTCTCCATGTGATTGCAGCTCTTGGACACACCCCAAAAGGCACAACCTTGTCGTCGATGCTGGCTCCGTTTATTCGCTATTCAATGAGCGGCGAAATCAACACGAAAGTTCAGGATCAGGCCGGCGTCACTGCACAAATCAAGAAGGAGTTCTCACCGTTGCCAGGTGTCACCTTCGATGAAATGGATGGATTAACCATTTCCGCTGGCGATTGGTGGTTCAACGTGCGCCCAAGTAACACTGAACCGCTGCTGCGCCTTAATGTGGAGGCTAAGGATCCAGTAAAAATGGAATCGCTTCGAGATGAGCTCCTTGAGAAAATGAGGAATAGATGAGTCACGCACCGCTTGGCCTAGATCCGGCCCTTTGGCAGGTTTTGGCATGCCCATGTGCGGCACATGGCGAACTCATAGCCGATGAAGCAGCCAAGACCCTCACCTGCAAGGTGTGTGGATTGGCCTTTCCTGTTCGCGACGGTATTCCGGTCATGCTCATGAACGAAGCGGTAAAGCCAGGTCAGGCCTAGCCGATGTCATTGGTTGTCCGGGGAGCGATTAAGGACTACGACTGGGGCATCATTGATGGCCTAATTCGGTGGGCCGGTGAATCAACGAATGCACCACAGGCTGAACTTTGGTATGGCATCCACCCGGGCGGTCCCTCTCCTTTAGTAGACAGTAAAGGTGAGGCCACTGGCGATGACCTTGCTCGTCATTTCGATGTTGAGTCGATTCCTTTACTAGTGAAGTTACTTGCTGCGGCAAAACCATTATCTGTTCAAGTGCATCCCAATAAGGCTCTGGCTGCGTCTGGGTATGCGGCCCAGCAGTCAGGTGAAGAGTCTCGTCGAGTGTTTTCAGATCCATTCGAGAAGACTGAGTTGCTTGTTGCACTTCAAGATTTTGAAGCGTTTGCGGGCTGGCGCGACAAGCAGCAGGCGATTGAATTCTTGACAGCGATAGAAGCATTGAATGCCGGCTTAGATCTCACAAGTGCGAAGAGCCACCTAGCGGGTGGAAATTTTAAAGCGGCCTTGCCTTTGTTGATTGAAGCGAATTCATCGGTTGTTGTGTCATCGATGGCTGTTGCTGCGAAAAATATTGGGCTCGATGGTGCTCAAGTGCGGGCCTACGAGACCGTCATCGCCGAGTACTCCAATGATGCAGGCGCATTGATTACACCGCTATTGGCGTATCTCTTCTTAGCTAAGGGCGAAGCAGTTTTCCTGCCTGCTGGAGTTCCGCATAGTTACATCCGCGGAATTGGCGTGGAGGTTATGACGTCGAGCGACAACGTGGTGCGCTTAGGGTTAACAAATAAGCCCGTTTTTGTTGATCACGCGCTGACGGCGATCAACGACGAACTCCATCCGCAGATCATGCGAGTGGGTATTGGAGACCTCATCTGGCCAGTGAATGCACCATTTGTGGTTCGCCTGCTTGAATCTGGATCTGAGCGCATGCCCAAAGGTGCTTATCGAATTGCGCTTGCGATTGAAGGCAAGTCAACCATTGTTTTTGAAGATGCTGAGATCACGATCCACCCTGGTACAGCTGCAGTGATGTCTGCTGAAGATCCAGATGCCGAAGTTCAAGCCCATGGCTTGGTCGCAGTTATTCAATCCACGATCCTGACCCAGCACTAAGATCCTGAATCAGCGCTAAGGAGAAGACTTGAGTACCGAAGGTGGGATGAAGGCTGTTGTCGCAGCTCTAGCGGCAAATCTTGGAATCGCCGTAAGTAAATTTGTTGCGTTCGCTTTCACCGGTTCTTCTTCGATGCTTTCTGAAGCAATTCACTCCGTGGCGGATTCTGGAAACCAAATCTTGTTACTCATCGGTAATAAGCGAAGCCAGAAACCTGCAGATGAGCAACATCCTTTTGGCTACGGCCGCCGCCGTTATGTCTACGGCTTCATTGTGTCGATCGTGCTCTTTATGGTCGGCGGAGTCTTTTCCCTGTACGAAGGCATTCACAAGTGGCAAAATCCTGAGGGCCTAGAAGACTGGTGGATCGCAGTTGTCGTGCTTGTCATGGCGATTGTTCTTGAAGGATTCTCGTTTCGCACGGCCATTCGTGAAGCCAATAAATCACGAGGGAAGCGTTCATTTTTTCGTTTCATCAAAGATGCTCGTCAGCCTGAGCTGCCAGTGATCTTGCTTGAAGATGCCGGTGCACTTCTCGGTCTTATGTTTGCCTTGATCGGTGTTGGCCTTGCTGTAATTACCGGCAACGGTCGCTTTGATGCGATGGGCGCGATGGCGGTTGGCACGCTGTTGATCGTCATCGCTATTTTCTTATCGGTGGAAATGACAGCAATGCTGATCGGCGAGAGTGCTCTTCCTGAAGAGGTTGCGGCCATCCGAGCCGCACTTGAATCTTCACCCGGCGTACTGCGAGTCATTCACTTGCGCACGATTCACGTCGGGCCAGATGAGCTTCTTGTTGGTGCCAAGATCGCTGTTGTTCATAGCAATACCGGTATCGAGATTGCCCAAGATATCGACGATGCCGAAAAGGCATTACGTGCTGCCGTGCCTAGTGCGCGCTACGTCTTCTTAGAACCTGATATCGATCGGACGCCCAACCACACCACGATCCCGTCCGCGTAGAAAGAGCACTTACTCAATGCAGCTGACGCACGTCGCACACTTGACACCCTCGAATCCAGCCAAATAGATTCCGGCAGTGACGCACCCTTTCGCAGACTCAACCTGGCTCGAGCACGCCGTGGCTGCCAAGGGATTTATGCCTGCTGATGAAGGCCTGCTGCTGCACCAAGCAGCACTTGAGCGACTCCCTCATGGCCCCGCTCTTGAAATCGGATCGTATTGCGGCAAGTCCGCCGTGTATTTGGGTGCTGCCGCCAAGCAGGTTGGCGGTGTGGTCTTCAGTCTGGATCACCATCGCGGCTCTGAGGAGAATCAGGCCGGCTGGGAGCACCACGACCAAACTCTTGTCGACCCTGAGCTCGCGCAGATGGACACCTTGCCAACCTTTCGCCGCACCCTTGCCCTAGCAGGACTGGAGCAGCAGGTGGTGGCCATCGTTGGCGCGAGTACCACGGTGGCGCGCAACTGGCGCACCCCCTTGTCCTTGCTCTTTATTGATGGCGGGCATGGAGAGGAGCCGGCGCAGGCTGACTATTCAGGCTGGGCGCCCTGGGTGATGTCTGGCGGCGTCTTGGCGATTCACGATGTCTTTCCTGATCCCGCCGATGGAGGCCAGGCTCCGTACCACGTCTTCCAGCGAGCAGTGGCAAGCGGCAGTTTCACCGAATTGGTCACTCTTGGCTCATTGCGCCTGCTCACGCGGACGTCCGGACAAGCTGGGGATGGGGTCCAATGACGGGCAGCCGCACTCCAGTGCGAGTTCGCTCAAGGATTGTCCGAAGTCATCCCCGCGCATGATGCCTGAAGCCGCGGTGCACTGACCGAAACGTGCACCCAAGGCATCGACAGCAAGAATCACTGCGGCAGCCGTATAAGTGGTGTGTTCAACTGGCCAGTATTGGTTGTGCGTTGGTTCCTCACCAAACACCCAGCCTGTCCAATACCGTCCGTGCTCATCGCGCAGGTGCTGCATGTCGGCAAGCAGAGTTAAGGCCCGCTCGTGGTCACCGATCGCATCCAAAGCCATCACCAATTCGCAGGTTTCAGCGCCGGTCACCCACGGATTGGTGTCAACGCATCGAATACCCAATCCGTCTACAACAAAGTCCTCCCAGCGGGAGGCCAACAAGTCTCTTGCGCGCTGTCCGCGCACTGCGCCGCCCAAGATCGGGTAGTACCAGTCCATGGAAAACGTTGACTTGTCTGCGAAACACGAAGGGTGTTCCCTGATTGCATGTCCCAATCGGCCGCCAGCTAATTCCCATTCCGGTTGGGGCTGGTCGAGTACGTTTGCGATCGCAAGTCCGGCACGCAAGGACTGATAGATACTTGAGGATCCCGCAAGAAGAGCAAAGCTCTCAGTCGGCGTCCAGTTAATACCGCCGAATGCAAGTTGTTGTGAGACCACCCAATCCAGACCCGCCCGCACGGCTGGCCAGAGTTGCTCAACGAAAGTTCGATCTTGGCGTATCAACCAGTGGTGCCACACACCAACAGCGAGGTAGGCCGACATGTTGACTTCGGCTCGGTCATCGATTACCTCACCGCCGATAATCTTCATCGGCCACGATCCGTCGGAGCGCTGCATGGTGGTGGCCCAGGCGTAGGCACGTTCAGCTGCGTGGACTTCACCGCCGACCAGCATCGCCATGGCCGCTTCAACATGGTTCCAGATGTCAGTGTGCTCACCGATAGCCCACGGCACCGCACCGCAGGGTTCCTGTACTGCAGCGATCGCCGATGCAGTCTGTGCTACTTCGGCGGAGGTCATGATGCCTGCGATGCTGGGGATCTGCGCGCGAGAGTTCATTGGGAAACGGGCTTTCGAAAGTACAACACCAGACTCTTGCCGATCAAGGGATCCAGAATCCGTCCCGCGAACCTCAGGATTCGGGGCTGATGCACGATCTCCCAGACCAGCATCCGGTGATATGTGCGTGCAAGCAGATGGTCATCCTTTTTGACGCCAACAGCGCATTTGATCCACCAGTACGGGGAGTGCAGTCCGTGTGCATAACTACGGCCTTCATAGGTCAGCCCAGCCGCACGTAGCTTGCCGATAAGTTCGGTATCGGTGTAGATGCGAACATGACCGCCTTCAACTTCGTGATACTCATCAGATAAGCGCCAATTGATCACTTCGGGAAACCATCGAGGTACGGAAACTGCCATCGTTCCGCCCGGTCGAAGCACGCGAACCAACTCGCGAATCGCATCAACGTCATGAGGAATGTGCTCAAGTACTTCTGCGGCCACAACCCGATCGAACTCCCCGTCATCAAAGGGCAACTCCATTGCATCGCCTTGTTGAATAGTGGCAATCGCACCTGCAGGAACTTCGAGCGCATCTCGCATCAAAGTGAAGACCTGCTGCACGTCTGCGAGTTCTTGAGCATCCATGTCAAACGCAACAACGACACCGCCCCTTCGATACATTTCGAAGGCATGTCGTCCAGCACCGCATCCCATATCCAAAACTCGATCCCCGGCAGTTAAACCAAGCCGGTCGAAGTTAACGGTGAGCATGCTCAGTGCCAATTTTCGCGAGACGTTCGCTGTGGTACTCGGCGATGACCTCCTCGTATGCGGCGGCCACTTTCATCGCGACAACCTTCCAGCTGAACAACTCAAGGACTCGGCGTCGCCCAGCTTGACCCATGCGCTCCCGGCGCTGCGGATCATCGAGCAGCTTCCCCAGAGCAGCAACGAGTTCTTCGACATCTCCTGGAGTAACGAGATCTGCGCACAAGCCATCGGGGCCAACCACTTCAGGGATAGCACCGGCACGCGAGACAACAAGCGGAGTCTGGCAGGCCATGAGTTCAGCCGTGGGCAACGAGAAACCTTCGTAGAGCGAAGGGACGCAGGCCACTTCAGCGGATCCCATGATCTGTACGAGTTCGGCCTCACTCACGCCGCTGACAAAGCGCACTGAGTCTTGGATGCCAAGGGATTCGATGAGTTGCTCGGTGCGGCCACCAAGCTGCGGTTTGGTCACGAGTAGTAACTCAAGTTGGCGCTCCGTCTGCAGTTTCGCAAATGCCTCTAACAGCGTGGCGATGCCTTTCACCGGCGCATCCGCACTGGCCATCGCCAAGATACGGCCGGGTACGCGCGCGGTCGTGGGGGGAACGAAGCAATCATCGACGCCCAGCAGGATCGCCTGCATTCGTGAAGGATCCACCCCGAAGTCGCGCTCGATGTCAACCATAGATACGTGCGACGGTGTGAGTATTCGGCGCGCTTGGCGAGCCACCTTCGCCTGCATACGCACGAAGCCGTACCAGCGCATCAGGGTGAGTTTGCGCCAAGGATTTCGCGTTGATGCAATGTCTATTCGGCGATCGAAAGTAATGGGGTGGTGAACCGTGGAAATGAGTGGAAGGCCATTGCGTTCGATATCGAGCATTCCGTAGCCCAGAGTCTGGTTGTCGTGGGCGATGTCGAACTCGCCCGCGCGCTCCTTGAGTAAGCCCGCTACCCGAAGACTGAAGGTCTTGGGCTCAGGAAAGCCCGCCACACACATGGTCGCAAACTCCTGGACATCAATACGATCACGAAACTCGCGTGGCGAAGGAACACGAAAGGGATCTGGATCGCGATAGAGATCAAGACTGGGAACCTTTGTCAGCACGACGCCATCGTCAAGGTCTGGATACGGTTGGCCCGAGAAGACTTCAACGCTGTGACCGAGCGCTACCAATTCACGACTCAGGTGTCGAACATAGATCCCTTGGCCACCGCAGTGCGGCTTACTTCGATACGACAGCAGTGCAATGCGCATCGACGCTTACCTCACTCTCAATTGCTCGGCAGCACGGCTGCATGATGTAGATGAGCATTCTAGGGTCCGAGCATGATCGGCCCAGATACGCGCTCAAAGAAAAAGACGATGAGGTAGGTCGTGGATTGTGAGAAATCACCATTCTTCTGGCACAATAAGAACCCGTCGAACCAACGAAGCCTCGTGACGTTCGCGCCCAATTTCCGAACAATTCACGAGGAGACCCACATGTCTGTGTTCAAAGTCGATGGCACCCCTGATTTCAAGGTTGCTGACTTAAGTTTGGCCGAGTTTGGCCGCGATGAAATCCGTCTAGCTGAGCATGAAATGCCAGGCTTGATGGCGATGCGCGCGCAATTTGGTCAAACCAAGCCACTGGCTGGCGCCCGTATCACTGGTTCGCTCCATATGACGATTCAGACTGCAGTGCTCATCGAGACCCTGGTTGATCTCGGCGCTGATGTGCGCTGGGCTTCATGCAATATTTTCTCGACCCAAGATCACGCTGCAGCAGCTGTTGTTGTTGGTCGCAATGGCACGATCGATAAGCCAAGTGGCGTTCCCGTGTTTGCCTGGAAGGGTGAGTCACTCGAGGAATACTGGTGGTGCACTGAGCAGATCTTGATGTGGCCAGGTGGCAAGGGTCCAAACATGATTCTTGACGATGGTGGCGACGCAACAATGCTCGTTCACAAGGGCACTGAGTTTGAAGCTGCAGGTTTGGTTCCAACTGCTGATGAAAATACTTCCGAGGAATACACAGTTGTTCTTGAGACCCTTCGTCGCACACTCATTGAAGATTCAACGCGCTGGACTGTTATTGGTCAGGGCATCATGGGAGTCACCGAAGAAACCACCACTGGTGTTCATCGTCTCTACGAAATGATGCGCGATAACGCACTTCTCTTCCCGGCGATCAACGTGAATGACTCGGTTACCAAGAGCAAGTTCGATAACAAGTATGGCTGCCGCCACTCACTCATTGATGGGCTGAACCGTGCTACCGACGTCATGATTGGCGGCAAGGTTGCTGTGGTTTGTGGTTTCGGCGATGTGGGTAAGGGCTCAGCAGATTCACTTCGAGGCCAAGGCGCTCGCGTTATCGTCACAGAAATCGATCCAATTTGCGCACTGCAGGCCGCAATGGACGGCTACCAAGTTGCTCGTCTGGAAGACGTCATCGGTCTCGCTGACATCTTTATTACCGCAACAGGTTGCTACGACGTGATCAACAAGAATCACATGGCGCAGATGAAGCACCAAGCAATCGTTGCGAACATTGGTCACTTCGATAACGAAATCGACATTGCTGGATTGACTGCGATCCCAGGAATTGTGCGTAAAACCATTAAGCCACAGGTTGATGAGTGGACCTTCCCCGATGGTCACACCATCATCATGTTGTCTGAGGGACGTTTGATGAACCTTGGCAATGCGACGGGTCACCCATCATTCGTGATGAGTAACTCGTTCACCAATCAGGTGTTGGCACAGATCGAACTCTTCACCAAGCTTGATCAGTACCCACTTGGCGTGTACGTGCTTCCAAAGCACCTTGATGAAATGGTTGCGCGCCTTCACCTTGATGCGCTTGGTGTTGGTTTGACCGAGCTCACCAAGCAGCAGGCTGAGTACTTGGGTGTGGACGTTGCAGGTCCCTACAAGCCAGAGCTTTACCGCTACTAAACCTTACAAAGTTAAGGCACGTCTCGGGTTTCCGAGACATGCCTTAACTATTGCTAGGAACCTTATTAGACCTCGCGGATCGTCACGATCTTCGCGTCCTTACCTTCAACCTTCGCTGTCGATGCGCTGACTGATGCGCGGCCAATCTCACCATCGCTCTTGCGAATTTCGATAGTTGCATCGCTCGGGATTTCAAATGTAGTACCAATGCGAGTTTGCATGCCCAGCATTGTTTGAGCCGCGGGGTTAGCCGTGACGACTGTGTTGTCTTTTGACACGACCAGGACGCCGTCACTCATCGTGGCAATAATCTGTGTGAATGGTTCAGTATCCAAGTTATTGCGATCTTGCTGACGTGCTCGCTCACTAGCACTAGCTCGACCAATTGAGCGTTCGGTCATCAGCGACATCGTGCCAACCAGAATCGTGATTGCCACGGTGAGCGCGAGTTCGGCGACGACCATGATCTGCCAATTGTCATCGCCGCGTTTTGATGCAAGGGACGAGCCAAGGTGGGCGGCTGCGATCGAGTTAGATAATTCTTCATCGGTGCTCTTGTACTCCGAAGAATTCATGATCGCCTTGACCTGACTCGCGGTGTTTCCTCCCGCAAGGGCTGCTGCCACCGCTTTTTCAGCCACCGCTGTGTAGGCAAGCACGGAGGCTTCCAATTCCTTGATTCCAGGAGAGTATGTGGTCGTAATCTTCTTGAGTTCTATCGGGAATCCAGGATCTAAGGCACTAATAGAGCTTTGCATGACTACACCACCATTGGAAATGTATCCATCACTGGCGGCAACAAGCTGGTACCTCAAAGCTTCGCGGTTGGCTTCAACATCTTTGATCAGCAAAGTCTGGGCGGAATAGCCGTGAATTTCATCCACATTCTTGGATGACAAGTTGAACCACGTCAGCCCAATGATTAAAGGCAGAACCGTCAAGACAACAAAAGTAGTCCGGCGACGAATCTTGCTTCGCTGATTGCGTGATGCTGCATTGCGATCTCGTTTAGCTGCCATGCGACTTTCGTGCCTCCCTGGTGGACTTGTGCATGCTACCTGTTTGGGGGTCCTTTGTGTGGGGATTGTGGTGATCCGTAACGATTCGACCGCTGTTGCTGGGTAGATCTGGGCGAGTGGGGCGCTCAGGTGGCACGATGGGGGCATGAGCGCTGAGGCAGAGCACGTTTCCCTAGGCAAGGTGCTGGTCGTTGACGATGATGCTGCCCTGTCTGAAATGTTGGGGATCGTGCTGCGCCAAGAGGGCTTTGCTCCATTCTTTTGCCGAGATGGAGCCAAGGCAGTCGCCGCATTTCGCGCGTTGAAGCCCGATGTTGTGCTGCTCGATGTCATGTTGCCTGGGATGAGCGGCATTGAAATTTGCCGAATTATCCGTCAGGAGTCGGGCGTGCCAATTGTGATGCTCACCGCTAAAACGGACACCGTTGACGTCGTCCAAGGTCTTGAATCAGGCGCAGATGATTACATCGTCAAGCCCTTCAAGCCAAAGGAGCTCATAGCGCGCCTGCGGGTTCGTGTTCGCAGAGTCGATGCTGGGTCTGTGGCTGCGCTGGCAATTGGTGATCTTGAAATTGATGTGAAAGGACACAAGGTCGCTCGCGCCGGTAAGCAGCTTTCACTGACTCCTCTTGAATTTGACCTTTTAGTTTGTTTGGCGCGCAAACCTGAACAAGTGTTTTCACGTCAGGCCCTTCTGCATGAGGTCTGGGGTTATCAACACGCGGCTGATACGCGTTTAGTAAATGTTCACGTACAACGTCTACGTTCGAAAGTTGAACATGATGCGGAAAATCCTGTCTATGTATTAACAGTTCGCGGAATTGGGTATAAGGCGGGACTCGGTTGACCACACTTTTTCAGGTGTGGCACCGCCTGGTGCACAGTTTTCAATGGGCAAAGCCACCCTTTAGCTGGATCAAAAAGAAATGGCGAGGTTCTTTACTGCTGCGAATCACGGCCATCACACTTCTAGCCTCGGGACTCGTCATCACCGTTCTGGGTTTTTCATTACTCAGCAAGGTTTCGACTGGATTGATGGATACAAAGCAGCAGTCATCGCTTTCCGAGGCAACTGCAGGGCATGTTGAAGCTCAACGAGTTATCGAGACAGCAGACGCGGCCCCTACGGCTCCATCACCAGCCCTACTCGTAGATGATGTGGTTTCAAACCTAGCTTCAAGGAGTGGATCACCTGCGCAATTTGACGTACTGCTTCTCGCGTCGATTCCGGGGCAACAACTTCCAGAGCGTGGAACGAATTTAGTCTCCACAACAAGTATCAGCGAAAACATTCGCAAGGTGCTTGCTGACACTCAGGAGCAGTCGTGGGTATACGGCCCGATTAATTACATTGATGGCACGAGTGTGCCGGGACTGATTGTTGGGGCACCACTTCGCATCAAGTCTCTTGGCGAGTACAACTTGTTCTACTTGTTTCCGTTGACTCAAGAGCAACAGACCCTTGATCTGGTGCGCAGTTCGGTCGTCATTACAGGGATATTGCTCTTGATCTTGCTCGCGGTGATCGCGCGAATCGTTACCAGACTGGTGGTGAATCCCGTTCGGCAAGCTGCGCAAACTGCGGCACTCCTCACAGAAGGTCGACTTTCCGAGCGAATGCCTGTGCGCGGAGATGACGAACTTGCGCAACTAGCCACCACATTCAATGACATGGCAGCAAGCCTTCAGCAGCAGATCAAGCAACTAGAAGAGCTCTCACGGGTGCAACAACGCTTTGTCGCCGACGTGTCCCATGAGTTGCGCACACCGCTGACAACAGTGCGCATGGCAGCTGATTTGATGTTTGAAAATCGTGCAGACTTTGATCCAATAACAGCACGGGCCTCGGAATTACTTCAAAATCAGCTCGATAGATTTGAAGCGTTACTTAATGACCTCCTAGAGATTTCACGCTTTGACGCGGGTGTAGCTGCCTTGGAGATAGAGAGTTGGGACCTCGCGGACTTAATCGACCGAGCTGTTGAATTCGCGGAACCGCTAGCAATTCGAACGAACACACCTGTTCAAGTTATCCGAATCACGAACGTAAACCTGATCACGGCAGACCAACGTCGCATTTACCGAATCGTGCGCAACCTCTTAGAAAATGCAATAGAACATAGCGAGGGACGCAAGGTCGAAATTTCTGTTGCAGTTAGTGAGGATGCCGCTGCAGTCGCCGTGCGTGATTTTGGCGTTGGATTGCGACCGGGGGAGGCCTCGCTAGTTTTCAATCGATTCTGGCGAGCAGATCCGGCTAGAGCGCGCACGATGGGAGGCTCCGGGCTTGGACTTTCGATTGCGCTCGAAGATGCTCGACTTCATGGTGGGTGGCTAGAGGCATGGGGCGAGCCCGGCCAAGGCTCATGTTTTAGGTTGTCACTTCCGCGTATTGCTCGTGGGTCATTTTCGGAGTCTCCGCTGCCACTTATTCCAGAAGGTTTTATCGGCATTGAGTCATCGACGTCCTCGGGGCTGTTCCTCGATGCTGTGCCGCAGCCACCCGCTGACGCATTTCGATTTGGACCTAAGACGGGTGGTGAGTAATGAAGAGACTCACCTTTATGCCATTACTTCTTGTGATTGGTCTAGTGCTTTCGGGCTGTGGCCTAGTGCCGTGGTCAGTTACGGCGCAAGTTCCAACTGATAGTTCGGTTCGTCAGGGGGAAGCAAGTGGATTTGATCAGCAGGATCAATTCATTCGAGTTATCCCGCAAGGTCCACGTTCTGGCATGACCGCCGTACAAGTAGTGCAAGGGTTTTTGGATGCTTCAGCAGCAGCTGAAGATGATCATGGCATTGCACGCGAATACTTGACTGCGCAAGCTGCGGCGCGTTGGACGCCGGATTCTGGCGTTCAAGTCTTTGAAGGAACACCAGAGTTAACTTTGACCGGAACTACGGTGCTTTTGTCGGCTCCGCTTGTGGGAAAGATTTCCGAGAAAGGAAGTTATGCGACCACCCAAGGCGTAAGCAAATTGAGCGCGAAGTTCTCCCTCGTTCGCCGAGAAGGGCAATGGCGGATTGAACAACTTCCTCAAGGCCTGCAACTTTCCATCGCCGACATGCAACGTGCGTATCGATCACTTTCGGTCTTCTACTTCAATCCACAAATGAATACGTTAGTGCCAGACTCCAGAATGATCGCTGTTCCGGGGTTTGGGCTGGCAACAGGACTGATGGAGGCTCTGCTTTCTGGGCCAAGTGAGTGGCTTGCGCCCGCGGTTCGAAATGCCTTTGCACTTGGAGTAGGTCTGAACTTCAGAAATGTACCTGTTGAAAACGGCGTCGCGCGCGTTGATCTCACAGCCGATGCTGGATCAGCAACGGACGAGACCCGACGACAGATGGCTCAACAAATCGTTTGGACTATGCGCCAGGTTCCAGAAGTGCGCGCAGTGGCGATCACAGCAGGCGGCCAAAATTTGACGATATCTTCCACTCCGTATCCGATTCCGCGTGATCAATGGCCTCAGATTGACCCCTCTGGACTTGCGCCCGGAGCCACCGCAGTAGTTGCGAGTTGGAGTGGAGTCCAGCAACTTACGCGCCTCAGCAGTGCGCGAATTACAGGGAACCCAAAGGGAGCGAATTCAGCATTGGTTCAAGTCGAGTCCAACAGGACCGGCGGAATGCTTGCTGCGATAGATGTCCTTGGACGAGTGTGGAGCACCACAGTTGATTCAAGCCCCGTTTGGTCGCAGCTGCCTATTACACGTGCAGTTCAGTGGCTGGATTTCGATCCCAGCGGTGGACTCTGGATATGGAATGAAGCTAGCGGGCTTGCGGTTTGGGATGCGCCAGGACCGCTGAAATCTATTCCAGTTCAAGGGCTCCCCGCGGGTTCAACTCTCCTGAAAGCAGTGCCTTCTCGCGATGGTTCTCGGGCGGCTCTCATCGTGCGTTCGGAATCCAACACTGGGCTGTATCTAGCGCGAATTGTGCAAAATGTTGAGACAAATGCCCGAACAATCTCGGCACCTATGCGGCTTGCTCGGTCGGTTTCGGGAATAGTTGATGTTGATTGGTCAGGAGCAAACTCGTTGGCTTTCATCGGCCGGTCAGGTGCAGGAGTGCTGCAAGTTTTTGATCTTGACCTTGCGCTGGGCACCCTCGTTGCACAGGGTGGGCCAGATTCGCCAGATTCGATTGCGTCAGCACCAGGTCTCCCAGTGCTGGTTTCGGCAAAGAACGGGCTGATCTACCAGCTTGATGCGGGGTCTTGGACTTCGCGTCTCAATGCTTGGTCACCTTCCTACCCAAGCTAATGAGTTGTCCACAACTTTGCGGAGCTGCATTGAAGTCTGCGTGTAGGCATTCAAAGATTGACCGTGATCGATTTTACTACAGGTATTCAACGGGTGATTCAGGATTTTGCTGACGTAATTTTATCCCGTTGCTGTGTCGCGTGCAGTCGGAGTGGATCTCTATTGTGCGCAAATTGTCGGTCGCTGATACCAACGCTGGCGCAACAACGCGAGGCTCACCATGAATTATGGTTTGGGGCACCCTACGAATCTGTCATTCGAGAAATGATCAATGCTCATAAAGATCATGGAGTCCGTGCCCTATCCAAAGAACTGGGATTGGTGTTAGCGCGGGCAGCGTGGGCGGCATCATTGGCGAGTTCAACAGTTCGACCGCTTTTACTGGTACCCGTACCGCCACATCGAACATCGTTACGTAAACGCGGAAGAGACACTTCCATTGAGATTGCAGTACACGCGGCAAAAATTATTTCGGCTCGAGGATTACCTTGTGAAGTGATACCCCTGCTTTTTAGAGTGCATCAGACATCCCGAAGCGCAGGAAAAACGGTGAAAGGTCGGCGTGAAGTTCATGGATCCTTCGCGATTAAACCAAAGGTGCAGCTGCCGAAGAGAGTGATCGTGGTCGATGACGTCGTGACCACTGGTTCAACCAGTCAAGAGGCCGTTCGGGCGCTTGAAGCTGCAGGGGTTGGTGTCGATGCAATTGCCTGTATAGCAAGCACGGCACTGAGCTATTAGGTCAAGCGGGTAATGCCTTCCTGGACACCTTTTACTACTGCTTCCATCCGCGATTTTGCTGGAAGTTTTTCAAGGATGCTTCGCACGTGATTCTTTACAGTGTTTTCGCTTATGCCAAGTGAACTGGCGATCTCTCGATTGGAGAGACCAGCAGCCATCGCATGCAGAACTTCGCGCTCACGTCGAGTCAATTGGGGTCCGCTCCAGACCGGGCCGGAATTAGCATCAACAAGATCCTCGGGCAGGAGGTCGGCGAACCAGCAGTCTTTGAGAATGCCGCGGTGTGACAGCCCACGTCTCATGATTTGGTCATGGACGGAAAAACCGGCCTGCTGGACTACCGAACGAGCGGCCTCGTTGCCGATGAATGCTCGCCACGTGATCACGTTGAGGCGCAAGGAACTAAAGCCCCAACGACAGGCCAGACGCACGGCTCGAGTTGCGATCCCTCTACCTCGTAATTCAGGTGCAACCAGAAAGTGAACCCGGGCAGTGCCCTCGCGCTCGGATTCAAGAACCACTGATCCGCACCAGCGGTTCTCGGTGTCTGCGATAACCCAGGTCGGCTCACCCCACCAATACACCGGATTGTTTACTTTTTGCGTCCAAGAAGAAGCGTCATGCTCGGTATATGGGCTAGGTAGGTTCGTCCAGCGGGCTACCTCAGGGTCTTGACAGCCGGTTGCCATCGTCGCAACATCGTGACTCTCGGGCAGGCGCAGCAAAACGACGCCATCAGTCAATGTTGGCGGATTTCGGTTCGCCACGGGCCGTGACACAGGGAACACGAGTAGCAGTCTTGCAGGCAGCAGGACCACCTTTGGCATGTCCCCTACGATGGTGGCTCAATCTGGTTTCCCCACAGGGGGATTCCACGAAGGAAAGGTCACATCACTGTGAGCGTGCTCGACAAGATTCTGCGTGCTGGAGAAGGCAAGACTCTTCGCCGCCTGCATGCAATTGCCGAAGCTGTGAACGCGATCGAGGAGAACTATGTCTCCTTGAGTGATGCTGAGTTGCGGGCACTCACTGACGAATATAAAGAGCGTTATGCCGGTGGCGAGAGTCTTGATGACCTCATGCCTGAGGCATTCGCAACAGTTCGCGAAGCGGCCAAGCGCACTATCGGACAACGACACTTCGATGTGCAGATCATGGGTGGTGCAGCCCTGCACTCGGGAAACATTGCCGAGATGAAAACCGGCGAAGGTAAAACCCTTGTTGCCACGTTGCCTTCATATCTCAACGCGCTTACCGGTGATGGAGTCCACGTTGTCACGGTCAACGATTACTTGGCTGAGCGTGACTCCGAACGCATGGGTCGCATCCATAAATTCTTAGGGCTTGACGTCGGTGTGATTTTGTCGCATATGACGCCAGCCGAACGAAAAGTGCAATACGACGCCGACATCACTTACGGCACAAATAACGAATTCGGTTTTGACTACCTACGCGACAACATGGCTTGGAGTAGCGAGGAACTCGTCCAGCGTGGTCATCATTTTGCTGTGGTCGATGAAGTTGACTCGATTTTGATTGACGAAGCCCGTACGCCTTTGATCATCAGTGGGCCAGCTGACCAGGCCACAACTTGGTATGCGGAATTTGCTCGCATCGCAAACATTCTTAAGGTCGATCAAGATTATGAAATCGATGAGAAAAAGAAAACTATCGGCGTACTAGAAGCAGCGATTGACACGGTTGAAGATCAAATCGGCATTGATAATTTGTACGACACTGTGAACACCCCGCTCGTTGGATATCTCAACAATGCAATCCGCGCGAAGGAACTCTTCAAAAAGGATCGCGACTATGTTGTGATGGATGGTGAAGTTCTGATCGTTGATGAGCACACTGGGCGTATTCTGGCCGGACGCCGTTACAACGAAGGTTTGCATCAGTCGATCGAAGCCAAAGAAGGCGTAGAAATTAAGGCTGAGAACCAGACGCTGGCAACGGTCACGTTGCAGAACTTCTTCCGTCTATATGGCCGACTCTCGGGCATGACAGGCACGGCCATGACCGAGGCCAACGAGTTCTCCCAGATCTACAACCTTGGCGTAGTGCAAATCCCCACCAATCGAGACATGATCCGCATTGATCAAGCAGACTCGATCTACCGTACTGAAGAAGCAAAATTGCAGGCAGTTATTGCTGACATTGTGGGGCGTCACGCAAGTGGTCAGCCGGTACTTGTTGGAACAACATCTGTTGAGAAGTCTGAAAACTTGAGTAAGTTGCTTCGCCAAAATGGTGTGCCACATGAAGTTTTGAATGCGAAGTACCATGACCGTGAAGCGCAAATTGTCGCGCAGGCTGGCAGAAAAGGCGCTGTCACTGTTTCCACCAACATGGCTGGCCGAGGTACCGACATCATGCTCGGAGGCAACCCAGAAACTATGGCCACAGCTGCGCTTGCGCAACGCGGGCTTTCGCTAAGCGAAGATCCTGATGCTTATAACGCAGCATGGTCAGGTGCTCTGGAGCAAGCCACCGCTGCTGTTGCGGCAGAGCATGCTGAAGTTATTGCTGCAGGCGGTTTGTATGTTCTTGGCACCGAGCGCCATGAGTCGCGACGCATTGACAACCAGTTACGTGGACGATCAGGACGTCAGGGTGATCCGGGCGCTTCGCAGTTCTATCTGTCACTCGAAGACGACCTCATGCGGCTCTTCAAGTCAGACATGGTTGATGCCTTCCTGCGTCGTTTCAACGTGCCAGATGATGTGCCAATTGAAGCCAAGATGGTCAGCAACGCCATTCGCAGCGCCCAAGGCCAGGTTGAGGCGCGAAACTTCGAAATCCGTAAAGATGTTCTGAAGTACGACGATGTACTGAATCGCCAGCGTCTGGTTGTCTACGCAGAACGTCGACGAGTTCTTGAAGGCGAAGATATTGAAGACCAGGTGCGCAGTTTCATTTCGGACACGGTTGACAGTTATGTGAAGGGTGCAACAGCTGCGGGTTATGCAGAGGATTGGGATCTTGAGCAACTTTGGACCGCACTCAAGCAGTTGTATCCGATTGAACTATCCGTGGGTGAAATCATTGAAGCAGGTGGGGGCGATCGCAGCGGCCTCACCACGGACTTCCTTTCACGTGAATTAGTTGATGACGCCCAGGCTTCCTATGACGACCGCGAAGAGTCGCTGGGCGACGAGGTCACTCGCGAACTTGAGCGTCGCGTGATTTTGTCGGTCCTGGACCGTAAGTGGCGTGAACACTTATATGAAATGGACTATCTGCGTGATGGCATTGGCTTGCGCGCGATGGCACAAAAAGATCCGTTGATTGAATATCAGCGTGAAGGGTTCGATCTATTCAACGCAATGATGGATGGCATCAAGGAAGAAACCGTCGGCTATTTATTCAATGTGCAGGTTGAAGTTCAGGAATCAGGTGAAGGGCTTGTTGAAGTCAACGCTGAAGGACTAGAGGTTGCAGCCCATGCAGAAGTAATTGCTCCGGGGCTGGCACCATCGCGACCAACCCATCTGGAATACAGCGCCCCAAGCGAGGATGGCGGGGTTGAACACGAATCAGTGGACCTCCCTGTTGAGATCAATCCCAACGCCAGCCGTGCTGAACGCCGACGGCTAGAACGTGAGAATCGCAATCGCGGCTAGTGATCACTAGCCGATAGCGATCGCTGTTACCTGCCAGATTTCATTCAAGGCCTCAAAGCGCATGGCCACTGCTCGGCCGCGCCCTTCGCCAACGAGTACTGCTGAGGTTTCTGCTACTCCTGGAGCTACAGGACAGACTCGAATGGCACGCACTTGCTGTAGAGACCTCGTCGCAGCTCGGGCATCTCGTCCGTGAATTGCGCTGGGGTGACGCTGCGCTGCCTTGCCTCGTGCGGCCAACATGGCGAGTTGCCGCTTCTCGACCCACTTCGTGAGTTGTTGCGGTGGTCGATCACCCGAAGCAACTTCCGCAATTGCCCGAGCCATTCGGGCAACCCACATGGGTGGTGGAACAGGTGAACCACCGGTGTGAACTGCGGGTCCGAAGTCGTTAGGACGAGCGGCCTGTGCTGCTAGTGAACCAACAAGTCGAAGGTGTCGAGGAGTAGGCGGAACCGCTTCAACTCCAGGGGCGATTTCCCAAACTAATGGCAGTACAAGTTGATCACCATCGGCTAAGACGATGGCAAGCAATGGTGCAGGTAATCGATCCAACAACGTAGACACAGCGGGCTCCTTGCCGCTCGGCCGCGGTCGGGGAGTCACGGGATGGTGATGCGTGTGTTTGCTTGCGTTTGTTGCTGTTTGCATTTCTACGGCTTCACCATCCCTCGTGTCAATGGGGTGTGGATGACGGTAGCTGCCTGTGGACAAAGGATTTGCCAATACATCTGGCCGTTCGTAATTCTTCATAGTTATGGTCTTCCTTCGAAAGCACATAACTAAACACAACGTCGGATTTGCTTGCACAACCCAAACATTCCACGGTGATGTGTGGCAGGAAGCGCAAGCTGCGATCGACGTGGAAGAGCGTTGGGGTTTGCTTGCTGACGCGTCGGCAATTGCTCAGGCTGAGCGTTCGCGGATGCGACTTACTGATGGTCTGATGAATACGCGAACGCCAATCGTCGCAAGTTGCGTTGGTGGATCGGTCGTGACTGGACTCATACTCGAAGTGGGAATTGATGTCATTATTGTCCAAGAAAATAACGCCACTGTCGCGGCGGTTAGCCTGCAATCGTTGTTACGAATTCAAGGGGTAACACGCGTACTTCGCTTAGAAGCTCACGCAGCGTCAGTTACAGCACCTTTGACGATGGCTGGCTGGTTACGATCACGCACGCGTGAAAACCTGCACTTCAACATGATTGACAGCTGGACAATAAATGGGAGACTTCAAGAAGTCGGCTTAGACTTTGTCACTCTGTTTGGTGATGACCAAGGTGCCATTAGCCTTATGACAGAGCACATAAGTGTGATTCGTTCAAACGAAATTTGTGCCTAGCTATCTGTAGTAAACGGGTGTGCTGCTACGAAGTTTCGCGTCTGTTGGTACATCCTGGTGATGTATTGCTCAACCTGTGAATATTCAACGCGCCATTGCCCCCGGCCGCCAACTTTAATCGCCGGCAAATCGCCGTTACGAACAAGCGCATATGCCTGAGCGGCAGAGATATTCAAAACCTCGGCTACATCAGCCAGGGTGATAAATCTCGAATTCGATGTATTCACGAAGGCATTGTGTCAAGAACTCTGCTTCCTTAAATTATTTATCCACAGGCTCAGTGGCTGTGGACGGGCATTCGCGCTTTATTGATTTGTGTTCGATGGTGAGAGACCACACGAAAGGCAACTCATGGCAATAAATACATCGAGAACTCAGGTTCCTACCCAAGAAATAGCGATGATGATTCGCGGTAAACGTCGAAGACTGCGCGATCTGCGGGTGTGGTTGGGTTTGGCTCTGATTCTTGGCTCAATGTTTCTTGGCGCTTTTGTGCTCTCATCGGGGAACCAGACCAATAACGTGTGGCGAGCCACGCGGGATCTAGCGGTTGGTTCAGTCCCGGAGGTTGAATCGGTCACGCTAGCTTTGGGGGATGCCGCCTCAACCTATTTGTCTGCTGCTCAATTCCCTCAAGGGCGAATGAAATTTCCCGTTGCCATAGGCGGTTTAATTCCGGTGAATGCGGTTGGCGCGGCATTGCCAGCAGCTACGCGACTGGTGACTATCCCGGTTGATCCGATGCGCGCTCCCGTTTCGATTACTGCGGGAGACGTCGTTGATGTATGGGTCAGTGCACCGAAAGCAAATAATGGAGTGCCGCCGATTCCAACCCTGGTCCTCAGCAATATTCGGGTTGCTGAAGTAGACCGGGATTTGTCTGGAGTCGGTGGTGAGATACCCGTGGTACTAGATGTGGTGGACTCACAAACTGCGCAACTTATTGGAGCCACCCGAGGTGAGTTATCCCTGGTATTAGTACCGCTCAATTCGCAATCGTTTTATGGCGAGGTGGGGTAGTGAATGGTGCTACATGCATCTTGGCTGCACCCGATCTTTCAGTAGAGCCTGCAATAGTTCAGTTATCTGCCGGTGCATCGTTGCGAATTATTCGTCGATGCCTTGATGCGGCAGACCTCTTGGCAGTGGCATCGATCGAACTCCAAACCCCAGCAGTATTGAGTGCAGGATTGCCCCGACTCACCAATGAAGTCGTAGCAATTCTCCAGGCGAATAATCGAAAAGTCATTGGGCTTGCTCACACTCCAGCAGATATCGAGCAATTGCGCGCGCTCGGGATACTCAGTGTGGTGACAACACAGACGCCTGAATTGACGTTGACAGATTTGATCGAAGTCCTGCAGGAAATCGCTATCCCAATTCGCGGGAGTTGGGAAACTGGTGCTTGGCAGGAAAGGCAAGAATCAATCGTCAATGAAGAAAGACCAGAACCTGTTAAAGCGCTGATGAATGATAAAAACACAGGCCAGGTTCTCTCGATCTGGGGCCCACCAGGTGCGCCGGGGCGTACAACAGCTGCGCTCGCCATAGC
>Ga0114974_10001176_pt1 | contig 20793 bp, 21 predicted proteins | sample S_130206_EF_Meta_FD_87318 | JGI IMG/M metagenome (GOLD analysis project Ga0114974, IMG submission 87318) | Freshwater microbial communities from Lake Simoncouche, Canada to study carbon cycling - S_130206_EF_MetaG | ecosystem: Environmental > Aquatic > Freshwater > Lake | place: Lake... | reverse complement strand
GTTCCGTAGGTCTTGAAAACTTGAACTTTTGGTTTGTTTGGAAGTAATTGAGAAACCTTTAGAGCGAGTTCAATTCCGCTACCAACGGCAACAATATCGATGTCTTTTTTGAAATCTCTACCTAAAAGTAAATCCCTAACAAACCCACCAATAACATAGCTTTCTATGTTTAGTTCTTGTGAAGCTTGAGAAATTACTTCGAAAATTTTATTATTTAATGCTGATTTGTATGTCATAATTTTTACCGCAAATTCGCAAATTATTTTTTTGAACTTATGATGCGTTTGTATTCTAAAGATACTAAGTTAAAATTGACAAGTATTGCTAATTTGTTTTTAGAAACCTTTAAGTAGTTTAAACATTGATTATAATGACTGTTGTTAAAACAATCTACAGTTTTTATTTCAAGAATAATTTTGTCATAAACAATAAAGTCTGCATAGAATTTATGTTTTAAGGTTGTATTTTTATAATTAACAGAAAATTCTTTTTCTCTTTCATATGGAATGTTTTGTTCGAGAAGTTCATATTCAATAGCATCTTTATACACAATTTCAGAAAATCCCTTTCCAAGATTTTTATGGACTTCAAATAATATGCCTACTATTTTATAATTTTCTTCTTTATAAATATACTCTTCCATAATACTTAAAAAAATAATTTGCGAATTTGCGGTGAAATACTATTTTCGAATCACTTTCACCTGAGCATCATTTGTCAATTTTATAATTGTCGATGGCTTCCCTGCAATTTTTTCGCGGTGCAAATTTACAACATAGTCTACACCTTTAATAATTTCTGGACTAATATCTTTGAAAGCAATAGGCGTGGGCTGTCCAGAAATATTTGCAGATGTTGAAACCAATGGCTTTCTCATTTTCTCCATTAATTTGAAGCAAAAAGGCTCTTTTACGATTCTAATTCCTAACGATTTGTCTTGTGAAATCAAATTTGGCGCAACATTTCTAGGATTGTCTAGAATTATCGTGGTCGGTTTTTCTGACAAATCAATAAGTTGCCAAGCCACTTCTGGAATATCCTTGAACACATTGTACATCATTTTTTCGCCATTCATCAAAACAATCATGCTCTGCGTTTCTGCCCTTTGCTTCAGTTTGTAGATTTTAGCAACTGCTTCAGGATTAGTAGCGTCACATCCTATTCCCCAAACAGTGTCCGTTGGATAGAGAATTATTCCTCCTTCTTTTATGATTTCGAAGGCTTTATGAACTTCTTCGTTTAACATTATTATTTATTTTTAAAATGAATAAAAGGCAATTCAATATATTTAAATGTAAGTTGACTTATAAAAATTATTGGAACAAGACTCAATGCAATACAGCCCCAATAGGTTATTTCTGATAACTGAGCTGCAATTTTATAGCCAATCACAAAGCGAAACAGTACAAATAGTACCAATCCGTGAATCAAATAAAAACTGTAGGTTATTTGTCCAAATTTTCTAGAAAATGGTGTGGTTAATACACCAAAAAAACTATTTCCGTGGGCAATTAATAACAGTATAAATGTGGATACAATTAATGGCACCAACTTTTTTCCGCTGTTGAAACTTACAATCGATAAAATTAATACTAAAATTCCTAAAACCGCATATTTATTGTCGCTCCAATTTATTTTTATTTTAGGGTTATTCAATACCATAGCACAAACAATTCCACCTATAAAGGGCAAGAAATTTTCTAAAACAGAATTATTGAGGTGAAAAATGAATAGAAAAAGGAGCGAGAATACTATTAAAGTCTTGAAATCGACCTTAACTTTATAAAATAATCCGATGATTGGCAACAGCAAATAAAACATCCATTCATAAGGTAATGTCCACGTGACTCCGGCATTAATCTTTGATGTGTCGGTCAATAAATTGATGTTTACGGGTCCGCTAATACTAAAGAATATCCAAGATAAGCCATATTTGATATTGTTTTGTAACGTGTCCCTCATTTCAAAATTAGTTAATACACCAACAATGATTAAAAAAAATGATATTGAAAATAGGTAAATAGGAGTGAGTCTGTACAATCTAGAAATAATATATTTTTTCCAATCGAATGCCGCTTTTTTAGAAGTAAGCAACTTTGTAGTAAATAGAAATGAAGTAATAATAAAAAACAATGCGACACTTGTTTGACCTAAATGGTTGAAAAAATTAGACTTTGGATTTTCCCAAATGTGATATTTTAAATAATGATTCCAAATGTAGGCATGATGTAAAAAGACGAAAAACCCTAAATAACCTCTTACACCATCAATTGCAGGGTATTTTACGTTTTCAATCTTTAATTTCACAAATACATTCGCAATTTTTACTGCAAAGTAAAGCGTTGAAACGATTAACAAAGTCAAAAATACTTCTTGCAACATTTATAAAACGGTATTTATTTGAGTTAAAAATCTTTTAGATTGTTGGATTTGAAACTATTTTTTGATTCATTTTTAATGATTTTGACAAAGGTGCTCCGATCAAAAGCAAGTAAAACAAAGGCCAATTTTTAGGTTTCAAAATACTACTAAAGAAGTATTTTACAGTCAAAAAACTGGAAACAGATAAATGTCCTAAAAATCCATAATGTTTTCGGATAATATAAAGCAAAGAGATTTTTAATTCTTTTTTTATCGCCAAAGATCTTGGTGTACTCGCTCCATGAAAATGGATGAATTCCGCTTCGGGAACTAAATAGGCGTGTTTTACTATTTTTGATAATCGAATGCACAAATCAGTTTCTTCATAATAAAGAAATATGTTAGTGTCAAAACCTCCAACTTCATTGAAATCATTTGCTCTAACAAACATAAAACTTCCTGGAACAAAGTTAACTTGTAACGGATTTTTATATGTTTTTTTTCGTTTAGGATATTTTTTAGGATTTATTATTTCTAAAAAATTACGTCCTAAAATTTCTCTTGATGGTGATGCAAAATGATCTAATGAAATCATGAAATCGCCATTTTCTTTGAAAGCTTGCGCCCCAGCAATTCCAATATTTTGATTGGTATCTAAAGTCGTTTTCAAAACAGACAAACAGTCATTTATTAATAAAGTATCGTTGTTTACAAATGCATAGTAATTGGCATTTGCAAATTGCAATCCAAACATGTTTCCACTCCCAAAACCCGCATTTATGGTATTGCGATACAATTTAATAGTTTCATTTTGTAAAGATTCACAATAGGATTTGAGTTTTAGATATTCGTCTTTTTCCGAACAATTATCGGTAATAATGATTTGGTAACTTATTTTTTTTGAAGTTTTTTCAATTATCGAATTCACACAATTTATAGTGTGTTCGGTTGAATTATAATTGATTAAAATAACGGCTATGTCAAACATTATAAATATTGATTAATTCCTTTTTCTATGAAAGTTAGTTTCTTTTCGGTCGTTTGCTTCTCAATTTCATTATTGATTTCTAGATGGCTTTTGGATTGTTCTTTGTGATAAATATGATACGCAATTCCTGAATATTTCAATCTTTTTCCTTTTATTCCAATGTTATGCAATCGTTGAATCATTTCAGAATCGTCAATTCCCCAACCAACTAAAGCTTCATTAAAACCATTTATTTTAATAAAATCAGCTTTCCAAAACGACATATTACAACCTCTTAATTTTGAAGAACGTTGCTCCACTTTTTTTGCAAATTGCATTAAAAATGGAATGCGAATGGTGCGCCCTCTTTTTTTGATTCCTGTTGAAAATAGGTTGAAATGGATACTTTTTTTTGAAAATATTTTTGGTAAAAGTTGCTCTTGGATATTTACTCTTGAACCAAATAAATAGCAGCCTTTTTCTGCAAACTTCAGGTGGTCTTCAATAAAATGTTTGTTCATTATAATGTCACCATCAATTTCAATAATATAATCATATTTTGAAGTTGAAATTGCCTTATTCATAATCGCTGGCTTCTGATTTTTGTTGTCCTCGTGCCAAATATGAATTAGTGGAATTGGAAATATTTTTTGAAAACGTTCAATCAATTCTTTTGTTTCAGCTTTAGAACCATCATCGGCAATAATCACTTCATTGGGCAAAACAGATTGATTTAGAACACTTAATAAAAGTAATTCTAATGCTTCCGGCCAATTATATGTGGGAGTAACAAGTGTGCAACTAGGATATGACATTACTCAAAATTTTTCGTAAAAATACATTAAAAATTTGAAGTCTAAAAAGCAATACCTACATTTGACGAAGTTTAATGATTGTAATCAATGAAATATACAGTAAATCCTTCTTTTGGTCTTGTTAAAAAGCAATTGGTTCACTTTGTGAATAATTTTGATTTAGAAGGTACTCTTTTTGGCGATGGCAAAAGAAATAAAATAAAACTTTTTGATTTAGAAGGAACCCAAATCAATATTAAGTCGTTCAAAGTTCCCAATATTATTAATACAATTGCATACAAATATTTTAGAAAATCAAAGGCAAGGCGTTCGTTTGAATTCGCAAACATATTATTAGAAAATAAAATTGGAACTCCACTGCCCATTGCTTATTTCGAAAATTCTAATTTTTTAGGTTTAAAAGACAGTTATTATATTAGCGAACATCTTGATTGTGATTTGACTTTTAGAGAATTAGTACAAATTCCTGATTTTCCAGAAAATGAAATAATTTTGAGACAATTTATTCGATTTTCTTATGATTTACATCAAAAAGGAATTGAGTTTTTAGATCATTCTCCGGGAAACACCTTGATTAAGAAAGGCAATAATGGAAACTACGAATTCTTTTTGGTCGATTTGAATCGGATGGAATTTCATAAATCAATGTCATTTGAAGTTCGAATGAAAAATCTCTGTCGTTTGACGCATAAAAAAGAAATGGTAGTCATAATGAGCAATGAATATGCAATTGTTTCAGGTGAATCAGAGCAACTTATCAATGAAACACTTTGGAAAATGACTGCTGATTTTCAATATAAATTTTACAGAAAGAAAAGATTGAAAAAGAAATTGAAATTTTGGAAGCAATAGTTGTGAAAAAATAGTATTTTCACTTTTCAAAAGTATAAATGAAAGTTTCGGTAATAATCACGACATACAATGCAGTTGAATGGCTGCAAAAAGTGCTGGTTGGATTTAGTGTCCAAACCGAGTGTGATTTTGAAATTGTTATTGCCGATGACGGTTCTACCTCAGAAACTAAGGAATTACTTTCATTATTTTCTTCCAAATTCAAATATCCAATTGTTCATGTTTGGCAAGAAGACGAAGGTTTCCAAAAATCAAAAATTCTAAACAAAGCCATTCTAAAATCCAATTCCGATTATTTGCTTTTTACCGATGGCGATTGTATTCCGAGAAAAGATTTCGTCGCCATGCATTTAAAATACCAAGAAAAAGGGTACTTTCTTTCAGGAGGTTATTTTAAATTACCGTTAACGATTTCAAAATTAATTTCTGAAAAGGATGTTTTATCTGAAAATTGTTTCCATTTAGCATGGTTAAAAAGTAATGGATTTAAAGCCAATTTCAAGAGCAGTAAGCTTACAAAAAGCGCTGTTTTTGCTAATTTCATGAATTGGATTACACCCACAAAACGTTCTTGGAATGGTCACAATTCTTCAGGTTGGAAAAGCGATATTCTAGCCGTTAATGGCTTCAATCATGACATGCAATATGGCGGTTTGGATAGAGAATTAGGCGAAAGATTATTCAATAATGGCTTGTTATCAAAGCAAATTAGATACAGTGCGATTTGTGTTCATTTAGACCATGCTAGAGGGTATTCTACGCCAGAAATTTGGCAGAAGAACAAAGGAATTCGCGAATACAATCGAAAAAATAAGGTTGTAAAAATCGAAAATGGAATAAATATTCTTTAGCTTTTTAAGAAACCTAAATCTTTAAAAAAAGCATTTAATTTTTCTAAAATTAGTTCTAAAGGATATTCGTCAAAATATTTGAACGTATTTTCTTTGATATACTTTTCATCATATTGCTGATAGATTTCTGGTTTCAAATCTTTTAAATGAATGGAAACATTTCCTATTTCATTTTCAAAAATCTGCCACGTTTCTTTATCTACCGAAGGGGAAAACAATGAAAAAGTTGGAATACTTAATGCTTTTGCCATATTCACAGATCCTCCTTCATTACCAATAAGCATAGAACATTGTGAAAGCAAAGCTAAAAAGGCTCGTAAACCCTCGCTATATAACTCTAAATGAATGTTTTCCTTGGTTTTTTCGGAACAAAAATCATACACTTTCAAAACTTCCTCTTTTTGTGACGGAATATAATTGAACAGTATTTCCGCATCAAGTTGTTCAACGGTATAGTCAATTATTTTAGCCATTTTGTCCAAAGGATACGTTTTGTACCATTCACTACCTAAAATCCCAAACATTATAATTGGTTTGGTATTATTTTGAATACCAAATTTCTCTAATAATTTTTTAGCTTCGACAAGTTCTTGCTCTGTTAAAAATATTTTTGGTTTATAATTGGTTATTTTCTCCTTAATCAAAGGTTTTAAAAGCAATAAACGATTGTCAATTGCCAAACCCAATTCAGATTTGGTTCCGTTTTTTATTCTTTTTATGTTGTGATTGTAAAATAATTTAGAATAGCCTTTGTCATACGATATTTTATACTTAGCTCCTGAAAATAAGGTAATTAAATTAGTTTCGAGTTTGCTATAAGCATCGATAACCACATCATATTTATTGTTCCTGATTTCAAAAATAAATTTTAATAACGAAGGATATGATTTCCGAACAGCATTTGAAAGTACGATAACATTATTAATATTTGGGTTTTCTAATAATACGTCTACACAATTAGGATAACACATATAATCAATTGTAGCATCGGTATAATATTGTCTCAAATTGTTGCACAAAATAGTGCTTGTCAAAACATCTCCGATTCTTTTTTGTTGAATAACTAGTATTTTCATGGACCTTCATTTATTGAGAAGGCTAAAATACAAAGTATTTAAATAAGGTTTCAATAGAAAGTACTAATTTGTGAAATAGCATAAAATAATTATACATTTGCAATCAATAAAATTTATTTTGCAATGGCAATAAGTGGTTTGGTAATTACCTACAACGAAGAAAAAATGATTGGAAAGTGTATTGACGCACTTTTTCAAGTTTGTGACGAAGTAATTATTGTAGACTCTATGAGTTCCGATAAAACAGTTGAAATTGCTAAAGCAAAAGGAGCTGTTGTAATTTCACAATCATTTCTTGGTGATGGGCCACAGCGTTCTCATGGATTGCAATTTTGTAAAAATGATTGGATTCTAAATCTAGATGCCGATGAATTTTTAGATACAGATGCTTTGGATTTTATTAAGAACGAAAAATATTTAGAAGGAAATTATGATGGTTTTAGTTTTCGGATTAAAAACTTTCTTGGAAATAAACTTATAGATTTTGCAGGTTGGTATCCAGATCACAAAGTTCGTTTTTTTAAGAAAACCACAGCACATCCTTCAGATTCTGTAGTACATCAGAAAATAAGTACTACAAATGAAAAAAAAGTTCCAGTCCATATTTTACATTACGGATGGAACTCTTTAGAACAAATTATAGCCAAAAAAAATCAGTATTCAACTTGGCATTCGCAACAACTTTTTGATCAAGGGAAAAGAATCAACCCATTTAAACCAGTATTAAATGGATTAGTTTCTTTTTTTAGATGTTATATTTTTAAGAAAGGTTTTCTAAATGGAATTGATGGTTTGTCGATTTCATTGATTCAAGCCTTTTTCTCTTATATGAAATATGCAAAATTGATTAAATTGCAAAGAAAAGAAAATTCTTAGTTAGACAGCAACGTCATATTCTCTCAAAGCGTCGTTTAAACTCGTTTTCAAATCGGTTGAGGGCTTGCGTTTTCCAATAATCAAAGCACAAGGAACTTGAAATTCACCAGCAGCAAATTTTTTGGTGTAACTACCAGGAATTACTACCGAACGTGCAGGAACAAAACCTTTCATTTCAATTGGAGTGTCGCCTGTAACATCAATGATTTTAGTAGAAGCAGTCAAACATACATTAGCACCTAAAACAGCTTCTGTACCTACGTGAACACCTTCAACTACAATGCATCTTGAACCGATAAATGCGCCATCTTCAATAATAACGGGAGCAGCTTGTAAAGGTTCCAATACGCCACCAATTCCTACACCACCACTTAAATGTACATTTTTGCCAATTTGCGCACAACTTCCAACAGTTGCCCAAGTGTCAACCATTGTTCCTTCGTCAACATAGGCACCAATGTTTACATAACTTGGCATCAAAATTACACCTTTAGAAATATAGGCTCCGTGTCTTGCAACCGCATTGGGAACAACACGAATTCCTTTTTCGGCATAACCGCGTTTCAATGGAATTTTATCGTGGTATTCAAAAATTCCAACTTCAAGAGTTTCCATTTTTTGTATTGGGAAATAAAGAACAACGGCTTTTTTTACCCATTCATTTACTTGCCAAGCATCCCCTTTTGGTTCGGCAACACGCAGCGTTCCTGCGTCTAGCAAATCAATTACAGTTCTGATTGCGTCAGTTGTTGTTTTTTCTTGTAACAATGCTCGATTTTCCCAAGCTTGTTCTATAATAGTTTGTAAAGCATTCATTTTCGATAGATTTTAGGCAAAGATAACTTTTTCGTTTATTTTCTATAATGTATAAATTAGAAATTTATCGATTTGATAGAATCAAAACAAAACCACCTTATAAAGTTATATTTCTTTGATTATATTTGTAAAAATTTATAAAATGCCTAGAATTCTCGCTATAGATTACGGACAAAAACGCACTGGAATTGCTGTTACAGACGAATTGCAAATCATTGCATCAGGGTTGACTACTATTCCTTCGGCAACTACAATTAATTTTCTAAAGGAGTATTTTAGCAAAGAAAATGTTGAAAAAGTACTCATTGGCGAACCCAAACAAATGAATGGCGAACCGTCGCAAAGCACTGAAATAATTGAAGCTTTTGTAAGAAAGTTCAAAAGTTTTTTCCCAGAAATGACCGTTATTCGTGTTGATGAACGTTTTACATCAAAAATGGCATTTCAGACCATGATTGATAGTGGCTTGAATAAAAAACAACGTCAAAATAAAAATTTATTGGATGAGATTTCTGCTACAATTATGCTTCAAGATTATTTAAGGTAATTTCTATTTAAGAAGACATTAGTGTTTTAGTGGTTTTTAAAATATTATCTGATAAATTAGTCAACCAGATTAATTGTTCAATAACCAATTGTGATTCTTCCATTTTTAGTTTAAAAGCTTCACTATCAAGTGCAGCTCCTTGCATCAATTCTTTCTCTCGAATTTTTCTCAATTCTGTAAAACTTTCACTCAAATTATCACTTAAAGAGGTGTCACTCTCATTCAGATATTTTTCGCCCTTTATAAGTAAAATAGAATTATCTAAATTTAGAATTATTTTATCAAAGACGATATTAAATAATTCGGATGCATCGGTAGTTTTATGAGTCTGTGTATACGTTCCTAAAGATGCTGCAGAAGAAAGTAGCGCATTGTTTATTACGGTTAGCTTGTACACCTGTTGTAATTTATTTTGTTTCGATTTCGGCTCTTGAAGCATTCTTTGAAAGGAAGCCATGAGGTTACCGATTTCAATAAATGCTTGGTTTCTCGCCAGCTTATAATTGGTATTGATTGCCTCTTTACTATTATAAAAAATAGAAATTTGTTTTAGGTAATTCCTATTGGCTTTAATTGAATTTTCTATGTTTTCATTTGTGTTTAAGAATTCCCAAAAAGGCCAAAAGAAATAATTGGCAATCATTGCAAGTGTGGCTCCAACAAAAGTGTCTAAAATCCGATATAATATGATGTCATCATCCGTAGGATTTAACAATGCAAAAATAAAAATGACATGAAGCGTAATAAATGATGTTCCAATTTTATAATTCGATGGATTAAATGACAATCCTAAAATCAGAAAAAGTATGGTTAAAACTCCTAATATCATTGGGTTTGGTTCAGTAGACAAAACGACAAACCCAAGAACTCCGCCAATAATGGTTCCTAAGAAACGATTAAAAGTTCTTTCTTTTGTGAGACCATAGCCAGGTTTCATGATGACAACAATCGTAATTAGTATCCAATATACATTTTGAAAAGGAAGAATTTCACCTACAATAAAACCAATTAATAATGTCACTGTTATTCTCAAGGAATGTCTAAATTCAAGTGAGGAGAAACTAAAATTCTCGATTAGGGTACTAAGTGGGTAGTAATCTTTGGTGTATAATTTCTCAAATTCTTTATCTCTGCCTTTAAGATCTTTTAATTTTGTATTTGAAATAAAAGTATTCTCGATATTTTTAATTTTTTCAACTTGCTTTTCGGCATAATGCAACATATTTGTAAGCATTAGAACACCTTCGGAAGCATCTAATTTCCCTAAATTTATTCCATATTCTGCAATTGCATTTTCAAATTTAGTTAAGTTGTCAATCAAATTATTTTTTGAAGGGTTTGTCTTTCTTTGTTTTATTTTTTTAGATAACGACTTCAAATTTTTGGCGAGAGTATAGGCTAAATCTTGATAAGTATTTAGTACGATTGGATGTTTATCAAATTTTTCATGCAATTTATTATGGTCAAATGAAGTTGAAATTGCTAATTCCATAATTTCTACCAAGGAAATAAAGGCCAACAACATTTTTCTATTTTGATTTGAAGAGCCATAATCAGTTCGATTTCGAATTAAAATTTCTCGAATATTCTCATGAACTTCATTGAGTTCAACTTGAAGAAGCAATTGTTTTTTTGTAATTTCTTTCCGATTGGAATCTATTTCCCATAAATCACCTCTTAATTTTAAATACTTTGAAGTTAATCGGATACAATTCTCAATTTGTAATTCGGTATACCGATGTGGGTTGATATAGTAAAAAACTACAGAAATAAATAGATAAAACAAGCCTCCACTAAGTAAAAGTAAGGAATGTCGAATCATTTCCCAGCCTGAATGAATATGTGAGAAAGAAATAGAGATAATTAGTAACGTTGAAAAAGCAACCATAGTTGCACGCTGCCCATAAACCGAAAGCATCGGAATTATAAAAACGAGTAGGGTAAATACAGGAAAAAAGATAAAAGGATAGGGGTAAGTGAGATTAATCAACAAATTGACAATAGAAAAAAGGAAAACCGTTACTGTAATCCCTTTTATTTTATGGTTTAAATTACTCGGAATGTCACTCGGAAACGTGAATAGTGCCCCAAGTGCAATCGTTAGTCCAGCCTCTAAATCGCCTAAATTATATAGAATAAAAACAGGAATAACCGCAGAAAGACCAGCCTTTAAAGCATTGGTAAAATTAGTTCCGACGGTAAATTCCTTAATTTTGGTCAGCATTCTCTTATTATTATTTGCAAAGGTAAGAATTGTAGCTTTATATAAAAGTCGGAACAGATTTGATTTCGAATAAAAATTTAATTCTATTATAACATAATTCAAAGTCTATTTTTGCTATTTTTGCGGACTAGAATAACTAAAATGGACTGTAAATTCCTTTTAGATAATTAAAACTTATAAAATGATTTTACCTATTGTAGGATATGGCGATCCAGTTTTAAGAAAAGTAGGAGAGGAGCTAACAGCTGAATTTCCTAATTTGAAAGAAACAATTGCCAATATGTACCAAACAATGTACAATGCATGTGGTGTTGGACTTGCAGCACCTCAGGTTGGAATGAGCATTCGTTTGTTTGTAATCGACACTACCGCTTTTGGCGAAGATGATGAATTAGCAACAGAAGAACAAATCCTTTTGAAAAATTTTAAACGCACTTTTATCAATGCAAAAATGATTAAAGAAGAAGGCGAAATTTGGGGTTTCAATGAAGGGTGTCTTAGTATTCCTGACGTTCGTGAAGATGTTTTTAGAAACGAAAAAATTACAATCGAATATTGTGATGAAGATTTTGTGATGAAAACAGAAGTTTTTGATGGTTTAATAGCCCGAGTAATACAACATGAATACGATCATATTGAAGGAATATTGTTTACCGACTTAATCTCTTCCTTGAAAAAGCAGTTAATTAAGAAAAAGCTTCAAAACATCATGGATGGCAAAGCTCGTCCCGATTATAGAATGAAATTTTGTAACAAAAAAGGCAGATAATTAGTTTAAGAATTTAGAAAATAGCAATTAAAAGAAAAATCAAATTTATATAAAATGACATTAGATAAAATATTAGCGATAGCAGGAAAACCAGGTTTGTTTGCTTTAAAAGTTCAAACTCGTACAGGTTTTGTTGCAGAATCATTATTAGATGGTAAAAAAGTAACCGTTGGTTTAAAAAGTAATGTAAGTTTGCTTTCAGAAATTTCAGTTTATACCAATACTGAGGAAAAACCATTAACAGAAATAATGAGAGCAATTGCTACTAAAGAAGACAATGGACCAGCAATTTCTCATAAAGAAGACAATGCGAAATTAGTGGCTTATTTTCTTGAAGTACTTCCTGATTATGACCAAGACCGTGTGTATCCTTCTGATATTAAAAAAATACTGAATTGGTATAATATGTTACAAGCAAAAGGGTTGGTTTCAAAAGAAGCTCCTGTTGTAGCTGAGGTGGAAGCTGAAAAATAATAAACAAAAATTATTAATTCTAATATTTAATCCTGTCAAGCACAATTTACTTGACAGGATTTTTTAATTTTACTGAAACAAAAATTCCAATGAATTCAAAACAAAACCAACTTCAGGCATTCGAAAGATTATTAAATATTATGGACGATTTGCGTGAAAAATGCCCTTGGGACAAAAAGCAAACGCTTCAAAGTTTACGCCATTTGACGATTGAAGAAACCTATGAATTAGGTGATGCAATTTTGGATAATGACTTGAATGAAGTTAAAAAAGAACTGGGAGATTTACTCTTGCACATTGTTTTTTATGCTAAAATTGGAAGTGAAACCAACGATTTTGATATGGCTGATGTTTGTAATGAAATTTGCGATAAATTGATTCATCGTCATCCACATATTTATAGCGATGTAGTTGTAAAAGACGAAGAAGAGGTCAAACAAAATTGGGAAAAACTAAAATTGAAAGAAGGGAAAAAATCTGTTCTCGAAGGCGTTCCGAAGAGTTTGCCAGCTTTGGTAAAAGCCAGTAGAATTCAAGATAAAGTGAAAGGAGTTGGGTTTGATTGGGAAGAACCACACCAAGTTTGGGACAAAGTTCAAGAAGAATTAAGTGAACTCCAAGTTGAGGTTCAATCTGGGAATCAAGATGCTATAGAGGCTGAATTTGGCGATGTATTATTTTCGATGATAAATTATGCCCGTTTTTTGAATGTAAATCCTGAAGATGCATTGGAACGAACCAATAAAAAATTCATCAAACGCTTTCAATATTTGGAGAGTAAAGCTGGCGAATTAGGAAAACCATTAATGGATATGACCTTAGCCGAGATGGACGTTTTTTGGGAAGAAGCGAAGCGATTATAGATTTCCTTCTGCTAACTTTTTTAACTTAGAAATATTCTTCAAAACAATTTTTTTACCATTTAATTCTATCAATTCCAATTTATTGAAATCTGATAATAATCGAATACAACTTTCAGTGGCAGTTCCAATTAAACTAGCCAATTCATCTCTTGAAAGTTGAATTTTTAAAGAATTATCCTCATTTTTGCCAAACGTATCTTCAAGATAAAGTAATGTAATTGCCAATCTTTCTTTTACGCTTTTTTGAGCAAGATTAACCATTGTGTCATCAGCTTCTTTCAAATCGCCACAAATGGTTTTCATTACATTCATAGAAAATTGATTGTTCTTATCGAAAAAACCCAAGATTTCTGTTTTTGGAATAAAACAAACTTGCATATCTTCAAGAGCAGTTGCACTTAAATTTACAGGCTCATCACTAATTAAAGAACGTTGCCCTAGTAATTCTCCTTTTTTAACTAACTTAACAATGTGATCTTTTCCGTTTGGGCTTAGTTTTGTAAGTTTACAAATGCCGTCTTTTATGCAATAAATACCGTTTACATTCTCTCCTTCTTCAAAAATAAGCTCTCCTTTTTTTATAATAACAGAAGTTTTACATTCCGCCATTTTAACAAGTTCTTCTTTGTTTAGTGCTTTTAACGAGCTAAATTCTCTAACAATACATTGTTCACATTTACTCATGATGTATGGTGTTAATTTGATACTACAAACGTATGAATTTATATGACAAATATCATATATTTAGTATAATCAATTTGTGACCTTTGTTACAGGTAAAATGAGCAAAGTTATGGACACACAAAACTGTTTCCATTGTGGGTTAAATATTGTAGTAGAAGACGAGATTATTTTTGACGAAAAAAAGTTCTGTTGTAGTGGTTGCAAGACCGTTTATGAAATTTTTAGTCTTAATGATTTGACGTGTTATTATGATTTTGAAAAAGCCCCAGGAGCAACCCCACAAGAGATTAAGGGAAAATATGATTTTTTAGAAAATGAAAGTATTGTTTCAAAACTATTGGAATTTCAAGAGGATACAACCGCTATTGTTTCGCTCAACATTCCTCATATTCATTGTAGTTCGTGTATTTGGATTTTGGAAAATTTACAGCGTCTTCAAAAGGGAATAAATACTTCTCAAGTCAATTTCCCTGAAAAAAAAGTAAGAATTACCTTTAATACAGAAACGGTTTCACTTCAAAACATTGTCTATTTGTTGAGTTCAATTGGCTATGAACCCTACATAAGTTTAGAAAATTATGAAACGGGAACCAATAAAGTAGATCGAAGTTTGACCTATAAATTGGGTGTTGCTTTTTTCTGTTTTGGAAACATTATGTTACTTTCATTTCCAGAATATTTTGAAGTAAAAGAATACTGGCTGGATCAATATCGTGGTTTTTTCCGAATTTTAATTTTTGCTTTATCCCTTCCGAGTTTCTTTTATTCGGCTAGTGGTTATTACGTTTCTGCTTATAAAAGTATCAAATCTGGAATGCTAAATATTGACATTCCAATTGCTTTAGGGATTATCGTAATGTTTGTTCGAAGCACTTTTGATATCGTATTTGATTATGGTTCTGGTTTTTTTGACAGCTTGACTGGATTGATATTTTTTATGCTTTTGGGAAAAATGTTCCAAATAAAAACCTACAGTTTCCTTAGTTTCGAAAGAGATTTTAAATCCTATTTTCCAATTGCAATTACCAGAATCAACAGCAATAATTCAGAAGAAAGTGTGCCGATTTATGACATAGAAAAAGGCAATAGGTTGCTAATTAGAAATCAAGAGCTTATTCCTGTTGACGGTATTCTAATTTCGGAAAATGCAGAAATTGACTACAGTTTCGTTACAGGTGAAGCCATTCCGATTACCAAAAAATCGGGTGATAAAGTTTTTGCAGGAGGAAAACAAATTGGAAAAGTTATTGAAATGGAAGTTTTACATTCCGTTTCTCAAAGCTACTTGACACAACTATGGAGTAACGATGTATTTCAGAAAAATGTCGAACAAAAACACAAAACCATAACCGATAAAATAAGTCGCTATTTTACACCTATATTATTATTAATAGCATTTGCTGGTTTTGGATATTGGATTTTTATTGATGCCAATGTAGCTTTCAATGTATTTACAGCGGTTCTAATTGTTGCATGTCCTTGTGCATTGGCCTTAACAGCGCCTTTTACATTCGGAAACATTCTGCGAATTTTAGGAAAGCAGAAATTTTATTTAAAAAACGCATTAGTAATTGAACAATTGGCAAAAGTTGACACTATCGTTTTTGATAAAACGGGAACCATTACGACCAATAAAAAATCAAATATTTCTTATGAAGGAACAACGCTTTCGGACGAAAATTTATTTCTTGTGAAAAACGTTCTTCGTGGATCCAACCATCCTTTGAGCAGAATGATTTATGATTTTTTACCCGAAGGGAAAAGATATAAAATGACTCTTTACGAAGAAATTACAGGAAAAGGAATTTTGGCTGAAATTAATGATTTTAAAATTCAAATTGGTTCAAATGAATTCGTGAATGAATCTAAAGAAGTGAGTCTTCAACAAACGGCAGTTCATATTAAGATTAATGAGATTTATTTCGGAAAATATATTTTCAATAATCAATATAGAGAAGGTTTAGAACATCTTTTTAAGGATTTAAACAAGAACTACAAAATAAAGGTCTTGTCAGGAGATAATGAAGGGGAACGTCATGTATTAGAACAATTATTACCAAAAGGAACTGAATTAATTTTTAATCAAAAGCCTGAGCAAAAATTAGATTTTATAAAAAATTTACAGAAAGAAGGTAAAAACGTTATGATGGTTGGTGATGGACTCAATGATGCTGGTGCTTTGGCACAAAGTAATGTGGGGATTTCAATTTCAGAGAATGTCAATGTTTTCTCTCCAGCTTGTGATGCAATATTAGACGCATCAGAATTTCAGAAGCTAAATTATTACTTAAAACTCTCAAAAAAGGCTATAACTACTATAAAAATGAGTTTTACTTTATCATTGCTCTATAATATTGTAGGATTATCTTTCGCAATCACTGGAAATTTGCTACCTTTAGTAGCAGCGATCATTATGCCCCTCAGCACAATTACCATTGTTAGTTTTGTAACGATAATGAGTAACTATTATTCAAAATCGCTATCTGTAAAGAATTAAGATTTTTTTTCTAATAAAATACCTACAAATAATAACCAAAGTATGACAAATGTCATGTTTAATACAGATTGCGCAATGTAATTTTGTTAACACAAATTTAAGGTATGAGTGTCATTTATTTATTAATCTCAATTAGTATTATAGTTGCTATTGGCTTCTTTATTGCCTTCATAAGAGCAGTAAAAACAGGACAATATGACGACGATTATACACCATCAGTCAGAATGCTTTTTGACGACGAACTAGTTATTTCTAAAGTCAAAAAGTCTAAAGCGGATAAATTAGATTTAGAAAAATCTGAAATTTTATTGAGCAACAAATCGGTTAAACAGTAAACAATTAAACAATTATTATTTATGGAAATGCAACAATTTTATTACGACAACAAAATTGTAAAGAAATTCATTTACGCCACAATTGTTTTTGGTGTAGTTGGGATGTTAGTGGGGCTAATTCTGGCCTTCATGTTTTTATTCCCAAATATTACTGATGGAATTTCGTGGTTAAGTTTTGGTAGATTAAGACCTTTACATACCAATGCAGTTATTTTTGCCTTTGTAGGTAACGCAATGTTTGCGGGAATCTACTATTCGCTTCAGCGTTTGCTAAAAGCCAGAATGTTCAATGATTTTCTAAGTAATCTTCACTTTTGGGGATGGCAATTAATTATTGTTGCCGCAGCGATTTCCTTGCCTTTGGGTTACAGTACTTCAAAAGAATATGCCGAATTAGAATGGCCAGTGGATATTGCAATCGCACTAATTTGGGTTGTTTTTGGTATCAATATGATTGGAACTATTCTAAAACGAAGAGAACGCCACTTGTATGTTGCCATTTGGTTTTACATTGCCACGTTTGTAACAGTTGCTGTTTTGCATATTTTTAATAGCTTAGAATTACCTGTTTCTGCAATGAAAAGTTATTCTGTTTATGCAGGAGTTCAAGATGCCTTAGTGCAATGGTGGTACGGTCATAATGCGGTTGCATTTTTCCTTACAACACCGTTTTTAGGATTAATGTACTACTTTGTTCCTAAAGTTGCTAATCGTCCAGTATATTCTTACCGACTTTCAATTGTGCATTTTTGGTCTCTAATTTTCATTTATATTTGGGCTGGACCCCACCATTTATTATATTCTGCATTACCAACTTGGGCACAAAATTTAGGAGTTGTTTTCTCAATTATGTTAATTGCACCCTCTTGGGGTGGTATGATTAACGGACTTTTAACCTTACGTGGAGTTTGGGATAAAGTACGAACAGAACCTGTTTTGAAATTCTTCGTTGTTGCAATTACAGGTTATGGAATGGCTACTTTTGAAGGACCAATGTTGTCTTTGAAAAATGTAAACGCAATTGCACACTATACGGATTGGATTATTGCACACGTTCACGTTGGTGCATTAGCTTGGAACGGATTTATGGCATTTGGTATGATCTATTGGTTAATTCCAAGAATGACAAAGGGAACTTTATTCTCAACTAAATTAGCAAATTTCCACTTTTGGATAGGTACTTTAGGTATTATTTTATATACACTTCCAATGTATGTTGCAGGGTTTACTCAAGCATCTATGTGGAAACAATTCAATCCAGACGGTACATTAATGTATGGAAATTTCCTTGAAACAGTTAAAGAAATCATGCCAATGTATGCCATGCGTGCTGTTGGAGGAACTTTATACTTAATTGGAATGTTGGTATTGGTTTACAATATTATTCAAACTGTTAGAGCAAATGCAAAAATTGAAGACGAATTAGCAGAAGCTCCAGAATTACAAAATATTGGAAATGGAAGAATTAAAGGGGAAAAATACCATACTTGGTTAGAAAGAAGACCAATTCAAATGACCATTTTTGCTGTAGTTGCAATTTTGATTGGTGGAATTGTTCAAATTGTCCCAACAATAATGGTAAAATCAAATATACCAACTATAGCAAGTGTAAAACCATATTCTCCATTAGAACTTGAGGGTCGTGATTTATACATTCGTGAAGGTTGCGTAGGATGTCACTCTCAATCTGTTCGACCTTTCAGAAGTGAAGTTGAGCGTTATGGGCCACAATCAAAAGCTGGAGAATTTGTTTACGATCACCCATTTTTGTGGGGTTCTAAACGAACAGGACCAGATTTATTAAGAGAAGGTGGGAAATATAACGATAATTGGCATTTTAATCACTTTTGGAATCCTCAAAGTATTTCAACAGGTTCAATTATGCCTTCTTATAAATGGTTATTTGATAACAAACCTCTCGATATTTCATTAACTGAAAAGAAAATGAAAGCAATGGTGACACTTGGAGTTCCTTATACAGAGGCGCAAGTTGCAAACGGACTTAAAGATTTAAGAACACAAGCAATTAAAATTGAAGAAAGCTTGAAAAATGATCCTGATTTTGTGAAAAGTTATGAGGAAAGCAAGAAAAAAGCTGCTGCAAAAGGAGAAGTTTTTGTTCCAATGAACCAAAGAGAAATTGTAGCCTTGATCGCTTATGTTCAACGATTGGGAACCGATATTAAAGTCAAAAATAACGTTAAAAAATAAGTAACATGTTAGAACAAATCAAACACAACATGGAAAACATTGCAGGAGTTGCAATTTATCCGATACTTTCATTGCTACTCTTTTTTACCTTTTTTATTGGACTTGGATTATGGGTTTATACCTATAAAAAAGATAAAATTAAAGAGTTGAGTAACATGCCTTTGAACGATTAAATAAAATTTAATAAGGGTAAGGCTTGCAATCAACAAAATAGTTTCGAGCCTTACACTAAATAAACTTTAACTTTAAAAACATATAAAATGAAAAAAATAATTCCTGCATACATAAGAGTACTTCTCATTTTCTTTGCCGTTTTTGGGGCAATGGAATACTTTATTGATTCTGGTGATCGTCCGGCATTTATTAAATATCCAATGTTAACGGTTTTCCTATTAGTGTTTTTATTTCTTTTAATTGCGATAGAAATTACTTTAAACGCTGTAGATACAATTACATATCATTTATTAACTGAAGAACAAAAAGCCAAGTTAGAAGAGGTTAATAGTTTAACTTTCAAAGAAAGTGAGTGGTTCAAAAAAATGATGAAAGCCCTTACTAAAACGGAACCAATTGAAAATGAAGAACAACTTTTGTTGGCTCATGATTATGATGGAATCAAAGAATTAGACAATAATTTACCGCCTTGGTGGGTTTATTTATTCTATGGTTGTATTGCTTTTGCTGCTATTTATTTGATTCGCTTTGAAATAATGGGTGGCGATAATCAGGAGATGGAACTTAAAAAAGAAATGGCTCAAGCCAAAATCGAAATAGCCGAATACATGAAAACGGCTCCTGATTTAATGGATGAAAAAACAGTTACATTATTAACCGAATCAGCTGATTTAGCTGCAGGAAAAGCCATTTTTACTACCAATTGTATTGCTTGTCACAGAGCAGATGCAGGTGGGCAAATTGGGCCAAATTTAACAGATGATTATTGGATTTTGGGTGGTGGAATCAAAAATGTTTTTCACACTTTAGTAAATGGAGGACGTGATGGTAAAGGGATGATATCTTGGAAAGCAACCTTAAAACCAAAAGAAATGCAAAAAGTGGCGAGTTATGTATTGTCTTTGCATGGAAGTAATCCAAAAGACCCAAAAGCACCAGACGGAGAAATTTGGGTTGATCCAAATGCGCCAAAAAAGGGAACTCCTGCAGCTGTAAAAACCGATAGTTTAAAAGTTAAAAAATAGCGACAAAATTTTTTTGTTATGAATTTATTGATAAAAGTTTATCATTAATTAGGAATATAATAATTTGTTGCAACCGTGTTTTAAAAATACAAAAAGATGCAAAAGTTACCAGACGAAGATTTCAGAGATACAATCGGAACTATTGATAAAGAAGGACACAGAAAATTTATTTTTCCTAAAAAGCCTTCGGGGAAATTCTACGAATATAGAAAATGGGTAAGTTATTTTTTGCTAATTGTACTGATCGCCAACCCATTTGTGAAAATTAATGGCAATCAGTTCATGATGTTCAATGTTTTAGAACGGCGTTTTAATATTTTTGGATTTCCATTTTGGCCACAAGATTTTTATCTGTTTGTCCTTTTCATGATTGTGG
>Ga0114974_10001173_pt1 | contig 20808 bp, 21 predicted proteins | sample S_130206_EF_Meta_FD_87318 | JGI IMG/M metagenome (GOLD analysis project Ga0114974, IMG submission 87318) | Freshwater microbial communities from Lake Simoncouche, Canada to study carbon cycling - S_130206_EF_MetaG | ecosystem: Environmental > Aquatic > Freshwater > Lake | place: Lake... | reverse complement strand
GTCACGGGCGACAACAAAGCCTCCGCCGATTGCTGCTGTTTCGAGAACTTGTCCGACAAGATAAATCCAAGCTGGCCCGCCTTGATATGTTTGAAGAAACTTGCCTAGTGCGTAGGCGATGGCCGCGATGGTTGTTTTGTAGTTGTTCATGGTTTTATGGTTTCTTTGAAAGGGCATGGCTTGCCGGGGCACATTCGATAGGCCATGAGCATCCCGTGGTTCTCTCCAGCTTGCGCCCGAACGGATTCGATTGCGCTTCGTAGCTCTTTGCGGTCTGACTCGCATTGCTCGCTGCGATGCCAAAGGATTTTTGCAAGAAAACATAACGCGCCCGTCACGGAACTTACGGCTATGAGCAAAGCGTTTTCGAGTGTCATGGCTTATTCTGTAAGTGAGGCAATTTCTGCTTCCGCTTCCGCTTTTTTAGCAAGTGCGGCGGCGAGCTTCTTTTCGTTCTCGGTTTGCAGCGCGGCGGCTCGCATCGTTGTCAGCGTGGCGATGTCGCCAGCGTCAAACGCGGTGGACGCGTCCGCGAGTAGCTTGGCAATGCGGTCACGGTCAGCGGTTACATCGGTAATCTTCGCAAGCACGGCCCGTAGTTTTTCAACAGCGTCGTTAAACACGAAGCCCTGCGCGCCTCCTGCGATGATTTCAAGTTGTTCGGTTGCGATTTCGATGGGTATCATTTTAATTGAGGATTTCGATGGTTGCGTTATTTGCGTGGACTTGATTGCCGACATTTCCAGTTCCCCATTTCATCGTAGCGGCAATCGTGTTCGCTACGGTCGGGTCTATGAGCTTTGCAACAAACTGCATTGCAAAGGTTCCCGTCCCTGTGCTAGTGGTGTTGATTTCAGTCCCGCCAGCGGAGAGCGAAATTCGGAATGTCGTGCTGCTCGGAATCGCCGTGACGTAGTAAGGCACATTTGGCGCAATCCCGTTCGGCCAAGTTCCCGAAGGCCAAGTCACCGCCGCTGCCGATGTGAACTTTACCACATCGCCAACCGCCACAACACCCGTCATTGTATGAGTAACAACGGTTGGGGTTGCGCTAGTGAATGTGACGGTGTTGCCAATACCGCTAGAGGCCATCGTGGAGGTATTCAACGAATACGCAAATCCAGTCGTGGTCGTGCTTTGCAGCGAGGTTGTTAGGATACCACCCTCGCAAGACATTCGCAACGAATCAAACATCGTCAATACGGTTTCCAGCCAAAAATCAGAATTAGTTAGAGACGAAGGTGAAATCGTGCCGGTGGATTGGCTGCTTACCTGCACCCCGCCAACTGTGATTGTCGGGATAATCGTGGAAGACGTTCCGCTGTAATACACTCCATCTATTCTAATCCGCAGTTTTTTCCCTGTCACAAGCAAGTTTGCAGGGATAACGGGAGCACCAATGCAATTCGTTCTCGTCATCGTGTGCGTGCCACTTCCGCCGCTTCCGCTGATCGCGCTGCCTGTGAGTGAGGAAGCAAGCTGACAGCTCACGCCCGCCGAAAACGAGGTTCCGATGATGTAGTAAGTTGTATATTGATCGAATCCAGAAGGCAGCGTTCCCGTTGTGGACAACTTCACAGCATCCCCGATGACAAATCCAATCGGGGATGCAAACGTCCACGTTGCCGAAGAGTTCGTCGCTGTGATTGTATGAGCGAGGAAGTTTTGTGCAGTGGTCAGGGTATTGCCGCCAACCACGGCAGGCGAATAACTGCCATACAGCACCGTGGGGAGTGTAGCCCGCTTCCCAAGGTTGCTCGCGCCGAGGTATTGCGCTAGACAGAGTTGCGCAGAATCAAACCACCAAGCATAGGCACTTGTTGAAATGTCGCCGTAGTAAGACTGTGGGGAGAAATAGTTAGTGTAGAATGTGGCAGCACTAGCGCTGCCGGAGAAGGAGCCACTCAAGCTGCACGTATTGTCTATGCTTTTGTTCGCGAGGGTATCCGCGGACGAAGTGGTGACGACATTCACGCCTTCCACCGCGATTCTGCCAGCGGAGACGCGGGTGATTGTCGTGTCGGTGGCGTGTCCAAGGTTAATCGAAGTGCCTATGTATGGCGATGCGCTCCAAGCCGGAGCCGTAGCGACGCCGCCGCTGGAAAGCACGCTGCCAACCGCTACATCAGCCAGCTTGGAAAGCGTGTTCGATGCGCTGGCATAGAGTATGTCGCCCGTGGTATAGGTTGTTTGATTCGTGCCGCCTTTTGTTTCTGGTAATGCCGATGTGAGCGCAGATGCTAGGTTTGCGCCGGATGGAGTGGCGAGGAAAGTTGCAACTCCTGTGCCTAAGTCGGAACTACGCACAAGCGTAACAGCAGTGCCAGTTCCATTTTTGAAAGATGGGATACCACTACCGTCTGAATACCAAGCCGAGCGTCCGGCTATAAGAGTTGGAGTGGTTCCATTTTCAGTGACGAAATGCCCCGCAGCGCCCGTTCCGGGAATGCTGGCAAAGTGGCCCGTGTTTGTTGCATCGCCAGCAACATTTGCCGTGCCGTTAAAGCTAATGTTGAAAATGTTGCGAGGCGTTGCAAGTGCCGTTGCCGTTCCAGCATTTCCGCTCACGCTGGTTTGATCGCCCGTGTTCGTTCCGCTAAGATTACTGCCACTTACGGCACCAGATGCGGCAACGCTAGTCGGCGTGATTGCTCCAAGCGTTAAGCTAATCGCGGGCGTAGTTGTCGCTGTCGCCACTGTGCCGCTGACGCCGTTTGCCGTTGTCACGGAAACGCTAGTCACTGTGCCCGTAGCTGAATCCACCGCGTTCAGCGTCGTGCCGCTCATACTTAGGTTTGTGCCTAGAGTGATTGCAACTGGCAATCCGGTTCCGCCGCTGCTCGCCTGTCCAAGTAGCTTTGAGGCGGTTAGGTTAAGACCTTGATTTGTGACGGCCTGTAGTTTTTCCGATGCGCTCAGGCTTTGGGATGTGTCATACCTAACCGCCCCCGAAACGGAAAGCGGAGTGAGCGAACCAGCGTTTATGATGTCGGCTGGAACTGTAACGGGAATCGAGAGAATCGTTTTTACCTCGCCACTTGCGCGCGTGCGGACAACGGACAATGTAAGCGCGAGCGAATCCACGCCCGATGCCCAAAACATCTTCGCCATGTTCACCGTGTTTAGTGAAATCGTGCCGGATGCGCCGAAGGGCGCGAGCAATGAAACATTTGTTGCCGCTAAGCTAGGGTCAACTGGCCCCGCGAGGTTGCCGATAAACTCCACAAGATACGCCGCGCCGTCTGTCGAAACTGTGAAGTTGTCCGCTGCGTTGGCGTTATTGTAGCGCAACTGCGGATGCCGCCCTAGCACCGCAGAAAGCTCGCCAATGCTCGCCACGGGAGAAACTGAGCCGCACACCGCCGTCACGCCGTTAACCGTCGCGCTAAGGCTATAAAGCCCGCCATAAGTGCCAGCGGCGAAAGCTATGCGAATGATTTTATTCAACGACGAACTTGCGGCTTGTTCAGTAGATACCGTAACGCTCGCCGTTGGTAGCGCCGTCGAAGGCGTAGCGTATGCCGCAGGCTGTTGAACTAGCGCGATAATCTGCTGTCCCTTTGTGGAGACCGTCCCTTGCGCGATAACGGTTACAACCGCCGAGCAAACGGGAATCAGATTCGTTGCCGTTGCCGCGATTGTGGGAAGCACACCAACCGTTGCGCCGTCCACTTGATAAACGCCTTCGCTTAAAAGCGTGACGGTCACGGCTGGATTTCCGCCCGCAACGCTTGCGAGGCTTAGCGGAGTTTGCAAATCCGCCGCGCTAACGTCAAAGTCTAACGCCGTCAAGTCGGTTGTCACGCCGTCAATTTCCAAGGCAAATGTGCCCGCCGTTGGCGCTTCGTCCGCGCTTCCGATGCTGACTTGATACGTGTCGCCAGCCGTGTAATCCACGTCGAAGCTGCGCGTGTCTGTTGCCGATGGAACGACGGGCTGAATAGCTATGACTACGCTTTGATCGTTTCGCGTGAAGTTAGGAAAAGGAGCAATGCCACCGTCTAGGATGCTGTTGATTAAACCGCGCTGCTGCGGGTCTGAGGTGTTAATTAGTAGGTTCAGTGGCATCGCTTAGGTTCTTATAGTTAGGTTGAAAAATATGTCAATTAGGAACCTTGCCATACGCAACCAAACCACGGGACAATTCCAAAGAAGTCTTCCGGAATTGCGCCATTATCCTGTGCTTGCCGCAAGAATCCCTGCATTAGGTGCGTCGTCGTCGGGCACATCAGTTTATACCAAGCGCCGGAAAATTTCACGTCATTCGCCTCGCCCCCTGGATCGTCGGAGTCTTTCAAGTAGCCAAGCAGTTGATACCATGTGAAATTTCCGCTTCCGAAGAGGCTGTTGTCTGCACTCACGTAAGCATACGATCCCCATTGTTCGCCGCTTTTTATCGTGGCGGTTGAGATTTCACCGCTATCAAAAAGCACTTCAAGCCAAACGACGTGACTTGCCGCTGTTAGTATGATTGTATTGTCGAAATTAGTGATGGTGGCATACCGATCCAGCCACGTTGAATCCTTCCAATTCGACCTATAGTTATAGGTCTTCATCAGCGTGCTCTGCGGATTGATTTTCAACGCTATCCCAGAATAAACCAGCGTCATTCCGCTTCCGTTCGTGCCTCCCGTGATTGCTGCGCCTCCTGCTGTTGCTGATAGCTTTAGCGTGCTCGCTGTGATGTCGCGTGCGTAGTAGGTTGTAGCGAGCGTGAACGCGCTGCTCATCGTGCCCGTGCCCGCCGTAGTCAGCGCAACAGTGACGGGTGAATTAAGCTTTAGCCCGTGATTTATGTTCGTGCAAGTCCAAGTGCCCGTGCCGCTGTCGTAGGTGAACGGAATCGCCAGTGTGCCGCGCATCGTCGGGTAAAGATTCCACGGCGGCAAATAGGGCGGCGGTGACGGCTGATTCCATGTCCCATCCCATCCAAGTTTCGCCTTTGTCAAATCGAGCACCACGTTCTGATCGCTCTCGATTACTCGCCCGCTGCCGCCGCCAACTGGCATCACAACTTGCCAATCTCTATTCATGCGGTCAATAATTCGGTTTCCGAATTTCTTAGAAAGAAATCCATCCTTAAACGCATCATCTCCCATTTGTGGCAGCTTATCCATTAGGGCGAAGTAAATTGTGACCAGCTAACATAAACCGCCTTGCGCTGGTAAAAGAAGCCGCGATAAAGTTCAATGGCAGAATCTTCCGCGACAAAGTAGCCCGCGCCTAGCGGAGTAGGCGAGCCGATATAAACCAGCCTCCCAAACACGGAAAACACTTTTGGCGCGTAGATAATCGAAGGCTTCGTGAGGCTGTATTCATAAACCACATCAGCGTTCACCGTGATAGGAAGCTCCGCAACCTCCGGCGCAACTGGCGGCGAAGTCCAATCGTAAGAAAGCGTCGTGCTAACAAACTGAAAAGGATAGGTGATCGTGCTTTGCTCCGTGCGCGTGCTAGGTAAGCTGGCGTAAGTGCGCGTAAAAGAAAGGATGCCGCACCCCTCGTCCGTCGTGTCGCTTTCGTCAATGAGGTATGCGGTAACTGGAGCGCCTCCGCGTGTCACGGTAATCGTTGAAAGCTGCTCGTGATTCGTCGTCGGCGGAGTGTTGAACGGCGCGAGTGAGTTTTTCAACGGCGTGTAATTCGCCGCGTATTGCATGAACTTCGCCTTGTATTCAAAGCTCTGCGTGTCGCCTTTCGACTGAAACGGAAGCGACCACGTAGCGGGGCCGTCTTGCGTTGCAACCGTCCAATCTCCGTCTCGTATTTTATTTGGAACACTCATGGCGCGTTTTGAAGCATTGCTAGGTTAATTTTCTGCACATCCATTTGCCCTACATCTTGTTTTTGTATTTTGGCAATATCGGCTGGAGCTGGCGCGCGTTCTTCTAAGAAATCACCCAATTGTTTTTCGCGCGACTTACTTGTTCGATTTGTAGAATCCGATCGGCCTAGTGTTCTGTCAATTTCCTCAGGAGTCATAGGCTTTTCGCTGACTCCTTGTTCTTTGGCCATGTCTCTTATTTCTTTTGCCGACTTTCCTATTGTTTGCCCGTGTTTCAAATCCTCTAGTGATTTTTTTTCTTTTGCGTTTATTCCTCCAAGCTCTCTAGCGCGCGCTTCACGGTCTTGCTGGCGACTAATTACGGTTCCCTGCGCTTGATCGTGCTTTTGTTGCTCTTTCAATTCGTCTTGCCGTTGCTGTGGAGTTTTTTGAAAATCCGCAATTTTTGCTTCCAGCTCCGCAATTTGTTTTTGAGCGGTTAGTTGTTTTGCAACTTCAATCCTTCCTTCGCGTATAGCCTGTGTGATTTGAACTTCATATTGTGCTCGGATTTGCGCCAGCGTGGTTAGCTTTTGATTTCCGGCCTGCTGTTGAACTGCGGCATCTTTCGCTAAGTTGGCCTGCCTCTCTTGGTCTTTTAGAGCAAGCTGTCCCAACACTAAGGCTTTTGCCTTCTGATGTGCTGCTTCTTTCAGTTGTTCGTTTATGACCGTTCCCTGCTGCCCCGCGTCATTGGATATTTGAAGAGCCTGCTGCGCGGCGTAAAGTTCCGCGTCTAAGTCTTTCAAATGGTCTTGCTGAGTAATTCCGATTTGCTGTTTTTTTCCAAGCAACGACTTTTGAACTTGCTCATTTTTCTCATCAATCCCGATTTGCTTTGTCGAAAGTTCATGCTGTATATCCACCTGACCCAAAAGATCATCGTTCCCGTCTTTTATGGCTTGGTTTCTGGCTATCTCATAAGCCGCTTTTTCTTTTGCCGATGCGACTGCGCTTTTATCGCCTGTGATGGTTTTCTCCAAAGCCTCATTATTGCCTTTGGCAGAGGTCAGATTTTGCTCCTGTGCAAAGTTAATCTCATCAACCGCCAATGCGGATTCGTGCAGTGCTTTTTCGAGAGATGTAACCTGCACGCTGTTTGCCGCGAAAAGTCCCTGTGCAATTTTTAGCTGCGCGTTAAGTTCGGTTTGATAACTCGTCTGAGCCTCTATCGCATCCGACATTGTAACGCCGCGAACCGAAGCGGATTGATTTAATGAGACTTCAGATTTTTCCTGTGACTCAGACAAGGAGAGGATTTTCTTTTTCGCCTCCGCTTCCGCGTTAATCTTGTTGAGCGCAGCATCGCGCACTTTTAGCGCATCTTTATCCATCACGCCGCCGCTAAACTGATTTTGCAATTCAGCGTTCAAATCGGATATATTTTGCTGCCGTTCCTGCTCTACCTGCATCAGCGATAGTCGCTGTGCCGCCCCCGCAGTTTTATCCTTGATTAACGCAACCTCTTTTTTTGATTGAACTTCAAACTGCGAGGAATTACTGGCGCGCATATTTGCCAGCGCCTCTTCATTTTGAGTTTGCGCCCCGAATAAATGATGAGCCGCCGCAAACGCCGTATTCTGCGCGTCTATAAATTCCTTTTGAAGCGCAACTTCTTTTTCTATTGCCGACTTTGTAGAAATTCCATCCTTTCGCGCTAGTCCCTGATACTTGTTTAGGACAGTAAAGCTCTGCGCTATTTGTGCCGTTGCAGCGCTAACGCCGGACGCTATAATTCCAACAGGGCCGGGGATATTTGCGGCGGCATCACTGATTGCTGAGAATGTTTTAAGCAATGGCGAAGACCCGCCAATTCCAGAGGACGCATTTAATTCAGATACGGCGCTAGCCGCCACGCCTGCGTTATTGGCTATCCCAAGTAGCGCAGAAGAAAAAGCCTGCGCTGTCTGTATGTTCTTTAGTTTGTTTGCGGTTTTATCCACCTTCTCAATCCCGCTCGCCGCCTTACTCCCGCTTTTCTCCACGGCATCCAAGCGCGATGTTAGCTTAGCAATGCCAGCTTCAAACGCTGACAAGTCCACTCCCGCCGTCGCTAGTATGTCGTTTTTTCCGGCCATCTTAGTTGTTAGGTTTCTGCATTGAAAAAGAGTAAGTGCCGTCTCGATTGCGTGACGGCTGGCTGACTAGGAGATAGCCTTGCTTTCGCTTGCGGTTAATCTCGCGCACAACGGTTTTCTCCGGCTTTGTGATTGTTTCGAGCGCATCGCCCCATTTGCTAGCAATCTCGTCACTTCTGCGATTGACTACTACGCAACCGCGAGAACGATCCGCCGCTTTGATTAGCTGATAAATGACGTTCAGCGGCGAATCTAGCACGCGCTCCAATGTCCATTCTCCGGATGGATAGCTTTCATTTAGGCTGTGATACAAGCCCGCAGTTGGCGAGTAATACGGCTTGCACGTTGAACCAGTAGGAGCATCGAGAAACGCCGCGTCAAGAAATGCGTCTATGCCCTCCAATGCTGCCACAACGTCCAAGGTCGCGTTTGTTTCAATGAAAGCATCTCGCCCATCCTGCACGGCATCAAACGGAAATAAAGGCGAAATAAACCAAAGGAATTGCAGCACCGCCGCGTCTGTAATCTTCCCGCCACAAACGAACGGCGAATCATACGCGCGCAACCACTCAAAACGGCGAAGCGTCAAGGGCATACAAACGATGCCGCCGATCAACTCAGGGAGTCCAAGCAACGCCTTGGAACGGTCGCGCCTTTCGCTCGCTATCGCGTCATCAAAGCCGTGGATGCAAGATTGACCTGCCACATTATTAGACCGTGGTGAAGCTTGTGCCGCTCTCCGCCGTGACGTTCACAACGCGGATTCCTCCGGGAGTGTTGTCCTCTTCGTAAGGAACGGTCGTTACGGCAAAGGTAATCGCGCCAGTTTCGTTCGGCGGTGTATCGGTGAAGGTTGCACCCGGCGCAGGAAACGCTGTCGAGCCGCTGGCAAGCTGCAATTCGGCCTGCCAAGTATAGCGACCCTTCGTCCAATGCTTGCGGTTAGGTAATCCTGCCGCCGTGAAATCTTCCGTGGACGACCAGTTGGGCGTGATCGTCTTTTTATTGACGATGTAGGTAACGGCGTTAATGGTGATTGTGGTTGTCCCGTAAGCGGGAGTTCCATCGAGAATTTGATTAGGTACTGCCATGTGAGTGAGTGGTTAGGTTTAGAGATTCGTCGGCCAAGCGTTAGGGTTAATAGAGAAATATATTGCAAATGTCAACGTAGAAGTGTCGAGGTTCATTTCATCGTCAAAGCTAGTATCAGAGCTAGCCTCGCGCACGTCCATAACTAGCAATGGGGAGTTCTGCTTAGTCCACTCCTGCGTGATGTAGTAAAGCTGCATACGCGCCCGCGCTTGCCCCACTAGCTTTGCGTGTGCATCGCTCTTAGCTTCGCTTGTGCGATTCGTGACAACCTTCACTTCAATCGTGCCGTCGTAGGCGTCATAAATCCAGCGCACGCGGTCAACGGCTAGCTTGGCGTGATTCTGTGTCTGCCCCGTTGTCGCTTTGATTTCTAGGCGCGGAGATTGCGCCGAGTCCACCATGCGCGAAAGATAAACGTGAGGCGTGGCGGTTTTCAGAATCCCGCAAAAGGCAGACTCTAGGTTGTTTTCAAACTGGAAGATTTCATCGGTGCTCATTTGTTCATTATGGCAAAAAGCGTGACCTTTAGCCTTTTGTTCACTGAGCGACGGAATTGCCGCTCATGCTTTTTCTGCGCGTCGGAAATTATTTGTTCGCCCGTGAATTTCTTATAGCGCGAAGGCATGGCTAAAAATGGATTGAACATGGCCACAGAGAACGTGCGCTTTCCTCCGCGTATTTGACCGTAGGCGCGAGGCGGTGCTTTTATCGGGTCTCGTCGTGACGTAGCGTTTTTGACCTGCTGGCTTTCTGGAATCTGCAAGCCGAGCGAACGCGCAAGCTGCCCCCACGAAGCGCGGTAAAGGAATCGAGCAGGAGCACGGCCCGCCAGAAATTGCGCCTTTGTCTTTCCGCGCCCGCCTTGCTCTTTCCATCGCTGAAACTGGTTTCCTTTTTTCTGGATTTGATTTGAACGAATAAGAGAGAAGTCACGAACGGGAGTAATCCGCGAAGCCGTCGCTAGAGTTTTTTTTGTGTAGTCCATCACGTCCGGCTTAAACTGAATTGCCGCAACTTGCTTCATCGCTTCCAGCTTTTTCCGAAGCGTCGAAACATCTACGCGGAATCCAGTCTTTTTCATTGCTTGAGGTTGGCGCGGAGTTCAACGCTGCCGTCTCGATTGTCTCGCGTGATTGCGATGACTTGAAACGCGCTGTCGTTATGGGCGAACACGGATTTAAGCTCAATCTCACTAGCCGTGAAATCAGTCGCCAGCATTTGAAAGGTTGCTGGCATCTGCTCTTCATAATTCGCGTTAGCCATGCGCTTCGTGTATTCAATCGGCGGAGCAATGCACGAATAGCTTTTGCCGTTGAATGTAAGCGTGTCGCCAAACATAGACGAACTGAGCATGGCGTTAAACGCCCGCAACGATGCTGCCTTGAAATCCAAGGCCATAGCCTTACGCCTTCACGCCGCCAACAAGCGGAGAAAACCGCATCACGGTCGTGCTCGTCATAACTCCGAGCGGAATAACTGTCGATCCGCTGGCAATGTCTGCGTAAGTTTTCGTGCAAGCCCCCGGAGTATTTGAAAGCCAAATAGTATCACCAGCAAGCACGGTAAAGCCGGGAGTGAATCCAGAATCAGACGCCACGTAAAAGCACGTTTGCGAAGTGGCGACGTCTGCGATGCAGCATCCGGCAACGCTATTGGCTGGGGTCGTGCCGTTGCTGTCCGCGAGGCCGATTGTTCCATTCGCTAAAACATAGACATATTGGCCGCGAGTGATTGCGGTTGACGCCACGCCCGCTGAAACGGAAGTGCCGGAAGATTGAAGGACGTTCGCTGCTGTGGGTGATAAGTCTGCCATTTGAGTATGTGGTTAGGAGTTGTTAGGAATAGGCGCACCATAAGAGTAATCGCCTATATGTTGCAAGCATATAGTTTGATCCACCAATACTTTTCCGCCTAACTTTCGCCAGTTGTCGCAAAACCACCAGTCCTCGCTTCGCCATTCTCCGTCATTGTCGCACCCTTCATGCCAGAATTGCCACTCTGGACGCCCGTGGTTGTGATACTCCGGCACTAGCGGCTTCATCTTCTCGAAAACGCTGCGATGCACGCGCATAAAGCCTCGCCCTGCGCGTTTGACTTCCACAAGCGGCTCGACACCGCCGAACGGGTTTTCATCGGTCAACGTGGCAACGCACCATTGCAGCGGAAGTGCTTTCTTTGGATAGAGGCCATACACAAGCGGAACGTCATGCGATAGCAACTTATCCACATCTTCGCGGGTGAAATGGATGTCCATATCTATGACAACCATTTCCTCGCAGTCCGTGGAAAGAAAGGTTGCTGTGGCCATGTTAAGTGATCTTGTAGGGTATGGCTGAGAAACCCTACCTAGAACCGCGCCCCTGCCGCCAATCGCAACCAGTGCGTCGTAGCAGTATTGCGCCTTTATGGTTCCTGTGCCGTTGTCAATTAGTGGATAAAACCGCTTCATCCTAGAGCTTGTCAAAAAGCCTGCGGAAATCCGCCGCCGTGTAATCGCCGCTTGTATTCTCGCCTTTGACTAGGTGCGTGCGAAGAAAACGAACCTCATGCGCGTCGAGAACCTTTAGCGCAACGATTTCGCCCGTGCGAATGTCTTTGTATTTGCCGCTGTATCCAGAGAACGAATCGTCGGCCTTTGCGACCTTCGTTAGCGCCTTGCCTTTGAGCGCGTCTAGTTCTGATTCCTGTTTAGCAATCTGCCGTTTAAGTGCGTCAACTTGCCTGTCGTTTGATGGTGTTTCTTTTGCCATAGGTGCAGACTAGCTATTACAGGATGCGGTTATTGGCAAGCAATTTTCGACGCGCCCATCCCTCGCGCTTTGCTTGTGACATTTTCGCCCGTGTCTCCGCGCTGCGCTTTCTTCCTCGCAATGGAGCGTGCGCGGCTTCTATTGCTTCCGCCGTCTTCCGCTTGCCGAGCTTGGCTAGTCGCATCTTATACCGCGCTTCCGCGCTGATAGGTGCGCGCTCTTTTTTAACCTTCGGCTGTCGGCACTTTGGCGGATGCTCCGCAAGATAACGCTCGCGTGAAATCTTGTTCGCCTCGCCTATCTTGCGCCGTGTTTCTTCTGACACTACGCGCCCTGTCATAGCCGCTGCGCGCCTTGCTCGCGTCTCCGCTGATTGCTTCTTGCCAAGCTGCGCGAGCCTTATTCTTTCGCGCACTTCCGGCGTTAGATTCGCCGCTTTCGACGCCTTCATTTTGGCGACCGCTTCGGGTGACATTTTGCGCCCTGTCGCTTTGGTGCGGATTTTGTCTTTCGTGGATTCGTGCATTGAGAATCCGCCTCGCCCGCCTGAGTGCAGATTCGTTAATGGAGCGCCGGAATCAAATGAAGACTTAATCCACCATCGCTCTCTTTCCTGCCAATCTTTATCGTCGCTGTTTTCGATTGTTTCTAAAACACGAATCTCCGGCCTAAGACCAACGCTAATCAGTGATTTTACCCAATTATGCTTATAACGCTCTCCGTTTTCACTAGTATGCGCTGAGCGCCTAATGCGAATGTTGTTAGTTTTTCCTACATATCTCAGCAGTCCATTTCTTGGGTCATAGAGACCGTATATATAAATAGTCATGCCGCTAGAGTAATTAAACCCTAGCGGCATGTCAATTAGTTAATCGCTACTCGGTTGTTTGCTTAACTGAACTGCGTCGCGATCAAATCTCCCGCATTGCCGTTCGCAATGTAGGGCGCTTTCGAGGTTTTCGTGCGAACAATGTTCGACTCCGTTTTCTCTTCGCGGTAGGTATCCACGCCGTAGCCGTCTGCGGGCGTGTAGCTGTCCCAGTAAGCATTGACGCCGCAACCTTGGAGCGTTGCAATGCCGTCTTCCTGCGCGCTTGCGCTGTCCCCAGCCGCGCCGACCCACACGTAAGTATTGCCCCAAATGCGGGACATAACCGCCGTCGCGCCGTCGCTTGCGCTGTTATAGACGCTATTGCCGATGAGCACCTTTTTGATGCCAGCGTCGGCAAACGCGAGTTGCAGATTGCTCTGGTTGACTTCGTAACCTTTGCCGAGTTGGGAAACAACGAAGTTAGTCAGCAAGGTCGAGCGACGGATGCGCTTATAGACCTGCGAGCTAAGAACGATAGTGTCGGCAACTTCGCCCTTATCCAGCACGCGCTCAATCGAGTCATACACATCGCGCACGAAGTTGACCGTGGCGAGGTTGGCTTCCGTGTAAGCAACGGCGCTGTTTGTTGCGCTGCCGAAGTTGGTCGTATTCATGATCGCGGCGGCGGTCAGATACTCCGTGGTGATTTCCACGGCTTCTGCGGCCTGTGCTGCCATGAGGGATTCGACGCTGAGATAATCGGCGTAATCCATTTCAACTTCGTCGGGCACTTGAATTTCGCGCTTGCGGATCGTAACGGTGAACGAGTCATCGTTAAGAGTTGCCGTCATGCGCTCGACGTTTGCGCCGGGAGCAGTGATGAAGTAATCATCCAAGATTCGTGCAAGCTGCGCGTTTGCAATCTTGGCTTTCACCAAATGCACCGTGCGCTTGTTCACCGGGAGGGCCGGAAGAATCTGCGAATGAATGTTGAGCTTGTTAATCCCGCGTCCTTCACGAATGACGGATGCGAGTTCCTGCCGAGGGCGGGCTGTTGAGTTAGTATATGCTGGCATTGTATTTGTTAGTTAGTAATTAAGCAACGTAGCCGAGTTCAACAACGCCGAGGGTGTCGGTCGAGGGAGCTTGTAGCCATTTGCCGATTAGCACGGCGTTAGTTGAGGTTGCAGATGCTTTTCCGGAAGCTGCGGAGTAAGCCGCTGCGCCAACGGTGCAGTTTGCGGAAGCGAGCACTGGCACGCTGCCGCCGCCGCCGATAGGAGCCGCGAGGCCCGTGCCGGAAGCCGGAATGTCTTGCAGAGCGACGTAATCGCCGCAAATGCTAAGTCCCGCAACGCTAACGAGACCGTTAGTATTGAGCAGGAGACGAGCACCGCGAGAGATAGCAACGGCGGTTGCCGTTACCGTCTTCTGGATTTTGATGTTAGTTGTAGCTGTGTTTGTAGTAGCCATGTGAGTTAGGTATTAGAGCTTTCCTGCCTTGCGAGCAGAGTTGTAGATTTCGGGTTTATCTTTGGCCAAGCGGAAGATTGCCGTGGAGCGATCTTTAGCGCCTGCTGAGATTTGAGCGGCGATAGCCTCTTCGACTTCATCCTTCGCGGCTGGTGCGGCTGGAAGCGTGAACTTACCAGCGCCGAGAGCGGCGGTGAACTTAGCCTCTGCGAGCACGACGGCTTCACCTTTGGCGGTTTCGAGTTGGCGTTTGATTGCGCGGTTGCAACGGGCGAACGCGGCCATGAGCGCGGGCGCTTTTTCGTCCTCCGGCTTTTTGTCGGCATCGGTGACGCCTGCGGTTGCTTCCATTTCGGCGGTGTCGGGCACGACGGGCGCGTCCGCTGGTTTGTTCGCTGCGGCGATTGCGTCTGCAATCATCTTAGCGACTTCGATTTTATCTTCGTCTGTCATTTTGGTTTGTGTTTGTGTTTGTGTTTGTGCTGCGGAAAAAAGAGCCGTAGTCGCTGCGCCACATTCGACTAAATCGGCGGCTTGGAAATCGAGAGGCGTGCTGTCCTTGTCGGACGGGTCGTAGGAAAACACGGGCGACAGCATCATGTTCTCAGGGTCGTGCTCTGCGTTCCATAGAGCGGTCTCCTTATACTGGCCCGGCGCTAGGTGAAGGTCTGCAATGGGGTTTCCTTCACTGTCTTTGCGAATGTCTTTAAGTTTGCCGACCTTGGCGTGCAGCGCATCGCCGTTGCCCTGCTTGTAATCGTGCGTCCAATGAACGGGAATAGAACGACTGCCAGCATGAGAAAGTAGCGCATCCACAAATGCGGGCGTGATTGTCGCATAGCGCGGCTTTCCATCCGGCCCGCTGAAGCACGCGACCTTGCCTAGCTCTGCAATCTTTACGCCCAAAAGCACATCGCCGTTGATGCTATCTTGCGAAAACGATGCGTGCCTAAGTGATGCTAAAGCTGTTGCCATTTCCGCGCTTATACCTAATCCTATTAAGTAACGCGAGAAATTGAAAGCGCAGTGCTTTTAGCGCTTGGCGAGCGCCTTTGCTATCTCCTGCAAACGAAGGCTAGGCTTTAAGACTCCAAGCTCTACCTTTTGCAGATAGCTTTGAGAAACGCCAATCTTCGCGGCCATTTCTTTCTGCTGCAATCCAGCGGAAAGGCGGGCGCGTGCTATCGGCGTGCGGCGTGGTGATACTCTCATTTTGAGACGTATTCTGTTCGCTTGCGCGCCGCCTCATGTTCTGGAGAATCTTGCCCGCTCTCATCTGCGGCTATGTCCTCGTTTTTTAGTGCGTGCTGAATAGTCGCCGTATGGGTTTCCGTTTCCGCAATCTTAGCGCCAAGTTCATTGACGGTATTTTTCAAGTCGTCATTTGCCGTTCCTGTTCCGACCCTTAGTTGCTCCACAAGCTGCCCGTGTAATTCTTTAACGCGCGCATTTGCATCGGCAAGATTCTTTGCGTTGCTCGCGTTCTTTGCTTTTAGTGCCTCATGCTTGGCTTTTAATTGTTCTAGCTTGCTTTGCTTAGGCGCTGGCGCGCCCTCTTTCTTTGGCGCTGCATCGCCGGTCTTAGCGGCTGGCTCGCTTGGGCTTGTGGGTTCGTGATTCTGTAAGTCTTCCAGCTTCTTTTTCGTCGCCTCTAAGCTGCGGTGAATTTGTGCTTGTTTTTCCGGCGAAAGATCGCCCTTCAAAAGCGTTTGCGCTTCATTGATAGAGGATTTCAGCTTGTTAAATTCAACTGGATCAACGTGCAGTCGCTCCGGGTCTGCGCCTGCGTTGTAATTGCTTTCAGTCGGCCCGAATCCTTCCGGCGTAACGTCGCGGATTGCGGCCTTGTTTCCGCCGTCTTTCTTTTCGAGTTTTTCAATCAAGCCGCCTTTTCCTGCGTGTAGCTCTTGGAATGTCGGATCGCGTCCGTGCTTTTTCTTAAACTCTTCTGCGGGATTTGCTGCTTTATTTCCGCCCCCGCTGCCAAACTTCCCATCGTCGGCGCGTGGATGCTTTGATTCCTCAAAATCAGCCATCACCGCCGCTGCTGGTTTCGCTGGCGTTCCTTCCGCTGGTTTGCCTTGCGTCAAATTTTCTGCCGCCGCCGCCTGCTGCGGATTGTCGCTCACCTGTGCAATGTCGGCAATGGTAACGCTTGGCTTGTATCCAGCTTTAACAAGTGCGCGGTTTGCATCTTCCACGGCCATTGCTGTTGCAACCGCTTCCTGCATGGACTCGCGCAGAACCACGGGAAAGCTGCGCCCGCTGTTTGCCATGATGACGGCGCTTTTCGTCGTGATTCCGCTGCGAATTGCTTTGATGTCGCTCGCATCGTCTCGGAAAGCGTCCGCAGTTGGTAGCGTAGTAAAACCCCAATTTCCACGCGCAATGTTCGGCATGGGCGGGAGCTTCTTTCGCTCCACGCCGTCCATGATTGTCACGTAGCTGATAACGTCCAATCGAGGGCGGTGAACGTCATTTCGGAGCCGCATAATCTCGCGCCCTGCCGCCTCAAATGCGCCACGGAAAGGAGCACCGCCGCTTTGTGCTCCGCTGAATAAAAACTCGTAAGGGAAGCCAACAGCAAGCGAAGCCGATGCGTCCAAGTAGCGCATCCCGTTAATGAACGAATCGCTTGGATGCTCGCCTTTCAACACTTGATAGTTGTCGCCGTTGAATTGGTATTTCACGATAGCGCCGTCTGCCATCGTCTCCACGTATTCAACCGCCCCTTCGCTGCTCACTTGCGTCTCGTAGTCGAGTTCATTTGGTTGCCCGCTATTATTTGACGCGATAGCCGCAATCTTCGACTGTTGCTGCATCGTGTCTTTCGTGGACTTTAAAATCTGATAACGCGAGTTCACATCTTCCAGCGCCGAGGCAAAGATTGAAACGCCGCGAACGCCGCCCGTGATGTCATCTTTGAAAAATATAACGTCGCACGCTTCCACGCGCTGCGGATTTGTGTAAATCGCGTCAAAGCCGCGCTCGTAAATTCGATAAGCGGTGGTATTTGGCCCCTGCAAATACAAGCCGGAAAAATAGACTTCGCCGCTGCGAACATCGCGCACGGGTCGTGTGAACTGGTAAAGCTCGCCAATGCGATCCGCCGTGACTTCCAGCAATCGCAATCGCCCCTCGTCACGATACCATTGCAGCGCCGAGTCTCCGCGTTCCGGTAAGTTCACATCGGACGCACGGGCAAACGCCTGTTGCATGGAGCATCCAACGCCCATGTGCTTCCATTGTTCCATGCAATACGCGCTCACCGCTTCATCTAGCGCGTGGTCTCCCGTGTCGGGCGCGTATGTGATTCCGCTGCTGCAATACATCCGGCGTTTGTTAATGTAGTTGCGAGCAAAGCTAGTGTTTTTAATCGCGTTCTCGCCCTCAAAAGAAAGCCGCACGCGCTGCTGTTGCGCGTAGCTAGAGTTCGGATTCGTGCCCGTGCGCGTAGCTGGCGCTTGCACCTTGTTTGGCATCGCTGCATTGTAGCCTGCAAACTTAGCAACGCCGATCGCGATGCCTTGGATGCCTGCTTTGATTCGTTCAGAGAGTGCGGGCTTAGTCATTGACGGTAATTGGCGGGCGATTACCCGTGAAGTCTTGATATGTTTTAGACGGCCCAAGTGTGCCGCCACGGATGCCTAGCTCATAGTTTGCTTCCATGAGTAATTCACTCAAGTCCATGTTTTGAATCCCGCTCGATTTCGAGCCTCCGCTAAGGCTTGTGAATGTGCCGTAAAGGGCGCGATCAAACCCGCTGTCGAGCAACTGCTGGATTTGGGCGGTAGTAAAGTTGCGAAAAAGTCTGCGCGGGCTAGGCATTTCGCGGACATATAGCAGAGACACCTAACAACTAGCAAGCGCAAAGTTAGGCGACGGCGGGCGTGCTTTTACGTTTTTACCGCCCCAGCGTATGAGATAACCAGCCCACACCAATAGGCCGAAACAATACTGTTGTCCGTCACTGAGTTGGCTTTTACACCGACTGCCGAGAAATAGCTAGCGGAAAATGTCCGTGCTTCATTGCGAGAGTCAACGCCATTACCTCGCAATCCCAAAAATGATCCCTGCGAACGCGCTTCCACACCGTTGCCTTTGCCTTGTTCGTCTTTTTGTCGGTCTCCACAAGCGGGATGAACGCTGGCATATTGGCGACGTAAATCTCCGTCATATCGGACGCAATGCCGAAGTAACGTCCGCTAGAACCGCCGACAAGCGCGGATAAATAGCCATAGAGCGTGTTATTGTCGCCAACAATGCAATACGCCCATCCTGAGGGAAGCGCGCCCTTTGCAACTCCGCGCAGTCTATCGGGCTGTTTCTCTCCAACGACGCCGCTTTCCGGCTTTGGCACTGAGTAAGGCATCGGATGCGAGACTTGCTTGCCGTCAATCGTCGCAACGTGGAATTGCTCTAGGTCTGAGCCGCGATAGGCATACCATCCGTATTTTGAGCACTCACGAAACACTAGCCTGTTCTCATGCCCTGAGTCCACGATAACGCACGTTCCTTTTCCCGTTAGATTTCCGTCAACTTTGGCTTCGCGCACGCCAAGAGTGAGCGCCATTTGATGAAGCTGCTCGAAAGTATCTAGCCTACGGTATTCAATGCGGCGAGAGTTTCCAAGGCGGTCATACTCCACACAAAGCGCGTGAAGATGCGCGCCCTCGTCTCCGCTGCCAGCTTGGAAATCCGCGCTGAGTATCCTTATCTTTTCCTGATCGGTTTCCCAAACGTCGCCTAGCTTGTAATCATTGACGCCTTTCCCGCCGCCAAAATCGGGCAAGCTTGGAGAATACGGACGGCACTCGCGCTTTTTTATCCAATCCTCGTGGGGCTTTAGGTTTCCCAGCTTCGCGGACTCCATCGCCGCTCTGTGCTCCGCAAGCAATCCGCTCCACGCGATTGTATGCATTGCGAACACGGGCCATCGAAACGAGCGAGTAGCAAAAGGCGCGGATGGGTTTTCAGCAATGTAGTCTCCATCTTTTACAAGCGAGAATCTTTCTCTCGCGGTATCTGCAAATGACGCTTGGCAATGCGGACAAATAAATAAAACGCTGTCTCCTGCCGCTTGAAACACCTCCACTCCGTTGTATTTCTCTTTCGAGTGCTCTGCCCACGATGGCTCCGTTAAGTTAGCGCACTTAGGGCAGCGGAAATTCCAGTTGTCTTTTTGTCCTTCGTTGAAAAACGTATCAACCTCTTTGCCAACATCTGGAGCCGTGGTTACATGAACGGCAAGCCGATTCCACCTTCCGCCAAGTCTTTTCTCAAACTCGATTAGTCGTCCCGGTGGGTATGAATCCAGGTGCGCCTCGTCGCTCATCAGTGTTGATACCTGCAAACTTTGAGCCGACGAAATACCCGGCCCCGTGATTGCTAAAAATTTGCCTCTAAACTGAAAGAGGTCGTTTGTTACTGAGTATTTATCTCGGCTTAGAAATCGCCGCACGTTCGGAATAGAAAGCAGAAACTCTTTGCCACGAGTCTTACACCATGTCGCCGCGTCGTCGTCGCTTTGCGCGCAAAACAGCATATCGCCGGGATTAAATAGGATGCGCTTTGCCATAATACATTGCCCCGCAACCGTCCCCATTGAACTGCTCGCCTTGTATAGGACTAGCCGCTTCACGCGAATGTCATCAGCCGCCGCAAATGGAGCCTTTAGAAATGGATACTGCTCGATTCTAAACGGCCCCGTGATGGGCGAGCCTGATCGATTGAATACTATATTATTGGAGGCAAATTCTAAAGTTGTCATATCGTCAACCACGCGGGAAGCACGCCGTCATTCTTCGCCGCCGTGATCGCGCCTTCCTTTGCTGCGCGGTAGTTTCCAGCATGGGCGATGTGAAAAGCCTCTGGCGAGTCGCATAGCGCGGCGGATTGCGCGTCTGCGATGATTGTCTGCTCAATGGCGAGGTCAATGCTGAGTAGCGTCTGATTCCATATTTCCCGCGCCTCGCTCACAAGTATCTTTTCACCCTCGCGCTTCTCCGGCGCAACGCCGCGATCAAACTCAAGCAAGGCCTTTCTTGAAATATCCCAACGGCGAAGGCTGAAAAGCAGGTCGCTTTCAATTTGTAGCTTTTCGGCAATCCACACTTCGCGCTGCTCGCTGGTTGCGTTTGGTGAAGGCTGAACCAATTCGCCAAGTCGCGCCTCTAGTGCCTCTTTCGCTGCGTAGGTTTGCAGTTCCTCCTTTTCGAGACGGGCGAGGGCTTGCGCGGCTCCGGTTCCGCTAAGGTCAATAGACGTTGTTTTTGGTTTTGACATATCAGCCCGTGATTATCTGCCAATATGCGAGACGAAGAAAGCAATTAGTGCCGTCCGATTCGTCGCGTGCTTCGTGTTGTCCCGCTTCGTTTTGTTTCACGTAGCATATAATGCGCCTGTCGTCTTTGGTGATGCCGATGAATCGGAATCCTTCGACGTTTGGAATGTCAGAAAGAGGGAGGCGCTTCATTTGCTTAGTTTTTCAATCGCCGTGGCAATAGCCGTCTGCGCGTCTGCGATCGCTTCCGACATGAGCCGGTGCTGTTCTGCGAGCTTGGTGTTGTTCTCCGCGATGAGTCTGTCTAGTTCGGCTAGTTTCGCGTCATATTCGGATTGCAGTTGGTCGTAGGTTTTCATGATTGGTTTTTGGTTGTGTAGGTTGTGGGTGAGGGTTGATTAGAAATTAACAATTTCGATTAGTTCAAGGTATCCCTTTTGATCTTCAAACTTTCCAGAGTTGCTGAAATTGGCGACTACGGCTGGGGCGGGCGCCTC
>Ga0114974_10001172_pt1 | contig 20822 bp, 20 predicted proteins | sample S_130206_EF_Meta_FD_87318 | JGI IMG/M metagenome (GOLD analysis project Ga0114974, IMG submission 87318) | Freshwater microbial communities from Lake Simoncouche, Canada to study carbon cycling - S_130206_EF_MetaG | ecosystem: Environmental > Aquatic > Freshwater > Lake | place: Lake... | reverse complement strand
GTAAGGTCAGACCTGGAAGCAAAACTGAAGCATTCATCAAGGCAACCAAGGTGCCTGTGCATATTCCACTCTCAGGTAAGACTATGGAATTTAATAGCGCTGGGGTTTGTACGGCGGGTTGTTAGTCAATATTTAGGATTGCGGTCATGCGACTCATCGACTATTTTGATCGCGGACTTCATCGCAATCCGCAAAGTCTTTGTTTAACAGACGGACACAGGCAATTGTCCTTTGTACAAACAAGCGTTTTGACGCACAAAATTGGCAATGGACTGATTGCTCATCACATGAAGCCCGAAATGGTGGGCGCTGTACTGAGTCCTAATGACATGGATGCGTTCACCTGTATTTTGGGTATCTTGCGAGCAGGTATGGCTTGGATGCCGATCAACGCCAGAAATTCACTTGACGACAATATTTACATCTTGGATAGCAATCGCTGTGCGTGGTTGTTCTATCACAGCTCATTTGCTAACGACATCACCACCATCAAACAAAAAAATACGCATATCAAAGGTTTTGTATGTGTTGATCGTGCCAATGGTGAAGATCCATTATTGGCAGATTGGTTAAGCGCATATGTGGATCAGTGTCCTTATATTACTCTTGATCCCAATCAATTGGCGTCAATTTGGCCATCGGGTGGAACCACAGGCCGATCCAAAGGTGTGATGTTGACTCACCTCAACTTTACAACCATGGTAGCCAATTTTTGTTCAAGCATGCCTTATGAGGACGCGCCTGTTCATTTGGTGGCCGCGCCCATGACGCATGCGGCGGGTTGTGTGGCTTTCCCTTTGTTGGCCATGGGGGCTGCACAAATTATTATTCCAAAGGCTGACCCACTTGAAATGATGAAGTGCATTCAAACTCATCGTGTCACCACATTATTTTTGCCACCCACTGCGATTTATTCGATGCTTGCGCATCCGCAAGTGCGTGAGTTTGACTATTCATCGCTCAAACATTTTATTTATGCAGCAGCCCCGATGTCTGCAGAAAAACTCAAAGAGGCCTTGGATATTTTTGGTCCTGTGATGGCGCAAACATACGGTCAAGCCGAATGCTTGATGCTGTGCACATTTATGTCGCCACGTGAGCATCTGGTGATTGGAGACCCCAAATTAGAGCGACGTTTGATGAGTTGTGGTCGTCCCACTATTTTTACGCAAGTCGAGATCATGGATGACGATGGAAAAATTTTAGATCCTGAAGAAAAGGGTGAAATCGTGACGCGCGGCAATTTGGTGATGAAGGGTTATTTCAATCAACCGCAAGCCACCGAAGAGGCTTCGCGTTTTGGTTGGCACCACACGGGCGACATCGGTTTAAAAGACGCCGATGGTTTTGTCTACATTGTGGATCGCAAACGTGACATGATTATTTCGGGGGGCTTCAATATTTATCCATCCGAAATTGAACAAGTGATTTGGGCGCATCCCAGCGTTCAAGATTGCGCAGTGATTGGTGTGCCCGATGAAAAATGGGGCGAAGCAGTCAAAGCCGTGATTGAATTAAAACAAGGACACACGGTAACTGAAAATGAGATGCTGGTTTTTTGTCGAGAAAAATTAGGCGGTATGAAAACGCCCAAAACCATTGAGTTTTGGCCGCAGTTACCGCGCAGTCCAGTTGGAAAAGTTTTGAAGCGCGATATTCGTGAAAAATTTTGGGCCTCACAAGCTCGACGGGTTTAATCGGTTTTTTAAAAGGTACTCATATGTCAAACACCATCGGAATCATTGGCCTCGGAATTATGGGCAGCTCTTACGCTCGCAACCTCATGTCCAAGGGTTTTAAAGTTGTAGGTTACGACGTTGACTTGGCCAAGGTGCAGCAACTGGCCAAAGAAGGTATGCAGGCCGCTCAATCCCCGATTGAAGTGGCCAATGCTTGCTCATACATCATCACCTCTTTGCCTTCTCCGCAAGCTTTAATGGATGTTGTTGATGCCAAAACAGGTATTGGCGCTTGCAAAAAACCATTGGTAATTGCAGATACTGCAACGCTTGCGTTGCAAGACAAAGAAAAAGCTGCAGAAATTTTAAAATCTGGCGGGCACACCATGCTTGATTGCCCTGTAAGTGGTACGGGTGCGCAAGCGGTTCATGCGGATTTGGTTATTTTTGGAAGTGGAGACGCTCCCTCATTTGAAGCGATGAGACCCTTTTTTAAAGCCATTGGTCGAGAAATTCATTACTTGGGAGTTTTGGGTAATGGCAGTCGAATGAAATATGTAGCCAATTTATTAGTGACGATTCACAACGTGTCTGCTGCTGAAGCTATGGCGTTTGGTATGAAGTCGGGCATTGCGCCCGAGACAATTTACGATGTTTTAAAAAGCAGCGCGGGAAGTTCACGCATGTTTGAAGTAAGAGGCCCGATGATGGTGCGCAATGTGTACGATCAAAATGTATCGGCCAATTTCAAAGTCATGGCCAAAGATATTTCAATCATCAGTCAATTTGCGCAAACCATTGACTGCCCAACCCCCTTGTTTTCAACAGCGGCCAATATCCATTCGGCTGCGGTGGCTCAAGGGTATGAAATGTCCGATACCGCCTCGGTTTGCAAGGTGATGGAGAACCTCTGCGGCGTGGACCGCTCACCCTTTGAAGGGTCTAAAAACTAAGGGGTTATTCGTTTGCGCATTTCCATTTCTCTCGCTATCATGAATAACAAAAATTAAATCCTTTATTTTCAGGAGACATAGATGCCCAACGATATTCAAACCAAAAGACGTCAACTTATGACGGGCGTTGCTTCTGCAGCGGCCTTGTCAGTGCTGACGCCCACTCAACTATTAGCGCAAGGAGCTTATCCCAATCGAGCCCTCAAGATGGTCGTGCCATGGCCACCCGGTCAAGCCACCGATTTAGTGGGTCGTGTGGTTGCGCAAGAGTTGGGCAAGATATTGGGGCAGACGGTAGTTATTGACAACAAAGCAGGAGCAGGCGGCTCTATCGGTACTGATGCGGTTGCAAAGTCTCCACCTGACGGTTACACATTGCTTGCTGCGTCTAGCGGTCCCGTATCGATCAGTCCCTTATTTGGCAAAACACCTTACGTGCCCGAAAAAGATTTGGTGCCTGTTGCGATGGTGGGTATGTCACCCTATGTGTTGGTCACGGGTACAAACTTTCCTGCCAACGATTTGCGTGAATTTGTTGCAGTGGTCAAAGCCAATCCAGGTAAATACAGTTTTGCATCATCGGGCACGGGTGCTACTGCGCATTTGATTGCAGAGTCGTTCAACGCATCGGTGGGTTTAAAAGCAGTGCATGTGCCCTACAAAGGTTCAATCCCTGCATTAACCGACGTGATCAGTGGACAAGTTGCTTATTGCATTGAAACTGCAGCCTCAACCATGCCTTTTGTTCGCAGTGGTCGTTTGCGTGCTTACGGTGTGTCGCTTGAAAAAGGCAGTTCAGTCACACCTGGCGTGACACCCTTTGCGAGTGCCACAGGTATTCCGGGTTTGGCTGGATTTGATTTGGGTGCATGGGTGGGTGTGATGGTGCCTACGGGTACTCCACCAGCAGTGGTGGAGCGCTTAAGTACCGCCATTGAAAAAATTATGCCTTCAGCTGATTTGAAGCAACAGTTTTCAAATATCGCTGTTGAAATCGATTATCGGCGTGTGGATGAATTCAATAAATATTTGAAATTTATTTCTACACGCTTCAGTGATGTGATTAAGACTAACAACATCAAAGCTGAATAATTTTTAGAGAGCTTGTAAAACAGGATACGCGCCTTCACTCACGCAATGAGTTTTGAGGATGTACGCTGATACCTGTTTGCGGCTCACTTTGCCTTGTGGGTTGCGAGGCAGTGTTTTGAAATGAAAAAATATTCGCGGCTGTTTGTGGCGAGATATCGTTTCTAATTTTTGTTTGGCTGCATCGACCCAAGACAAATCTTCTGACTCGGCAACTGCCACAATGACTTCTCCCCAATACTCGGAAGGCAAGGACGTGACACACATGGCGCTGGTGTTGGGAAGATCGGCCAACACCGATTCAATTTCGTCGGGGTTGACCCGGTAGCCGCCTGTTTTGATGACGTCGGCAACTCGACCTGTGAGCATAACGCGACCAATCGCATCGATATAACCCAAGTCACCCGTTGAATGCCAACCATGGGGTTCGTGCAAACGCAAACCATTGGCATCAATTAAGCCCAATGACATTTGTTGTGCACGAAGCCATATTTCACCTTGCTTGAAATCGATTGTTGCGTCTTCATCGTTTTGCGTTTGTACGTCAATTTTGATTTCAACACCCGATGGCGGCCAACCCACGCATGCGCCTGCGGGTACCACATCTTGCGTATAAAACGCATGTGTTTGTTCAGGTCTCAAAATGGTGATGGGGTTAACGCATTCGGATTTGCCGTAAGTGATACGCACAACAGGTCCAAAAATCGCCAAGGCTTTTTGATACAAAGCGGGCGGTAGAGGTTGTGTGCCCGTGAAGATGCATTGAATGTGCGTAAATGTTTGTCCAGCAAATGTTGCACAAAGTTTTGCTAACACCGTCGGTGGCGCAAAGATCGCTTTGAGTTCAGGGTCTTGAATATGTTTTTTTACTTTTTCTAATTCAACACCATCAAGCAATATCAAAGGTGCACCATGATCCAACCAAGCAAAGGCGATGAGCGATGCACCGTGGATATAAGGCGTCATTAACAGTATTTTGTCGTTAACGCCTGGAATCCAAGGCAAGTGTGCTTTTTGTTGTTGTTCGCCTTGCCAGCGTTGACCATGCGTATAGACAACGGCTTTGGATTTGCCAGTAGTGCCCGATGTAAACAACAAGCGTCCCCATGTATCTTGTTCTACGCTTGGCAATATTTGCGTTGGAGTCGATGGAATGTTTTGGTATAAAAGCGCGTTAATACCGAGCTCTTTCCAATCGTTTTCTCGCCCTGGTTGAGTGACCACATCTTTGAATTGCGACAGTTGATGACACCATGCCAATTCTTCTTGCGTGTATTTCCAGTTCAACGTTGTTTCTGCAGCGCCGCAAATTTTGATGCCATAAGACACCCAAACCGCAACGATGCCATTTGGCAAACACGAAGCAACACGGTCCCCAGGCTTCACGCCTCGATGGATTAAATGCGCAGCGAGATCGTGCGCGCGTTGACACAGTTGGTCAAAAGTGAGTAGTGCATCGGCACCATCGTGCACTGCCAAACGACGGCCGTGCCGAGTGGCGGTGCCAATGAGGTCAGATGACCATGCGATTGGTAAAGACAATGGAGTCAGTGAGTGATTTGTTGAATACGACTAACACCTTGAAGATTGGAGAGCGACGCATACAAGGCTTGATTGTCTAATCCTTGAATACCGCGTGTGCAATCTAAAAATTTAGTTTGCATCTCAGCTTCTTTGAGTGGAAGCATCGCGTTGCCACGTGCAAATCGAATATCACCCGATTCAAATGTGGTGCCGTCTTTCAATTCAATTTGAACGCGATCATTCATTGCAAAAATAGGCTCAATCGGACAAACTGTATCGACTACAGAAATTTCTACTTTCTTCATGAGTTCGCGTATCGCAGGTGTGCCTACAAATTCATCAGTTAATTCGGATAAGCCCACTTTGCCAGCAACCAGTGCAGATGCCGCTGCAAACTCCATGCTGAATTTGGCTTCTAAACCGGTGATGGGTGAATGATTGCGAAGCATTGACGCTTGTGATTTGCCAATTTGTGCGCGAATCGATTTGACCTTGTTTGCTAAAAGCGCGTGTTCTTTTTTAAGATCAAGAAGTCCGTCAATTACGCGATGCGTGGCATAACAAGTGGGATATTTTTTGATCGATAAACCGTAATCGAGCGCACGAAATGCTTGTCCAATTTTGGATGCAGATGAAGTTTTGTCTACATTTTGCATGGGTGAGAGCGCAGACAAATATCCCGCATGATGTTCGATTGCATCGGGTGAAGCGGTGAGACCTAACGCAACCATTCGAACGGCATCGATGCCGCATGCTGATGCGCGTCCTGCGTGCAAAGGTTTAGTCATCGTTCCAAAATTAGCGACCAAACCACTGGCCATACTTGCAGACAAGGCCAATGCGTGTTGACATTGCAATGCATTCAATCCAAACAAGTGTGCCACTGCCGCTGCCGCACCAACAGTGCCGAGTACCGCCGTGGGATGCCATCCTTTTAGGTGATAAGGATCTTTTTCGCGTGCAAACAATTCGGCCCATACCTCATAGCCCACCAAATAAGCGCGTAGTGCGTCTGCACCTGAACAATTTTTGAATTGACCCGCAGCAAGTACCGCAGGAACCAAAACCGTACTGGGGTGTCCACCCAACGCCACATCGTCAAAATCTAATGCATGACCCGCTGCTCCATTGATAAGTGCAGCATCCGCACAAGAGGCCTTCTCTGATGTGAGAAGAACAGAGGCTTCACGCGCTGTTGACTGTCGTTGTGCAACAAATTGACGCGCAATTTTGACAACTGGTTCATCACGACCCGCCAGCATCGTGCCAATGGTGTCGATAAAACCCGATTGAACAATTTCAACAACGCGTTGTGGGTAAGCAGGGAAATTGGGTTGATGAACAAATTTTGCGAGTTCTGAGGTGAGTCCAGTCATGTTTGTCTCTTTGTTTGAATTGAAGTTGATTAAAAAGAACGCGGCATACCTAACACGTGTTCGCCGACATAAGAAAGAATCAGGTTGGTAGAGATGGGAGCGATTTGCATCAATCGAGTCTCGCGCCATTTTCTTTCGACATCGTATTCTTTGGCGTAACCAAAGCCACCATGGGTTTGCAAACAAGCCTCACCCGCATGCCATGCGGCCTCGGACGCGAGCATCTTGGCCATATTGACTTCGCCACCGCAGGGAATATTGGCTGCAAACATCGCAGCGGATTTGCGCAACAAAATTTCTGCTGCTTCTGTTTCTGCATGCGCTCTGGCAATGGGAAATTGAACAGCTTGGTTTTGTCCAATGGGTCTGCCAAAAATAATGCGCTCGTTGGCATATTTAACGGCTGTTTTGGTAAACCAACGTGCATCCCCGATGCATTCAGAGGCAATCAAAATACGCTCTGCATTCATGCCATCCAAAATATATTTGAAGCCTTTGCCTTCTTCGCCAATGAGATTTTCTGCTGGCACTTTGACGCCGTCAAAAAATACTTCGGTGGCGTGATGATTGATCATGGCCTTTAAAGGTTTGATCTCGAGTCCTTTTTCAAGGCTTTGACGAATATCAACCAAAAACACCGATAAACCTTCTGTTTTTTTCTTGACTTGATCAAGCGGTGTGGTGCGCGCTAATAACAACATCAAATCAGAGTGCAATGCACGAGAAGTCCATACTTTTTGCCCGTGCACCACATAGTGATCGCCATTGCGAACCGCACGCGTTTTGAGTTGCGTGGTGTCAGTACCTGATGTCGGCTCTGTGACGCCAAACGCTTGGAGTCGCAATTCACCGCTGGCGATTTTTGGTAGATAGCGCTTCTTTTGTTCTTCCGATCCGTGACGAAGCAAAGTGCCCATGATGTACATCTGCGCGTGACACGCGCCTGCGTTACAGCCACTCGCATGAATTTCTTCGAGGATGACAGAGGCCGCACGAAGGGGCAATCCTGCACCGCCGTATTCTTCTGGAATAAGCGCTCCCAAATATCCTGCATCGGTTAATGCTTTGACAAATTCGGTGGGGTAGTCGAGTTTTTCTTCTAAACGGCGCCAGTATTCACCCGGAAAACCTGCGCAAATGCGACGCACACTTTCGCGAATATCTGAATAGTCCTCGCCAAGCGATACGGTGACATAATCTAAATTGTTATTGGAAGTCATTGTTTAATTTCTTTTCAATCGTTGAATTTCATACAAGGTTTAGCGCCCTTTGAAAACGGGTTTGCGTTTTTCATTGAAAGCCAATACACCTTCGTATCGATCTTCGGTTTCAATCAAATGGTTGTAAGCCTCGACCTCGAAGCGAAAGGCGGTGCGCAATTCCATCTCTAGTCCATAGCGTACAGACTTTTTGATTTGCTGTACGGACAAGGGGGCATTTCCCGAGATGATTCTTGCGGTATCCAAGGCTTTGTTTAACACCTGATCGGGCTCGCACACTTCGTTGAGCAGGCCCCAGTCCAAGGCCTTGGCCGCGTCAATCGGGCGCCCCGTCATCAACATTTCTTTGGCGCGTCGCTGGCCAATGGCGCGGGGTAAATTTTGAGTTCCGCCAGCGCCTGGCATGATGCCCAAGGTCACTTCGGTGAGTGCAAACCTTGCCGCACTTGACGCATACACAAAATCACAAGTCAACATAGTTTCAAAACCGCCCGCATAAGCATGGCCATTCACAGCTGCAATCACTGGAATGGGCATATCGGTTTGGGTCCAATACATGCGTTCAAATAATTGGTGTTGTTTGATCCATTGTTCTTTGGTCATGCCTTTGCGTTCTTTTAGATCACCGCCTGCGCAAAATATTTTTTCTCCTGCGCCTGTGAGAACAATGCAACGGATATTTTGTGTATCTTCTGTGAGTCGTGTCCATAGGTCTAAAAAATCACGACCCATTTGCGTGTTAATGGCGTTGCCAACTTGTGGTCGATTTAAAGTGATTTTAAGAAGATGCGGCTCGACCAATTCAGTGAGCAAGGTTTCATAGCTGGGAAGGTTCATGATTTGAGAGTCTCCGTTTTAAAAAATAATAAATCGTTGTGTTGTCCTAATGCGGGTGGTGCGGTTCGAATATCGGAACGCACACCATTGATGCGCATTGGAAGTCCAAAAAACTTCATCTCTGAATTGGGAACGTCTTGTATCAATTGCAAGGTTTGTGTTTGCTCATGTGCAACCATATCGGCCATCGATTGAACGGGTGAACACGGAATGCCCCCACTTTCTAAAATGGTGACCCATTCTTTTGTAGTGCGCATTTTGATGATGTCATCAAGCATGCGATACAACTCGGTTTGGTGTTCCACACGCTTAGGGTTTGAGATAAATCGCTCGTCATCACACCATTCAGGATGTCCTACAGCTTTGGCCAAACTTTTAAACAATGAATCACTTCCCGCTGCAATCACCAATTCACCATCAGATGCCGCATAGGCTTTGTAGGGCACGATGCCCGATGCGCCCGAGCCTTGTTTGCCAGAGATATGTCCGTTGGCTAAAAACTGTGAAGCCAACAATGAGACCCATGTGGTGGCTGTTTCAAAGAGCGATACATCGACAACGCCACCTTTGCCTGTGGTTTGTCTTTGCATGAGCGCCGTTAATATTCCAATCACGCCCCACATGCCTGTACCCATATCCACAATTGACGCTCCGACGCGAACAGAAGGGCGTCCTGGTTCACCCGTGGTGCTCATGATGCCCCCAAAGGCTTGCATCAAAGGGTCGTAACCGGGCTTGTCTTGCAACGGACCAGGCTTGCCAAAAGCACCGATGTTGCAATACACCAATGAAGGTTTTCTTTTGAGTAAGGTGGCGCAGTCAAGACCTAATTCTTCCGTTTGACCGGGTCTTAAATTTTGAATGAGTACATCGGCGCGCTCGTCAATAAGTTTTAACAGTGCTTCTTTGTGTTCGGGTTTTCTTAAATCGCACACAACCGATTGCTTGTTTCGATTGAGTGATTGAAACATCGAAGATGCACCTTCCCAAAACGGAGGACCCCATTTACGCGCGTCGTCGCCTTGTTCTTTTTCTACCTTGATGACGGTGGCGCCCAAATCCGCAAATATTTGTCCTGCAAATGGCGCGGCGACGCTGTGCCCAAGTTCGATCACTACCAAGTCTTTAAAAGGATGAGAAGATGCTGTCATGTGAGATTAAATATAAAGGCTCATTACAAGCAGAAATTTTCCAACTGTCAATGCTAGCTTGTCATGCATGTAATATACGCAAAAGGAGACAAAAACCATGAAACCCAATGATTTACTTAGACGCCGACTATCCACTGCCTTGGCGATGTCACCTCTGTGCCTCGGACTTACCGCGCAAGCCCAATCGACATTACCCAAAACCCTTACTTTTTTGGTGCCTCAAAACGCAGGTGGCTCCAATGATGTGATGGCCCGTGCGGTTGCTGCGCGTTTACCCGCACTCATTGGATCCAACGTGGTTGTTGAAAACCGAACAGGTGCGGGTGGCAATGTGGGGTCCGCCTATGTGGCTAAATCGGGCGTCAAAGATGGCAGTATGTGGCTGGTTACCGTTAATAGTACGCAAGCCATTAATCCAGCACTCTACAAAAACACGGGATTTGACCCCATCAATGATTTTGAGCCTGTTGCAGCAATTGCTTTGGTTCAGCACGCCATTGTGGTCAGCCCCAAGTTGCCCGTGAATAATCTTGCTGATTTGATTGCGCTTGCGCGTCGTGAGCCCGGTAAATACAGTTATGGCTCTGCGGGTAATGGCACGTTCTCCCATCTTTTAATGGAGATGTTAAAAAAATCTCAAAAAATCAATTTAACGCATGTGCCTTACAAAGGTGTTGCACCAGCGATCACCGATGTGATTAGCGGTAACGTCAGTTATTTGGTGAGTACAGTTCCTGCGTGTTTGCAATTTATCAAAAGCGGACAACTCAAACCATTGGCAGTGACTTCATTGCATCGGGCACCTGCATTACCCGATGTGGTGTTGGCCAACGATACAGTTCCAGGATTGGTGGGCGAGTTGTGGGTTGCTATTTACGCACCCAAGGGCGTGCCCAAAGAGATGATCGAGCAAATGCGCAAAGCCGTTGCAACGCTTCAAACGCAAACCGATATGGAAGCATTTTTAACTGCACAAGGTGCGACAGCACTCAAAGCGGGCCCTACAGAACTACTTGCAATGACGAGAGAAGAAATTGCCAAGTGGGGTGCAGTGGTAAGAGATTCTGGAATGACAGTCGATTGAAATTTGCCCAAGCATTCAAGCTCACATTGAATTCAACAGTCTTGATCAGCGCTTGGATTTAAAGGTTCGTTTGTTTTAGATTGCTCTCTGCGTAATTTGATCCATGTCATGGGTGGAATAAACCGATATTTTGCAAATAAAATTCGCAACGCCAAATTGTCGAGTCCGCTTGCGTGGGTCAAGTCGGACCACTCGATGCGTTGGTCGAGGTGCTCGTCAATCCAAGTACAAAGATGATCGATGCGTTGTTCGTTGCTCATCACAGCAATTTGGGAATCTGTTGGTTGAATTATTTTTGACACTAGACTGTTTTTAATTAAACATATTGAATTATTTTGTAATTAATCGTCGATCGCCATACCCAATTGGGGAACTTGTCTAAAAATATATACTGAATAAGCATTAGAAATAATTAGTTTTTGCAGGGGCTATGCCATGATTTTATAAATCTCTAGCAACAACAAAAATATTCATTAAGCAATTTTTTTAACTAACAATACTAAATTTTTGGTTCAATGCCATCCCAAAGCATCAGGAGTTCATGAAGTGTTGTAACTTGCATTTTTTCTAGAACTTGTGCGCGATGTTTTTTTACGGTATCTGAAAAGATACCTAATTTTTCACCGATCTCTTTGTTTCTTAGGCCTTTATGAATCAACAAAAAAATCTCATTCTCACGTGCGCTTAATTCAGCTTGTAATCCCTTTAGATGAATTATTTTTTGTTGAATGTTTGTATTTTCAATATCAATACCCAGTCCGCGCTTGATTGCGTCAATTAAATCATTGACTTGGAAGGGTTTCCATAAAAATTCAATGGCACCACTTTTCATCGCATCAATAATTTCCTGATGTTGACTTTCACCGCTAATAAAAATAGTCGGTATAAAAATATTTTTTAGTTTTATATGATGTTGTAAGTCGAGACCACTAATATTTGGCATTCGCATATCGACGACTAACACACAGGGATGAATCAACTTCTCTAGTTCGTTGATGAATGCCTGAGATCCATCGAAGTCGTGAACGCTATATCCCTTTTGGATTAACAAACTTTTAAGATGAAAACGAATTTCTAAGTTGTCATCTACTAAATATACATGTTCTTGTGTCATAGACATTAAATCAATGAAAGATTGCGTGATTTATAAGGGTTTTTACTAAGAAAATCAAGATCCTGATTCCCCAATTAGGTATAGGTCAAAACAGCAAAAAGATATCCAATCTATGAATAAATTGTCGAAGAAGCACTATATCTGAGTACAAGCAGATTCAAGGGAAATTATATGCTCTTACTGGAAAATCATATACAACGAGGATTGAATAAAGAACAGTTCGAGGAGCTGTGCGTTTGGATAGACGAGCATATTCAGGAGCCGATTGGTTGGTCAGAGTTGATGAATGAATCGGGCTTTGACCACCTATCCATTCAATACTCATTTACAAAATACAAAGCGACGACGCCAATGACATGGATCAGAAATCGCAGAGAGAACTTCAAGTCTGAACGCAATCAAAGTGGACCTGCTTTTAAGTTTCACTCGCTATTAACAAAATAGTGATGATATTTAAACCATGACGAAACAGGTCTGGTTACCAGTAGATGGCGCAATGCTCAAAAAATTACGAGAGGACTCGGGAATTGAACAATCAACTCTCGCCAAAATTTATGCCTTATCTAATTCCCATGTTGAGCAATTAGAGGAGGGCGGGGAAAGTAGCTTTTATACCCCTGCAATCAAACTAGCAACAGGGCGCAAGTTGCTGATGCACTTTGGCGCAGATATACAGCCTTTTAAAGAAAAGTCAGCACAGCAACAAATGCCAGAGCTTGAAACTCCAGTTGTGATTCCAACGAATAGGTTTGCAATTACATACAGCGTTATTTTGGAATTGGTTAAAAACAAAAAATATATGTATTTTCAGTATGTTGGCGCAGGAGTGTTATTTCTTGGGTTCGTGATACTAATTTTTTATTTTTCTAAAACTCAAATCGAAGTAAAGGCTGTCAATCAGATTGCGCAATCAGAACCTGCAACGCCAATGGTGACATCACCTGTTCAAGCCAAAGCGATAGAGCCGATTACCACTCCATCTAAAGAAGTTGCCTTCAAGGGTGACAAAGAAATCTCCGTTGAATGTCATTGGGGTAAAGAGCCAACAACATTAATTGGAAACCAACCCACAAAGCCTGGAGACTATGTGCATGTTGTGGCAAATATGGGTGGAACGATTTGCGTCAAAGATGCCGTAAGCAATTTACAAGTTCTGCAATTAAAAAGCGCACAATCGCAAACTGTGAGAGGACGTCCGCCCTTTGAAATTTTTAGCCATAACTTAAATGAATTCAAACTCTTCTATCAAGGTCATTTATTAAGACTGCCCCGAAATGACATTAAAAATATCACACTGAAAGAACAATAAAATGAATGAAGAAAAAAATAGATTGGATCGCTTCAATCTGAGCGATAGCATTACCATAGGTCAGGGTGTCACGTTTGTAGGATCGATCTCAGCAAGGGGTTATGCATTGATCAATGGAGATGTGAAGGGAGAAATATCAGTTGATCATTTGCAGGTTGGACAATACGGCGTCATCAGAGGAAAAATTATATCTCGTGAAATGGGTGTGCAGGGTGAAATTCACAATGAAGTTTCATGCTCAGAGCATGTCCTCGTTTATTCCACGGAACTGATTAACGGTAAATTGAGTTATGGTGAATTGGAAATTCAAAAAGGCGGGCGTGTGGCTGGGATTATGGATCAAAGCTTTAAGATCGAGCGAACTAAATAGATTTCAAATATGTTAGATATCAACGTTATTTCTTTCTTGGGATTTGATTTACTCATTCTTGGGCTATCCATTTCCGCTTTTCTGGACTTAAAAGTAAATAGCCAGATGACCAACTATTGGCGTGCATCTTTGATTTTAATTGCCATGGGCTATGCTTTTTTTGCTGTCGTGCCTTTTGTTGATCGAGTTCTGATTACTTGTGCCAATACCAGTATTTTTGCAGCTGCTTTGGCGCTGGGTTTGCTTTTTCGGCGATGGAATACAAGAATCTCTAATCGACTCGTATTTATTTCTTTCGTTCTAACGGTCGTGTTTTTATTCTTATTTGAATACACCCGAACTCACGGAACTTTTCAGCAACGTGTCGCTCTGGTAATGAGTGCATTGGGTGTGTGTGTCATTTGGCACATTTATGAATTGATTCGTTTGCAAAAAATCGAACCCAGTTTTTTTGGAAAATTATTGACGGCTTTTTCTTTTTTATCGCTTATTTGTTATTCGATCCGAATATTTGTTGTAACGCGCGGATCTGATCCATCGGGAATTGATCTTTTTAGTGAAAATATGATTTCATTTGCAACGCGTTGGGGGGTTATGGCTGCGGACGTACTCACCTTTATTGCTATCAATGGGTATTACATGGAGAAATCATGGGCCTCTGAAAAGGCGGCAATCAATGCTCAATTAATGAATGCTCAGCAAATCATCAAATTAAACGAAGACTTAAAAAATGCAGACCAACTCAACAGCGAGCTGTCATTGGTATTGTTGGAGAAAAACAGGATACTGACTTCGTTATCATCTTCTGTCAAATCGAGTCGATCAGGAATCATGGCTTCTACATTTGTCCATGAAATCAATCAGTCGCTAACTTCTATTCGCCTGAATGCAGAATTTTTGTTGGCAGTGGTTGATAAACCGCCCGATGAAATTTTCTTTAAGTCGAATTTGACTTATTTAATCAAGGATGTCGATAAGATTTCAGAGATTATAAAAAATGTAAAAAGAGTTTTTCATAATAATCCTACTAATTTTAAAAATGTCAGTATTGCTCTTGTTGTTCAGGCTGCGACTGATTTGGTCAAAGAGGAGTGTTTGATTAAAAACATTGAGTTAAAGCTTGATGTGGATCCTGATTTAATGATTCTTGGTGACTCAGGTCAATTGGAGATGGTAGTGCTTAATCTCTTAAATAACGCAATAGAGGCTGTAGAAGATCAAAATACCAAGCGATCGATTGCGATAACCTCTACGAAAATTGAGGGTAAGACATCTCTGAGCGTTGAAGATAGTGGCGTCGGTGTTCCGATTGCGGCTCAAGAGCATATTTTCGAGCTATTTCGCACATCAAAAAATGATGGAATGGGCGTGGGTCTATGGCTTAGTCGTGCGGTGATGGAAAATCATCGCGGTTACTTGATACTAGATAAAAATTCAGCGACAGGAGCAAGATTTGTGATGCAGTTTCAAGAAGCGACTTAGGGTTTGGAAGGCGGTGCAACCGACAAACCTTGCACTTTGTGTTTTTCAATCCATTGAGCAACCATTCCTGAAGCCTTTGTATCTTCTACAAATTGACGCAAAAAGCCGGCAGCTTGCGGTTTATTTTTTTGTGTTCCTACCGATTGTTGAACCGACGTGAATTGTCCGTTCAAAATTTTAGATCCTGGCATTTTTTCAACGTCTCTGAGTAAGCCAGGACGCAAACTCGCCATCGCTTCGAGTTTTTGTGATGCAAAAATTTCAAACGTGGAATCAAAGGTCTCACCATGAACGAGTTGCGCGTGTTTGATATTTCTAACCAACCATAAGTCGTAGGCACTTCGCGCCATTACTGCTATGCGCACACCCGACTGATCGACTTCGGATGCGTGTTGGAATTTGGAGCCGGGTGGTACTAAATAAGTGGCTTCTATTTCGCAGTAGGCGGCGCTGAAAGTGATTTTTTCGGCCCGGGCTGGTTCGTTGCCAATCAGACCAATATCCCAAACTCCCGCGTTGGCGGCATCGGCCAATTCGCCAGGTGAAGCGTAGGGCACCAATACCAATGGTACGCCTAAGGCCTTTGCAATGGCGTTGGCCATGTCTGGGGCCACGCCTTGGGGTTCACCATGTTGGCCGCGACTGGTGACCAATAGAAAATTGGCCATGTTGATGCCCGCTCTGAGCGAGCCCGTTGGCGCCAGTTGTTCGATGATTTCGCGATTCATAGTGAAGTCCAATACAGAATGATGGGGGCATTCTAATGGGGTTACACTTTTAGGTGGACAAGACTTCTATGAATCAAAAAAATCTCGCACCCCACGCCGTACCCAATGAATTCATGACTTTGCATGAATTGGTCAAAAAAGCTCGACAAAAACTCAATCATGACAATTGGGATTACATTGTTGGCGCAACCGAAACCGAAACAACGCTTAAACGCAATCGCCAAGCATTAGATGCATGGGCTTTTAGACCGCGCGTGTTGCAAGACGTGAGTCATTGCGATCCAGGTACTTTATTTTTAAATCGCAAAATCAAATTACCTTTGCTATTGGCGCCAGTGGGGAGTCTTGAATTATTTGTTGCTGATGGCGCCGTGGCTTCGGTCAAATCTGCCAATGAATATGGCATCGCACAAATGCTGAGTTCTGTTTGTCAGCCAGGTATGGAAGTGGTGGCGCAAGCCGCACCCGATGCGCTTCGAATTTTTCAACTGTATGTGCACGGTGATTCGGCTTGGATTAACGAGATGATCGATCGTGCGATTGCGTGTGGCAACGCGGCTTTTTGTATCACCGTGGACTCTGCGGTTTACAGCAGGCGTGAACGCGATATTGCCAAACGAAATTTAAGAAGAACCGTGGTGCCGGGTCGCGAATATCAGGCCAGCTTTAATTGGAAGGATGTAGAGCGCGTTCGCGCCAAATACAAAATCCCGTTAATCCTCAAAGGCATTTGTACCGCTGAAGATGCCACGCTTGCAGTTGAACACGGCATAGATATGGTTTATGTATCCAACCATGGAGGGCGTCAACTTGATCATGGATTGGGTACTGCTGACATATTGCCTGAAGTGGTTAAGGCCGTTCAAGGGCGCGCAAAAATCATAGTGGACGGTGGGTTTAATCGCGGATCCGACATTGTGAAAGCCATTGCCTTGGGTGCTGATATGGTGGGTATTGGGCGCATGCAATGTTTGGGATTGGCAGCATCTGGGCAAGCGGGCTTGGTACGTATGCTTGAATTGTTAGAACACGAAGTGCGTATTTGTTTGAGTTTGCTCGGTGTTAACACTTTGGATCAATTGAATTCTTCTCATTTGCAAGCAGCGCCCATTGTTACTCCAGCATCTGCACTCAGTGCATTTCCATTGCTTTCATTAGAAGACGAATCTTTTTATTAATCACAGGAGTTACAAATGACAACAAGAAGACTCATCATCAAGGGCGCAGCCTCAATGGCGACACCACTCATCTTTCCCCATTTTGCAAACGCTGCAGATCCGTACCCCAACAAACTCATCACTATTGTTGTGCCTCAAGCACCTGGTGGTGCCAATGATGTGATTGGTCGAGCGTTAGCTCAAAAATTAGCGGTTGCATTGGGTGTGCCTGTTGTTGCAGAAAACAGGCAGGGTGCGGGCGGTAATGTGGGCACTGCCTATGTGGCGCGTCAACCCAAAGATGGTTACACCTTGTTGTTGAACGCGCAAAGTGTACAAACCATCAATCCATTTTTGTATCGCAAAGTACCATTCGATCCTGTCAAAGATTTTGATCCTGTGATGGTGGTGGGTGTTGCTCCTTACATGCTTGCAGCAAATAATCAATTGCCTGTTAAAAATCTTCAAGAGCTGATTGCATTGGCCAAAGCACAACCGGGCAAATTAAATTTTGCGTCCTCGGGCAATGGAACTGTCAATCACATGTTGGGTGAGATGCTCAAAACGGCTGCAAGTATTGATATTGTTCATGTTCCTTACCGTGGAGCTGCAGGTGCTGCAACCGATACGATTTCTGGACAAGCGCAATTTACATTTGGAAGTTTTCCTGGGCTGATGCCGTTCGTCAAATCGGGTCAATTAAAAGCCTTGGGTACATGCACAGAAAAACGCACGCAACTCGCACCCGATTTGCCAACAATGGCTGAAACCATTCCTGGTCTATTTGCCAATGCGTGGTATGGATTGTTTGTGCCCGCAGGGACACCCAAAGACATCATCAACAAATTGCATTCGCAAATTGTCAAGTTGCTTGAAAATCCAGAAATTAAAACGCAGTTATTGGGATTGGGCGTTGAACCCTTTACAACAACGCCCGATCAGTTGGCTTCATTGCTCAAAGAAGACTTGATGCGTTGGTCTAAAATTGTGAAAGATTCGGGTGCGCAGGTTGATTAAAATTTATGTTTGATTTATTTAAAGAAGGTATTGCTGATGCACTCGGTTTTGTGGTGGGTTGTCTGCTGGGTTATGGCCTAGGACGACTCATCGGTTGGGACATATTTGCTCAAGGCTACGGCCTCTCTAGTATGGGTGCGATTGCCTTGGTTGGAATTGGTGGTGGTATTGGATTGCAAGCCGCTAGAAAAACATTGGGTAAAAGCGATACGAAAGAATAGTCTTCTGGCATCTAAGTATCGATTGATTCATCAAACAAACAAAGCCGCTCTTTCCAAGCATTGTGAAAAATCAATCGCGGCTTCTGATAAAGCCTCTCCACGGCGACTCATGATGCCAAAGCTTTGCAAAACTTCGCCAATGGGTAGAGGTAAGACTTTGATGAGTTTGGCGTGAACATGATCGCGCACCACCGATTCAGAGACCGCTGCAATCGAGTCTGTTGTTTGAATCAGTTGAAGAATTGCAAACACCGATGAGCACTCAATAAAGTTTTCAGGCGAATTGACATGCGCTTTGGCCAATTCGGATTCGAGTAATTGTCTGGCTGGACTTGTCGATGGTTGCATGATCCAAGGCCATTGAACCAATTGGTCAAGGCTTAGATTTTTTTGACGCGTGAGAGGGTGAGCTTTTCGAACGGCCAACACCATGGTTTCGTTGGAGAGAGGCGTAAAGTTAAATTGATTGACATTGTCTTGCGTTGAGATTCGACCCACTGCTATTTCAACTTCACCTCGCGAGAGCATCAAACTGATTTGATCGCTGGTTTCGCCCAAAATTTTTAAATGCAGCAGGGGTCTTTTCTTTTTTAATTCAGTCACGGCTCGTGCCAATACATCGGGGGCCGAGCCCATGATTGCGCCAATGACCAAATGGCCATGACCCCCGTGGTGTTTGTTATTTAAATCTTCAACAAAGTTATCGGTGAGTCTTTGCAGGCTCAACGCAAAACTAACCACTTGTGCGCCCAAAGGCGTGGGGCGCAAGCCGCGTGCGTGGCGCTCAAACAGCGAAAAGCCAAACGTGTACTCAATATCAGCCAGCATTTTGGTGGCTGCGGGTTGAGACACATTGATTCGTTTGGCTGCTTGGTGCAACACCTGGGTTTCCCCTAGGGTGGCCAACAACTCGAGATGCTTAAACCGCAATCGGTTGAGCAGCCGAGACAAAGACAGGGGGTCTGTGGGGACAGCGGAGGCGAGGTATTCCATTGGGTTATCGCTTAGGTGAAATTATTCATTGGAATGATATAGATTAACCGCATATATTTTGTTGGTGTTTGCCATGAGGCGGACATTGCAACGACCTTGGATTCCTTTCCCACAAACTGATTGTTTTATGACAGCGACCTTGACTCCTCTGTTTAATAGAGACTGCTTAGTGAACTCCAAGGTTGTTCCGCAAGAAAGGCTTGGAGAGTTAAAAGACAGCACTCCATTGTTGGCCGATCCCGTCGCACTCAGAAAGCAACTGCAACAAGACGGGTATCTGTATCTCAAAGGGATCGTCAAACCCCAGCATATTGAAGCGGCCAGGCAAGAAGTGTTCGCACGATTGGCCAAGATGGGGGAATTAAAAGAACCTGCGCATGAAGGAATTTTTTCTGGCGTGAGTCATCGCGATCAACGCGTGAGTAGCCGAGGCGAGTTTTGGCAATCGGTGTCTGAAGGTCCTCATTTGCGTCACTTGACGCACGGTGAGGATATGCATCGTGTGATGGATTTGATCATGGGTGAGAAATCGAGGCCGCATGATTATTTATTTTTACGTGCAGGTGTACAAGGCAGGTCAACCGGCTTGCACTACGACTATCCTTTTTTTACAAGAGCGCACGATCAGGTGTATACCGTTTGGATGCCAATTGGCAATGTGCCTGTTGAACAAGGCCCGTTGGCCATTGTTGAAGGATCCAAAAAATTCAAAGATTTGATCGATCCTATGAATGGATTTGACGTGGCATTGGATAAGTCACGCAAAGCCACACTGAGTCAAGATGCCTTGTCGCTCGCGATCGAACGCAACACGCGATTGTTGTCGCGCAATTTTGAAATCGGTGACATTGTGGTGTTTGGTATGTACACTTTGCACGGTGCATTTCAAAACCATTGCCCTTTGCAAAAAGTGCGTTTGTCTTGCGATGTGCGCTGGCAACCCGCTGCTTTAGATGTCGATGCGCGTTACTTCGGAAAAAATCCGGGTGGCACAACAGGTGCGGGCTATGGCGAACTTCAAGGTGCCAAGCCCCTCACCGATGATTGGCATGTGAGATGATTTTCTATAAAAAACCAAGGAGATTGTTATGAGTTTTTCACGCCGTTCTGTTTTGAGTTATGCCGCTGGCGCAGCCAGTGCAATGGCCTTGCCATCTGTCACGCGCGCGCAAGCGGGCCCTATCAATTTGGTGTTCTCGCATCATTTGCCGATTACACATATTGGACACAAGGCCGCAGAAGGTTTTGCAAATCGTGTCAAAGCACAAACCAACGGTCAAGTCACTGTTGACATCAAACCTGCATCGCAACTTTTTAATTTGCGCACCTCTGCAGAAGCATTGCAATTGGGCACACTCGATATGTGTTGGAGTGACTTAGGCACGCTTGCAAATTGGACACCATCGCTTGGTTTTGTTTCTTTGCCATTTTTGTTTAATGACTTTGATCACGTGCAACGCGTTTTATACGGACCGATTGGCAAACAAGTGGGCGATCTTGCAAAAGATTCGTTAGGCG
>Ga0114974_10001168_pt1 | contig 20858 bp, 37 predicted proteins | sample S_130206_EF_Meta_FD_87318 | JGI IMG/M metagenome (GOLD analysis project Ga0114974, IMG submission 87318) | Freshwater microbial communities from Lake Simoncouche, Canada to study carbon cycling - S_130206_EF_MetaG | ecosystem: Environmental > Aquatic > Freshwater > Lake | place: Lake... | reverse complement strand
TTTTATAAAATCTGGGAGTTTCCTCGACTCCAATGCAAGTTGAAAAGCATCGAGGTTAATTTTCGCGGACGGAAAGCTGGTGGCTCCAGCAGTAAGACTGTAAATCTTATCCTTAACAGGGAGTGGATCGAAAGTTTCACATTTGTATAAATACATCTATGAACTACCAGCGCATCTACAATAATTTAATTTCTTATCGTCAAAATAATCCAGCAACGGGTTATACCGAAAAACATCACATAGTGATGAAATCAATGGGCGGATCCAATGACCCTTCCAATCTGGTAGTTCTAACAGGAAGAGAACATTGGATCGCCCACCTCTTATTGTATAAAATACATAAGAACAATAAAACTGTGCATGCATGCCGAATGATGGGATTTAAGTCAAAAACAAATTTTGAAAGAACATCTGTTAAAAATTCCAGAATGTATGCGCATGTTCGCGAATATTGTTATGCGGCTTTATCCCTTTCACAAAGGGGAAAAAATAATTCACAATACGGTAAAATTTGGATATACAACATTGATCTCAAAAAATCTAAACGTATAAAAAACGGAGATGACATTCCGAATGGTTGGCGAGTTGGTTATAAATTATTTGATAGAAAAATCCATTATCAAAAATGTCATAAATGTGAATCGACATATGAGAGCGAAAATTTACGTAGAAAATATTGCCAAACTTGTTTAGAATCAAAGAGTCAGACCACTATTAAAATTAAACCTAAATTTATATGGATGACAAATGGTTTTCTAAATCTTAGAATAAGAGAAGATAAAAAAAATGAAAATTCGAATTTAAGATTGGGTAAATCAACCGATGAAGAAATAGCTTTTCTTTATATTTTTCTATATAAAGAATTCAAAACATCAAATTGCTCATTACGAGCTTTTGTGAAAGATAAGAAACTTCCAATATCTTTTATGACACTAAAAAACAATTTCATAAAATATACAGAATATTTTGCAAATAAAACAAAGCATTCTAAATATAAAAGTACGTGAGGCTACTGTTGGTTGTGTAGCGGCAGACTGTAACCCTGCTCATTAGTAACATCGTCCGTTCGATTCGGACCGCGTACACCAATTTAGGAGTGGATCGAAACCACACGGCCGCACCAATTTTAATACATAGTGTAATGGTAGCACGCCCCAAGCAAAGGGTTTCTTGTCCGATAGGATAGGCAAACATGCCGCGGTGAAGGTTCGATTCCTTCTGTATTATTCATTTTAAGGTAAATGCTCCAATTGTAAGGGTCTGCAGCCCGAGAAAATAAAAACGATTAAAGACTCAGCTGAGCGCGAGTCGCCGTTTTGACCAATAGGATGATCCATGGGCTCGTAAGAGAAGTAAGTGAATCCGAAGCTAGGAGGTGGTGGTCAAATAGAGTTTGCGTAACCTCCAAGATTTCAAAATGCTGCCATCGTCTATCGGTTAGGACAAATGGTTTTCAACCATTAGAGCGGGGTTCAACTCCCCGTGGCAGTACCAATTTTGCGGGATTAGTTTAATGGTAAAACCCCTTCCTTCCAAGTAGGTGACATCAGTTCGATTCTGATATTCCGCTCCAATTTTTGCAATGACAATCGGTGAGTTAGGCGCACAACGTTGTGTGTACAGGCTTGAGATTCCGTGTGGGTTAATAACCATACATTGTAAATACTAAAAAGCAATACGAAGGTTATGCTTCCTTCACAATTTTTAACAGGTATGTCGGCTTAGAAGTAGCCATCATATAAGAAGTGGAACTAGACGTGGAGAAGAGGTAATTCGTATGTATACAATTCAACCAAGACATACATCCTTGCAAGAAGAAATGTGAGTGAATTCTCTCATTACACTGTTGCAAAGGTGCTGCGATACTCGTGAATTGCGTTTCATAGGATGCGACTTTAGGACGCTAAACAAGCATAACTCCTTTGGTGTAGCAACAACACCTGTTAAGCCCTGAGCATGGCATAAAAATAAAGGCTCTAATTTTCGTATAATTTTTTTAACATCGGGGATGTAGCTCAATTGGTAGAGCGCCTGCTTTGCAAGCATGATGTTGCAGATTCGAGTTCTGTCATCTCCACCATTTTATGCCACAATAGCTCAGAGGCAGAGCAGATTCTTCATACGGATCAGGTCGAGATTTCAAAATTCTCTTGTGGTACCAATTTTATGTCACGTTGGCCGATCGACTAGGCAGTTGGCTGCAACCCTTCTCAGGTAGGTTTGATTCCTACACGTGACTCCACTTTTTATAATGCCTCAATAGCTCAACGGTAGAGCTCTTAATTTGTAATTAAGGGGTTGTTGGTTCGAATCCGACTTGAGGCTCCAATTTTATAATGCGGTATAGTCAAAAGAAACCCGAAACAAAAGACAGTAAAGCTCGGACTGTCCTAGAAGAAGGAGATCACGGGGTATTTCGGAGTCCCTAGCAAGGCAGTATTGACGCGCTGCCGCCGCTCCAATTTTCATATATGCGCTTCAAGCTTTAACAGTGAAGCACCTGGCTTTTAACCAGACTAACACGGGGCAGTACCGTGGAGGCGCACCAATTTTCAAATCCCAAGTAGCTCAGTTGGTAGAGCGCCGAGCTGTTAACTCGGATGTCGTTGGATCGTGACCAACCTTGGGAGCCATTTTATATACGGACGTTAGTCTCGGGGTGAGACGCTTGGTTTGGGACCAAGAATCGGTGGATTCGACTTCCACACGTCCGACCACTTTTGCGGTCATTGAGGGGTATTCGTCAACTAAGACGTTTGTGCATGGTAGTCAACATAAAACGCACGATTCAGAAATGAATCTCAATGCAGTTGATATAAATCGGGTCTTTCGAGGCGATTAGCCGGTTGGGAACACAATGCACGATATAGCGACCTGAGCCGCAAATCACTTTCCAATTGCCTGACTGTAAGCGGCTATACCTGATAAAGTAGTGCGCAGCAGGTCAGGAATTGGTCAATTTTCACGCCGCGTAGCTGAGTGGTTTTAGCAGATGGTTGATAACCGTCAGACGTAAGTTCAATTCTTACCGTGGCGACCACTTTCAAAGAGTTGTTAGTAGAATGAACATCACGCTACGCGGAAAAACGTAGAGATCCAGTTTCGATTACTGGGCGACTCACCAATTTCAATAGGGGATTAGCATAATAGAAGTGCTCCTGACTTTGACTCAGGCCGTATGTGTGCGACTCACATATCCCCCACCATTTTTAGGGGATGTTTTTGGTTTCGACATGATTGGAAAAACAGCATCTGCAATCAAAGGTCTGCACGACCTTAAGTGCGCAACAACAAAAGGCATTAATAACCTAGCTCTCGCTGCTTAAGTGGCGATCATTTATCATTGACTCCTCTATTTGATAAATGACGACAGAGGATATTCTCATAATGAAAATATGATACGAAGTGTGCAAGAGATGATACACTCGGGCGCCGTTCCGTATGCGGCTCGTCAGTTGGCGGACAATAAATGCCAAATATGATTGTAGAGTGATGCTGATGCACCAATCGTGGACGCGGGTTCAACTCCCGCCATCTCCACCATTTTAACGCGCCATTCGTCTAATGATAAGACATATGTTTTACATGCATATGATATAGGTTTGATTCCTATATGGTGTACCATTTTCACTGGCCCGTTAGCTCAATGGAAGAGCAAGATGTTTCTACCGTCTAGGTTGGGGATTCGAGTTCCTCACGGGTCACCAATATGCACGTGTACTTTCAATGGCAGATGGGAACATTGTCAATGTTTCGGACGCAGGATCAGTACCTGTCACGTGCGCCATTTTAGCAATAAATTTTTAAAGTATAAACACTCAATCATATAAATAACATTACTATGACAAATGGATATTTTAACAGCAAACCAGATAGTATATTTGAAGCCGCAACCAAAGTGCTTTCAGAAGGCAAATATGTAGTTTCAACTGACAACTTGAAGAAAGTTTTTAAAGCGCTTTCAACGGCTCAAAACGGTTTAGATGTGGCAATAAAAGACTATGATTCAATTGAAGGCCCTGGTGGTCATGGTTCAGGTCATTATCAAGCTGCAATGGTCGTTGAATATTATCGCAAAAAAGTTAAAGAACATATCAGTGCGATGATTGAAATTCAAGAAGGTTTAATGGAGAGCGGCGAAATGACAAAGCTATTACAACAGGCTTTCATTGATGAATTAGAGGATAATGTTGAATCATTGCAAAAACAAATTGAATCTCGTGATGATAATAATTATGTTCTTAAGACTCAATTACGTGAACGTAAAGCAATACTCGCTAAAGCAAAAGCAGATCTTAAGACTTTAAAAGAATCATATTGCGATGATGAAGAATCAAATATTAATGAAGCAAGCGGACAATCTGATCCAGATATTACCGTTTGGACTAAAAAGGGCAAACATAATTATGATAGCTTTTTAGCCGCAAATGAAGATCGAATCGGAAAGCCAATGATCGACGGTGGCCTTAAAGCAAACTATAAAGATGCTGATCAAGTAAACGGACAGCCTAATGAAGATGTAATCTATTGCGGTGCCGGATGCGTTGCATACATGGATGGTGATACAAAAATTTTCATCAAACTTCCATCCAAGTACTTAAACGATGCTGACGGTACACTCCCCTGGTCAAAATGGCGTTCTTATGACAGTGAACGTGTCATTGTTAAAGGCAAAACTTCTGCAGAATTTAGAGCTTATGCAGCCGCGCTGGCTGTTGCCACAAAAGCATAAACTATTATAAATAACAATAGTATGAATAACATTAAAACATCAGATGAAACGTATATTGCCGCAAAAGCAATTTTAGAAGGACTAACATTAAGCGAAATTAAAATTCCCACTAGAATTGTTGTAAGAAAGGCATACGATATGGTTGTCGATTTTAATGCAGAAGACATGGAACAATTTCTAGGTGTTTTATCTGCATATTTTATGTATGAAGGCGGTGACGTCTATACAAAATCTGATTTTCAGAATACCGGTGTTCTTCTAAAAAGAGCGTATGAATCCTGGAAAAACAGATCCAACAAATAATCATACAGCTGTCAAATATTTTTGTTTTTGCGTGCATAGCTCAATGGAAGAGCGTCTGTCTTCGAAACAGAATGTTGGAGGTTCGAGTCCTTCTGCGCGCACCAAATTTTCTTAATGCCCTCGTAGCCCAATTGGCAGAGGCGCTTGCCTTAGAAGCAAGATGTTGTCAGTTCGACTCTGACCGAGGGTACCATTTTTGTGAGAGGGTGTCTAAACCGCTTGGCCCGTCGGTTGAACTCACAACGCAATGATTCCAAATCATTTGTTGTTAACGGGCCGCCAATTTTCTATGGAAGCTAGCGTCAAGGTGACAAACCAGATTTGAACTCTGGGCTATGCGTTTGTAGCGGGTAGGGGTTCGATTCCTCTAGCTTCCTCCATTTTCAATCCACACTTAGCTTATGCGGTAAAGCGTTCGCCTGAAGAGCGAAACAAGACGATTCGGACACGTCAGTGTGGACCATTTTCTAAAACACCTCTGATGTAAAGGCAGCATAATGGTCTCCAAAACCATTCGTGAGATTTCGAAATTCTCGGGGTGTGCCATTTTATGAAAAAAAGTGAAAAAAGTTGTTTACAACTGCCGTTTTTTATGGTAGAATATTCATACAACAACACCCTTGTAGCTCAGCTGGTTAGAGCATTCGACTCATAATCGACAGGTCCTTGGTTCAAGTCCAAGCGGGGGTACCAATTTTTTATAAATAACAATACTATGAACAAACATTTTTCAAACTCAAACAATGATCCGCTTGTTGCTGCTGCAACAGAAGTTCTCAATGAAAATATTACTGCGACAGATAATACATTTGTTATACTCAAGGATAATACTTTGGCGTTTATTGATAAATCAATAAATCAAACCCAAACTATAGTTTGGGTTCCACGTGGATGGGGCAGTAAAGAAGTCAAAACCGAAACTTTAAATAAATCAATTAAAGCTGTAGTCGGTAAAGTTTCAAGCGTATACGGCCCTTGAAAATAAAATATATTTAAGGAACGTGACTGGACGGACGAAGACTACACTTGGAAAGTGTAGAACACTCCTATAAGAGTGTCGCAGGTTCGAATCCTGCACGTTCCGCCAATGCACCGGTGGGCTAATTGGTAAAGCCTCCAGATTTAAGCTCTGGCGATTGTGCGTTCGAGTCGCACTCGGTGTACCATTTTATGGATGATGAATCAGCGAAGCGCTGAAACTGATTGCTAATCAGTATGAGCTGGAAACAGCTTTGGGGGCAGGACCTACTTCATCCGCCATTCTTTTTCAATCAATTGTCAACTTCCAATGTGTGAAGATTAGGCTTTTCCTATATCCGGTATATGCCCAGAGACTTTTTTCATTTTATTGAAAAAAGTTGTTTACAAACCCTGCTTTTTATGGTAGAATAACTATGTAAGGAAACACCACATTATGACAAATCAAATCACCTACACCGCCAAAGTATCTCGTCGTTATCGTACCGGAGACCAATTTGGTCGGATTTGGGAAGGGTCCAAAGTTCATCGTGATACAGAGGTTGTTGCATCCGATGGTTCTGAAGTTCCGAGCTATTTGTACACCAGTTTGGAACTGGTATCGGCCGCAAAACTTTTGTGTGCGTGCTTAAACGCCGGCATGACTTTTGCTCAAGCTAATACAGTTGATTTTGACTGGGCTGCTCGTTGTAAGGAAACGGTTGAAGAAATTTTGACCAGAAAATCGGTGGTTGCGGTTCGTGAGTCCGGAAACTGAATATTGTTTGCACGAGTTTGAAAAATGTTGTTTACATTGTTCAAAAAATATATTAGAATAGTCCTGTAAGGAAACACCACACCATGAAAAAACCAACACTCGCTACACTCAAATCGTTCATCAATAAAAACCAATCCTCTCTCTGCGTCAAAGTACAAAGCGTATTTGACGGCATGATTGATGGCGTACAACAATATGTCAATTCACAATTTGTTCCAGCCACGAAGAGTGATGGCTACAAAAACACTCTTGGAATTAATGGAGTGTGGGTTGTCGGTGGAGACTACATCCGCCCATTCAATGAAAACGGATTTACTGGATATTCCGTAAGCAATTGCTGCGGAAGCTTTGTTGTTGCAATTCCTACTTAATCAAACACTAATACACAATAACATTATGACAAATGAACAAATCAAACAACGGATCATCGCGATCATCGACAACTATACCACTGAAATGGAAGGCTATAGTTACTATAGTTCTAATCCTGGTGTGAGTAAAAATGACTATGAAGATATTGCCAACGATATTCTCAAGGAATTTGAGGTTATAGGCTAAAACTTAAAACAAAATATATTAGAATAGTCCTGTAAGGAAACACCACAATATGAACATTCTCTCTATAAAAGAAATCGAAAATCGCATCTTTTTTCCGTATGGTTCAAGCGGCCGTTATATTCAAACATTATTCGATCCTATTCAAACACACGCTCTCTATGGAATCACGACTGATGAGTTGCCAAAATTTAAAGAGAAACTAAAAAAGCTCGGAGCAAGCAAGTTCCGCACTTGCGGCCGCAAAGGCTTCAAGATTCTCTGCTTTAACATAAACAAAATTTAATACACCGTGAAACCTGAAAATAAGATGGTAACTGCTGACATGTTTTACCGACTGCGATTCGATCGTGGATTTATAGTAAATCCGAATGCAGAATTCTCAAGCCCAAGGCTAAAAGAAATTGCGGCGGAACAAACCGAGCTTTTTGATCGTTTGGGTTCTCTTGATAAAGAAATTGCAGAACTGAAAGAAATTGAACTTTAATATATTATGCATAAATCTTACAAAGATCTCAACACTGAAGAATTTAACATCAAGCCTGTTCGTATTGGAAGTGTTGATGAAGATTTTTTTCTGATTACTCCAACCGACATGGGTACGCATTGGGATGACACCAACGCTCGCTATCGCAGTGCGCTTGTGCGTGCCGAGGATGGCGCCGTTGTTTCTCAAGGCTTTGGTAAGTTTGTAAATTTTGGTGAAAAGCCAGACTTTCAACCATGGGATACGTCATGGCCAGTGCAAGCGCGTCACAAGATGGACGGCAGTTTGCTTATTGTTTCAAAATACAAAGGACAAACAATTGTGCGAACTCGTGGAACTGTTGACGCGCGTGCATTACAAAACGGTCATGAGATTGACTTTCTCATTGGAAAGTATCCAAAGGCATTTGATTGCTGGGCACTTGACAAAAACTATTCAATGTTGTACGAATGGACAACTCCAACAAATATTATTGTGCTGCGTGAACACACCGAGCCAACACTGACTTTGATTGGAATGGTCTATAATCCAACTTGTGAATATGAATCACAAACTACGCTTGACACGATTGCGCAATACATTGATGTAGGTCGTCCGCAAAAGTATGAATATTCTTGTGTTGAAGAATGCATTGCTGATGTGTCCGCATGGGTTGGCAAAGAAGGTGTTGTACTATATTCACCTGATGGTCAAACACTCAAAAAGATCAAAGCTGAAGCATATCTTATGTTACATCGTGTTGCAACTGGAGTGAAGGGCGTTAAAAATGTTCTTGACTTGTGGCTTGCTGCGCCTGAAAAGTTTGACACCATTGAAGCCTTTTACGCTTATGTTGAGTCTACTCTTGACTATGAAATTGCCGAAAAGATCAGCGACGAAATGCATGCAGTGATTGCCGCATGGCATGAGTTTGATGCAAATATTCAAGAGTTGCGCCGATTTGTCTCTGCATATAAATCAACTCACGATTCCTCTGCAACCGACTATCGTAAATCCTTTGCACTGCTTGTGCAAGCGAATTATACTGATTGGCGCAGCGGGCTGGCTTTTACACTCTTCATTGGCAAAGAGGTTGAAGAACGTCAACTTAAAAATGCCATGTTAACTCTACTTGAAAAACTATGATTCGCATTAAGAAAAATCGTAAAGACTATCACAACATCAAGTTTTGTAGTGATCTGCACTATGGCCATGACAAAGATTTCCTATATGGCAAACGTGGATTCTCAAATTCAGCTGATCATTCGGTTTGGATTGAAGAACAATTGGATTCATGTCATCACAATGACTTGCTTATAATTCTCGGTGATGTAGGATTGAGCGTTGGACCTGATGCTATTGGCCGATTAATTCGCAATATAAAGTGCGAAACACTTATGGTCTGGGGCAATCACAACAGTGGAGTGAAGCAACTCTATGATGCCGCATTGCCTGATGACTACAAGGCTTGTGAAATTTATCCGCTGCACATCACACACAATGTGACTATGCTTGGTGACGTTGCAATGCTAAAGGTTGATCACAAACTTTACTACTTGACTCATATGTGTCCACTTGTATGGCCTGAGCTGAGCCGTGGAGCTGTAACACTCTGTGGGCACAGTCATGGTTCGCTCGCGGGTATTAATGCACACAAGAGTCCAGCTGATGTCTATGGTCAAATCTTGGATTGTGGTGTAGAAAATGCAATTGACTACAACAAGAGCGCATTTTTTACAATTGAAGAGGTAGACTCTATTTTGTCCGTTAGAAAAAAGTCCGCACTTGATCATCATTAATGCTGCACTTTTTTGTTTACATTTGTACGAAAATGTGGTAGAATAACTTTGTAAGGAAACTATATTATGGAAAAAAATGTAATTATACTACGCGGAGTTAGTGGCAGTGGCAAAACCACCTTTGCATCAATGCTTGCACGTCATAACAGTGGTGCAGTGGTTGTAACTGCTGATGACTATTTTACTAAAAGTAATGGTCATTATGAGTTTGAAGCAAGCATGCTAGGTGCGGCTCACTTTCAATGCTATAATCGCTTTAATGACGCACTATATAATCCAAGTGTGAATACAATCATTGTTGCAAATACCAATACATCTCCACGTGACTTTAAGAATTATGTGGATGCTGCAGAGTCTTATGGAGCAACTGTAACCTATGTGGTTCTTGAAAATCGACATGGCAACACCGATGTGCACGGATGTCCTGATGCTGTTAAAGAACGTCAATGTAACAATCTCAAAAACTCTTTATGTCTATAAACAATAATCAGCCAGAAAACTCTGTCACATTGCCTCCCACACCCCGCCCGTCTGATCCCTTCTTGGAGGAAATCAGCGACAAAATCCGGCGCGGGGAACCTGTCGGAATCATGGAAGCTCTTGCCGCGATTGAATACCAATCCGCGAGGAAGATGCTGCCATGGTGGCGCAAGGATGCGCTTGGATGGCCGATTGAAACCTTTAATGGTAAGCCTGTGAAGTCCGCACTCCGCATCATTTGTCAGAATATCCGAAAAATTATTTTCAAGTCAAACGTATGACACGCCACCATCAAAATATGGTCATCGCTGAAGCATGCGGCATTGTAAGCAAAGATCAGTGGGGACCTCTGTATAAAACACCTCAAGGGATAGTCAGAGGTTGCCCCGACTATATGCCCCGACTATATGCACGACCATAATGCGATGCACGAGGCAAAACTAAGTCTATCTCCAGAAGATCTTGGAACATTTACGTGCATCCTTATTCAAATGGGAGTAGATCGTGACTTTCATTTTATGGTGGCAACAGCAGCAGAACAGGCTGAAGCCTTTTTAGAAACACTAAACCTTCGTAAAAAAATAACAAAATGAACTTGAATTTCTTACATTGGTGTTGGATGGCGCCAGTTGCATTCTTACTATCCCCATTTGGAACAGTTATATTTACAACTCTATTAGAATTAAATGCTATTCAATGTTGTTGTCTTATTTTAACGCAACTTATTATATATTGTCTAGTGGGCGTTATTAGCAACTTTGGAGAATAAATTAAATAATATGAAAGAAAAACTAACAAATGTATTTTGTGACAAATTTATCATGGAACCGCATGATGTAGTGTTTGACAAGCCATTTAAGGAATATGACATTGACTCTTTGGATTTTACTGAATTTTTATTATTTGTTGAGGATGAATTTGACGTTGAAATTAATGATAACGATGCCAATAATTTAAAAACTTTAAATGATGTTATGGAATATTTGAAAAAAGATGCTTATTGTAGTAGAATGTTCCCATAAGACACACAAATTTGCCTTTTCTCAAACCTTTGTTCTATACCACGGTTATGTCTGGAAACTTTTTTCACTTTTTTGAAAAAAGATGTGTACTTTTGCTGAGAAATAGCTTATAATGATCATGTAAGCCAACCATATCAATTATGAAAAATACCACAGAACAAATCTACACCGTTGAATTTTATGACAGCTTTCAGGGTTCTTGCCTAATGGATGTCCAAGCCAAATCGGCTGCGGGTGCAATGCAAATTGTAAATCGACTTTTAAAACGCAAATGTGCAATCGAGGCTTACCTCTACTGAAAATAATCTGCCAGTTATAAAAAAACTGATGTACTTTTGCTGAGAAATAGTGTATAATAAACTTGTAAGAAACAATATGGACAACATCACCACCCTCTCCCACATGGATTCGCTAGAACTTCTAATTGCTTTCGAAACCTTAGCAACAATTGCTGCAGAAGAATGGAAAGATCAAGAAGCTTCTGAGGAATAAATGCGTTGACACCAATCTTAATGACACATGAAAATCTTATTTACAATTACCCTCCCACCTGCAAAGGTTCGTAAACATTTTGCTCCAGGCAAACAAACACACGTTGCAAAAAAAGGTAAAGGATCATACAATCGCAAAAAATCTTATGAATAATACACTACACTGTGAACCAGTAAAATTGAAACTTGTCGGATTGGATGGAAATGCATGGAGTCTTATGGGCGCATTTTCACAGGCCGCGAAAAAACAAGGGAGAAGCAAAGAAGAAATAAAAGCTGTTATGGACGACTGCATGAGCAGTGACTACAACCATCTTCTAAATGTTCTCGCGAATCACACAAAATAAAAATATGGAAGTAGAATATAAATGTACTGAAGATGGAATGATCCAATTTCATTGCACTGACTCTGATGGCGCAGTGTATGGAATTGCTGATAGCATTGAAGATGGTATGATTGTTGACACGCTCGTCATTGATATGGAAACATATGATGAAGTTGAAGACAGTGAGTTGTTTAAACGTATTGTATCTGCACGAGCAATTTATGCACATGAAAACTATATTGTGCAAGAAGCTCTAAATGAACTATCAACATATGACGCATAAAAATAAAGTTGAACTTATTGGCCACTATGGCTCGGATGAAGTAATTGCTTGCAGTGCATGGACAAGCACATCTCGTGATTTAAATGACGATAAAAAGTCTCGTATTCCAAAGTTGATTAATATGCTTTGGAACGATGGGCACGAAACTCCATTCGAAAAAGGAATGGTGCACTTTCTCGTTGATACTGATATTGCTTCGCACATTCATTTGCTAAAACACCGCATTTCTTCTATGAATGCAGAGAGTGCGCGTTACAAAGAATTGAAGGAAGACAAGTATTATGTTCCAGAAGATTGGCAGAATATTCTGGTTGAAGGTCGTGAAAATACTACTTGGGCTGATTCGCTTATTGATTTTACTCACATGAGTAATATTCTTTACCATCGATCTTTGGAACAACTTACACCAATTCTTGGTCGTAAGCGAGCAAAGGAAAGCGCCCGTTTCTTCAAAACATATAATTCTAAAATCCAGGCAGATGTTTCTTTTAACATGAGAACCTTTGCCAATTTTTTGAAACTTCGCAACAGCGAACACGCGCAAAAAGAAATTAGAGAAATTGCTGCGGAAATGCTTAAACTTGTATCTGAAATTCCAGGCAATCCGTTTGAACACACACTCGCGGCATGGAGTCTGTCACACGCTTAATACAATTATGAATGTACATCGTCATTTTAAAACAATTGATGACGCTGTTTTTCTTTTCAATATTTCATATGAGGCTGAAGAAAATCAAGTAAATCTAATTATTCTAAAAAATTTTACAATACATCCTATTGTAGATGGTGTTGTAGGTCCAGATTGTGTTAAAAAAGAATTGGGTGACTACACTGAGTATGCCCTAAGTAATATTTTGCAAATATTGCATAACGACGGAATACTATAATAGCATAAATAGAAATATGAATTTTACAAAATACATAAGTGAAACCTATAACAATTTTATAGGCTCATCTGACAGCACACTTGAGAATAAGAAAAAATGGGCAGATCGTGTATGGGACATGCTTCAGCGTGCATATGAAGATATTGGAGGTATCAAAGGATCTGGGTTTAGTGACAAAGAGGACATGATAGTCAACATTCCTTTTTGGAAAATTTTCCATAGAGGCGAACATTTGATTGCTGTCGTGATGTATAAAGACACTCGTGGCAGAAAACTTGTTGCAATTGGTACTGATCAATCGCAGCAGTCAAAAAAGATACTATCAAATATTTTTAAAGAGGCACTCAAGGTGTCCTACGGAGAATATTCTGGTAAACTTTTGAGTGCCATAGCAAAAAATGTGTCATATGAAAAATTAGAGCCATATCTACTTGATCCTCTCCATGTACAAAAACTGTTGGACAAAGAAATATATCCTCCAGACCCAGAAAAACTAAATCTCATTGATTTGGAAACATACAACAAATTTCCAAAACTACACAAATATTTCTATATGAGAGATTTTAATGGTAAATCATATTTGAAAATTTGCCTTGGAACACCCGGACTCTTTATCAAATAGAGCCCAACTGCTATATTCTTAGCATATTTTGTAAAAAGTATTGTACAAACTATAAAAAATAGTGTATAATTCTATTGTAACCACATGATTGTTTATCTACACGGCTTTAACAGCGCATTCAATCCGGCCTCGGATAAGGTGCGGGCCTTATCAAAAATTGATGAGGTGCATGCAGTATCATACAATTCTTTTGACACACATAAGAATATTTTAGATGACCTTTTAAGTAAAACTCGACATCTTAGCAATCCTATTTTTGTCGGAACATCACTTGGTGGATTCTATGCCGCTGCGCTCGCATCTGCGTTTGGATCACCTTGTGTGCTTATAAATCCTGTGGTTTCAGGATCCTTTTTTAGAACTGCTGGAGCGGTGATAAAAGATGTCCCTATGACAAACTATGTGACAAGAGAAAAATCAACGCTGACGCAAGCTGTGCTCGATTCATACAATGATTTGGAAATTGCTGGTTTGCACTATGAGTACAAGCCGCTGCTGTTGCTTGACATGGGTGATGAATTGCTTGATTCATATGAAACACGTGAAACACTAAAAGACGTTGTTTCAAACTCGTCGGTGTATTATCCAGGTGGCAGTCACAGGTTTGATCACATTGATTTGGCACTGCCGTCAATTCGCAGTTATTTAAACAATTGTTCTTACGTCAGTCACCTTGACTAATATATAAGACAAGCTGTTAAATTTTATTATGAAAAAAATTATTGGTATTTCTGGAAACGCCCGTAGCGGCAAAGACACTGTTGGACGCTTTATAAAAGATACCGTTGAAAAGAAAGGACACACTGTTGAGGTTGTAAGTTTTGCGGCAAAATTGCGAGAAGAGGTTGATGAATTTTGCCTTGATAAATTAGGCATCTCTGCATTTACCACAGACGATGTTGAGAAAAAACTTATTCGACCATTTCTTGTTTGCTGGGGAACCGAAATACGTCGTAACATTGATGAGTCACATTGGATTAATGCACTAGATCGCAGTATGACAAATGAGCATGCTCTCTATATAGTTACAGACTTAAGGTTTGAAAATGAGTATCAGTGGATTAAAGACAATGGTGGAATTACTGTGTACCTTGAGCGCAGTGCAATTGCTCCAGCAAATGAATATGAATCGTTTAATAATGCGATTCTAAAGAGGTGTGTTGACTACGTATGGGAAATGCCAACAACTCGAGACATGAATGTGTTAAGAGAATATACTGAAAAAATATGTTTACATTCCTTTAAAAATTTTGTATAATAAACTAACACAATATATGAAAGATACACTACCAATTATAGATCGAATTAAATCGATGATACAATCCACACAGCCACTAGAGTATGATTCAGATCCAGTGTTTAATAAGTTATACTCTCAGGTAATCAAATGTGTTGAGGCTGATAAATGCTTTGAAACTGTTCCATGGTCTTCAATCGAAGATGGAATAACTATTCGAGACATTATTTCAGACTTATATGTCTATATTAAAAATGATCGTCCACTTCAAATAAATAAAATTATTGCTTGTGAAGTTTTAGAAAAATATGAGGAAGTGGCACAGCATAGAGAAAAGTTGGAAGAGCAAGACAACTATTACCTTAAACTTATTGTAGAAAACCGCAAATTTATCTTTTCCAACTATGACAATAACTGAACTGCGCAACTACTTTGTAAATGAGTATAAAAGCCAAAACTTTGTAACTGATAAGACTGGTGTGTCAACACTTGAACTTGTAGGTGCAAGCTTTGAGGCAAATGAACCATCAATTTTTGGTGAACTTAATGATGACTATATTGATCGTGAACTGCAATGGTATCTCTCTCAAAGTCTCTATGTAAAGGACATTCCAGGAGTCACACCTAAAATTTGGAAACAGGTTGCCTCTAAAGCAGGTAAAATTAATTCAAACTATGGATATTTAATCTACCACAAAGATAATTTTTGCCAATACAAAAATGTAAAAGCAGAGCTACTGAAAAACCCATGGTCACGTCGTGCAATTATGATATACACGCGTCCAACTATGCACACTGAGTATAACTTTGATGGCATGTCAGATTTTATCTGCACAAATGCAGTGCAATATTTGCAACGTAATGGTGCACTCCATGCAATTGTACAGATGCGTTCAAATGATCTTGTGTTTGGATATCGTAATGACTATGCATGGCAAAAGTATGTTCAAGAGTCGCTTGCTGCTGAGTTAGGTTTTGATTGTGGTAAAATCTATTGGCAAGTTGGCAGTCTCCACATCTATGAGCGTCACTACTCGATGATTGAAAACTATATTCAGCAGCACTCACTTTAATGTTTACAAATAGATAAAAGCAATATATAATAACACATATGAAAAACACGGGAACAAAGACGGTACGCAAAAAAATTAAGCGAAAAGGTATTCATGCCAAGAGTAAAACATCGCAGCTAAAACAATCCAAAAATTACAAAAAGCTTTCACGCGGTCAAGGTTAATGCTATGAAAAAAGAATCAATTAAAGTTCTTGAAGAATGTGCAGAATTGCAACTCGCAAAGTCGCGAGACTATCAAAACCCACACAGTCGTATACGTCAAGCTGACTATTACCCACGTGGTGTAGCGACTATTCTTGATGTCATCTATGCAAAAACGCTGCGTATGTACAGTGTGCTTGAAGCTATGGAAAATGATCCAAACTATGTTCCTAATTTTGAAAGCATTGAAGACAGTGGCAAAGACCTAATCAACTATGGAAGTTTTCTAGTTTCTTGGTGCCGTGGTGGTATTGATGGCCAAGACACAAATCGCGATTTTTTAAATAGACCAAAAGACAAATGAAAATACTAATTACCGGATGTAACAAGGCGCAGTGCACATATGACTTTTATTTGCAACAGCAATTAAAGGTGGCAATGTGTCAATATGGTTTTCCTCGAGCTCTAAGAGACATGGGTCATGAAGTTGACATGCGCCCAGTTGTAATTGGAGAGTCACTTCAAGAGTATGATAAAGTTTTTGTATTTTTGCACAATCCAGCAGGATTTGCTGGTTATGTCTATAATGCACTATGGGCAATTAGTCAACGGCCAGACTGCATCTTTTCTTTTGATGATTGGCAAACCGATAGCATCTATGCAGGCTTGACTGCACTCGATGACCGCGAAAAGCTTTTTAGAAAATTTGTACGTGACAGCCATAACATGATTCCAGAAAATGTTGAAGCATACGGAGATTCTTTTATGTCTGCTATACAGACTCTTAAAGCAAAAACCAATCGGATGGTTATTCCAGCATTTGCTGGTGGTGATTTAAGTCTGCTGCTAGACTGGCCAAAAGACCTGTTATACAGTTACAATCCAAATCCATACCATCTCAATCGTCTTCCAATGACATCATTGATGCCTGATCCAAAACAGAGGGTGTTTAATTTTGCTGGCCTCGTTCAAGGTAAGACTAAAAAATGGTTAACTAAACAACAAGTACACACTACAACATGGCCGCTTAAACAATATGGTTCACGTAAAGACGGCCAGGATCGTGTTGTTGAAAGCGAAATGATTACCATCTACAGCCAACAATGGGGCATCTTAATGCCTGGTTATTTCCATGCTGGATCTGGTTGGTGGAGAGCACGCCCACTGCAAGTTGCAGACGCTGAGTCAATCTTAATTGGCGAACCAGCAGAGATGATGTTGTACTATAAAGACGAGTCACTCGCAAATGTAAAGGCAGTTGATATTGTTGACTACAGCGACTCACAACTTGAAGAGTTGGCACAGGCACAGCGTGCAGCAATATACAAAAACCACCCACTCAATAAAGAAGTAACACGACAAGAACTAAACACCGTTTTAAAATAAAAATATGACACAAGAACAAATACAAAAAATTGAGGAATGTAAAACACGCATTGGGCATCTATCAACAGTTCAAAACGCATTATTTGATGACTTGATTGACACTTTAGAATTGGATGGTACTACATTATACGACCATGTGTTTGACTACGTTTACAATGACGATAAAGAAACATTCCAACAATATGTAGATCAATATGCACAGCACGGCCATGACATTCTCAAAAGCTAGTCTTATGCAAGGTGCAATTAAAATAACAGTGGAAACAAATGATGGGACTTCAATGGTGCTGTCATTACCCGATTCTCTTACAATAGACGAGCTTGCCGTGTATTTGAAAATGATTCCAAAGTTTCTAACATATGCAGACTCATCCATTGATGAAATATTTAGTACGGATGAACTTTGAATCATATGTAATTGGCGCGGCATTTTTGTTGTATTTTACTGTCGCGATAAGTTTTGCATGCAAAAGTAATTGGCCCTGGACACTTGTCTATATGAGTTATGCAATGTCAAATTTAGGACTTATGATTGTTGCAGGAAAATAATATGAAAAGCTATTACCTTTATGAAACGCCAGAGGCGTTGACTGCACTTGGTGCACAAAATGTCATTACTGATATTGGCTCACTTTCAGCGCTCGTGTCGGCCGATCTATCGGATGATCAATGTAAAACATTAATTCCTTCGGGAAACTATTGTTATGGTGAAAACGGTGTCTGTCCATTTTTAGATGTCATAAATCATTTTCCGAAACAAGACAACGGTTATTGCCATTATTTAAAAAGTGGAGATTTTCAACACCGTGGTTTAGGTTTACTTTGGGACCAGTGTAAGGAGTGTGGAGTAAACGAATACAGAAGCGACTATGATGAACAATAATATCACACAGCGCAGAAAGTTAGGAGCACTTGGAGAGGATCTATTTTGCTTATTAGAAAACTGTGTACGATCAACCGATCCGTTTGACAGTGTAAAAGATGCTGTTGATGCAAATGGTAAAAATGTTGAGGTAAAAACTCAGGCACGCTATGCAAGTAAAAACCTCTTTACGATACGAGCTGATAAGGCTACAAATCTAAATAAGTGTATGACTGTCGATCGTCTGATCTTTATTGAATTTGATCAGAGCAATACAATTGGCGTCTTTGAGTGTACTGACCGTGCAAAGTTTGTGCAATACACAACAGCAAATGGCACGCGCATGTTAGGATGGCCAATTGACGGGATGTTGCAATTACACTCGATAAAAGATACACGACTCGCTGAATGGATGAGGTCTCTATCAACATCAAAATATTATTAAAAATATATGTACAAGTCTTTGGAAAAATGTTATAATACAAAAACAATAAATTAATTATGTCAACAATACTAGAAAAACTAAAAAAGAACTGCCGTATCAAAGAAGCCGATGTGCTTTCTGAGAGTGAATTTTATGCCGAAAAGGATATTACATCAACAAGCGTGCCTATGATCAACGTTGCGTTGAGTGGTAGCATTGATGGTGGACTGACTAGTGGACTTACAGTTCTTGCCGGACCAAGTAAACACTTTAAAACAAGCTTTGCCTTGCTTATGGCAAGTGCATATCTTAAAAAGCATAAGGAGGCTGTTCTTATGTTTTATGATAGCGAATTTGGAAGCCCGCAAAGTTATTTTGAAAGCTTTGGAATTGACACAACTCGAGTGTTGCACGTTCCAATTAAAAATATTGAAGAGCTTAAATTTGACATTGTGCATCAACTTGAAACAATTGAGCGTAAGGACAAGGTTATAATTGTAATTGACAGTGTTGGTAACCTCGCAAGTAAAAAAGAACTTGAGGATGCTCTTAATGAAAAGAGTGTTGCGGACATGACTCGCGCCAAATCGTTAAAAGGATTGTTCCGAATGGTAACACCATATCTTACAATGAAAAACATTCCATTGCTTGCTATTAACCACACCTATCAAACTCAGGAAATGTTCAGTAAGGCAGTTGTTTCAGGTGGTACGGGAATTACATATTCAGCCGACAACATTTGGATTCTTGGTCGTCAACAAGACAAAGATGGCACCGAAATTCAAGGCTATCATTTCATTATTAACGTCGAAAAATCTCGATTTGTAAAAGAAAAGAGCAAAATTCCAATTAGTGTAAGTTGGAAAGGTGGTATTGAAAAATGGAGTGGACTCCTTGATGTTGCACTTGACGGTGGTTATGTGATTAAACCTAAAAATGGTTGGTACACTGCAATCAATCCTGTGACAAAGGCCGAACTTTCAAAAAGTGTTCGTGAGGCAGGAACAATGAATAAAGAATTCTGGGAAGCTGTCTTTAAGGGCACCGATTTTGCAACATACATCAAAAACAAATACACAATTGGACTTCGTGATATGATTGATGGTTCAAGTGATGACTTTGATTGTGATCAAGAGGAGACACCAGGTGTTGAATAACATGAAGGAGAACAGAGACTATGTGTTTCTTGAAAACACTGAATCAAATCTGTGCTCCATAAAATTACTAACCGGAAAATATGCCGGAGTAGTATACACCTATGGTAGGGTCTCCATTGTAGAGGATAAAAGCGCTGACCGTGCTCGACTTCAATTTCAATTTGAAGTTAAAATTTGTCCAAATAATTTTAATAAACGGCACCTGTCGGAAGATAAATTATTTATGAACTACATTGGAGACCTCTTATCACACATATTAGAAAAAAACGAATTTAAAATTGGTAAAAAAAGTGGAAGCGCAACTTGAAGACATTATAATTAAAAACCTCGTTCAAAATGAAACCTTTTGTAGAAAAGCATTACCGCATTTAAAGCCTGAATATTTTGATGGCTCTTACCGATCAGTGTATGGACTTATTTTAAGTTTTATTGGTAAATACAATAAACTTCCAAATGCTAGTGTTCTTGACATTGAATTTCGTAATAGTGAATATGCAGGGCGAAATGATAGTGTTGACGTCTTAAAATGCATTTCTGAAATTAACATTCCATGCGAAGTAGAATTGGATTGGTTGGTTGACAGCACCGAAAAATGGTGTAAAGATCGAGCAGTCTATCTTGCTGTAATGGAAGCAATCTCTATTATTGATGGAAAAGATCAGACAAAGGGAGAAGGGCTTATTCCCGAGATCCTATCAAAGGCATTGAGTGTCACATTTGATACAAATGTTGGTCACGACTATATTGGCAATTCAGAACAACGCTATGATTATTATCATAAGACTGAAGATAAAATTCCCTTTGACCTTGAGATGTTTAACACCATTACTGGTGGTGGAATTCCAAGAAAGACATTAAACATTATTTTGGCTGGA
>Ga0114974_10001164_pt1 | contig 20924 bp, 21 predicted proteins | sample S_130206_EF_Meta_FD_87318 | JGI IMG/M metagenome (GOLD analysis project Ga0114974, IMG submission 87318) | Freshwater microbial communities from Lake Simoncouche, Canada to study carbon cycling - S_130206_EF_MetaG | ecosystem: Environmental > Aquatic > Freshwater > Lake | place: Lake... | reverse complement strand
TTGTCCTCGTAGCTCAGTTGGATAGAGCGATCGCCTCCTAAGCGGTAGGTCACCAGTTCGATTCTGGTCGAGGACACCACTAAGGATTTTGTTGCTAAGAAAAGACTACGGTTCGTGCTCCAACTAAGAAGACGCGATCTTCAGCATATAAACGAACGGCTTTTGCCAGAACTCGTCTTTCAATGTCACGACCAATAGCCACTAGATCTTCTGGAGTTGCAGAGTGAGAAACATGAGTGATGTCTTGTTCGATAATTGGACCTTCATCTAAATCTTCAGTTACAAAATGTGCAGTTGCTCCGATTATTTTTACACCGCGCGCATGAGCTTGGTGGTACGGCTTAGCACCTTTGAATCCAGGAAGAAATGAATGATGAATATTAATTATGTGACCTGTAAATTTACGACAAAAGTCTGGTGAAAGAATTTGCATGTATCTGGCAAGTACAACGACATCGATTTGGTGCTTTTCAATTCTTTCAATCAATTGCGCTTCTTGCTCTTTTTTAGTGGCTGCCATAACTGGAAGGTATTCAAAAGTAATTCCATGGGACTCAACAAGCCCGCGTAATTCTTCGTGATTAGAAACAACTAAAGGAATATCAACTGGCAGTTCACCAAGATCACGCAGGTACAACAAATCCCGCAAGCAGTGACTCTCTTTAGTGACAAGTATTAGCGCGCGTTTACGATTTTCAAAAGGTCTGATTTCTAAAGCTGGGGAAAAGCGGTCTAATTCTTTCTTTAAAATTTCTTTGGCTACCGAAAGAGTTTCAGCCGTTGTAAAACGGGTGCGCATACAAAACAAGCCTGTTACCGGATCAGTAAATTGTTGATTTTCAATAATATTTCCATTTGAATTCAAGACAGCTGTGGTCATTGCATGGACAATGCCAGGTTGGTCTTTACAGGTAAGGGTGGCCAATAAATCAACTGAGGACATGTGTTTAAGTCTATTGCATCATTAATGCGAGATGGTGAAGCGTTTTAACCGCTTCGGGGCCCACCAATTTGCTGCTCCAAATAGTCTCATTAGAGCGGGTACAAGCAATCCACGAACAATTGTGGCGTCAATCAAAATCGCAAAAGCGACACCAAAACCGAGCATTTTAATTGAAGTGACCCCTCCAAGAATAAAGGCACCAAAGACAACCGAAAGTACAAAAGCTGCTGCAGTAATGATGCGCGCTGATCTTTGAAGACCAATCGCCACTGCATCAGAATTTGATTTACCAGACTCAAACTCTTCTTTAATACGTGATAGCAGAAAAACTTCATAATCCATCGAAAGCCCAAAAGTAGTTACTGCGATCAAAATTACCGAACCTGTATCTAGGGTTCCAGTTACGGTAAATCCACCAAATAGATTTGCAAGATGACCATCGATAAATATCCAAGTCACAACGCCCAAGGTGGCCGCTAGTGAGAGGATATTAAGCAAGATCGCTTTTATTGGTAACAGGATAGATCCAGTAAAGATAAATAAAAGTAATAAAACTGAGATCAAAATCCAAAGAAGCGCCCACGGAAGCGCATCGGCTATGCCTTGTTGAGTATCTGTGTAATCTGCGGCTGCTCCACCAATCAAAGTTCCAGCAGGGGCAGGAATTTTGCGCAATTCATCTATTAGAGCTTCAGCTGGCAATGATCGCGGAGCCATCGAATGGATTGCAGTGAATCGCAATATTTTTCCTGAAGTAACAGCGTCAGTTAGGTGCAAGATCCCTTTAGTAGAACTGACTGCTGATTGATATTTTTCAAGTTCAGCACTGCCCAAGAACTTGGTTCCATCTTCAATGACAAATTCAACTGGAACCGATTCACGACCAGGGAATCTTTCATCTACAACTCGAGCAGCTACCGCAGCGGGATGATTCTTGGGTAAAACTTGAGAATCCACTTGGCCGAAAGCAATATCTTTTATAGGAGCAGCAAAAATTCCTAATCCGATAAGAGTCAAAATTAAAACTGCAACTGGGCGGCGCATTACAAAATGTGCAGTATTTGCCCAACCGCCATGTTCTTTAGGGGTAATAGCGCTTTTTCGCACTGTGTACTTGTCAATGCGATGACCCAATAGAGCGAGCATTGCTGGAAGTGGAATAAGGGCACCAATTACAGCCATGGCAACGACAGTGATTCCGGCATAACCAAAAGATTTCAAAAAGTACAACGGGAAAATTAACATTGATCCCAACGTCACCATGATTGTTAACCCAGAGAAAAATACAGTTCTTCCAGCTGTTGCAACAGTTTTGATCACTGCATCATTAATAGATAATCCGTGATGTAACTCCTCGCGAAACCTATTAACAACAAGCAATGAATAATCTATGCCAAGACCAAGTCCAAGACCAGTAATTAGATTAATCGCAAAAATACTTACATCTGTAACTAATGAAACTAGAAAAATAATGAAGAAAGAACCAAGTATCGCACTAACTCCAACGACTAATGGAGTGGCAGATGCAACTAATCCTCCAAAAATAAAAAGCAAAAGTAAAAATGTTAGTGGTATGGCTATAGCTTCAGATTTTGCTAAGTCCTTACTAATTTGGCCATTAATCGAATTTCCTGCTACTCCGGTACCGGTGGCATACAAGGTTAGCGATCGATACTTATTTCCAAAAGTTTTTGTAATTACTCCTGCGACAGTGCTTAGTAAATCAAAATCTGATTTTGTAGCATAGACAAATATGTAGGCAGCTTTTCCATCAGTACTCTTAAGTTGGGGAGCTCGCAGATCCCAGTAAGAGAAAGTTTTACTAACATTTTGAATTTGTTTTAGTTCAGTAGTCAATGCGAGGACATCAGAAACAACTGTCGGATCATCAACGCCTCGTGAACCTGAATCAATAGCCAGTACGACCGCTGGATCCTCAATATTAAAATTGTCTTCTAAGTATTTGTAAGCTTTTGCCGATTCGCTTTTTGGGTTTGTGTACCCACCACTATCCAACCTTCCAAAAGCAAGGGAGCCAATAGCTCCTGCACTTATGAAGATGATTAGAAACAATGCGAGGATTCTTGCTTTACGATGAACTATTACTCGCCCAAGACGCTCAAACATGGTTAAATCCTAATATGGAAAACAAAGGGGCTCAACCAGCGAAAAGACCGGCAGAGAAGGGCCCGCTATCTAAGCCAGATTTTGTTGATCCATCAGAAGAGAGAGCAAGAGATGAAGAAATCCTGAGGGATGTACCCCCCCATCATTCGTGAATCTCAGGGAGCAATAAAAAATCTACTTCACCTTCGCGCCTGGCTTGGGTAATAGCTAATACATCTTTTTCTTGGACTGCAACGAGTGCACGTATATCTTGATTCTGAGAAATGCTTTTAATTACCCTGATATTTCTAGCAAGTGTCCATGATTTTGCTGAGACATCATCATCAATAATATTTTGCTGCACAGTAGTTGCAATTAGATCTATTCGATCTTGCGCATGTAAAATATTTTCGCCACCAGATAATATTAATGAAATTCCAACTTCGCCTTGGTGAATTACTGGAACGGTGATTTCCACCTTTGAATTTGCAGGACGGTAGAAAAGAGTTAAACCAATAATTATAGTAAGTCCACTTGCAAGTATTAATCTTCTACGTATTGAGAATAAAGCCAAAACTCTTTTTATCTTTTCAATATCTTGTGGGGGAATGATTTTTCGGAGATTAAGTAGATTCATTAGCATCAGATAAATCTGACAGAGACTTGCGAGCTAACTTCTTACTTACTTAGCCCCTGTGGATGATGACGGAGGAGTGGACGGCGGGTTGGAGGGTGGTGTGGGTGAGGAAGCTGGAGGAGCTGAAACTGGCGGAGTCGAAGTAGCCGCGGGTCCCGAACTAGCGGTAGCCGCACCACGTGAATCGGTTCGATAAAAACCAGAGCCCTTAAAGACAACTCCAACTGATGAAAAAACTTTGCGGACGATCCCTTTGCACTCAGGACAGGTTGGGACTGTTGAATCTGTGAAGGCTTGATTCAGTTCAAAAGAGTGTTCGCACTCGGTACAGATATATTGGTATGTAGGCACAGCCACCTCCTGTCATTGCAGAGTTTAGGGAAGTGGCACGATTGGGGCTAATTGAGGGGGGTTATGAAGAAATTTAAGTTGGTTTTTAGTGCTTGTATGCTCTTGATACTTACTCAATCAAACCTAAACCCGGCAGCGGCAGCAGATTTAACCTCCTCATCTCCAGCTTCAGGGGCCACTATTTCTTCAGCTCCTAGCGTTGCAACAATTACTTTTTCAAATGCCATTAGCGATGTTGGAAACTCAGTATCTGTGACAGCGCCTAATGGCGATCGAGTCGATGATGGATCACTTCAAATTGCGGACACTCAAATATTAGTTGGGCTAAAACCCTTAAATATTGGCGGTGAATATTCGGTTGAATATGAAGTTGTTACAACTGAAGGTGAGACTTTAACCGGCCAATATAAATTTACTTTTGTTGCCCCAGCGGATCTGGCATCTCCTGCTCCTGAGGGTAATGAATCTGCTTCTCCTGGCTTAAACAAGGAAACAAAATCATCCAAAGTTACTGATTTTTTTATGATCGGATTACTAGCTTTATCAATTTTAGTTTTAATCTTAATTTCTAGATCATTACGAAAGCCAAATAAAAAGAAACGCAAGAAGTGAAAACTGAAGAAATAAACTTGGTAATACATTTTTTAGCAAAATTTATTGTACTTTCCTCATTTATTACACTAATTGGAATTTTAGTGGGCCTTGCATTTTTGGCTCCAGAAAATAAAGGTTATTTGCATTCTTCTCGTTTGCAAAAATTTCTTGCACCAGTTTCACTTACTTGGTTACTTGGAAGCATTTTCTTCCTAATGTCAGAAGTGGCATTTATTTTGAATACCTCTCTCACTGAAGTTATCGATGGAAACATTTTGAGATCTTTTATAACACAAACGACTTTAGGTAAACTTTTTGAGATTCAAGTAATTGCAGCATTAATTTGTGCAGTTACCGCAGTCCGAGTTAAGAAAACAGGCGGAGCAGTATTTTTAATTTTCATTGCATGGATAGGCGGACTAGCCCCTTACTTAGAAAGCCATGGAAGCGGTTCTGGTCACCATATGTTGGCAATCGGATTGGTGATAGTTCATGTGGCCGCACTTTCCCTGTGGTTTGGTGGCGTAATTGCACTTTTTTTAATGCCAAAAAGTGAGAGAGAAATTGGGAGAAAACGATTTGCACCGCTAGCACTTTGGTGTGTTTCAGCAATTGCATTAACAGGATTTGTAAATGCCTTTATTAGGATCGGTAATTTTTCAAACTTAACCTCAAATTACGGCTTATTAGTGATATTTAAAATAATTATTTTCGTATTTATACTTGCACTTGTTGCTTATAGTAGGAAAAAAATAGGTGAACAAAATTTTGCTAGGCAATTAGCACGTGAGTTATTTTTGCTCACTACTGTTTTGATTCTAGGAATTTTTCTTGGTCAGGGAAATCCGCCTGTAAGTGGTTCAACTGATGTAGTTCAAGCCATAGGTGCAAAAATGCCTGGAACTCCAACGATCTCTAGATTACTTTTTGAATATGAGCCTGATGGTCTTTTCCTTTCGCTTTTAATCCTTGCTGTAGCCCTGTACATAAAAGGGGTAGTTGTTTTAACTAGACGCGGAGATAAGTGGCCCATCGGACGCACAATTGCTTTTGCTTTAGGAATTAGTGCTATTGATTATGCAGTAAATGGTGGGCTAGGTGTTTATGCACAAGTTGCATTTTCGTTTCACATGATTTCACACATGGTGTTAGCAACTCTTGCACCTATTGGAATAGTTTTAGGGGCACCAATAACTTTGGCATTGCGAACTTTGCCAATAGGACGCACTCAAGAAGAAAGAGGAGTTAGAGGTTTCGCACTTGCAATATTGCATTCAAGGTACTCCAAGGTAATTACCCACCCAGTCAGTGCCCTGATTATTTTTGAAGCCTCGCTCTTTGCACTTTATTTCACAAATCTATTTAACTGGCTGATGAGTTATCACTTTGGTCATTTTTTTATGGGGCTACATTTCCTCCATTCAGGGGTATTGCTATTTTTTGTAATCATTGGCGTTGACCCCTCACCACAAAAAAGTCCATTTATTTTTCGGGTAGTGATTCTTTTTGTGGCCATTAGCATTCACGCCTTCTTCTCTGTAGCACTGATGTCTTCATCACAATTAGTTGATGGGGGATATTTCGCCGAAATAGCCAGGCCGTGGTGGCCAGATTTCTTAGCGGACCAACGTATGGGTGCATCCATTGGTTGGGCGATGGGCGAAATTCCAATCTTGCTAGCGCTGATTGCCACTTTTATTCAATGGGTTAGAGCTGACGAGAGAGATGCTGTGCGAATTGAGCGTAATTCAACACGGGCGCATCAATTTGGGGAACCAGACGAATTGGATAAATACAACCAGTACCTCTCAGGATTAAATCAAAGAAATAGTGCGCAGGATAAGGAAGGCGACAAGTAGCGCTGTAGCGAAAACTCTGCATTAATTAACCCATGGACGCGCTTTTTCAGTTACCTGACGAGTACATCTCATTACGTAAATCAGTGCGAGCACTGGCGGAAGAAAAAATTGCCCCATTTGCTAGAGAAGTTGATGAGAATGCAAGGTTCCCGGAAGAAGCAGCATTAGCACTATCGGCAAACAAACTATCGGCTGCTCATGTTCCTGAAGAATTTGGTGGCGAAGGCGCAGATGCATTGGCTGTTGTTTTAATTATTGAAGAGATTGCTCGGGTGTGCGGATCATCCTCTCTCATTCCGGCGGTAAATAAATTGGGTTCCCTTCCATTGATATTGGCTGGCAGCAAAGAGCAAAAAGAACGATGGTTACGTCCGCTTTCAAACGGTAAAGGTTTCTCATATTGCTTATCTGAGTCAGAAGCAGGATCAGATGCATCCGCATTAAAAACAAAAGCGGTTCGCTCTGGAAATAACTGGATTCTGTCGGGAAGTAAAAAATGGATTTCAAATGCAGGTGAGTCTGAGTTTTATACAGTGTTAGCAGTAACAGATCCAGGAAAAGGAAGCAAAGGAATTAGTGCTTTTGTAGTTGAGAAAAGCGATAAAGGTATTTCTTTTGGTGGACATGAAAAGAAAATGGGATTTAGGGGTTCACCGACTCGTGAGGTTTATTTTGATCAAGTGGAATTAGCAAATGATCGAATGTTAGGGCCTGAAGGTACTGGATTTACGCTAGCTATGAAAACTTTGGACCACACTCGAATCACAATTGCCGCACAAGCAATTGGACTTGCTCAAGGTGCATTTGACGTGGCAAATAAATATTCACATGAGCGCAAACAATTTGGTAAAGAAATTTTTGATTTTCAAGCGATTCAATTTATGTTGGCAGATATGGCTATGAAAATCGAAGCAGCCCGGCAATTAACTTATGCCGCTGCCGTCAAGAGCGAAAACGGAAGCTCAGACTTAACTTTTTATTCTGCGGCTTGCAAATGTTTAGCATCTGATACCGCGATGCAAGTCACCACGGATGCGGTACAAATTCTTGGTGGTTATGGATATGTCTCTGATTATCCAGTTGAGCGCATGATGCGAGATGCAAAGCTAACTCAAATTTATGAGGGAACAAATCAAGTACAACGAATAATTATTGCGCGAAATTTGAGTTAATTAACTAAAGCGAAATATTTTTGTTGGAGTGACAACAGCATTTACTTTTTGATCGTGTGATTCCTGCGGCAACTCTCCTTCAAATATTTCTCCATCGTGTAGTAAACAAACCTTCCACCCGGAATTGAATTTAAGAGCTCGATCGTATGATCCACCACCTCGGCCAATTCTCATTCCACGCTCATCAACACTTAAAGCCGGTACAACAACAATCTGTGCGACTGAAATTCCTGAAATTCCTAAATTCTTGTCAGTTTCAGAATCTATCCACTCTAAAGAATTGTCCTCAAGTAAATGCGGCAGAAGCAGTCGAACTCCACGGCTCAAGAGAGTGGAGTTAAAGCTTTCCGTTCCGGGCTCATGCCCAAAAGATATGTAGGAAGCCACGACTTTTACTTGGTCAAATTCAACTTGCTCAAGAAGTCGTGAACTTGCTCGCCCATCGCCCTCAGGGGCTAATTTTCGCAAGTTGCGCAGTACACGCCGAGTCTGGCTCTTCTCTTCCACGTGATCAGCGTAGGGTGTGATCACTATGGGATCTAGCGTATTTAAAGCCGTTATTCCGGCAGCCGGTTTGGGAACTCGGTTTTTGCCGGCTACCAAGTCGATTCCTAAAGAGATGCTGCCGATTGTTGATAAGCCAGCAATCCAATATGTAGTCGAAGAAGCATTTCGGGCAGGCTTAAGTGATCTGTTGCTAATTACTGGAAGAAACAAAGGAGCTCTTGAGGATCATTTTGATCGAGCAGTTGAACTTGAAACAGCATTAGAAAAACGTGGTGATGTCGAAAAATTATCTATCGTAAAAGAAATAACCGAGATTGGAAGAATCCATTATGTGCGGCAAGGAGATCCACTAGGACTTGGCCACGCTGTTCTCACTGCTGCTAATCATGTAGGCGATGAGACTTTTGTTGTTTTACTTGGTGATGACTTAATTGCCGAACAGGATGACCTACTAGGTGAAATGCTTGAAGTCCATAAAAGATTTGGTGGAAGTGTCATTGCATTGATGGAAGTTCCTGATGCTCAAGTATCTCTTTACGGTATTGCCTCTGTGAAAAAAACAGATTCAAGTAATGTCGTTGAGATTATAGATTTAGTTGAGAAACCCAAAGCCGAAGATTCGCCTTCAAATTTTGCAATCATTGGTAGATACGTATTAGATCCGGCAATCTTTAAAGTTTTAGAAAAAACACAAGCAGGTCGTGGTGGCGAAATTCAATTAACGGATGCAATTCGCGAATTAGCTTTAAATGAAAAATTAGGTGGCCCGGTTCATGGTGTGATTTTCTCTGGAAGGCGTTATGACACGGGAGATCGCCTAAGTTATTTAAAAACTGTAGTTGAATTAGCAAGTGAAAGAAAAGATATTGGTGGGGAATTTACTCTGTGGTTGAATAATTTTGTGGGGAACTTGAATGGAAAACGTTGAAAGCTATCTAAAACAACTCTTGTTACTAGCCCAACCCTTAGCTCCATTAGATTTGCCGCTATTAGATGCACATGGCGCAACTCTTGCCTCAGATATTGAAATAGGAAGTCGTCGAGTATTAACAAATGGAAGTCGTATTAGATCTACACATATTGGTATAGCGGCTTCTGTCGGCCTAGACCACTTGCCCACACACCCGCATCCTCGTGTTGTGGTCATTTCAGCTGGTGGAGATTTGACTGAACCGGGTGAGCAACTTGAAACTGCACATTTTTACGAAGTTAACTCGTGGTTGTTGACTACATCGGTGCGGGAGGCTGGAGCAATTGGTTATCGAGTTCATACAATTCCAACAACTTCAGAACAGCTCAGGTTATTAATTGAAGATCAACTTGTGCGTGCGGATTTAATTGTCATTACCAGCGGTCCAGAGTCAGAGGGTATGACCCAAGAAGCTCTTACTGAGCTTGGAATTATTAGTAAAGTTCAAGTAGAAATGATCCCAACCGGAAGCCATAGTTTTGGTTTAATTGGGCCAGATAAAACTCCGGTCGTGACTTTGCCAACAGATCCAATGACAGCGTTTATTTCATTTGAATTATTTGTGCGTCCAATGATTCGCCAAATGTTCAACAGAAAAAACATTTTGCATCCAATTTTAAATGCGAAATTAATGGAAGCAGTTAACTTTGAGGCTGGTGTGCAAAGGTACCTACCTGCAGTCATAGATTTAACTCATAGTGAAAAAAGTGTGAAGGCTCTGGATTTAGAAAATTGGGCAGATGCTAATTCTTTTATAATTGTTAATCCGGGAGCCACTAATTTATTATCCGGGGAATTGGTTTCTGTTATGAATCTGGAGCTGAGAGCTGATTAATATGAAACTTCAAAGTGGTGAGATAAAATTACGACCACTGCGAAGAAGTGATAAAAAAGAGTGGGAATTTCTTAGGCACAATAATGAAAAATGGCTCAGGCCTTGGGAGGCCACATCTCCAGATCCGCTGACTTCACTGCCAACCTTTCAACAGATGCATGCATTTCAGCGGCGTGAACAAAAAGCTTTGCGCTCAATTACATGGGCAGTGGTTTACCAAGGCAGGATCTGCGGCCAAGTTACGCTGGCTGGTATCTCATTTGGCTCATACCGAGGGGGCCACATCGGCTACTGGATCACCGCAGAACTTGCTGGGCGAGGATTTATTCCGAAAGCTGTGAATTTAGTGAGCGAATATGCCTTCAAAGAGCTCGGATTACACCGCTTGGAAATTTCTATGCGTCCAGAAAATATTGCTTCTAAGCAGGTAGCTCTTAAATGCGGATTTGAATTTGAAAGTTTGCGAAAGCGCTTTTTGCATATCGATGGGGATTGGCGAGATCATCACACCTATGTGAAAGTTCATGAATCAACACGAAGCGACCAGGCTCCCTAAATCCATGGTTTGAACCTCCCAAACTCCTATCGTTAACCATCATGAGTTCTGGTTTGATCTACTTCGCCGTCGTCGCAATGTGGGTAGCCTATTTTTTACCAAGATGGTTGCGAACACATGACGAGATTTCAGATAATAGAAGTTTAGAGCGCTATCAAAGTGCAATGAGTTTGGTATCACTAGGCACCAGCCATGAGAATCTTCCTAGTCGGACCGAAGTAGCGGAAAATAAAATTCGCCAAATGCGTCAACGTCAACTCATATTCATTGGACTGGCCGCAATTTTCTTACTAGTTTTCATTTCTACTTTATTTGGTGGAGTTCCTCTCAAAACAAATGCGCTACCACTCTCTTTAATTTTAATTTATGTTATTCATGTTCGCAGACAAAAAATTGTTGCAGAAGTTGCAACTCGTCGAAGGCTTGCTGCAGCAAGAGCAACAAACGGAGTTCGTGCTAATTTTTCAGATGTGCTCTATCGTTCCAATGAAAATGCAACTGAACATTGGATCCCATTGCGCCCATCAACAACAGTAACTGTGATTCCAAATACAACATGGCAGCCAGCAGAAGTTCCGCTTCCAACCTATATGACCGCTGCTAAAGCAACCTCACGGCCTGTTAAAGAAGTAGCAATAAAAGTAGAAATCGCTATAGGGCCAGATGAGATATTTGATCAAGTAGCTGTTGAGGAAGCAGATTTACGCGCAGCAAATTAAGTTAGTTAGATCCATTTTTTGAACCACATCAAAGAATACCAATCATTATATGTCAGAATTTGTCCAGTAAAAACTGGGAAGTGGTAAATAAAATTAAGCGCAACTAAAAAGGTTAAAAAAATTATGGAAAAGAATTTAAATTTCTGCTTTCCAAACGAACTTAAATAGTAAATACGTAAGAGAGCGACGAGAGCCATAATTAACCATGGTTCGAAAATTATCGAGTAGAAAGTAAAGGTAGTGCGTTGCGGATAAATAAACCAGGGCAGGTATCCCGCAGCGATCGCCAGTAATATAAATCCGTGGTTTGTTACTTTGTTTTTTAGCCAAAAAGCTATTAAAAGCACCAGTGCAATTGCCGCGCACCACCAAAGCAAAGGCGTACCTATGGCTAGAACTTCTTGCGCGCAAGAGTCAGTACCGCATCCTTTTGGAGTTTTGTAAAAAAAAGATGTCGGTCTATACATAAACAGCCATGACCAAGCTTTAGCTTCGTAATTATGATTTTCGGTTAGATGAGTATGAAAGTAGAGAATTTCGGAGTGATAATGCCAAAAAGACCTGAAGGCATTTGGCAATAGCCCAGCATTCTCACTTCCCCAATTTCTGCTCCATCCTAAAGTCGAATTAAACCAACCGAACCAAGTTGCCACGTATGTGACAACTGGCAAAATCGCCAGCTGACCAGTTCGCAGGACCACGGCATTAAAATATTTTTGAGTTTTACTCTCTTCACTTTGGCGGATTCGATAAATATCTCTTACTAAGTAATAAACTCCAAAAAAGGCCATGTAGTAAAGAGCACTCCACTTGGTTGCAAGTGCTAATCCAAACAAAAGGCCGGCTGCCCAAAAATTCTCTTTTAGTGAAGCGTAAAGACCAACTAATATAAAAAACATCAGTGTCATATCCAAGAGCGCAGTACGAGACATCACAAGATGTAAACCATCAAGTGAAACTAATGCCGCAGAAAGTAGTGCCCACCTTTTAGAGCTAAATAAGTGTTTTGCTATCAAATAGACAAAAAGAATTGAAATAGTTCCGAGTAGAGCTGTAGAAAATCTCCATCCAAATGGATTATCACCAAATAATTTGATTCCAGATGCAATTACCCATTTACCAATCGGTGGATGAACTATGAATTCGGATGCACCCTTTTCAATTTCAACGCCGTATTTAAGAAAATCTCTTGCTCCGTCTACATAGTAAATTTCATCAAAAACCAATTCCTTTGGGCGGGATAGATTTACAAATCGCACGCCTGCAGAGAATGCAAGGATCAAAATCAGCCATCGGCGCATCAGCAGGTAGTGGATGCTTTCCAGCGCTTTGGTCATAGAGGATAGGTTAGAACCTGAGATGATAAGTGTGTGAAAAAGAGCCTATTAATCCTCGCTGGTGCCCCATTAGGCAATAGCCGAGACCTCTCGCTACGTGTGCGAGATTTACTGGGCGAGGTGGATGTGATTGCCGCCGAAGATACCCGCCGACTCTTGCGGCTTTGCAGTGATTTGAATATTTCGTTAAGTGCTCCAGTTGTTTCGTTTTTTGCCGGGAATGAAGCACAGCGCACCCCTGAATTAATTTCTGCATTAAATGATGGCAAAACAGTTTTAGTTATCACTGATGCAGGAATGCCGGGGATTAGCGATCCTGGCTATTTAATTGTGAGAGCTGCACTAGATGCGAATATTGAGATTGAGGTTGTACCGGGGCCAAGCGCAGCAAGTACAGCCTTACTACTTTCTGGTTTATCTATGGAGCGATATATTTTTGATGGATTTCCACCGCGAACCCAACAAGCACGACAAAATTATTTCGAAAGTATCAAATCAGAAAGTAGAACGGTAGTTCTATTTGAAGCTCCCCACCGAATTAGGGAAACTCTTGCAGATGCAATAGATATTTTGGGTAGCCAACGGCAAGGTGCAGTTTGTCGTGAAATGACTAAAACTCATGAAGAGACTGTCCGTGGCTCGCTAGATGACTTGGAGAAATGGGCTAATTCAAAAGAGATGCTTGGCGAAATAACTCTGGTTATTGCCGGCCCTACTGCTGGAGAGAGAGCAGAGTTATCGCCTCTTGAAATCGCTGCAAAAGTGAAGGAGCTGGAGGGAGTTGGGGCAACAAGACAAGAGGCCGTCGCACAGATTGCAACGGAATTTGGCTTGCGCAAGCGCGCGATATTTGATGCCTTGGTCGCCTCTAAGATAGGACAGTGAGCAACAAAGCCTTCTATCTGACGACGCCGATTTACTATGTAAATGATGCTCCGCACATAGGCCATGCCTATACGACAGTAGCTGGTGATGTTTTGACTCGTTGGCATCGTCAAAAAGGTGAACAAGTTTGGTTTCTAACTGGGACTGATGAGCATGGGCAAAAAGTTATGCGTACTGCCGAAGCCAATGGCAGCGATCCACAGAGTTGGGCTGATCGCTTGGTTGAATCGGCTTGGATCCCAACTTGGGAAAAATTAAATATTGCGAATGATGATTTCATTAGAACAACTGAAGATCGACATATGGAACGGGTCCAACGCTTCTTGCAAGGACTTAAAGATTCTGGTCATATCTATGAAGGTAAATATGAAGGACCATATTGCGTTGGATGTGAAGAATTTAAACTTACTGGAGATTTACTTGATGGGGCTACGCCGGATGAAAAACTTTGTCCGATCCACTCAAAACCTGTTGAGCTATTGAGTGAAACAAATTGGTTTTTTAAATTGTCTGCATTTACTCAACCGCTGATTGACCATTACAAAGCAAATCCAAGCGCTTGCGAACCAGCTAGTGCACGGAATGAAGTTCTTTCCTTTTTAGAGGGAGGCGTTTCAGACCTTTCAATTTCGCGTTCTTCGTTTGATTGGGGAATCCCAGTTCCATGGGACACCAAGCAAGTGGTTTATGTCTGGTTTGACGCGCTTCTTAATTATGCAACTGCCGTCGGAATTGGTGATGATCCAAATTCTGAAGGTGGTAAAAAGTTTGCACAAAGTTGGCCAGCTGATGTTCACTTAGTTGGTAAAGACATTCTTAGATTTCATGCCGTTATCTGGCCAGCCATGTTGATGGCTGCAGGAATCCCTGTACCTAAAAAAGTTTTTGCGCACGGATGGTTGCTTGTCGGTGGCGAAAAAATGAGTAAGAGCAAATTAACTGGCATCGCACCATCAGATATAACAGATTTCTTTGGTGTAGATGCATTTAGATATTACTTTTTGAGATCAATTCCATTTGGAACAGATGGCTCTTTCTCTTGGGAAGATATGGTCGCTCGATATACAAGTGAACTTGCCAATGATTTTGGAAATCTAGCGTCTAGATCTATTGCAATGATTGAAAAATACTGCGAAGGAAAAGTTCCACAACCAGCAGCAGAACCAAAACTCGCTGAAGCAGCACAAAAAGCTTGTGAGATAGCGGATGAACGTATTTGTGCTTTAGATTTTCAAGGCGGAATTTTAGCAATTTTAGATTTTTGCAAAGTTGTAAATGGTTACGTTACCGAGCAAGCTCCTTGGGTCCTTGCAAAAGATCCAGCAAATAAAGTTGAGTTAGAAAAAGTTTTATATACCACCGTTGAATCTCTTCGAATTCTTGCTGTGCTATTTCATCCAATCATGCCTGGGACTTCTGAAAAATTATGGGACGCACTTGGTGCAAAAGTATTAGGTCCTATCGCTGAGCAGAAAATAAGTGAAGTTGCTTCATGGGGACAATTGCCGGCAGGAGTTCAAGTTTCAAGAGGCGAAGTGCTTTTCCCGAGATTGCCAGAACCGGAGAACGCGTGACCGATCGGCACAATCGCGATATTGAAAGAGTTGCTGCGCCACTACCTGAACCATTAGAAGAAACCACAATAGATTCACATTGTCACATGGAGTTGATCGCAAAATCTGCGGCGGATGATCCCGCAGTCGGAGTTATTTTAGATGAAGCAAAAAGTGTCGGAATTGATCGAGTGGTCCAAATTGGTTATGACTTGGAACAATCAAAATGGTCTGTTGCGTGTGCGAATGCTTGGCCGGGGAATGTTCTTGCGGCAGTCGCTTTGCATCCAAATGAAGCCCCAGTTGTGGAAAATCTAGAAGAGCAGTTAACAGAAATTGAAAAATTAGCTAGAGATCCACGAGTAAGGGGAATAGGAGAAACGGGTTTAGATTTTTTTAGAACCGAACCAGCTCTCCGGGCGAAACAAGAAGATTCATTTAGAGCACACATAGAAATTGCTAAAAAAACAAATAAGGCCTTGATTATTCACGATAGGGATTCACATTCAGATGTCTTAAGAGTATTGCGAGAAGTAGGAGCGCCAGAGAAAACAATTTTTCATTGTTTTTCGGGTGATCGCGAAATGGCAGAAGAGTGCGTAGCGGCAGGTTACTTCTTATCTTTTGCAGGAACGGTAACTTTTAAAAATGCTCCTGAGTTGCGAGAGGCTTTGAAAATCACACCACTTTCACAGATGTTAGTAGAAACCGATGCTCCATTTTTAGCTCCTATGCCACACCGAGGTTCGCTAAATTTGCCGGCGCAGATTCCAAATACCCTTAGATTTATGGCTGATGTTGTTGGGCGCAACGTTAATGAATTAGCAATAGCTACTCGTGAAAATGCTTTAACTATCTTTGGTTCGTTTGACTAATAATGGAAAATTACGAGCCAGCCGTTGCCACCTCCCTTTCCTTGGGAGCAAGTGAGATCCGCGAGATCGCCAAACAATTGGATCTTCATCCAGCTAAATCCCTTGGTCAGAATTTTGTTATCGATGGAAATACATGCAGAAAAATAGTAAGGCTGGCTGACATAAATGACACAGATATTGTTTTAGAAATTGGCCCAGGATTAGGATCTTTAACTATTGCACTTTTGCCTGTTTCTCGTGAAGTTATTGCAGTGGAGATTGACCGTAGGTTAGCTGAGCAGTTGGCTGAAACTATGCAAAATAAGATTCCAGAACATGCAGAGAAATTATTAATTATTAATGAGGATGCACAATCTATAAATACTCTGCCAAAATCCCCAACTGCTTTAGTGGCAAATCTGCCATATAACATTTCGGTGCCAGTGATTTTGCATTTTCTTGAAAATTTTCCATCGATAAATAAAGGTTTAGTGATGGTGCAAGCAGAAGTTGCTCAACGCTTGGCCGCCAAACCGGGAAATAAAATCTATGGAACTCCAAGTGTTAAGGCAAAATGGTGGGCAGAGATGTCCATTGCCGGGACCGTTTCAAGAGAGGTTTTTTGGCCCGTGCCGAATGTGGATTCATTGCTGGTGGCATTTAAGCGTGGGGAAACCCCTGGGGATGAGGCGCTTAGGGTTAAAACCTTTACTGTCATTGAGGCCGCATTTTCGCAACGTCGAAAAATGCTCCGGAGTGCGTTGAGTGTTTGGGCGGGAGGAAGTGCTGCTGCAATTGAGATTTTAGAAAAGGCCGGAGTGGACCAAACTTCTCGGGCTGAGGAGCTAGAACTTAAAGAATTCATTGCAATTGTTCGGGCGAAAAGCAGTTAGTTTAATTGCTACCAATAAGGTAATGGTATGAAAGTTGTTGTTAAAGCCCCCGCGAAGATTAATTTGCAATTATCAGTTGGGCCTCTGGGTGAAGATGGATTTCATGAATTAGCAACTGTCTTTCAGGCGATCTCAATTTACGATGAAATATCCATTGAATCTGCTTCTAAAGGAAGTGGAATTAATTTATCTTTCACAGGAGACGGTGCAGCTGGGCTACCAGTGGATGATAAAAATTTGGCCTACCAAGCTTCAAAAATATTTGCGAAACATACAAAGATTGATTGTGACATTAAAATTTCAATAAAAAAAGGAATTCCTGTTGCTGGCGGCATGGCTGGAGGTAGTGCAGATGCGGCAGGAACCCTAGTCGCACTTGATGCATTATTTGAGACCTCACTAAAAAAAGATGAATTACTTAAACTTGCAGCAAAACTTGGGAGTGATGTTCCATTTTCATTAATGGGCGGTACTGCGATTGGAAGTGGGCGAGGAGATCAACTTACGCCGGCACTTTGTCGCGGAACTTTTCATTGGGTCTTAGCTTTTTCTTCGCAAGGACTATCGACTCCTGCGGTCTATGCCGAATCCGATCGCTTGCGCCAATCATTAGATATTAGAAAGCCGCGCGTGAGTGAAGAGTTAATGCACGCCCTTAGTGGAGGAGATGCAATTGGATTGGGGAAAGCTTTAGTTAATGATTTACAGCCAGCCGCGATCTCACTTCGCCCGGCTCTTAAAATGGCAATAGGCGCTGCGCTTGAATGTAAAGCGATCGGCGCAATTGTTTCAGGATCAGGCCCGACTGTTGCATTCCTTGCCCGTGATGAAGAGGGCGCGATCGACTTAGCTGTAGCACTTTCTTCCACTGGCGCAGTTACAAAAATTAACCGAGCTAGTAGTCCAGTGCAAGGACCTAAAGTTATTTAGTAGATAGCAAGTGTGTGCTTGTCTATGAAATCCCAATCATATTCAATGCCTAACCCGGGACCTTTAGGGGCCTGAAGTAGCCCATTTTTGATCTCTAATTTACTTTTAGTTCCAAAATCTAAAGGTTCGGTTGGATAACAAAGTTCAAAAAATTGGCAATTAGAAATAGCTAAAGCCACATGAAGTTGGACCATCTCGAGTGCATGATAAATAGTTGTGTGTAATTCACAGCGAACACCAAAAGCTTCCGCCATATGTGCCGTTTTCATTACTGCACTTATGCCACCTCGCCAAGAAACATCGCTTCGGACAATATCAACAATGTCATTTGCAATGTACATGGCAGTTGAATAATTTGCACCGGCTAGCACTTCTGTTGCAATAATTGGGATATCTAATTTTTCGCGCAGTTTTCTTAATGAGTTAAAATCAACATCAAGGACTGGCTCTTCTAGCCAAAGAAAATCTAATTTTTCAAGTTCCCGTCCAACTTTTAATGCTTCTTCATAATCATGTCCAATGACTGGATCTGCCATTAATGGAAAATCCGGTCCGACAGCGGCTCTTACTGCTTTGTAAGCAGCAATATCCATTTCTACTTTTCCACCTTCGACCATTCCTGGCGGATGTAATTTGTATCCTCTATAGCCTTTTGCTTTTGCATCAAGTGATTCAGCAACGTACGCATCGACAGATGGCAAAACACCAGAACTTACGTAAACGGGGATTTCTTCACGGGCGGCGCCGAGCATTTTGTAGACCGGCATATCGGCGATCTTTCCTTTTATGTCCCAGCAAGCATTATCAAAAGGAGCGTATGCATAAATAGGGACGTGGTTCCACTTGCGATCAAAGTTTTCAAACTCTTTCAATGCTTTCTCGGTATCGCATGGATTGCGACCAAGGAAAAAGGGTTTAATGGCTGACATAGTTTTTCCAGCAATAGTTGCATCAAGTGCGCCAAAACCAAAAGATGTTCCCTTGATTCCTTGTGAATCGGTCAAAGTTATCACGGTGAAATTCATGCCATCAGCAACACTCCAATTAGTGTCGGAGCCTTGTTTTGCAGTTCTGCAGGCACGAATTTCTACATCAGTAATGACCGAATCAAATTTTGCCATCTATTAGTAAATCTCAACAGTGTGCTTGTCAATGAAATCCCAGTCATATTCAATTCCCAATCCTGCACCAGTTGGAGCTTGAACAAGACCATCTTTGATTACTAATCCATTTTTTAATCCAAAATTAAAGTCATCAAATGGATACAACGTTTCGAAGAATTGGCAATTAGAAATTGCAAGGGAAGCATGGAGTTGAACCATCTCAAGTCCGTGATAAATAGTTGTGTGCAATTCACAGCGAACACCAAAAGCTTCTGCTAGGTGTGCAGTTTTCATAACAGCAGTTAAGCCACCACGCCATGAAACATCTGTTCTGACGATGTCCACAATATCTTCTTTGATGTAAAGCGCTGTTGAGTATTGAGCGCCAGCAATTACTTCTGTTCCACAAATTGGAATATCTAATTTCTCACGTAACTTTTTAAGCGTATTAAAATTTACATCAAGAACTGGCTCTTCCATCCAAAGATAATTCAAGCGCTCTAATTCGCGGCCTACCTTTAGAGCTTCTTCATAGTTGTAAGCAATTACTGAGTCCGCCATTAGATTAAAATCGTCACCAACAGCTTTACGAACTGCACGGTAGCAAGCGATATCTTCTTCAACAGTTCCGGGTGGGTGAAGTTTGTAGCCTTTATATCCTTTTGCTTTTACCGATAGCGCTTGCGCTACATATTCATCAGGTCCTGGTAAAAACATTGAACTTACATAAAGTGGAACTTCCTCACGTGCTGCTCCAAGCATTTTATAAACTGGCATCTCTGCAATTTTGCCTTTGATGTCCCAGCAGGCATTATCAAAAGGACCATATGCATAAATTGGAACGTGATTCCACTTACGATCAAAATTTTCAAACTCTTTCAAAGACTTCTCAGTGTCAAAAGGATTGCGGCCAATAAAAAATGGCTTAATTGCTGACATTGCTTTGCCAGCGATGGTTGCATCAAGTGCACCAAATCCAAATGAGGTTCCAGTTACGCCATCAGCGGTTGTGAGAGTTACGACGGTGAAATCTGGACGGTTGCCACCTGGCAATTTAACGCCACTAACGGCATCAATTGATTCGCCGGCATCGCTTCCACGGCAGGCGCGGATCTCTACTTTTTCAATTACTGAATCGCTTTTGGCATTCTTGCTCACGGCTAGCCCCTTAGTGAAAAATCGTTTTCCCAGAGGCTACAGCGGGAAAGGTGCAATTTCAATACTTGAGCAAACCTGATCAGAGCTGATCGAGATTGTTGAGAACTACTCCTAAGAGAGTTGCCAATACCTTTTGCTGAGATGCGTCCAGTGAATTGATTAACTCTTTCTCCCGTAAAAGTAGATCAGCCATCGATGCGTCAACTGCTTTGATTCCGAGTGCGGTGATTTTAACTAAGGAACCACGTCCGTCAGATGGGTCAGCATTGCGTGAGAGAAATCCAGCGCCCTCTAGTAAATCCAGTCGATGTGTAATTGTTCCGCTAGATACCAAAGTTTCATGCATCAACTGACCTGGCGTTAATTGATACGGCTTTCCAGCACGACGCAATGCTGCGAGAACGTCAAATCCCCATGTTTCTAAACCATGGTGTGAGAAAGCATTTCTTCGTGCAATATCTAATTGACGCGCAACTCGGGTTATGCGACTTAAAATTTCAAGCGGTGTGACGTCTAAATCAGGACGCTCACGTTTCCAGGCAGAAACAATGCGATCAACCTCGTCACTCATGGTCACTCATGATCACTCATGATCGCTCATTATTTTTCCCTGCCGGATCTTGAGTTAATTTAGGATTAGATTCCAACCCCACCAAACCATTCCAGGCAAGATTGACAATGTGCGCAGCAACTTCTTCGCGAGTGAGCAATCGTGCATCAAGCCACCATTGACCAGTTAATGCAACCATGCCAACGAGCATCTGGGCATACATCGGCGCCATCCGCGGATCAAAACCACGCGCACCCAATTCAGAAACAAAAATATGTTCAACTTGTGACGCGGCTTCACTTAACAAAGTTGCGAATGATCCGCTCTGACCACCAACAGGGGAGTTCAAAACTAAAATTCGGAAACCATCACTACGAGTTTCAATGTAAGTTAAAAAAGCTAGTGCAGCATT